>Ga0187846_10000604_pt1 | contig 20434 bp, 19 predicted proteins | sample TC_taG_FD_161473 | JGI IMG/M metagenome (GOLD analysis project Ga0187846, IMG submission 161473) | Biofilm microbial communities from the roof of an iron ore cave, State of Minas Gerais, Brazil - TC_06 Biofilm (v2) | ecosystem: Environmental > Terrestrial > Deep subsurface > Cave > Wall biofilm...
GTGGATCAAATTGGCGTAGATCTCGCCGACCGATACCCTGGGCCTCTTGTCCCCGGAGAAGGCATCGCCCACATTACTCTCCTTGCCTTTGCCCGTGATCACGTGCAGCGAGAGCGGCATATGCAGCTCAGACGCGGCCTGCCAGAGTGAATCATAAACACGGCTCGAATACGGACGGTCCTCCGGGGGCGACCCCCAGATCATCGCGCCGCGCAAGCCCTTCTTCGCGCTCTGTTCGAGTTCTTTTATCCCAGCCGAAATGTCCTCGAGTGAGATGAGCGCCGTTCCGATCAGACGCTTGGGGTCGTATGAGCAAAAATCCGCTAGCCATTCATTGTAAACGTGGAAGCAGGCTCGCTGTAGGTCGGCATCTTTGAGACCAAACAGCGGCATTCCCAGCGTGGTATAGAGGACCTCGGCTTCGACCCCGTCAACGTCCTGGTCCTTGATACGTTCAGCCGGATCCCAGCCACTGGGGCGCGCGGCTTCATACCCCTTTTTCAGATGCTCTTTGAGTTCAGCGCCGCTTTTTCCTATCCCGAAGCCGCCAGCGACCGGAAATGGGTTAATGTCCGGTGCGGTGAACAGTAAGCCATTGCCGTCCGGGCGTGGAACCACCTTGGGAGCCCGGTCACGGAATTGTTGATCTAGCCGCTCTTCCCAGAAGCCCAGCGGTTCCATCACATGAGAGTCGGCTGAGATTAATCTCAAATCCGCCATAAAAGCCTCCGATGCGCGATGCGCGTTGACGATTCTTGGTCCGCAGAGTTATAGCACAGGCGGCGGAGAATTGGTTATCCGAGCGGGTGTTGGGTTAGCCGTCGACCTCTCTAGCAACTCCTATGTCACCCTCGCGCGTGGCTGCCGCGCGAAGGGTCCCGCGTCTTCGCTTTCGGGATTCCTCGCGCGCCAGATAAGGGCAGACGCGCGGGAATGACAGAATGGCAAGGGGCAGGAGATCACGCGAGAATCCCGGCCTTGCGCAGTTGCTCGACCTTGTCGCTGGGGTAGCCGAGTAGCGATTTCATCACTTCCTCGGTATCGGCGCCGCGTATTGGTGCGGCGGAGCGCACTGCGCATGGTGTGCCGGACATTTTCCAGGGTATGCCGGCGTGCTTGCGCTTGCCGATTTCGGGATGATCCGGCTCCACCAGAAAACCACGCTCGAGCAAATGCGGGTCCTCGGCGAGGTCTTTGTTGCTCATCGCCGGGAAAGCGGCGACGCCGGCGGCCTGCAGCATTCGCGTGATTTCCCAACGATCGTGCTGCCTGGTCCAGGCCGTCACTATCTCGTCCAGCGCATCCTCATTCCGTTTACGCTCCGGGGCTGTTTTGAAGCGCAGGTCCTCGGCGAGGGCCGGATTTCCCATCACCCGGCAAAGTGCGCGCCATTCTTCTTCAGTGCCCACGGCAATCGACACCCAATTATCTTCACCCGCCGCCGGGTAGCATTCGTGCGGTGCCATCACACAGTCACGATTGCCCTGCCGCTCAGGTTCGCGTCCGGTCATCTCGTACTGCAACAGCCCCTCCGGCATCAGCACCAGTGCCGTTTCCCATTGGGACTGGTCGATATACTGACCTTCGCCGGTCAGCGCCCGCTGAGTCAGCGCGGCCATGATCGCGAAGGCACCGAAGATACCCGCATTTGGATCGGGATATGAGATTCCAATCTCGCTCGGACCCATCCCGCGATATCCGGTCGTAAAGAACATTCCAGCTGCTGCCGATGCCGGCGGTCCATAGCCGATAAAGCCCTTGAAGGGTCCGGTCTGGCCGTAGCCTGACATCGAGATCATGATCAGGTCAGGTCTGAGGCGGCGTAATTTCTCGTAGCCGAGACCCAGCTTATCCATCACCCCGGCGGCGAAATTATCGGCGACGATGTCACAGTGGCGCACCATTTCGCAGACGATCTCGATCGCTTCGGGCCGTGCCAGGTTCATCAGGATGCTTTTCTTTCCGAGATTGTACTGATTGAAGTACCCGGCGCGATTCGGTCCCGGAATATCGTCAGCGAACGGTGGAATCAACCGTGTCACGCAGGCGGGGCGGGCGGTGGTTTCGATCCGGATAACCTCAGCGCCTAGATGCGCCAGTTGCATCGTGCAAAACGGCCCAGCCCAGGCCCAAGTGAAATCAAGCACGCGAATTCCTGACAGCGGCGCTTCCGGCATGGCCTCCTCCTATCGTTTGAGGATAGCAAACCAGCTGAGATGCGCCCAACCTGGGCTCGTTACCAGTATCTCCCAATGTGATCTTCGTTCGTCTTACTGAAGGACCCTCTCTGTCGCGCCAACAAATGCGCAACCGCCTCTCCCTGACAAGGCGAGGCTCTTCACAGCGGCCCTGCAGATTAAACCACGCCTGCTTGATGCAGCGCGGCGAGGCGTTCCTGCGGCAACCCTAGATCCCCGCAGAAGACTTCTTCGTTATGCTCACCCAGATGCGGCGCTGGCCGCCGAATCGCCCAAAATGATTTGCCATACTGTGACGGCATTCCAGGCAATCGCAAATGGCCAAGACCAGGCTGATCGAGTTCGACGAAGAAATTGCGCTGCTGCAAATGCTCACTTTCATATAGACTGCGCATCGTGTTGATCGGCGCAAACGGAATCCGATGCTCCTGCGCAGCGCGATAGAGGTCCTGCACCTTCCATCCTGCTAGCCATTCGGTCATCAGTGCTTTCAGCGCATCCATATTTTGCGCTCGCGAGAGCCGATCCTTGAATAACTCGTCGCCCGCCCACTCGGGATTACCCATGAACTCGACCAGCCGCTTCCACTGATCTTCCTCGACCGCGAGCACGAAGATCTGCCCGTCGGCGCAATCGGCGATAAACCAAGGACCGAGCGCACGGTTGCCGAGGCGCGAAGTCTCGCGTCCGGCGTAGGTGTAATGCATAAAATTCATTTCGAGCATCGCGGCGACCGCTTCCTGCTCTGCAATCTCGATAGACTGACCAGAAGGCCCGGATTTAAGCCTGTGAAAGTATGCAGCGAGTATGGTGATTGCTGCGTGCACCCCGCCCTGGAAATCGCATTGACTGCCATAGCATTTCAGCGGTGGCAGGTCAGGGTAGGCCGATGCCCCTGGGCTCAGAAATGACCAACCGGACGCGTTCGACGCAGTCAGTTCGTAGGCCTTATAGCCCGCGTACGGGCCCGATTCGCCAAAAACGGAGATTGCCGCAACGATCAAGCGCGGATGGCGAGCGCGCACCACGGCGCTGTCCAATCCTACCGAGATGCGTTTCGAGGGCGGCACGTTATGGAGCAGTACATCGGCATGATTCAACAACTCGGACAGCAATTGCCGGCCCTCGGCTCGGGTTAGATCGATGACGACGCCGCGTTTGTTCGTATTAAGGTAGCTGAATGCGCCACTTTTTTCGGAATCCGATGGGGCTTTGCCATCGGCTGGAAAAGGCCCACGACGGCGAGTCAGATCGCCTTCAGGCGGTTCGACTTTGATCACGTCTGCGCCCAAATCGGCCAACATTTTGGCGCCGAAGGCCGCCGATACACCCTGACCGCATTCAACGATTTTGATCGCCTTGAAAGGTGATGACGTGGTGTTCTCCACTGCGCGCTCCTCTACCGCCCCTCGCCCGCTCCTTTGAGGAAGAGGGTGAGGGCGAGGGTTCTGCCCAGCTAGGCCTTCTTTTGCAGTTCGCGGTCGCGCAGATCACGACGTCGGATCTTGCCAGTGACCGTCATCGGGAACTCGTCAATAAATTCGAATTCGCGTGGGTACTCGTGCGCCGCCAGTTTTTGCTTGACGTGCAGTTGAATCTGTTCAATCAGCGTCTGGGATGGTTCATGCCCCGGAAACAGCTTCAAAAATGCCTTGATGCTCTGGCCGCGGCGCTCGTCCGGAACACCAATCACTGCGCAAGAAGCAACCGCCGGATGCTCGATAATCTTGGCTTCGACTTCGGCGGGGCCGACCCGATAGCCCGAAGTCTTGATGACGTCGTCATTGCGGCCCTGAAAATAGACGTAGCCCAGGTCGTCGAGGTGACCCATGTCACCCGTCAGGCACCAGTCGCCCGCGAACTTATCGCCCATCGCGGAGGGATTTTTCCAATATTCTTTCATCACCACCGGGCTATCGCGGCGGATCCCGATCTCGCCGGTTTCCCCCGTTTTTACCGGCCGGCCATCGACCAGGATTGCAACATCATGACCTGGGTAGGGCTTGCCGAGCGGTTCGAGAATCGCCTCTTCCAGTGCCGAGCAGCTGCCGATGAAGTAGTTAGCTTCGGTCTGACCGAAGGCCTGGTTGAATTCGACGCGTAGCTGCTCGTCGACCCATCGCGCCAATTCGGGGCTGACCGGTTCCGCGCCGCTGACCACGCATCGCAGGCGCAGATCGGGATATTTCTGGCGCGGGCTTTTTATTTCGCGCAGTCCTTTAAGAACGGTTGGTGGATAAAGCCCGATGGTGGCGCCGTATTTTTGCACCAGGTGAAGCATCACATCCGGATCGAAGCGGGCCTTGCTGCGGTACGCGAGCACGGGGATGCCGTACGGCCAAATCGCGAGGAGGCCATCGAGCAGGCCGCCCGCCCACGCCCAATCGGCGGGACTATAGTAGAGGTCGCCGTCGCGGAGAAAGTTGTAGGAATAGTCGATGCCGTTATGACCGAGGACGTAGCGCGCGGCGTGCAACACGCCTTTGGGATCGCCCGTTGTGCCCGAAGTATACATCAGCAGAGCGGGATCTTCCGCACTGGCTTTCGGCATCGCGAAATCTTCTGAGGACTTGCTGAGCAGGTCATCGAAGCCGATCTGACTCAGCGGCAGAAGCCCGTCGCCATCGCGGCCGCCGGCGACGATGACATGTTTCAAATCTGGCAGCTGGCTCCGGATCGGCTGTATCTTCTCGACGCTTTCAGGTTCGAGCATCAGAACTTTGGCTGCACTGTTGGTGAGACGGTAGAGCAGGGCGTCGGGGCCAAAGAGCTTGGAAATCGGCAAAGCGATTGCACCCAACCGGTAGCACCCTATGTTTGCGATAGCTGTTTCGGGCCGTTGCGGCAGATGAATCGCGACGACATCGCCACGGCGGACACCGAGAGCAGAAAGCGCATTGGCGAAACGGCGGCTTAGAGCGCCGATTTGGCCGAAGGTATATTGTTCGATGTGGCCCTCGTCATCCTCATAAAAGAGCGCCGGCTTGTTCCGCAAATCGGTATGGCGGTCGAGACAGTCCACCGCGATGTTGTAATCGGTGGGAATTTGCCATCGATGACGGGCGCGGGCGTCGGCGACGTTCTTGGCATCTTTAACAGTCTGTTCGCGAAGGCCGATCACAGCCATAATGATGATTCCTCCACAATGGTCACCCCTGCCCCAAAGCTCGACTAAGCCTGAGGGCTTAGAGTTATCATATGACGTTTAGCTCAGAGTCTCGGTAGTGTTAAAGAGGGAAGGGAAGGCATTACATAATGGCGAAAATCTGGGTACTGCAGCATCATCCAGTCGAAAATCTAGGCGGGATTGCTGATGCGCTCGAAGAGGCCGCGCTCGCATGGCAATACGTGCGGGTTTTCGACGGCGCGGCGATTCCTGCGGATATGAAGGGTGCTGGCGGTCTGATCGTAATGGGCGGACCGGAGACCGTTTACCAGCTCGACCGTTATCCATACTTGCACGATGAGATGCGGCTCATGGAGTGCGCACTGCGTGACAACAAGCCGATCCTTGGCGTTTGTCTCGGTGCGCAACTCCTGGCGGCCGTGTTAGGGGCAACCGTCATGCGCGGCGAGAGCCGGGAAATCGGATGGTACCCGGTGCGGCTCGCGGACGCGGCCAGCGATGATCGCCTGATGCGCGGGTTGCCCGTGGAGTTCATGGCTGCCCATTGGCATAGTGACGTGTTCGAACTGCCGACCGGCGCAATCGCTCTTGCTTCGTCGGCAAAGACCGCAATCCAGGCATTTCGCTTCGGGCATAAGGCGTACGGTCTGCTCTTCCATGCGGAGATAACCCAGGAGAGGCTGGGCAGGCTGGTGAGCGAATTCGGCGAAGATCTCAAGCGTGTCGGTATCGACGGCGATTCATTCGTCGCCAAGGCTCCCGAATATTTACCGGAGCTCAGCAAGATCGGCAATACAATTTTCAGCCGCTGGGCCGCGCCAATTCAGGGAACGTGATTAGATTGGCTTGTGGGCGCTCTGGAGCCGCCCCTTTCCTACAATATCCACCGCGGAGGCGCCTGTATTTGCCTTCGGCAACAACGGATCGCAAGGAGTATTTTGATGACGCCACGTGTGCACGTTCATCTGAAGGCCGCCGAACTGAAGGCGAGCCGAGAATTCTACTGGCAATTTCTCGGAGTTGAGCCGGTCAAAGACAAACCCGATCATGTAAAATTTCTAGTGCCGTTTGCGCCACTGAACTTAGTTATTTCTCCGGCACGGGCCGAGGCCGCCGCAGATAGACGAGCCGCCGTGAATCATCTCGGAATTGAGCTTCCCTCCGGCACCGCCGTCGAGGAGCATCTGCGACACGTCAAGCAGCAAGGCCTAAAGGTACGAGAGCAGTTAAATGTGAACTGCTGCTACGCGAACCAGTCAAAGTTCTGGGTGATCGATCCCGACGGTGTCGAATGGGAAGTGTATCACGTCAACTATGACCTGATAGAAAAACACGGCGGCGGCATCGAAGAACAAAAATCAGCCTTGGCGATCGCAGCCGGTTGATGCATCAAGGCGCGACGTTCACGATGCGTGCGCTTCTACTGCCGACGACGGGGCGAACCGCACGGGCATGTGCTTGATGCCGGCGACGAAGTTGGAGCGTAGCCGTTCGGGCTGCCCGGCCAGTTCCAAATCCGGCATCCGCCGCATCACTTGCTCGATCATAACTCGCATTTCGAGCCGCGCCAGATGCGCGCCGATGCAGAAATGCTCGCCATGGCCGAACGCCAGGTGATCATTGGGGGTGCGCGTCACGTCGAATCGGTCGGCCTCCGGGAAAACCTCTTCATCCCGGTTCACTGAAGCGTTCCAGACCACAACCTTGTCGCCTTCGCGAATTTTCTCGCCGCGCAATTCACCCTCTTTGGACGCAGTGCGCAGAATATGCGTTACCGGTGTGGTCCAACGCAGGAATTCTTCGATCGCAGTCGGCATTACGCCGGGATCGCCTGCCAGTTTTGCCCGTTCAAGCGAGTGATTGACTAGCGCCAGCATCCCGCCACTAATCGCATTGCGCGTGGTTTCCTGGCCGCCGATGATGAGCAGAAAGGCGTTGAAGAGAATTTCAAGGTCGGTGAGCTTGGCGCCTTCGACCTCACCTATTGTGAAGGCGCTGATCAAATCTTTGCCTGGATGCTTGCGGCGGTCGTCGATCAGCTTGGCGAAGTAGCCGAAGAATTCCGCTTGAGCGTTGCGGCCGGTTTCCATCGGGCTGCGGCCCTGGTTGTATTCGGGGTCTTGCGAGCCGATAGCGGCATTTCCCAACGAATACATCTGGTCCCGATATTCGGCAGGTATTCCCAGCATTTCGCAAATCGCCGCGGTTGGCACTTTCGCGGCAACGTCGACCACGAAATCGCATTCGCCCCGCTCGATAACCGCGTTGAGGATCTCGTCGCAGATGCGGCGAACTTCGGGCTCATAGGCGGCTATCGCGCGTGGCGTAAAGCGCGGGCTGACCACATGGCGGATGCGGTTGTGACGGGGCGGGTCGGTCAGAATCATCATCATTCCCGAGCCCACCTGCTCTGGCATCACATTGTCGAAGCTCAGTGAGATACCTCGTTCGGAGCTGTAGGTATGCGGATCATGGTAGACCCGCAATGCATCATGATATCGCGTTACGGCCCAAAATCCGCGGCCGTTCTGCCGTTCATGCCAATACAGCGGCGCCTCGCGGCGCAGCAATGCGAAGGCCTGATGCGGGTCGCCCTTTACGAACAGATCCAGATCCGACAGATTGACTTCGCTAAGTTTCAAAGCTACCCCCGATAGAAGAAAACAGCAGCGGATAATTGAGCAGCGACCAGCACAAGGCACAAGCGCAGGCATCCACGCTGCAGCGAGGCGTACTCGTTATATGCTTCGGCGAGTGACGTTAGTCGTTCTCACTGATCGAGAGCGCCTGCTTCGGACAGACCCGTACCGCTTTCATCACCCGGTCACGCGCTGATTCGGGTGGATGTTCGTCCAGCACGTACAGTTTGTCGTCTTCACGGACTTGGAAAATATCGGGAGCAACCTGCATACAGCGCGCATTGCTCTCGCAACGGTTGTAATCGACCACGATCTTCGTAGGCGTATCTCCCCGCGGAACTTACCGCTCAATTGTAGGCTAAAGCGACAACCGTGGCCAACGGTCGCTGCTCGAGACGAGTCGACATTGTAGTGGCCAATCTGAGCCTGCGGTTTCAAAGGTTAGTCGCGAGGCCAACAGCTATGCCCTTGGGCAGATGTCGGCGGGACTCGCTCTGCCCCTGACTGCTTTTAGCGGGAGTATGCCCGTAAGGGTCTCAGGTGCTGTGAATGCGCGACTCCGAGCAGGCGAAGGTTGGGGAACCTGCGACGGTGCAGCTCGCCTTCGACGATCACGGCCCGGGCATCCTGATAGTCACTGCTTCAATGCCGCACCGATTCGCGAATGCAACCCGCTGGCATTCTCTCTAGATGGGTTGCGCTTCGTCTAGTGTTTTACAAAAGCCGAACGAAAATGCATTTGAATGCGGCAGACTGAAGGCCGGTCGCATCCTAAATAGCAAATTCGCTACATTATATTGAAATTGTACTGGAACCGGGCGATCAGGTAGTTCTGGCCTTTAAACAAGCCTGTACCTTCCATCTTGTCGCCACCCGAGCTCGATCGCTTGCAATTTCAGGAAGTACTTCTTGGTCCAGGGCGGATTCAACACAAGCGAAGGGGAAAAGTCGCCCTTCGGGTTCCAGATCATCGTCCACGTGGGTGCAAAGTCCGACCACCACCATGATGTACCAATGTTGAACGGCACACTGACCTCATTCTTGAGCGAATGGGAATTCAGGTCGTTGCCGTGTAGCATTCTCCGAAACGAGTCCCTGCACTACATTCGGGGGAGCCGGGAGAACATTTATGGGGTTCGAGGGCTGGTGTTGTACAGCCAGGAGGTGAGACTGGGAAAAAAGCTAACCATTGCTACGGTTTATAACGGCACTATAGCGGAAGTGCCTTGCGGGCTGTAGCGACAGCAAAAAGTCACCGGCGGAATTTTTTCGCCGCGTCCCATCGTGTCGGTTCAACGCGAGCGGATTTTCAGCCTCGCGACGGTAGTGGCTTGAATTGGATTTGCTACCCGGATTAAGCTTTTCATCCTGAATATTCGCGAGAGTGGCGGAATGGCAGACGCGCAAGGCTCAGGACCTTGTGGGGGCAACCTCGTGGGGGTTCAAGTCCCCCCTCTCGCACCATAGGAATGTCTTTGCGCACCTAAGAGAAAACGTTGAATCCGTTGAGAGGGGGTCGTCAGGGGACATACGAGCGACGGATTCTGAGCTCGCTCACATGCGCAGAAGATCAGGAGGGCCTCCTAGACAATGGCGGGAGATTGCTGTTGAAAGCGCCGGTCGAAGCTTGCAACGCTGGTCCTCAGGCGGATCGCTAATTCGACGAACAGAGTGTCGTCGGCCGGGTGGCCGGCCACGGCGCCTCTCCACAGCTCCCCCACATCCACAGACGCGATAGGCAGAAGGCTAACACTGCTGATGATCGCGCCGACTTCGTCAGGCAATAGGTCTAAGTTGGAGAGCCTTCTAGATGACGTCGGAGAACTCGGCTTTCCAAGGAGAGGGGCGCTCAACCGCCGAGCTGATACATCGAACGCTCTTTCGTCGAGCGGCCTTCGAGCAAATGATGACCAGTAGGTTTGATTTGAACCGCTCGCATCAGGATGCGAGTGACTTGACCGATGCCACCGTCAGCATCGTCGGCGCGCAACGCCTTGCGCACGTCGAGTTCGTCGTCGTTGAGAAGACACAGATGGAACTTGCCGTCAGCGGTTAGCCGCATCCGGTTGCAGGTCCCACAGTAAGGCTCGCTCACTGGGCTGATGAAGCCGATCACGCCGCGCGCTCCCACCAACCGATAGTTACGCGCCTCGTCCGAAGGATTATAAGCTTCCAACTCTTGCATCGGCCCGAGTGCCGCTTCGATTCGCCGGCGTGTTTCGATATTTGAGACATAGCGCTTGATGGAGAGCGAAGCGCATTCGCCGCCGCCCAACGGCATCAATTCGATGAAACGCACGTGCCAATCACGTTCGAGTGTCAGGCGCGCCAAATCGACGACGTCGGCTTCATTGTAACCGGCGGCTACCACCGAATTGAGCTTAATCGGAACCAACCCGGCACGCTCGGCCGCCATTATCCCTTCCCAGATCCGTTCAAAACTGCCCCATCGCATCTGGCTTTCGACGGTATCGGGATCGAGACTGTCGAGGTGCACATTGATACGTTTGAGGCCGGCATCCTTTAGGGGGCGGGCGAGCTTGGGAAGTAACAGCGCGTTGGTGGTCAAGGCCAGGTCGCGGACACCGGCCAGCTCTGCGAGCCGCTCCACGATTTCGAGCAGGTCGGCGCGCAACGTTGGTTCGCCGCCGGTCAGGCGAAATTTGTTAAACCCCGCGTCGAGCGCGGCGCGGACCACCCGCTCGATTTCATCGGCGCTCAGCAGGTCGGCTTTGGGCAAAAATTGCAGGCCCTGAAGCGGCATGCAATAAACGCAACGCAGGTTGCAGTTGTCGATTACCGAGATTCGCAGATAATTGATTTCGCGGTTGAATGAATCGCGTGGCATGACAACGCCGGTTGAGGCCGCGCCGACAGGCTTTAGCCTGTCGCTCCATAAAGTCGACCTCGACGGGCTGTTCCCAGTTTAGCCGCTCGCAAACCGACAGCACAACCTTACTCACCGCTCTTCACCCATCAGGAAGATCGCGAGAGCCAGCACTGCAAAAATGATGTTCGGCGTCCACGCTCCCACCCACGGTGGAATTATCGCGGAGTGACCCAACGACGACGTCAGTCCGAACGCCAGCCAATAGCCGAACCCAATGACCAGTGCATAACCGAAACTGCGCCCAAGACTGAGATGGCGTGGCAATGGATCGAGACTCAACGCGATGCCCAGTGCGATCATAATGATACACGATAGCGGCATCGCATATTTGAGATCACGATCAACCAGATAACCACCCGGATCGAGTCCCTTGCGCTCAAGATCACTGATGTAGCTGTCCAGCTCCCACAGGCTGAATTCTTCCGGGTCCAGCCGCAGCAAACTTAAATCCGAGGGTTTGAGCGAAGCACCTAAAATATCACTGCGCGCGCGGCCCGAGACTGAGCCATTGCGGCCCACATCATAGCTGGTTGAACTACTAGCGACCCATTCGTGCCCGTTCCATTGTGCGGTTGACGCATGCACGATGCCGCGTAACGTGTAATCCGGCGCGATGCGATACATAGTCACCCCGCGCAGGGTTGCGCCGCGGGGATCGTAATGATCGGCCGAGAGAAATCCGGCGCGAACTCGCACCCATATCGATTGGTTGGCAAACACGCCCTTGAGCTGGCGCTTTTTTAATTCAACTTCGTACAAATAACGCGAAGCGCGTGTCGCACTTGGCACCACGGTCTCACTCAGGGTGAAATCGAACAGCGAAATTAGAGCAGCCACGACCAGCACGGGCACGGTCATTTCCAGCCGGCTGATGCCTAGTTGTTGACATGCCAACACCTCGCCTGAGCGGTTGAGCAGCGCAAAGCCCAACAGCACACCGGCGAGGCTTGCGACCGGCAGCAGTTGCGATACAATCAGCGGCAGCTTGAACGCGAAATATTCAAGCCCCAGCAACCCGAAACCACCATAACGGATCAGATCGCTGAAACGGTCGAACATGTCACCCAGCAGGTAGGCGATGGTGAAGGCCGTGAGGCTTACCAGGAAAGGCCCAAAAAATTGTGCCGCCAAAAAATGATTGACGGTTGGAGATAACGCCCGGCGAAGCTTCATGAGTCGAGTACTCTGTGTGGCACAGGCTTCCAGCCTGTGTGGTTTGATCTGATCGAACGATCACAGGCTGGAGGCCTGTGCCACGCTAGACCGGGCCAGGAAAAGACTCCGGCGCCCATGTTCAGGTGCTGAGTTCGCGTCGCCGCTCAAAGCGTTCAACCAGTTCCCATAGGAAATCGCCAGCTCCTCGTCCCTGGTCGCCAGTGTCCGTCGCACTGCGCAGGAAGAGCCAAATTGCCAGCACCGCGAAGACCAGGTCCGGTATGCTCATCGCGAAAAATGCGTTAAGGCGCGCGCGCTCGGCGAGCGCCTCCCCCGCGCGCATCAGCGAGTAATAGAGGAAGAACAGGGCGATCGCGACACCGAAGCGCTCGGATTGGCCGCCGCGCGCTGGCTTAAGCCCCAAGGGCACGCCCATCAGCGCGAACAGCAAGGTAGTAAAAGGCACCGTGTATTTGCTTGCCAGTTCGGTTTCGGCCTCATAGTCGGGTTGGTCCACCGAGCGCGCCGCAGCGATTGTCTGCCGCAGTTCCGCATAACTCATCTCGTCGGGGTCACGCCGCCCCAGCTCCAACCCCTCTTCGGGATGAATGTTGAGGTCATAGGTGCGAAAGCTCGTCACATGACTGGAGTTGCGGTCGGCTTCTACCCCAAACAGTGAGCCGTCGAACAGTCTGAGCGTAATGGACTTGTGGGCCTCATCCGGGATCATGATTCCGCGGCGAGCTATAATCGTGTTCTGCTGAGCGGGGTTGCGCGCGTCCGATATCATCACCCCACGCAAAGTGCCGTCGACTGGCGATAAAGTGTCCACGTACATCACCAGCCCAGGAAAATCACGGTTGAACACCTTTTCCTTCAAACCTGCACTCGAAGTGGTTCGGGTCAAGTCGAATAATCGTTCCTCGAGGTGACGGTTCGCCCAGGGCCTTACTGAGAACGCCAGCCAGCTTGACAGCGCATAAACCGCAAACGCTACGCCTATCACCGGCATCGCCAAGCGGTACAGACTAATTCCGCACGCCCGTGCCGCGATGAGTTCGCGATCGCCAGACATCCGGCCGAAGCCCAGCAGCACACCCAACAAAACCGCCATCGGAAACGTCAGTTCCAGGAATGCTGGCATAATGAAGCCGATCAGGCTCGCCACCGCCCCTAAAGTAACACCGTGGTTCACCACCATCTCCGTAAGTTTGAGCAGGCGGGCAGTAACCAAGGCGAAAGTGAGCAACAGAACGCCCAAGCCGAAAGGGCCGAGAATCTCGCGCGCAATATAGCCATCGATGATCTTCGTTCGAGGCATTGCTAATCGATGATCTTCGCGTAAGGCGGCGCTACTATCATGATGCGGCAAAAACGAAGACCCCCTGGAGGATGCGGTCTGCGCCGATATTCTGCCATACGGCTTTTTCAGTAGCGCTGAGACGCGGGATATAATAGGCGAGAATGAGAAGGCGTTCTCGCGACCTCAACCGCTCCACTTCCATACGTCGCCCTTCGGCCAGGGTTGCGGTTAGCACAAACGTTCATCGGTCAAGTCCTCATAAACAATACCACAGTCGTTCGGACGAAGTTCCCGCAATCGTCTTTGGTGTTGAGCCAGTGCGGGAGATTATCTCTGCGGCGCCTTCTCACATTCGGCGGCTCTACGTCAAGCAAGGAACAGAAACGAAGTTCGAGTTGCAAATACAAGCGGTTCGAGAGAAGGGGGGCGGCGTCGTTGCGGTAGCGAGCGATGAACTGGCACGGTTAGTGGGTTCGGAAGCGCGCCATCAAGGAATTGTTGCCGCGCTTCGCGAATACTCTTACGCACCTTTAGACCAGGTGCTCGCGCACAGACCAGACCCGTTGCTGCTCGTCGACGGCGTAACTGACCCACGCAATCTTGGCGCGCTCCTGCGGGCGGGCGAATGCGCGGGGATCGGTGCAATCGTGCTGGCGAAGGACCGAACCGTCGGGATCACCCCGGCTGCAATTAAGTCATCCGCCGGCGCGTGGGCTCACCTGGCGGTGGCCAGGTGCGGCAACGTTGCTCAAGCCCTCGAACACCTCAAGGGCGAAGGCTATTGGATAGCGGCGATGGACCCTAAGGGTGACACCTCGCTTTATGACCTCGATGCGACCCGGCGGTTGGCGTTGGTACTGGGGTCGGAGGGGCGGGGTATCCGGGACATCGTGCGAAAAACCGCCGATTTCGTCGTGCGAATTCCGCTGTACGGCCGGGTGAGTTCGCTCAATGTATCAGTGGCGGCAGGGATTGCCCTGTTCGAAATTGTCCGGCGGCGGTCGAATTCAAGCGGACGGACCATTTAGCGGAGCACCAAGACTGGCTATGTCTTGTGCGCTTGTCTTGTGCCAACGTCTAATCGAGTGGGCTCAAGATGTTTGCTGGAGGCAAGCCGCGCGTACGGCGTGAAGAGGGAACAATGGTAAGCTGCACCGGAAAGAGAAAGTCAGCATCATGTGGCAGTCGAGTTTATGGCTGCAGGAAATGCACGAACTTCGGCTGCGATCAGTTGCAGGCTGGCGAATGCTCAAACCAGGGTTTTCGGTCCGGTAGGTGTATCAGGTGCGAGACGGTTAGAGTAGCGGAAGACCTGGGGCTGCTTGTAATGACACCGCAGTTGCAGGAGGCAGTCAGGCGACTGCGGTTCACCCTGCCTGATGAGTAAGCAAACGCCTTAACCGCAGCAATACTTCGTCAATGGCGGCTTGACTTCCCATTGTTACGGCGATAGTTCAAAATGTTTTCAAGTTTAGGGCCGATGTAGCTCAAAGGTAGAGCAACTGACTTGTAATCAGTAGGTTGCGAGTTCGATTCTCGCCATCGGCTGAGGCGAGCTTGTGCGAGCGGCTGGTGTCCGAGGGAGAGGTTCCCGAGCGGCCAAAGGGAGCAGACTGTAAATCTGCCGGCGTACGCCTTCGGAGGTTCGAATCCTCCCCTCTCCACCAACCACAACAGCCGCCTTAACAGAGCGGGAATAGCTCAGTTGGTAGAGCGCGAGCCTTCCAAGCTCGGGGTCGCGGGTTCGAGTCCCGTTTCCCGCTCCAAGACGTGCCAACGTCTGTCGGCGGGTGCCGCAATTGGCGGCTATTTCAGCCGCAACGTTGAGCAGAACCCGAGTGTCACCGGGAGGGGGAGCCGAGTTGGCAGACTAAGAAACGCTTGGAAATGTGCCCACGTAGCTCAGTCGGCAGAGCACTTCCTTGGTAAGGAAGAGGTCATGGGTCCGATTCCCATCGTGGGCTTTGCACAAAGGGGCAACGTAAGGGTTTGTCCCACAGGTGAATGGAAATGAGGGATCTTATCGGCCTCCAATGCGACGGCTGCAAACGGCGCAACTACATCACCAGTAAAAACAAGAAGCGCCAAACTGAAAAGTTTGCCATCAAAAAATTCTGCCCGAGCTGCAGAAGCCATACTATTCATAAAGAGGCCAAGGTTTAGAACAGTCTGCGATTGAGGACCTTCGCGGCCTGCTCTTTAGCCGGCCACAAGTAGTGGCCTCGTACGAGAAGACTGTTCAATCGAGCATGATTGTGAGGAAGGGTCAGTAGCTCTAACGGCCAGAGCATCGGACTCCAAATCCGAGGGTTGCAGGTTCGAATCCTGCCTGACCCGCCAAAAGCGTGCCACTTGTAACTTAGTGAGAAAATGAATAATCTTAAATCCTACATCGAGCAGGGCACGAGTTTTGTCCAAGAGTCGTGGACGGAGCTGTCCAAGGTCCACTTCCCGTCGCCTAAGGAAACTGCTCAGGCGACAGCGGTAGTGGTGGCCTTGACGCTTGTCATGTCCGTGTGGCTGTGGATGGTTGATTTGGGTGCCACTTGGCTCGTACGCTCACTCGTCCGGTGACAACGAAATTAATTCTGATGATCACGCTTTCAACCTGGGGGCTGAAACGATTCTGATTCCATAATGGTAGACCTAGCAACCACCGAACCCAGGGCATCGGCCAACAAAAAATGGTACGTGGTACACACTTACTCAGGTTACGAGCAGAAGGCCAAGGCCGCGCTTGAGGAGCGCGTTCGAGCGCTCAAGATGGATGATAAGATCGGTGAAGTTGTCGTTCCGGTCGAGCGCGTGCAGGAACTCGGCAAGGGTGGGCAACGCAAAGTTTCGAGTCGAAAATTCTTTCCTGGATACATCTTCGTCAACATGCACCTCGACGACGAGACTTGGCACGTTATTAAGAATACTCCGAAAGTGACTGGCTTCGTCGGTCATTCCACCGCACCGTTAACCGCTTCGCCACCGGCGCTTGAGAGTATACCCGAAGTGCCGGAGTCGGAAGTCAGCGCCATCCGTCAGCAAATGGAGGAGGGCGCGTTGCGCCCTAAACCAAAGATGCTGTTCGAGGTGGGCGAGTCGGTGAAAGTGATCGATGGGCCGTTCCAGGACTTCAATGGGACGGTCGAAGAGGTGCGTCCAGAAAAGGGCAAGGTACGAGTACTAATCTCAATTTTCGGTCGCGCCACGCCGGTCGAGTTGGATTTCGTGCAGGTAGAGAAGTCTTAAGGCAAATTGGGCTGCTACCCACCCGGGCAAATCGTTCACCAAGCGAGAAACAACCCGGCCTTTTTGCGCTCGAAGCACCAAAGAACTAAATGGCGAAAAAAATAACCGGCCAGGTAAAACTTCAAATTCCGGCAGGAGCGGCTAACCCTTCACCTCCGGTTGGTCCGGCGCTTGGCCAACGCGGAGTTAATATTATGGAATTCTGTAAGGCCTTCAATGCTCAGACGCAAAGCATGCCGGGATTGGTGATTCCGGTAATCGTCACGGTGTACGCGGACCGTTCGTTTACTTTCGTTACCAAAAGCCCGCCCGCTTCGATTTTACTGCTTAAGGCGGCAGGAGTGGAGAAAGGTTCGGCCAGTCCCAACAAAAATAAAGTCGGCAAGGTCAGCCGCAGGCAAATAGAAGACATCGCCCGAACCAAGGCGACAGACTTGACTGCGGCGAGTGTGGCCGCGGCTATGCGCACTATCGAGGGGACCGCCAGATCGATGGGGCTTGAAGTAATCGAATAACCAAGTCACGGGCTGCAAGCCTCGTCCGGAGGGTTCGCGAGCCGCCCGCACCAATATAGTCGCGGAGCAAAAGCAGCATGGCAGGTAAGAAATACCAGAGCGCCGCTAAAAGTATCGACCGCCAGAAACGCTACGACCTTGAAGAAGCACTCAAGCTAGTTAGCGCTAACAAGGTGGCAAGCTTTGACGAAACCCTTGAGATGGCCGTGCGTTTGAACGTCGATCCGCGCCAGGCCGACCAAAACGTCCGTGGCACAGTCGTGCTGCCTAACGGTACTGGCAAAGTCGCACGTGTGTTGGTGCTGGCGAAGGGTGAGAAGGAGAAAGAAGCGCGTGATGCCGGTGCTGATTACGTCGGCGGTGAGGATATGGTTAAGAAGATCCAGGAGGAAAACTGGCTCGACTTTGACCGCGTCATTGCCACACCGGACATCATGGGTGCAGTGGGTCGTATTGGCAAAATTTTAGGACCGCGAGGACTGATGCCTAATCCCAGGGTCGGCACCGTTACTTTTGATATCGCCAAGGCTGTGCAGGAGGTCAAAGCCGGCAAGGTTGATTACCGTGTCGATAAGGCGGGTGTGGTTCATGCGCGAATTGGTAAACTCAGCTTCGGTGATCAAAAGTTAGCCGAGAACGCACATGCTTTACTGGCGTCGATTTTACGGGCCAAGCCAGCCAGCGCTAAAGGTAACTACATCAAGAGCGTGGCCGTTTCATCGACCATGGGCCCTGGAGTTAAGGTCGACACCGCCAGTACCACCAAGGTAGCGGTCGCGGCCTAAGTAGTGTTCACCGGTCCGAACGCAGCCTCTATGAAGAAGGAAGAAAAAACTGCAGTCGTCACGCAGTTGGCGGAAAGTTTGAACCGGGCGAGTATCGCTGTGGTCTCGGAGTACAAGGGCATCAAGGCGGGTGAATCGGATAGTCTCCGCCGCCGGCTTCGCGCCGCACAGGGCGAATTCCGGGTCGCCAAGAACACGCTTGTGCGCCTGGCTATAAAGAACACGCAATTTGAAGCTCTCGAACCGAGTCTGGGCGGCGCTGTCGGTTTACTCCTCAGCTATGCTGATCCAGTGGAACTCGCCAAAGCGATAAATTCACTGCGCGAACTCGGTGAACGGTTTAAGGTGCGCGGCGGCGTGCTGGAGGGTAGGCCGTTGACCCCAGCCGAGATCGCTGCTCTGGCCGCGCTCCCGCCACGCGAGGTTATTCTCGCACAGCTACTCGGTTTACTGAAAGCGCCCGCAACCCGGTTGGCACGCCTGCTCAATGAACCGGGTTCAGCGCTCGCTCGCTTGCTGGAGGCGGTTGGGAAGAAACAGAAGGAGTCCGCTTCCGATCCCGGTGCGGCTGCCGAGCCGAGCCAATCGATTTTGACTTTCGACAACACACTTGAACGAGACGCTAAAGCATAGGTTCGGCGTCGTTATCCGGTGCGGGCAATCAGCTTGCGCGATACGGCACCAGCCGAAGGGGACTAGATTAAAATGGCAGAAGCAGCAGCGCTAAGCCGCGACCAAGTAAAGGATTTTCTCAAGAATATGAGCCTACTTGATGCTGCGGCACTGGTTAAAGAGTTGGAGGAAGAGCTGGGAGTGTCGGCTGCCGCCCCGGTGGCAGTAGCGGCAGTTTCGGCTGGAGGTAGTGCTGTGGCAGCGCCCGCTGCGGAAGCTGAGAAGGACGAGTTCAACGTTGTGCTGACGGCAGCCGGTGACAAGAAGATCCAAGTAATCAAGGTGGTCCGCGAGCTTACCGGCCTCGGCCTCAAGGAGGCCAAAGATCTGGTCGACGGGGCGCCGAAAGCGGTTAAGGAAGCGGTCAGCAAGGCCGAAGCCGAAGATATCAAGAAGAAGTTGGAGGAAGTCGGAGGTTCGGTAGAGCTGAAATAGGAGCGGGCGGGGTGACTTTACACAACTCCTTAGGTGTCTCTTGCGCAAGTCGGGAGTTTCGGCTGGTCATTCTCTCGCAGGTTTGGTGCTGGGCTGCTGGCGGCCCGGTCCTGGGGAGAAAGCCCTTAGCGGCGCGGCTGTGTCGTCCGCGATTCGATGCCAGGTGAGATGTCGGTCGCATTGAACCGCGCGGCGCAAAAAAGAATTACCACGGAAGATTTGTTGGAAATAGACCGCATGCAGTCGTATGCGGTTCGCAGCGTTTTAACTATTGGCGCGCGGTATCTAGCGCGCCTTTTAGTCTGAAACGCTCCGCGGAGCAGGCTTTGTTTTGGTACCGGGCGAGGTAGAAATGGCTCAGCAGTCGCAGGTCACAAGTAATTTTCGTCTCCGCCGCTCGTTCGGCAAGATTAAAAAGATCATCGATATACCCAATCTGATTGAGATCCAGAAGCGCTCTTACGAGGAGTTTTTGCAGGCGGAAACTCCAGTTGAACAGCGGACCGATACCGGCCTGCAGGCCGTGTTCAAGTCGGTTTTCCCGATTAAGGACTTCAACGAGACCGCTTCACTGGAGTTTGTCAGCTATGAACTGGGACAGCCGAAATACGATGTGGAAGAATGCCATCAGCGCGGGATGACCTACGCCGCCCCGCTCAAAGTCAAAATCCAGCTTGTGATTTGGGACGTCGAAGGCGGACGGCGGTCTATCAAAAACGTAAAGGAGCAGGAGGTCTACTTCGGCGAGATTCCTTTGATGACCGCCAACGGCACCTTCATGGTCAACGGGACCGAACGCGTCATCGTCTCGCAATTGCACCGGTCGCCGGGGGTGTTCTTCGAACATGACAAAGGCCGCACGCATTCAACCGGCAAGCTGCTGTATTCGGCAAGAGTAATTCCGTATCGCGGCAGTTGGATTGATTTGGAGTTCGATCCGCGCGACGTCTTGTATGTGCGAATCGATCGCCGCCGCAAATTCCCCGCGACCGTGCCGCTGCGGGCGCTGGGAATGACGACGGAAGACCTCCTCAATTACTTTTACAAGAAAGACGTGATCGTCCTGGACGGTGGCCGACTCGCGATGGAATTTATCCCGGCACAGTTGCTCGGCCAACGCATCACGCGTCATGTCAAAGATCCCAAGAGCGGCGAAGTAATCGCTCGCGAGGGCCGCAAATTCAACAAAGCCGTCATACGCCAACTCGAACAGGCCCATGTCAGCGAGATACCGATCGGCCCTGAGGACGTGGTTGGCCGGATTTCCGCGCATGATGTGGTTGATTCGACCACCGGGGAAGTATTGCTGCAATGTAACGACGAGATCAGTGAGCAAGTGTTGGAGCTGCTGCGCCAGCACGATGTGCGGCGGCTCGAGGTACTGTTCACTGAAGACCAGCCAGGTGGCGGCCCGCTTCGGCTGACGCTGGCGCAAGACAAACTTACCACGCCAGACGAGGCGCTCCTGGAAATCT
>Ga0187846_10000605_pt1 | contig 20423 bp, 36 predicted proteins | sample TC_taG_FD_161473 | JGI IMG/M metagenome (GOLD analysis project Ga0187846, IMG submission 161473) | Biofilm microbial communities from the roof of an iron ore cave, State of Minas Gerais, Brazil - TC_06 Biofilm (v2) | ecosystem: Environmental > Terrestrial > Deep subsurface > Cave > Wall biofilm...
TGTCTTGCTTTGGAAAGTAAGTGTTTGACCAAAAACCCAAGGTGAAAGTGATGAGTCGTTCGACAAAGCATTACTCTGTCAAGAACATCAAGAAGTGTGCGTTCCTCCGGGTCGAGGAACTGGAATCTCGCAGCCTCCCTTCTATAACCTTTAGCGGCGGCATTCCCGTAGTCCCTGATTGGGCAACCGGCTACACCAATCCTGAAATCAACAACGAAGGCACGAACCTTCAGTTTGTCGAGCGCCTTTACACCGACATTCTCCATCGCAACGGAGAAGCGGCGGGCGTCAATGGTTGGTTGACGGCGTTGAACAACGGCACCCTGAATCGTTTCCAAGAAGGATTGGATTTCTTCAACAGCGTGGAAGGGCATCAAGACGAAGCAACCGCCTTTTATGACGCCTACCTCAATCGCTTGCCCGACTCTGCTGGCCTCGCCAACTGGGTTTCCTTCCTGAACGCCGGTCATGACATCGACCAAATGCGTTCTTACTTTCTGGCTTCACCGGAATACTTCGCCAATCACGGCAGCACGAATCAGGGCTGGCTTGACGGCGTGTATCACGATCTATTCAATCGTGCTGTTGACCCGTCTGGTGAAGCAGCTTGGATGGGCGACTTGAACGCTGGCGTGAGCCGCTATGATGTGGCTTTCGACATTACTCACTCGGTCGAGTTCAACAACACCGATCAAGTTCAGCCGTTTTATCACTACTTTCTTTGCCGGGCTGGTGAGCCGGGTGGTGTGGGAGTTTGGAACAACGCCCTGAACACCGGAATCCTCAATGAAGCTGGCCTTGTCTCCGGTTTCACTGGTTCTCCAGAGTTCCTTGTCACCGAAGCCTGTAACCCGATGCAGCAAGTCAACGGCGGCTTCGCTCTCACCGGCACCGAAGGTCAGTCCGTCAGTGGCACCGTCGCCAACTTCTCCGGCGATTCGGATAGCGATGCCGATGATGCAGCCAGCAGTTATTCTGCTTCTATCAACTGGGGTGATGGCTCCACTTCTACCGGCACAATCACTGAAGCCAACGGCGTTTTCTCCGTCAATGGCGCTCACGCCTACGCCGAAGAGGGCACCTTCACTATCACAACCAGTGTCAGCAACGGCGATGATGACGGCAGTAGTGTTTCTGCCACAAGCACGGCTACTATCAGCGATGCTTCGCTGACGGCTACTCCGGGAAGTGTTGTTCTCGCCACTGTCGGCACGGATACCGGCTCGGTTGCTTTGGCTACTTTCACGGACAATGGCGGTGCAGAACCGCTTGCTGACTATTCGGCCAGTGTCGATTGGGGTGACGGCACCACTTCTGTTGGCGTCATTTCTGTGGATAATACCGGCACCTTCACGGTTTCCGGCAACCACAACTACGGCGTCAACACTGCCCAAAATATAAACATTACAATCAGCCACGATTCCGCTTCGCCGATGACGGTGACGGATACGGTGATTGTGAGTGGCGGTGGTAATCTCGGTGGGTCTCCTCCGGGCATTAACAACGCTACGGGTGGTTTTCAACTTGGTAGTGGGAACCAAACCATTACCGAAGGCCAAAGTTTTGCTGATGTGACGGTTGCGACCTTCACGGATTCCGGCCCCAGCAATGATACGGCTACGATTGATTGGGGTGATGGCTCGACTTCGGCAGGTATCATTTCCGCTCCCGACAGTAACGGCGTCTACACCGTGACGGGCAGCCACGTTTATGCCGAAGAAGGCTTCAACACCGTCACCGTGTCTCTGGTGAACGGCAGCAATGCTCCTGTGGCAGTGACGGATTCGGCTACGGTTGCTGAAGCGTCTCTATCGGCCACTGGTGGATTGACTATCAACGCTGTTGCCGGTCAGCCACTCACAAACGTAGCAGTTGCGGCTTTCGCCGACAATGGCGGCGCTGAAGCGGTGTCTGATTACTCGGCCACGATTGATTGGGGTGATGGCACAACTTCTACCGGGACGATTAGCGGCAGTAGCGTCTTTATCGTCACTGGAAGCCACACTTACGCTAAAACCGGCCAAGACACCATTACGGTGACTCTCAATCACGAAACCGCTGCTCCGGTTTCCGTGACGGATACGGCTAACGTCGCTTTGGAATCAAGCGGCGAGCAAGAGTTGCCAGTTACGGTGGTTCCGGTTGAGGCTATTTCGGGCGTGGAAGGTAGCCAGTTTAGCGGAACGGTTGCGTCCTTCACCAATGCTACTGACCCGGATGACCATGCCGGTGATTTTAGCGCCACGATTGATTGGGGTGATGGCACTACGACAACCGGAACGATTGCGGAAGTCGTCAGTGGCGGCACTACCACTTTCGTAGTCAGTGGTGCTCACACTTACACCGAAGAGAGCAGCGCCTCTCACACGAACGGAAATGGCTTCTATGCCGTGACCATTACGGTGAACCACGAAGGACAGATTTCTTCGGGTGTTGCTCCTGCCTTTATCGCCGATGCTACGCCGGTTGCTACTGGCGTGGACAAGATTCACGGCGAGACAAATCAGGTGCTCAGCAACGTAACGCTCGCCACGTTCACTGACCCAGGTGGTGCTGAACCTGCTGCGGACTACTCCGCCACTATTTTCTGGGGCGATGGAACATCCTCAACCGCTACGATTTCTGGCCCTAACCAGAACGGCGTTTTCACTGTTACGGGTAGCCATACGTTCGCCAAGAACGGCACCTATACTATCGCTGTCCAAATCAACCACGAATCCACTCAAACCCAAGTTTCCAACACGGCAGTCATCAGCAATGGTGAAGACAATGGCGGTGGTGGAGATGGTAATGGTGGAAACGGCGGTAATGGCGGCGGTGGAGACAACGGCGGTAACGGAGGCCAAGGTGGTAATGGTGGTCAAGGAAACGGCGGCAACGGTGGAGACGGAGGCCAAGGTGGTGATGGCGGTAACGGCGGTAACGGAGGCCAAGGTGGTAATGGAGGCCAAGGAAACGGCGGCAATGGTGGAGACGGTGGCGATGGTGGTCAAGGTGGACAAGGTAATGGCGGTTCTGATAACGGCAATGGAAATGGCGGTCAGAACAACGGCGATGGTGGTCAAGGCGGCAACGGAGGCCAAGGCGGTCAGGGCAATCAAGGCCAAGGAAATGAAGGCAACGGGGGAAGTGAAGGCGGTTCCAGCGGTCAAGGAAATGGCAGCGGTCAGGGCAACGGCGGCTCTGACGGCAATGGAAATGGTGGTTCCGACAATGGAAATAACGGAAACCACAACGGACACAACGGCGACTAACAAGCGACGATGCCTCCGAGTTGAGCGTCAGCAGGCCCGTCCACTGCTGACGCTCTTTTTCCACTTGACCTTTTCTAAATAAAGTTTAGAATAGGACTATGCGCCGTAACCTGAAAAACCGACTGCCGAGAAAACAAGCGATGGGGCAATCTTCTGTTCCGCCCGATAGGAGAGCAATCGTCCCGCCCGGAACATTTACTCAAGGAAAATCCTTTGAGCAAAGGCGATTAGAACAAGCGCTACGTTCTCCTATGGTAAAAGGCGAAGACCCATTTGATTCTGTTCAATCTCCAAGCGCCAACGATGCGGCGGATCACGACAATCAGGAAGGGAAACTCGTTTTCTTCCACAAATCCATCGCTCAAGACCCAGACTTCAGGTATCTTCTAACACCAGAGGAGCAACACGATTTGGATGAGTATTACAAGCCACCTCCTCCGCCTAACCCTTCCTGTCCTCGTTGCGGCTGGAAGCTAAACGAGAAAATGGATGATGTTGTTTGGAAGTGTAGCGATTGTGGGCTTCTATTCAAGGCGGAAAATGCCGAAGACAATCACAATACCTAATGCGCAAAAAGTATATCGCACAAGACCCGGCAATTTCGGGCTCTTCAATCCATTTGGCCGTTTGGAGTGGATTAGTTGTCGGGATACCTTCCACGAGTTTTATAGACCTTCCGGTTGGCGATGGAAAAAACGTGGCTTTTTCTATTGTTTAGTAAAAAAACCAGATGGCGCTTCTTTACAGGACTTTCTCAACAAAGTTGAAACCCACTTACATATAGAAGAAAGTTCTGTTGTTCACCCTACAAACTACCCAACTATCGTTTGGATAGTGCCTGCGAAGTTTTGGATTGAGCAACGTATGAGAGCGGCCATGTTGACCATCTTGCTTCGTGCTTTTATTCTTCAATATGACCCATTATCTCAAGTGAACTGGCTAGAACAAGTGTTGAAGGTTCATTATCTCAGAGCCACGAAAGCCGCAGCATTGCGTTTCTTTGATGGATATACTTGGTATACGGGTAAGAAAAAGAACTGGTGTTTGGAGTTTGATTATTGCCAAAATCCCAAAGCCGAAACTTTATTAGTAGCATCAAAGCCGAAGTCCTTTTGGACACGTCTTTTAGGAAAATAATCAAACGCCCTAATAACTATGAAGATAAAGGTAGACCAAGCCACTCCTGGTATGAAAGTATGGGTTTACCCAGCGTCTTACCGCAGCCGCAAGGGTGGGCCAATCGCAGAAAAAACCATTGCCTCTATTGAAGGGCACTGGTATTTGACTTTCACAGACGGCAAGAAACATTACCCCTCTCACCGAAATAACCTTTACACAACTCTCGAATCTGCTCAAGAACAGCAAGCACAGGACAGAGCCGAACCACCTTGGATGAATAGGGGCAGATTTCGAGTTGCTTGTGGCAGGACATTGGAGAACTATCTTTCTGCCGCTTCTGGTATCCCCCGAAAGCAGATTGAAGTTCGTAAGACAGAAGCGTATATTTATGTTTGTTGGGTTCGTGATGGTTGCTTGAACAGAGAGAAAATCCGCCACGGCGTTTTCTATAACTTGACCGAAGAGAATCTAAATCCCATTGTAGCGAAGATGGCGGGGGCTATTCCTCATGGCGATTAGAACGAGATGCCAGACGCCCGGCGCTATTTTTCATACTCGTATAAGCAAAAGACTCGTATAAGCAAAAGGATCGTTAGTTGCTCTGTGGATTTACCTTTTGATTTGACTGAAACACAAACCCTTGAAGCCAATCTTCATAACGCAATGGAGTTGGTGCTCGCCCCTTATTTTAGGAGACACAATGGCCAGAAAGTTATCCGGCCCGGTAGAGGACGCTCAAGACGCCGCAAAACTGATTGAGCTTATTCTTGAAGGCCAGTCCGAAACGGAACAGATTGAAACACTGAAAGAAATCCTCTCGGCTCACGTCTTTGAGCATGGCTGGGTTGATGAGGAGTTGCTTTCCAGCATTTGCGACGGCATTGCTATTGCTTACGATATCGAAATCCCTGCCCAAGAAACTGATGACGAAGACGGAGAAGATAAAGAAAGCGATGAGGATTGACTAAAACCTTCATTTATGTTCTAATGGAGGGAATATGGCTGCGCTCTGCCCAAAATGTAAGTGCGAGAACTACAAATACGAAAAACCCAACTTTCGCTGTATTTCTTGTGGCTTGCTGGTGGATGTGGTGGCTCGTCCTGTTCAGGAAATAATCAAACTCACTGACTGGAAAAACGAAGAGGAGGAAATATGGCCAAAGAAGAAGGCATCCAAGTAGAAGGGAGAGTGTTGTCTGCGTTGGCCAATACCAACTTCCGTGTGGAGTTGTCTAATGGGATGGAGATTCTCGCTCACATTGCTGGGAAACTTCGCAAGAACTTCATAAAGATTATTCCCGGCGATAGTGTGATAGTTGAACTTTCCCCTTATGATATGACCAAAGGCCGTATCGTGTATCGTGGTAAAATGAAAAAACAAGAGGAGCAACTCTAATGCCCTTTCCATCAGTAGAAAGACACAGCCAGAAGCAAGCACAAGAACAAGCCTTTCACGAGGCGATTGCTATTGCGGCCTATTATAAGTGGGAAGCTGCTGGCCGTCCCCACAGAAAAGATAGGGACTTTTGGTTTGAAGCCGAGTCCGAGTTTACTTCGGCTGATGTTGCTATTACCGAAGTGACCGATAATCAACTTTGAAGAGGTGTAGGATGGCAAGTCTTTGGCCTACCAATCAGACCACGTTAGCAAGACATCTCACTGCTCATCCCAGTATAGAGTGTATTCATTTTGTTCCTGATTGTAACTGCCTGCTAAAGTTTATACAAGAAGATGGTCTTTGCCTTGTCTTTGAGCAACAAAATGAAGAAAAGAAACGCATTAGAGTTCCTCTAACCGCTCTTGCTGGAACTATCACCTATGACGCTAATGGCTTTTGTGTAACTAAAGGCGATAAAGCAATAAAGTATAACTACTGCGGCGAAGTTTCTTGGACGAAGCCCAAGGAAGAAAAGAAAGAGCCAGTGATTGACGCTGCTCATTATTTTGAATGCGAAGACCATATAAATGAAGTTTTGCGAATAACCTAAATGCTTTACCGAGATAAACTAATGATGGGTTCGCCACTCAAAGCGAAGGGCATGACGGGTGAACGAAAAATGGATATGGCGCAGATTATTGAAACACAGGAGGGGATTCTCTGTAGACAACTTATCCAAACTTATTTACGAAATGTAGAAGCATATCTATCAAAGGGTGGCCATAAAGTAAATAACGGCTTGGGACAGGAACATCTTCCCGATGAACGATTGATGCGTTTCATTGAGGAAACAGCCGAAATCCCGGAAAAAGGCGTTGGGGAACACAGGAGCCAAGTAATCGCTCCCTTACTCTCAAAGAGAGTTGTAAAACCTAAAGATTTGCCGTATAATCTAGGGCAGGCAATAAAATCAGTAGTTCGACATTATTTATTTTTTCAAGAGTTTTTGATTTGCCGTAGTTCGTGGGGATGCGCCGAAGAGATTGCTAAAAAGAAAAAGAAACCCATAAAGCACGGCGCTGGTATGGCTCATATGGCGGCTGCTCTATGCGATTAGGAGAGACAATGGCTACAATAGAAATGACCACTTGTAAACTTCACTTGCCTCTTGGAACTACCAAAGAGCAAGTGGAAACTCTTTTGGCTAACCTCACTAATCAAGGAAGCGTGGCCAACTTCAACCCTGAACACGAAGTAGGGGCAGCCAAATACGCCTTTGCCGTTGTGGATGTTCCAGAAAGCATTTTACCTGCGCTTGGCGAGAAGGTTTTGTTCCTTGATAGAATGAAATCCTTCGCAATGCCTGCTTACGAAGAGTGTGCTTCTTGTCCTCCAAGCGGCTGAAGGCCATAAACATTATATTTCCCAGTTGGGAAATTAACCGAGTTTAACCGACTTTTGGAGAACCAAAAAATGTTGCGAGTTGAAGAACTTGAACAAAGAAATCTTCTCTCTGTGGTTTACACTCCAGCCCAAATCTCAAAGGGCTATGGCTTCAACTTAACCGGCCTGAATGGAGTCGGTGAAACCATTGCCATCATCGACGCTTACAACACGCCGAGTATTTCTTCCGACCTCCATACTTTTGACCAAACTTTTGGGCTTTCTGACCCTACACTGAAAGCAGTCAATCAATACGGTCAAACGCCATCTGGCTCAAGAAATAGCGGTTGGGCTATCGAAACGGCTCTGGATGTGGAATGGGCACACGCTTTAGCTCCGGCTGCTACGATTCTATTGGTAGAAGCTACCTCTGCTAATCTTGGTCCGCTTCTCCAAGGCGTTGATTACGCTCGCAATCAACCCGGTGTTGTAGTTGTTTCAATGAGTTGGGGCACCAACGAGTTTTCCTCGGAAACTTCCTACGATTACCATTTCACTACGCCCTCTGGACACGCTGGCATTACTTTTGTTGCTGCTTCTGGCGATAGCGGTGCTGGAACTATTTGGCCTGCTGTCTCTCCGAATGTTCTGGCTGTGGGCGGAACTTCGCTCATGTTGGACAGCAACGGCAACTACTTGAGTGAATCCGCCTGGAACGGTAGCGGCGGTGGATACAGCACTTACGAGTCTGAACCTTCGTGGCAGTATGGAGTTCAAGCAAGCGGTTATCGTACTATCCCTGACGTTGCTTTTGATGCTGACCCGAATACAGGCGTCTATGTTTATCATAAAGGCTGGTATGCGGTAGGCGGTACAAGTTTCGGGGCACCGGCCTGGTCAGCTATTATTGCTCTTGCCGACCAAGCAAGGACAAATGTAGGCTTGGCTTCGTTGAATCATCTCCAGACCTACATTTACAGCCTGCCTTCTCGTGATTTCCATGACATCACCACAGGCAGCAACGGCTTTCCTGCTACTCCTGGCTATGACTTGGCTACTGGTTTGGGAAGCCCTGTTGTAAACTATTTAGTTCAAGACCTTACCAGCAGTTTCGCACCGACTACTTCAACTCCAACTTCTTTGCCCATCCATAGCACACACTCGGCGATTGATTTCTTATTTGCTTGGGATAAGGAGTGGGAAAATGAGTAGGCTTCATGGTGTAGTTTGTTATTGGGAGTTTGTTCCCGCTACAGCTAAATTCAAACGGGATGATTCTAAATGGGAGTTAGTGGAATCCTTCGCCATTGACGGTGATGGGCATTGCCTTACTATGCCTTCAACTGGTGGGGATGATAGGCGGGAATACCACAAATGGACAAACGAACTCATTTATTATCTTGAAAATGATTTGTCTAAACTCGGCAATTGTGAGCGTATGCGTGGTGAAGGGGAGTGGTTCACCAAAACGGAACTGATTGCCCTTGGTATTCCCAAAGAAACCATTGAGAGATTGGATGAGGATTGGCGACCCATTATGGGACGGGCTGTAACGCTCTGGACAATAGAACACGGCGTCGGTTTGCTTGATATACATCCACCTGATGATTTCCCTGTTTGGCTTTCCTCTTCTTTTTATGAAGAACTATGTAAACTGCCCAACTGGATGAATCTTTTACAGCAAGGACATTGTTTGTATTTCGGGACAACTAAGGAAGCCTTGAAATACATCACTCTTAAAGAAAAGCCTGAATCTCCTGATTTAGCCGCTTGAACTTGCTTCCGCACAGCATTTTGATATGAAGTTCATTGCTCGGTGTTTTGAGTTTCCTGATATACCTCGGTAGTTCTCCAATCTTGAAGATAGGGATAATGATTGCCCCCGGCTTGGCTCCGCTATAAACTTTATTCTCTAACTCTTTTTGGAGTTTATCCCTATTCATAGGACGAAAGAAGTAAATCACATCGTATTCGTGGTATGCGTTGAAGTTTAGAGCATCTTCACGATATATTTTTTTGCTTTCGTTCAAATCATCGTGCCTACCATAGTTGTGGAACTTTCTTTTCTTGACTATCTTTTTCGCCATACGCTCATATTTTTTGTTTAGTTCTAACCCATAAGCGTCGAACAAATGGCTCGCAAGTTGAACTTTTGTTCCAATGCCGCAACCAACGTCAATAAAACTAAATCTCTTGCGTTTTGGGAAGCGATGCTGTAAAATCTGATGCGCTTCGTCTAAATGCGCCAGGAAGTGTGGAATGGAGTAGGAAACGTAGTCCCACAATCCATCACTGAAAGACTTATCGTCGTAAAGAGGTTCGTGAATAACTAAATCCAATGTATTTACCACATCGACGAGAGCGGGGAAAAACTTGCTATAAAAACCCATAATCTTTATATAGCAACTTTTCAATCAAACGCCCTAATAACTGGAGGTGAAAAATGAAGTGGTTGAAATGGGGCATTCGGGCAGTTTTTTTCGCTCTTGAGGCGTGGGTTTTTTGGCTCTTTTGGGAGGGCGGAAACCACTGGGCACTCTCCGTTCTTTACGCTATTCTTTGCGTTGAAGTTCCATTGTACATTTTGTCATTCGTCTATGCCTTCATTGGTATGACTTGTAATGTTCCGCTTTGGTGGCAACGCCCTGTTTACCACCAATGGAAAGTACGGCTCGCCAAGAAAGAGTTCCATCCACTTTTTGCCTATCCTTTCCACATTTTTCTTGCTTTTGAGTTGGATAAGCACTTTGAGAAAGGTGGAATAAAAGCAGCTCAAGCAGCCGCCTCGGAATGGGGAGAAAAACACGTTCAACGTCTAACTGACGTGATTACAAGCATAGCCCAAGGAACTGAGGAAACCGAAGTAAAATGACCACACTTGAAATCTCCAGTGGCGGCAAGAGGATCGGTGAGTTGTTGGTGGATAATAAGGGCAAACTCCGTCAGCATACCAAAACTCTCCCCAAAGCCGTTACGCTCAAAGTTTATCACTCTTTCGCCAAGTGCGATGAATGTTTTGAGGCTTTTGACTACAAAGGGCGGCAATATAGTTGGCGTATGGTTACAAACTTGGAGAAGAGTATGAAGAAATAGCTCGCCCGCTCTACATATAGGTTTGTTATGGGAAGCAACATCCTCTTTCAACTCTTGGTAATGACTACGCTTTATGCGCCGCCGGACTCTCCTATTTTGGTTCCGCCACAGGCGATACATACTATCCGTAAAATCGCTACAAATATGGAACTGACTTGCGACCGAGAAAGCGGCTGGCGAAATCAATACCAGAGAGAAATAGATTTAGAGCAGTTCAAAAACGAAGTCAATCTTTATCGTGGGCGTTTCCAAGAACTGAAAGGCGTTCCTTCTGTCCAAGATGTAGATTGTTTCCCATTTACCACAGAACAAATAGATCAGATGCTCAGCTTCAATCGTGCTTATCTAAAATATGTTCAACTCAATCTCGCACTATGGCCTTCTACTTATGCGGCAAGGCATGATTGGTGGGATGATGCCCGCAAGGAAACAGAGCAACTTTATATTATTTATGGATTGCTCAAGGGGGCCAAAGTTTCCTATTACACAACTTATGTTCGGCGTTTAGCACTCAAACAACTTGTTGAAAGGATAGGTCAAGAGGCATATTGGAATCGCCAACTTCCCCCTTGCGTTCCACTTTGGCGTTTTGAACGTATCTAAACCATTATTGACTAAAAAGTGAAATCGGTATAGAATATAGCAATGGCTTACGGACACCGTATGAAACGCTGTGAAGTGTGTAATACTGCTGTGAAAGACCCTACAGCCGTGCGATGTAGTAAATGCGGTAACGAATTTATCACGACAGGTAGACGGGTTTCACATCCTTCCAAGTTTGACCCAAGAGAAGGAGCATTGAAGACCGGATGGACTTTTGACCCTGCCGAGTTTGGCTTTCACGTTGAGAGAAAGTTTAAACACGGCTTGCTGGACTTACACGATGTCGCTAATAAACATTATTACATATCTGCCCACAAGATAGTCCGCAAAGGTGAAACCATTGCTTACTTTGAGATTGTCCGTATCCAAGGAAAAGAATACGAACTGACCATACGAAGAGATGCCATACGAAGAGATGATGGAACTGCGTATCCTTTGCCCAAAGTGATAAACTATAACATTCCTAACAAAGAAGTGGCTCGCACTATCTTTGAGGCACAAGGCGCTTTGGAGGACTCGGACAGAGAATCTGACGGGACTGTAGAACCATCTTCTCCTTCCAGTAACCAAGATTGGCGGGACTTAGCGGAGCGGTTTGTTCAAATAAAACCGCCCAAACTCAAAAAAGTAATCAAACGCCCTAACGATGACGAGAGATACAAGGAATACTGGAAGAAACGACAATGAACAATAAACTTGTTTTCTTTGTTTTGCTTACAGGTTGCGTTGTGACGGCTGTTGGCTCTACCCTTTGGGCAACCTATCAGCATACGCAAGCCATTCTTACTGCGCCTAACGTCGCTGCCTGCCTTTCCATCGCTCAAATGATTCTATCGGCTGGCTTGCTGGTGAATCAAATGAGGCAGGGCAAAATCAATCCTTGGTACGCTATAAATGTTATACTTTCTGCGGCGGTGGGTATTTCTCTGTTAGTAATCGTCACTCAGAGCGTCGGACTGACGAAGTGACCCCTCAACAACTTGACCATTTGTTTGAAATCTTTATGGCTGACCATCCTGAGTTTTCTGTGAAGAAACCAATCATTCGGTCTATGTTAGATACGGACGCTTATAAACTTTTTATTACTCAAGTAGTTTTCAATCAGTTTCCAGAGGCTAACGTCACCTTTGAGTTTATCAATCGCAACAATACACCTTTTCCAGAAGGTTTTGCTGATGCTCTGATGAAACAAATTAAGCTGATGGAGAGCCTTCGCTTCACCGAAGATGAAATAAAGTTTATTAGCAATGGTTATTTCTTGAAGCCAAACTACTTGGCCTTCTTGAAAAACTATCAGTTTGATTCGAGTGAGATAGTTTGCTCGCAAGACGGCGGTAAGTTATGGCTCACTGCTAATGGACCTTGGTATAGGGTATCGTTCTGGGAAGTGCCACTGATGGCTCTTATTAGTGAACTATATTTCAAGATGCTGAAAGCAACGCCGGATGACGAATGGCTAATACGTTGCGAAGATAAAGCCAGAAATATGCTTCATGCGTGCGGCCCGACAACGAACCGATGGCAAGGACTTCAATGGGCTGACTTTGGAACAAGGCGGCGTTTCTCTTACGAAATCCAAAGGCAAGTGATAGAAGCCCACAGCCAGTTTATCAATCCTCATAATGCCTTTATTGGAACAAGCAATGTTCATTTCGCTCATAAGTATGGATTGAAGGCAGTAGGAACCCAAGCACACGAAGGGATAATGGCACTACAAGCTAAGGTGGGTTTTCGTGAGGCGAACAAGGCTTGGCTTGATGCTTGGATAAAAGAGTATCACGGGAACTTCGGTATTGCCCTTCCTGATACACTTACAAGTGAGGTATTCCTAAGAGATTTTGATAGTTTCTACGCTCGCTTGTTTGATGGGTTGAGACAGGATAGCGGAGACCCCATTACTGTTGGTGAAACTTATGTAAAACATTATCAAAAACTCGGTATAGACCCAAGAACGAAGCGCATCATATTCTCCGATAACCTCAATGATAGAAAAGCAATCGCTATTCAACATTATTTTGCCGGGCAATGTATTCCTGTGTTCGGCATAGGAACTTTCCTAACTAACGATGTTGGTGCGAAACCTTTGAATATGGTAATCAAACTTGTTCGTGCCGATTTTGGACACGGCTCCCAAGAAGTAGTCAAACTTTCTGATGATACGGGAAAACATTTGGGTTCTTCTCGTGTTGTGGAAATCGCCAAGAGGGACTTATGTTTGTAATGCTGTTGGCTTTGGTTTGTGCTCAAGCTCCCGAAAGAGAAGTTTATTTTCCGGGGCGTATGTGGTATCAAACCACGCAAGTCAATCACGGAGAGAAAATAACCCTTGTTGGGCATTCAGCAGGCGCTACTTCGGCTGCTCGCTTCGCCCTTGATCCAAAGAACAAAGGCAAGGTTAGGAAAGTCAAACTTATAAGCGGGATTTACCTGATTACTCCATTTGTTCGCCTGGCTGAAGTTGGAAGATGGAGTATTCCCCCAAGGCCATTTCGAGGCATACGTACAAGAGACGCAAGCCCAATCTATAACATTCCGCCCGCTGATAAAGATTCACCTGAATTTGAGATTTACTATGGCACCTATGACTTGCCTGGACAGAAACAACAAGCCGAAGAGTTTTATTATGCCTTGCTTTGTAAAGGTTATAGAGCAAAGTTATATAAAGTTCCGGGCCTCCACCGCTTCATCCAAAATGTTCTGGGGTATTTTCCATGAGTAATACTATGCGTGTGATTTGCGTAGTTGTTTTGTTTGTCTGTGTAGGCGGATTTTATTGCATTGGCTATGCCGATGGATACTGGCATGGTAGAGAAGCGGAAAAAGAAAAAATCCAAAAAGCCATTGATGGCTGGATTAGCAAAGAGCTTAAAAGATTGGAGCGCTGATGGCCACGGTAGGGAAATATGATGTCATATTGATAGAGACCCATAGCAAGAAAGATTATTATGGCTACTTTCAAATAAAGAAAATCGGCGCAGCATATGGCACTGCTAATATAATGATTATAAGATATCCGACTGGAAACTGTCAGTTGTCTTCCGTCGCTTATATGAACACCTTACTTTCTATAACGGAAAATAACAAGGACGATGTGTGGGGTATACTAAGAGCGTGCTATAATCTACTCGACCATGTTCCCAAGTTAGCGGTTATGGACGTGAGAGAGACTTACGCAAAGGCTATGGATGATTGCTTTTCTAAAGCAATCATCCATAAGCATCCTTACATAAATACAAACGGCTCTCACATGATTCTGTACATGGTTTCTTTTTAGGAGAACTAAATGATCGTTAAAACTTGCCAAAACAAAACCTGTAAACGAGAGTGGGCATGTGAAGAAAGCGATCCTTTCATAACTTGTCCGCTTTGTCGTATTCCTGCTCCGCTCAAAAAAAAGCGGAGGCGAAGTTATATGCCTAGATCGGCAACAGCGAGCCCTAGAGATCAAAGCCCATCTTTTGATAATGTTGTTCGTTCATATGAGGAAAGCTGATGTTTTTATTAGTCGGTTCCAGAGCAGCCGTTTGGCTAAAGAGATATAACGATTGGGACTTCTTCGCTACTGATAAAGAAGTCCAAGAGTGGTTCTCCAATCACAAGGATGACATTGTTTCCTTCCGCTTTCGGCAGAATCCAAGCCGCTATTTATGCCGAATGAGAGACGGCGATAGATTGAGTTTTGATATAGATGAAGGTTCAGCAAGGAAGTTCTACGAGATAGGCAATAAACTTTATAGTAATATGACCAACTCAACTCATTTTCGCCTTACAGGAGCCGTGCCGTGGGATGAAGAAGTGATAGGATTTGGCGCATACAAAGATATAAAGTTTATCTTTGCTCCACCTATTCTCTTGATGCTCATAAAGAAAAGCCACTATAACATTGTTAGAAACTGGGAGAAGACAATAAGTGATTATCACAGCATAAAGCGAGCAGTAAAGCGAGAACCCACCGAAGAGGAGCATAACGCTTATTTGCTTCGCTGTAAGGAAGTGAGAGAATGGTATGGGGATTCCAAGGCGAATCTTGATATGTCTAACGATGAGTTCTTCGCTAATACGAAGGGTATAGAGCGATGCTTTGTCCACGATGATTTACACTTGGCCACTTGCTATTATGGAAGACCTCTATATGAGAGGTTGAAAAGAGACACGGACAGAGCAATGATTGATAGGGAGTTGTTCTTCAAACAATCACTTGAAGTGAGGTTACAAGTAGTTCGTGAAGAATGCTATGCTATTGCCCTTGAGCGGTTCCTTATTCCAAAGGGACTTCACGAAGCGGCTTTGGAAGCATACAAACAACAAAGGGATTTTTGGACAGAAGACAACATTGTTGCTGTTCATTCTGCGTATTATCAAGCATTGAAGCGCATTTGCACTACGCTTACGAAAGGGTGGTTCAGAGATTTTGCGTGCGACCACTATCCAGAACTAAAGGAAGCCGAAGTGGACTATCTTGGCTTGTTTGTTCAGGCGATAGACGCTGGAAAAATCAAACCAAAGGGAGAAGAAAATGCTACGGCACTTGCTGGCGATTGAAGCGGGTATTGTCGCTGCTGGCGAAGAGAACCCTGATGCAACTCGTTTATTGAAAGAGATTGCGGATAAACTTGGTGAAGATTACAAGCCAGGCCAAGCACGGAGTATAAGTGGCCGTGGCGGGCTTGTGGAGCACTTTGAGGCGCTCGCTGTTGCTGTTGGACAAGCGGTGAATAGGAAGGAAATCCTCAGCTACAAGGGTGTAGCTTCTTTGGTATTACTCAATAACCTTGCCGAAAAGGTGAATGTCGCCTTCAAGTCCGATACTACCAATGTGGAAGTCAAAGTAGTAAAAGACCCTGACGAGGAGGATGATGATTCTTACGGCGGCAACGATTCTTACGATTACGGCAACAGCAACGATTCCTACTAATCAAACGCCCTAACGTAGTGAAAGGGGAAGGGTTATGGTAAGCGAAGTGGTCAATCCTATCCTTTGGATAAAGCCATGAGAGGCGAGATCATCAAGTTGTTCAAGGGCGGGGCAAATGAGAGATACATTTGCATTGAAGACATTGAAATACCTGATATAAAGTGGATTGCTTTATGTGCTGAAGACCCACAACCGATATTTTATATTTACGATACAGCGGCTTCCTTGAAAGAAGCCATATTGAAGCGAGACCCGAAAAATGCTATAACTACTCTCTATGCGATTGATATACCAGACATTTGGGGCATCGCAACGAGTTTTACGAAACAGGAACGGGAGAAAGTGCTGTTGGCTTGGCATCTTTTATATGCTTTGATAAGGCATTTACTACCAAGTGGCGTTCAAAATACAACAGAAACAGGTTCTCACTTTGAAGGAAAGTGTTGGGTTTCACAATGCTAAGAGAAAGTTTGGCTGAATACGCTCGTCAGTTTGATTGGACAAGTGAGCATCAAATCGCTATACTATGCGAATATATAGAATACTTCTCTGAATGCCGCCCGGACGATGAGAGAAAGCGATTTGGCTTTTTCTTGGTAGAGCGGGGAAGTAAGAAAGACGAGGTTTCGGAAGACCTTCGGCTTTATGCCCAGCTGCTTTTATCTCAGGAGAGGCTTTATTGCGACATCAGTACAGCCCAAAGGGAACTACATAGTGCTCCCACTGAGATTAGAGGTGGTGCGACTTCTTTCCTTATTGGAACGAAGTGGGTGAGTTGGAATAAGATTTATCAGGAGTTGCAGTCTCTTGCTAAAAAGCACGGAAGCAACAAACCTTTAAAGCAGTTGCTATAATGGTTTGGGCAAGACCTTTTACAACGAGGAGTTATGTTAGACGCAGAACAACACCTGGACAACCTTCTACGTCATATAGGTTTGGTTCGGGAAGCCTGCACTTTGCTTGGGAAAAGACTAATAGCAAAGGGCAGACCAGAGTTTGGTAGGATTCTTATTAGTAAGGGCTTCACACACGATGTAAGCAAATTTTCTGGAATCGAGTACGACTATCTTCATAATGGAAACGATATCCCCAAAGAATGTTTAGAAAAAGCCATTAGGCAGCACGTCTTGACCAATGCGCATCACCCAGAGTATTGGGGCGGCTTTGACCAGATGCCCGAAATAGCCATTGCGGAGATGGTTGCGGACATTTACGCCAGAGCGCAGGAGTTTGGGACTTGTCTTCGGGACTGGATAAAAGGCCCCGGAGAGAAGAAATATAACTTTAAGAAGAACGACTATAAATATAATCAACTTATAGGTTTCGTTGATTTGCTTCTTGATGCACCTTTTACACCTCCAACTGAATAAGAATCAAACGCCCTAATGAATATGAGAAACTTTCTTTTCCTCATATCCGCACCTTTTTTACTCATTTATTGGGTATGGTGCGCATTTTGGAAGGGCTACAACAGAAGGAAAAACAATGGATTTGATGCTTAAACTTTATCGTGCCCTGAAAGTAATGGAAATAAATCCACTACACCGGGCTTACCTATCCCAACATGACCCAAAAGGTTTGGAACAGGTAAAGGAAGCAATCAGGCGATTTGAGGCGGCTTGGCCTACTCATGCTGAAAAAGCGAAGGAAGCATCATAGATAAATCTATGAACTTCAAGCAGTTTGTAGAAAGTGACGAAGATTATTGGACACAGCGATTACAGCAGTTTCAGGCGGCGCAAAGTGGACAAAAAGGAGCTATTGCCGATCCCCGTAGATCGCTCGCTAAATACAAACCACTTGCTCGAACTGCTACTCCGCAAGTAGAGCCGCCTGCCGAGTTTGAGCGAGATTCTTTCGGTAATATGTGGGAGAAGCCAAGAAAAACAGATGCTTTCGATTTGACTACTCTCAATCGCTCTATGAATCCTGCTTCTGATGGTTCTTATTACTACCAAGATAAACAAACTCGCAAGTGGCTCATAATGAGGCGTCATCTTAGTTCGTTCACAAGATAATATGGAATGGTATTTGCTGATTGCGTTCACACTGGGATTTCTGGCTGGAATAGTGTTTTCGTGGTTTAACTTGAAACTTATTCTTATGCTTGTCGTTTCCTCAGCAACGCCCAAAAAAGAGGACAAGCGTAAGGATTCTGATTACTGGAAACCGGAAGATTGGACTCCTGACGAGCCGTGAAAGAGTATCCTCATATCTCTGGCCCTAACAAAGCCCCGCATCTGCCGATGATCGCATTCTACAAATACGATGGAAGTAATATCAGATTTGAGTGGAATAAAAAAACTGGCTGGTGTAAAGCCGGAACACGCCATTGCCTTTTTGATAGAACTGACCCTGAATATGGCTGCGCTATTCCGCTATTTATGGAAAGGTTTGGCTACGAGTTAGAGAAAATCTTTCTCGAAAATAAAGTTTATAGAGGAACACAACAGGCGACTGTTTACTTGGAGTTTTTTGGCCCTCATAGTTTCGCTGGACAACACGATCCAGCAATGCTCGGAGTAGAAAGTAATGACCCGAAACAACTTATTCTTTTCGATGTGAATATCCATAAAAAAGGATTTGTTTCTCCAAGAGATTTTGTCCGCCATTTTGGGCATCTTCATTCTGCTCAAGTAATTTATGAAGGCAACCTCAATGACGAGTTTATCTGGGATGTAAAAACAGGCAAATACCCTGTATGGGAAGGAGTGGTCTGTAAGGGCGGTGAAGGGCATAAGTTGTGGCTGTGCAAAATCAAAACTCACGCTTATCTTGACGCTCTCAAGCAGAAGTTTCAAGATTGGGAGAAGTATGGCGAATGACTGAAAAAGAATATCTGGAGTGGACACTGAAAGACTATCGGGAGCGCCTAATACGCCACTATGGGCAACTCACTTTTGCTGAAGTGAGACAAGTTAATCCTTACAGGTGGGAAGGCATTGATAAACACGGCAGACAAGTAAGAATAGGATATGATTTAGCAGGAAGCACTCTGTCTAATCTTAATATGAATAATGGAGAGGTTACTTTGCGACTTCACATTAAGTACGGCGACCAGTGGGTGGACGTTCCGCCTATTCCTGTGGACGGCCTCGGAGAAAGTGGAAGAATCGCTTCAACCGAACAACTTATAAAGTTTCTTGCCGATAATGTTATTCCCGATGGAGTGGGGACGAGGACTTCCCCCATAACCAATCAAACGCCCTAGCGTTCATGAAATACCGAGAAGTAGCAATTCTGGATTGTGAGAAGTACAGCGATGGCTGGTCTGCTACTGCTGTGTCGCAACTTCTCAAAAGGCGTGGTTTCAATGCCAAGCGAGGTTATTCGCCCTATGTTGGGCACGTTGCTGTGGTGCTTGATTTCAACCGCCTCACCGAGTTGGCTTCTGCCTTGAAAGTTCTTCACGCTGAAGGTATTATTGGCGGAGACATTCGTTGGCGGATTCAAGAGATTCGCTGCAACTTGGCCTCGCACGCTGATTACGCAGGATATGTGGGGTAAAAAATGGAAATCAAATACGTTGAAGGTGACTTGTTTCAAGCAATCAGAGACATAAAGAGTGTTGTTGTTATTGCTCATTGCTGTAATGATGTCCCTGGCGGTGCGTGGGGTGCTGGCTTCGTGGTTCCCCTCGCTCGTCATTTCCCGCTTTCAAGGGATTGGTATTTCAAGTGGGCAAAGGAAGACACCTTTCAGTTGGGCAACATTCAAATCGTTGATGTTGCCGAGAACCGCATTGTTTGTAATATGATTGGGCAACACGGCGTTGGTTGGAGTGGAGGTAAACCACCTATCCGCTATGACGCAATAGAAAGTTGCCTTGATAAACTTTATCTTCGGTTGGAGACGGCGAAACTTTTAGATAAGGTTCAACTGCACTGTCCCGCTTTCGGCTCAAATTTGGCAGGCGGTGATTTTTCCCTGATTTCTCTAATGATTCAACATTTGTGGTGTGATAGGGGGCTTCCAACAACCATTTACTACCTCCCCGGCACTGACCCAAGGAAAACCAAATGAAAGAGAATCGCATTGATGAGATTATAGAAGAGTGTGAGGAACTGGTGAGAGACCAAAGGGAAACCGGCTGGCCTGTGCAAGTTTCCGAAATGAATCTTCAAGTTGAGGAAGTTCTCCAACTAGCACGTATGGCGAAAGCACGCAAACAGGAAACCAAAGAGAAACAACGAAAGTTGCGCTTTCCCATAACCGGCACTAACTAATCAAACGCCCTAATGACTATGAACGATTACTTGGTTTGTAATGTGTGTGGAAGTGAGTTTCACTACTTACAAGAAACGTGTCCTGTTTGCGATCTTCGTAAATCGGAAGATAAGAAGGACGAGGTAGCGACTCAGGAGGCAACGTGAAAATCACCTTCAAGCACAGAGCAATCGGCAACTTGCCTGAAACGCTGATGTCCAAGTTTGGTGTGCTGAAAGCCGACAACTCTCCCGAAGGACAAAAGGACAGGCGATATATTCTGGATGTTATTCCAGGACAAGAACACAAGGCGCAAGAAGCAGCCAATCACCTTCACAATAATGGTGTTATTGAGTTGGATTTGATTTTAGTAGAGTGCGGCGGTTGCGGTTGCTTTCACCCAAAGGGATTTGCTGGCGATTGCCGAGACGACGATAATCGCTTTCCTACCGACAACCCAGCCGACAAATAC
>Ga0187846_10000606_pt1 | contig 20418 bp, 13 predicted proteins | sample TC_taG_FD_161473 | JGI IMG/M metagenome (GOLD analysis project Ga0187846, IMG submission 161473) | Biofilm microbial communities from the roof of an iron ore cave, State of Minas Gerais, Brazil - TC_06 Biofilm (v2) | ecosystem: Environmental > Terrestrial > Deep subsurface > Cave > Wall biofilm...
CACTTAACCTGCGCGAGAGAGCCTTTCCCGGACTGGAAGGCCAGAGACTGATTGCACCTTCATTTCCAAGGGGACACCTATGGTTCTGAACAACTGCTGCCGATGCGGGCTTGCGCTCACCCTGCTGTTGACGTCGACCGTGTGGGCTGTTGCCCAGCCGGAGAAGCCAAGAAAAGTCTTCATGATTACGGACATGGAAGGCGTTGACGGAATCTTCTCAACCGAACTCCAGTGCCTTCCCTTCCAGAGCCCGCGATTTGAAGAGTCGAAGAAACTCTTGACGGGCGAAGTGAACGCTGCGGTAGACGGTCTGCTCGCCGGTGGCGCGACGGAAGTGGTGGTTTGGGACGGCCACGATTCCAGCCGCTCGCTCTCCGCCCTCGACATCCATCCCCAGGCACGACTGCTGATGGGACTGCCCATCTCGCCCACCCTCGAGCTCGACACCTCCTATAGCGCCGTCATCTTCATCGGCCAGCACGCCATGGCGGGAGCGGACAAGGCCGTGCTCAGCCACTCCTACAGCTCGGAAGGCATCCAGAATATCTGGGTGAACGACATGCTGGTCGGGGAAATCGGCGCGCGGGTGATGCTGGCAGGCGCTTTCGGCGTGCCCGTCATCATGCTTTCGGGCGACGCCGCCGCCTGCAAGGAGATCAGCCAACTCGTGCCGCAGGCGGAATGCGCCGAGGTGAAGTCAGGCGTCAGCCGAACTGCCGGGTTCACGCTTGCCCACCCGGCAGCCTGCGCGCTCATCCGCGAGAAGTCTCGGCGTGCCATGGAGCGCTTGGCGCAATTCAAGCCCTATGTTGTCACCGGACCGGTGGAGGTTAAGGTTGAGTTTACGCCCAAGGGCACGCGAACGTTCGAACCTCGCGAGGGAGTAAAGCAAGTGAACGAGCGCACTTGGGTTTTCCGCGGAAAAGACATCATCGAGGCGTGGTTGAAATATTCCAGCTTCTAGCCTGGCCTGGAACGGCTCCTCCTAGCATGTTGACTTCCTACAGAAGCGGGTGTACACTCCTGTTGAGTTTCTAAAGGAGAGTTATGGCGGGCGGACGGGAAGACATCCTGAGAGGAACGCTGGACCTGCTCGTCTTGAAGACGCTGGATACCCTCGGCCCCCTGCACGGCTACGGCATCGCACGGCGCATCGAGCAGGTCTCGGAGAACCTGCTGCGCTTAAACCAAGGAACGCTTTATCCGGCGCTGCTGCGGCTGGAGCAAAAGGGCTGGATCAGCTCCGAGTGGGGCCTTTCGGACAACAACCGGCGCGCTCGCTATTATGCCCTGACCAAGGCGGGCAACAAGCAGCTCGCGCGCGCGAGGGAGAGCTGGGAAAAAATGGCCGGGATGATTGCGCGCCTGCTCGAAGACGCCGAAGGATGATTCACAAAGCCGCCTTCCCCTCTCGGGGCCTGAGCCCCTGATGGCCGTTCGTTAAAGAATTGAGCTCAAGGAACTTGCGGCTCAGGACACTAGAGGTTCCGAAATGATGTGGCTGCGGATTTTAAGCTCGCGCTTCCTGGCGCTCTTCCGAAAGGGAAAGTTCGAGCAACAACTCAGCGAGGAATTGCAGGCGCATCTTGAGATGCTGGCGGAAGAGAACCTGCGCCGCGGCATGTCTCTGGAAGAAGCACGGTACGCCGCCCGGCGGAGCTTCGGAGGGGTGGATCAGATGAAGGAAGACTATCGCGATCAAAGGGGGTTGCCCATCATGGAGACCTTGGCTCAGGACATTCGATCCGGTCTCAGCCAACTCCGCCGGAATCCGGCGTTCGCGGCGGTGGCCATGATCACGCTAGCCCTGGGGATCGGTGCCAATACAGCCATCTTCAGCGTGGTGTACGCCGTGCTCTTGAAGCCGCTGCCCTTTCGAAGCCCCGGCCAACTGGTCCGGGTGTTCGAGGCCAACGATCGGGCGGGCATCCCTGCAAGCGGCTGCTCCTACCCTGAGTTCCAGGAATGGCAGAGGCAGAATCACGTCTTCAGTGCAATGGCCGGGGCTACGGCACATGAACTCACGCTGACCGGGCGCGATGAGCCCACGGTGGTGCGGGTGGGGGACGTGACGGCGGACTTTTTTACGGTTCTGGGCGTGCCGCCTCTTGCGGGCCGCACGTTCTTGCCTGGCGACGACGAGCCGGGTGCGGCGCCGGTGGTGGTGATCAGTGAGGGTTTATGGCACAGCCGGTTCGGCGCCGACCCTGGTCTGATTGGGAGCAACATTGACCTGGACAAACGGGCTTTCACCGTGGTCGGAGTGATGCCGGGGAACTTCAGGTTTTCATTCTTTGAAGAGGGTCCGAGTCGCCAGCTCTGGATCCCGATCGTTCAAGACCCTTTGTTCGGCCCCTGGACCAAGCGCCCGAACCTAGACGTTTTCAGTGTCCTTGCGCGGCTTAAGCCGGGAGTCTCCGCCAAACAGGGCCTGGCCCAGATGGCGCCACTCGCGAATCGGCTGGCGCAACGTTATCATCCAGGGGACAAGGGGCGGACGATTCGTTTCGCCTCCCTTCGGGAGGCCGTAACCGGCGACGCTTCGACCCCGCTCCTGATGCTGCTGGCCGCGGTCGGCCTCGTGCTCTTGATTGCGTGCGCCAACCTGGCCAATCTCCTTCTGGCACGCGCAACCTCCCGCGCCAAAGAATTCGCCGTGAGGGCGGCCTTCGGCGCAGGCCGGGCGCGAATCCTGCGCCAGTTGCTAACCGAGAGCGCGGTGCTGGGTCTCGTCGGTGCGGCGCTGGGCATCGCTCTGGCCTATTGGGGCGTTCAAGGGTTGAGCGGACTGCTGCCACCGAGCTTTCCGCGCGCGGAGTCCATTCGAGTGGACGGGTCGGTGCTCGCCTTTGCACTGGTCCTAGCCCTCGGGGCAAGCATGCTGTTTGGACTGGCACCGGCGCTCTTCGCCGCCGATCCCAGGCTTCAGGTTACTCTTCAGGAGAGCGCCGGGCGCCCGGGCGAGGGTGCGAGACGCCGGCGGGCGCGCAATCTGCTGGTCACAGCGGAAGTGGCGCTGGCGATGGCGTTACTTTTGGGAGCGGGTCTGCTCATCCGCAGCTTCGCCGCCCTGACGTCCGTCAATCCGGGGTTTGAGACGCGGAAGATTCTGAAGGCGGAAGTGTCGCTGCCACAGTTTCAATATTCAACGCCACAGCAGTGGGTGGCATTTTCAAATGAGTTGCTGGGGCGGGTTCAGGCCGAGCCGGACCTGCCGGATGCCGCCGTGGCGGTTCCGCTGCCTCTAGCGGACCAATCCGTGAATTTGCCCTTTTCGATTGCCAATGGTCCTCCCTTGCCGCCTGGAAGGACCAATACCGCCGACTACGCTGCGGTCAGTCCGAATTACTTTCACGTGGTCGGCATTCCACTCCTGCGCGGACGCACCTTCAGCCACCAGGACGCGATGTCCAGACCACGCGTTGCGATCATCAGCGAAGAGCTGGCTCGGACTTATTTCCCGCATCAAGACCCGCTCGGCCGGCAGCTCGTCTTTGGGTTTCCCCCGGATAGCGACGTCAAGCGAGAGATCGTCGGAATTGTCGGAGATGTGCGAGACACGGCGCTCAACCAGATGCCCGGCCCGATGATGTATGTGCCGTTCGCGCAAGCTCCATTTTGGGGTGTCGGTCTGGTGATCAAGACGTCGTCGAGCGCCTCCGCCGCCGCTAACGCGATACGGCAAAGGGTGCAGGAAGTCGATCCAGACCTGCCTGTGACCGACGTGGGATGGATGTCGGGCGCCGTCGATGCCTCGCTTACCGGGACCCGCCTCCGCGCCTGGTTGCTCGGTCTGTTCGGCGGCATGGCGCTGGCGTTGGCCGTGGCGGGAATCTTCGGCGTAGTCTCGTATTCGGTCTCGCGCCGCACTCACGAATTTGGCATCCGCATGGCGCTCGGGGCGGGCGACAGCGAGGTGCTGGGGCTCGTGCTCAAGGAAGCCCTGCGCGTTGCGCTCGCCGGCGTGGCAGCCGGGACTGTCGCGGCGTTGGGACTCACGCGTCTGATATCAAGTCTTCTGTATGGTGTTCGCCCGACAGACCCCGCAACCCTCATCGTCGTGCCGCTGCTGCTCACTGGAGCCGCTTTGCTCGCAGCGTATGTTCCGGCACGCCGGGCGACCAGGGTGGATCCCATGGCGGCGCTCAGGCATGAGTGAAGGTACCGAATAATCGGGCTCTCGTATGATTGCATGATCGCTGATCGATGACTAATGATTGCGATTCATGATGGATGTTTGGCTACGATCGCTCAGCAATCGCCTGCGCGCCTGCAGGCGTTGTTTAGAATGCACCCTCCGAATTCGTAGCTGTTCTGATTTCGAGTACGAACGCACCCACCCTGATAACGACTTGCAAGTGGACTCCTGGTGCTGCCGGCCTGGTTAGGAAGCGCACCAGCCTCGCCTGACGCACCCCGCGTGGAGGTGTAAAGTCTGAAGCGGACCAGCCGAATAGTAATAGGAGGGACTTAAGAGCAGTCTACCGCATCTCACTAGGTGCTTGCCCCGGGCGAGCGCTGCAAGAGATTGATCAGGAGTAAACATGCTGCGTGCAGTCCTGCCGTTCCTATTTGGCGTGGGAATTTCTCAACTTACCCTGTGGGCTTCGAAGCATCGGAAGAGGAGTCGCTACTGGCGTTTCCTCGACCGCCTCAGATGAAAAGCGCAACAGTCCCTCGACCGCCGCAGCTTCGGTAACTGCGCATGGCGATTGTGGTGGGGAGACTAAATAAGAGGCTGGCTGCTCTCAGGCACGCACTTCGTGGATCCAGGTTGCGGGCCCAGGACTCACCACCTATTCCCAGAAAGTGCAAAGGTTACAGCTTCGTTCGACTCCGCGCTCTCAGCGCTTTGCTTTTCGAGGTGACGACCATCGGTGACCAGTTGTCTGCTTTCCGCCATCTTGGCAAATACTATTGGATTTGTTGCGCGCCAGCGTAAACAGGTTCACTAGGGGCCGGCTGCACTGATGTCTTGCTGCATCAGCGAGCCCTACTTGCCCTATCAGCATCAGGTCCACGTCGCTGGCAGAGTGCTCGTTGGATCTTGCCACCGAGCCGTAGATGAAAGCCCATTGTATGCGGCTAAAATCGACTGGCGTGTCTTAGGAAACACAGCGTCGGCACTCGCAGACGTACGCATGATGCGTGATTATGTACGCTTTTTACGTATAAAGGCAAATCTTGAAAAGAAGGATTCCTCAAAGCGTGAGCCTCACTTGAATGAGGTTGTGGGGCTTCGCGTGTTTCGACTAGCGGAAATGTTGGCGGGCGGGCCCTAAAGAGCGGATCGCCGGTTGACGCCGGCTTGGTTGCCGCACCCCTGAAAGCGTGCCTAACGGGGGCCGAATAATCTGCACAATTAATCGGACGATGTACTAATGCTGCTCTGGGGTTGCCTGATGGCTCAGACCCCACACATAGGCGGCAAGCGCTGACACCTGGTCGGGCGTGAGCTGCGCGCCGCCCATGGGCGGCATGGGGCTGCGATATTGTTTCGGGCGCGGCACGCCGTCGGTTATCGTTTTCGCAATTCCGGCGAAACTACCATCACTCCACAGCCATTTTTTGCCCGTTAGATCGGGACCTAAAGGTGAGCCCGTACCGCTGGCGCCGTGGCAACCCGCGCACGCCGCTCCACCTACTTGACCGTGGTAGATGCGATCGCCCAGCGCAACCATCTCGCGCGTCGCTCCTTCGGGAACGGGAAGACTCGCGCTTCGAGCCGCGCCTGCCTCTGGATGGGTGCCCTCCGGCGGTTTAGCCGCGACTGTGACGATATCGCCGGCTGGAGCTGACGCACTCGGGCAGGGAGTGAACGTCCCGGCATCTGCTGCCGAACCGCCCTGATAGACAATGCGGTAGATCCGTCCGCGCACATCGTCAGAAACATAGAGCGACCCGTCCGGTCCCACCGCCACGCCGGAAGGACGATGTTCGGCACCTTCCGGAGTCTTTACCGGCCCGGCAAAACCATCGGCGAAGATCTCGCAACTGCCCGATGCACGGTCGCCGGAGAGTGCCTGAAAAACTACGTTGTAGCCACCTTGCGGATACGGCGCCCGATCCCATGAGCCGTGGAAGGCGATGAAGACGCCGTTCCGATAGCGGGCTGGGAATTGATTCTTGTCGTAGAGCGCCATCCCATTCGGCCCCCAATGGGCGGGAAAGGCCGCAGCCGGAGCGATTTTGTTGGCGCAAGGGCCTACGCTCTTGCCGCCGTCACCGCCGTATTCCGGCGCAAGAACCAGCTTTTGCACGAAAGGGTCATAATAGCACTCGGGCCAGCCATAGTCGCCGCTCGCCCTTAGGAGCATCAACTGCTCAGCCGGCAGCGTGGCCTCCTCCTCGGGTCTGTAGAGATCAGGCCAATTCGCGTGCAACTGGTCTCGTCCGTGTTGGGTCACAAACACGCGTCCGGCAGAATCGATGGCAAAGCCTTCGGCGTTGCGTATCCCCGTAGCGAAGCGCTCGGCCGGCGAAAAGGTTTGGTTCGTTTTGTTCGCGTCATAACGCCAGATGCCGCCCCGGGTCACCAGTTCAGTGCAGGGGTTTGCGCCGGGCGATTTCAGTTGCCGGTTTTGCAGTTGGCAGGCATTGGTTGCGCTGGCGACGTCGACATACATCGATCCTTCGACATTGATAATGAACGGATGCATGGGATGGTCGCCCCCTAGAGGCAATCGGGAGACGATCGTTTGGGGAGGATCCCGCGGCACGCTTGAGCCCGCAGGCAGCAAATATCGCACAATTCGATCGTTGATCTCCGCGTAAAGCGACCCCTTATAGATGCCGATGCCTGTGCCACCGGCTCCGCCACTCTGCACGGTTTCACCGAAGCGCTCAGTCACCTCGGCCTTTCCCGTACCTGTTTTGTCCTGCAGGGCTACCAGAAACCCGCCTGCGTGAGTCACCGTATTACCGTAGTATTCACCCGACCAGGTGTTAACGTAAACCGCCCCGCTCGGCCCCACCACCATGTGGCGGGCGTGGCCGATGTCGTCAGCAAATACGGTCGCACAAAAACCGGCGGGCAACGTCAAGCCGCTGTCATCGTTCGGGCACGCCTGGCCCTTGGTTTCTTTGCCAGGGCTGGACTGGCTTGGAGCCGGCTCCGTGGAGCACACCACGCACAAAAAGGCGAGCGCGGCGATGCCAGGCAACAGAGGCCTACCTAGGCGGAGCAATCGCATTGACACCTCCCGAGATCGTTGGCGACAAACCGCGATTGATTTTATCACAACCCTCACGGCATCATTCGGAGTTGCGTGGGCATCACCATTGGAATAGAGTGCCCAAAGTGCTGCCTCCATTCCGGGCTTTGAGAAATGAGCATGATTGAGGATTTGTTGACCAGGTTCTCCTACAAGGAGTGCCTAATCTCCGGCGAACCGGCCGCGCTGTATGGGACTACTCGCTAAGGCCGATTCCCAGCGACCTCATTTTACGATAAAGGTGGCTGCGCTCGAGTCCGAGCACTTCGGCGGTGCGGCTAACGTTGCCCCTGTTTTCCTCTAGTTTACGGAGTATGTAGTCGCGCTCGTAGGTTTCGCGCGCCTCCTGGAGGGTCGAAAATCCTCCGCCGTCGGAACGAATCCCGGCCGCTGCCCCGCGGGGACGGGCCGGCCCGTGCTGCAAGCTCGGGGGTAAGTGACGCCGCTCGATCCGGTCGCCGGGAACCATGATCACCAGACGCTCCACCAGGTTCTTCAGTTCTCGGACGTTTCCCGGCCAGCGATAACGTAGCATCACGTCGAGCGCGGCTTCGGCAATGTGCTTCGGCCTGCGGCCGTAGGCGCGGGCGAACTCTGACCGGAAATGGCCGGCCAGTATCCGAATGTCCTCGGAATGCTCGCGCAGAGCAGGGACGTAAAAGGGAATCACGTTGAGCCGGTAGAACAGGTCCTCGCGGAAGTTGCCCTTTTGGATTTCCTGCTCCAGGTTCTTGTTGGTTGCCGCAATCACTCGCACGTCCACGGTGAGGTCGCTTCCTGATCCGATGGGCGCGAAACGTTGCTCTTCGACCACGCGCAGCACCTTGGACTGAGTTCGCAAGCTCATGTCCCCCACCTCGTCAAGAAAAAGGGTGCCACCATGGGCCTGCTCGAACTTACCTACCTTGTCGTCAACCGCACCAGTGAACGATCCCTTGACATGACCGAACAACTCGCTTTCGATAAGTTCCTCGGGAATCGCTGCACAATTGACCTCCACGAAGGGTTTCTGCGCCCGAAGGCTGAGGTTGTGCAACGAGTGCGCCACCAGTTCCTTACCTACGCCGCTCTCTCCGTAGATCAGCACCCGGCCATGGGTGGGGGCAGCGACGGCGATCTGCTGCCGCAACGCCTTCATGGGCACGCTCTCGCCCACGATCAAGTATTGACCTCGCAACTCCTCCTGCAAGGCGCGATTCTGCTCTGACAACTCCAGGTGCTCAACCGCATGCTTGAGTGTGAGCAAGGTCTTCTCAATGGACAAGGGCTTCTCAATGAAATCGAAGGCCCCAAGCTTGGTGGCGCGCACGGCCGTTTCAATGGTGCCGTGGCCCGAAATCATGATGACCAGGGGGGGCTTCTCCAGAGCCTGAATTCTCTCCAGGGCCTGCAGCCCGTCCGGGCCTGGCATCCAGATGTCCAGCATGACCAGGTCGTGCTTGCTTTTCTTGAGCGCTTCCAGGCAGACCTCGCCGCTCTCCACCGACTCCACGCGATAACCTTCGTCCTGAAGGACGTCGGACAGCGACTGCCGGATGCCGGGTTCGTCGTCAACGATGAGAACGGAGTAGCGGCTCATCACCCTGAATTATGAATTATGAGTTGTGAATTGTGAATTGTGAATTGTGAATTCGGCAGAGGGACAGAGGCATTAGTCCTAGCCCTAAGACGCTTCCTCGCGGACAGCCCCACCTGACCACGGACATTTCAATTGCTAGGGCCAGCAGCACGAATCATCACAGCACGAATCATCTAGTCGACACACCGTCTATCTTTTGATAGAAGTGAAGCGTCAAAAGGGACGCGAGCTACCTGGTTCGTGCCCACCAAGAGCCACTGTTCGTACGGCCTCGGAGTCCATCGCCTCGGTTACTTGACCGGTTTTGGGGTTGTTATGGAAACCGTCAGAATGCCGAGCCCGCCCGATGTCACGTCGCGCCACCGCAGGGATTGTTGCGACATCGTGAAGCATCAGCCTCGGCGAAGGTCTACCGGAGGTTAATATCATGTCTATGAAGGGTAGGCAATTTCGGCATAGCGTCGATGTGCGTATGCGCATTGACTTCCACCGTCTATTCCCACTTCTGATGTGGATGGCCTTCTTCAGCCCGTGGGTTCACGCCCAGACCTACTCCTCTTCGCTGACGGGCGTGGTAACCGATCCTTCCGGAGCGGTGATCCCGAACGCCGCCGTGAGGCTTATTGATGAAGGAAAAGGCTTTACCTTCAGCGCTGCGACGGACGCCACCGGGCGATATGTTTTCCGCAACCTGCCGCCTAGCGCCTACCGGTTGTCAGCGCAAGCGCCGGGGTTCCAGGGATACATCCAGGAAGGGATCACCCTCGACGTTCAACAAAACGCCGTTGTCGACGTTGCTCTCAAGCTGGGCAGCACGGCACAAAACGTTGAAGTCAACGCTGCGGCTCCACTCTTAGCGACGCAGGACGCAGTGACGGGCCAGGAAGTGGATCGTACCCTCATGAACGATCTTCCGCTGATCGGGCGCTCTGCCTATGAGTTAGCTTTTCGGCCCCCAGGGGGCAACGCTCAGCAATCCGTTCCCGAATGGCTTGATCCTTCCCACCGGCAATAAGCTGGGGGCGCTCACCAACGTGGGGTTCCAGCCCAGCGGGCCCATCCGCGCCTGGAACACGAATCCACAGACGCAGACCTGGAGCTTTGGGCTGCAGCATCAGCTGCCCGGAAATATCCTGATTGACGCCAATTACGTGGGAACCAAGGGCACACACCTGATCTTCAGCGGCTTCACGAACAATGATTTTTTGGGGCCGTCCGTGGAAAGTCTGGATGCGGCCGGCATCGCCAGTTTGGAGTCCCTGGTACCCAATCCTTTCGCGGGCATCATCACCAACCTGGCTAGTTCGCTGGCCGCGCCTACGGTGCCGGCCTGGCAGGTGCACCTTCCTTTCCCGCAGTTCACGAGCACCAGCCTGGTCGAGCCGCCGTGGGCCAACTCCATCTATAACGCGTTTCAACTCAAAATCGAGAAGCGCTTTTCGCAGGGCTTGGAGTTTGTCGTTTCCTACACGAACTCGAAATCGCTGGATGACTCCTCCGTGAACGGAGCGAACTGGACTTTCGCTGGTGGTTTCAGTCACTTTCAAGACCCCAACCGGCTCTACCTGGAACGGGGCCCTTCGGAGTTTGATATCTCCCAGCTCTTGCAATTGACGTACGTCTACCAGCTCCCGGTGGGACATGGCAAACACTGGGGCTCCGGATGGTCGCCTTGGCTAAATGCCTTTCTAGGAGGTTGGGAGACCAACGGTATCTGGCGGTTCAGTACGGGTAATCCTCTGCCCCTGTCACTGGCGGGGGGAACCAGCCTTCCGACCTACGGTCCTCAGGAGGCGAACCTGCTCGCACCTCTCAAACGCAACAACGGTCCGGACTGGAGGTCACACTATTTTGCCAATCCCCAAGTTGCAGTTTTGCCTGCCCCCTTCGCTATAGGGACCGCTCCCCCGATACTGCCGAACGTTCGAGCGCCCGGCGTCAACAATGCCAGCCTTTCCCTCTTTAAGGAGATACCCCTGAGCAGGTTAACCGAGGGATCGCACCTGGAAATCCGCCTGGAATCTTTCAATGCGCTTAACCACCCGCAGTTCTGCCCACCGGCGACTACTGCGAATCTGCCAACGTTCGGCCAAGTGACGTGCCAATCCAATGTTCCCCGGGAGGTGCAATTAGGAATGAAGCTGTACTGGTAAATGGCTAACTAGGCGGGCTGATGAAAAGCATGGTTGTTGGTCGTGCTGAGAACGGCGGCTGCGAAGGGAACTACTGGCTGAGCGCCGGTTACAGTACCATCCCGGAGACTCCTTCAGTCGGGTTCGCAACTTATGCCCGAAAAGGGGTGAGGGGCCGGAACCCGCCCACATTAAAACCCGCTTCTAGAAGTCTTCTGATCGTCGGAGTGCATCCTTTCGATGCCGGCGTAAATCTGGGTGTGGCGCGAAATCACACACCCACGGGTGCGCCATTGATCGTCTGCAACTATTGGGCCGCCGCAGAAGCACCATGCAGCCGTCACCTGGCTCATGGCGGTGCTCCGGCTCGATTGTTGTGAGCACCCGGAATTGCCCGGGAATTGAGAGCAGAAGGCGATGGCAGCAAATCTCGGTTCAGCGAAGGTGGCGGGACTCGCTGTGATGCTAACATGCTTCTGCCTTCCACTCAGCGCGACAACAGACTTATGTAGTCGTGAACGACTCCTCAGGAAGCTGGCAGGCCGACGTTGGGCTGGATGGCTTGACCACACGATTAAAGTTGTACCGCTACAGAATGACTCCGCAGAAGAAGGACAAAACCGACGTGGTTTTGGGACCCGAAAAAGAAATTCAAGTCTCGCCCCAGCAACCAACTTTCACTGATGAGCTGCCGGGCATGAGCCTCACCGTATATACCACCTACGATTTGCAGGAAAACGACGCCGGCGTCATCAGCGAATAGCAATGCGAGGGCACCACATTCCCAAGAACTGAGTGCTTCCGGCCCGCAACCCAAACGTATGTCGCGGGTAATCCGCTATTTGCGACTCCACGATCCATTAAGGACTCCTACCTGTGGCGGCGGATGGGGCTGGGATTCTGGGTTCAAACGAATTCCTACCGGGTGCTGCCGCGGCAAGTGGGGGTGATGGAGAGAGTTCACAATTCCGGATTCACCACCGGCAACTCGATGATAAACTTCGCGCCGGATGGCCTGTTTTCCTCCACGCGGACCAGGCCATTGTGCTCGGAAATAATGCGACTGACGATGGCTAGTCCCAATCCCGTCCCCCGCTGCTTGGTCGAGAAGAACGGCAGAAACAGTTTCTCTTTGTCCTCGGCGGGGATACCCGGGCCACTGTCGGCCACTGTGATTTCGATGACCTCCCGCTCCGAATCGAGATTCGTGCTGACCCAGACTTCCTTGGCGGGGGAGCGCTCGAGGGCCTCGGCCGCATTGTCAATCAGGTTGACGACAGCACGTTTCAATTGTTCCGGATCTGCCTGGACGTTAGGCAGATCAGAGCAGAGCGCGCGGTGAACCTGGATGCCGTCCAGCCGGCCGTTAAAGACGTCTAAGGCATTTTCAACGATGGTATTCACGCTGAAGGGCACAGGCTGCGAGACGGGAAAGCGGGCGAACGCCGAGAACTCATCGACCAGCGTCTTCAGTGCTGTCAATTCTTGATTAATCAGCGAGGCGCTCTCGGCCATGGCGGCGCAAACCTCAGGCCTCGGTGGGTTCGAGCCTGAGCGCTCAAGAAGCCGCCGGATGCGCTCAGTGGAGAGCTGGATGGGAGTCAGAGGATTCTTAATTTCGTGGGCAATGCGCTGTGCGACTTCACGCCACGCCGCCGCCTTCTGAGCGCGCAGCAGCTCGGTGAGGTCCTCCAGCACCAGAACAAACCCCACCGTGCCGCGCTGGGCCCGGATGGACGATAGGGTCAGGGCGACTGCGGCGCGTCGTCCGTTCAGTCCTAGTTGCATGTGCCGGGTTACGACTCCCTGACGAGTGGCGGGGCGAAACATACGGGTGATCTCCCGCGCGTCCTCCATAGAGACAAGGTCTGTGAGGTTCCGGGCCGTCACGCCCGTCCGTCCAAATAAGCGTTCCGCGGTGGAGTTGACGCGCGTGATCTGACCTTGGCGATTGAAGGAGACCACTCCCGTGGGGATGTTCTCCAGGATGGCCTCCATGGTATTGCTGTGTTCTTCCAGCTCACGATTGGCGCGTTGCAGCTCCTGAGCAGCTTTTTCGATGGCGCGGCGGCTCTCCTGAAGCTGGAGTGTCATTTGGTTGAAGAGGCGAATCAGGCTGCCCAATTCGTCGTCGGTCCGCACCGTGATTTGAAATCCGAGATTGCCGCCGGACACCTCGTTTGTCGCTTCCGCCAGGGCCTGCACCGGCACCGTAACCTGCTTCGCCAGGAACATCGCGAACCACGTGGCAACAAAAAGGAGCAACAGTGTTAAAAGCGAAAGGATGGAGACGTAGGTACGCTTCAGCGCCCTTCGCTCGTGGCTTAACTCATCGTAGCGTTGCGTCGATTTTTGGATGCGGTCAGCGATCTGCTTGATCGGCAGCGGCAGGCGCCGGGCACTTACTATCGTCCCTAGCCGCGCGCCCCCCTCGCTCTCGACTCCTCGAGCCGCCACAAAAAGGTCCACGTCGGACGAGAGCCACCGGGCAGTGATCCCCGTGGCGGGCACCTGGCCCGACGCAATACCCGGAAAGAGCCCGAACACATCGGAGAGCCCGGGACTGGGAGCCCCTGCGCGCGCCAGCAGTTGCCCCTGGGCGCCAAAGCACAGCAGCGTGTACAGCCCGGGATCCGCCAGTTGTCGCGCCAGCAGAAGGCGCAGGGCAGTCCCGTCTTGGCGGAAAAGCTGCGAACGGAGCTTCGCGCTTCCGAGCAGGTGGCCAGAGTCGTCGAGGGCCCGCTGCTCGGTTTGCAGGGCGAGCTCCTGGACGATGTCGTTGGTGTTCCTCCGCACGGTGTCAAAGGGAGCGGTGAACCATCGATCGATGCTGCGATTCAGCAGCCCATAGGCAAAGAAAAAGAGAAAACACACCGGTACCAGGGAGATGAGAAGAAACGACACCACCATCTTGGTCTTGAAGCGAGACCCCAGTCGTTGTTGCCTGCGTTCGACGTAAAGCTTAAGCAGAATGCGGACAAGGATGAGAGCGAATATGACGAAAGCGATGAAAACCAGCGTGGAAACAATGACCAGCAGGATGGTGCCCCAGGCGGTCGTGGGAGAGATAAAGGATAGATCAAGGGAGGCTTGGCTCCAGCCCAAGAAGAGCAATGCCGGGACCAACACCAAAAGGAAAATAAGGAAGGCTCGACCCGGTTGACGCAGATTTTTCGGCATAACTCACCAGGTGACAGTTACAGGGAACAGGTTACAGGCTCTGCCCGCCGTGACCTGCAACCTCTAACCTGTAACCCTGTTCCCTGTGACCTGTAACCTGTTCCCTGTAACCTGCTTAGCGTGACTGCGGCGCCCTCGCCTGGCACAGCCATAAGCTTAAAGTTAGGTTCTAGGTCTGACGATGTCAAGTTAAGGCGGGGGAACGGACGCATGGCTGAAGTATGCGCCGATCAAATCCTACGTTGACATTAACATGTGCGTTAAGTATCATTAGAGTACGCTGAGGCAAGCGAATGGAAACAACAATCGCCCAGCCCGAGAAACCGGGACCGGCTGCTCCGGGCGCTTCTTTTGCCGCTCCTGGGAGGCCGGAACGACTCGGGGAAATACTCCTTCGCGAAAATCTGATTACCCCTGAACAATTGCGGAAGGGGCTCGAGTACCAGATCGCCCAGGGGGGACGCCTCGGAACCGCTTTGGTGAAGCTGGGGTCCATCAGCGACGACGACCTGGCGGTTCTCCTCGCCCAGCAGTACGGATTACCTGCGGTCAACCTGGCTGAACTCGATGTCGATCCCAACGTTGTCAGGGTTATTCCGATGGAGACCGCCTTGCGCCATCAGGTTCTGCCGGTGAGCCGGTTTGGCGCTTCGCTCACGGTAGCTGTCGCCGATCCGACCAATGTCTTTGCCCTGGACGACATCAAGTTCAGGACCGGCTTGAGCGTTGAGCCTGTGGTCGCTTCGGAAGGGGCGATCGCCGAAGCCATCAAGCGCTTTTATGGCGATGCCGAGGATGCAGAACGTAAGAAACAAATCGAGGACATCGTCAGCTTCATCGATGACGGTACGGCAGGAAGCGTTGAGCTGGAAGCGGAAGACGAAGGCACGTTGAACCTGGCGGAGCTGGAAAAGGCGGCGGAAGAAGCCCCCGTGATCCGCCTGGTGAACTACCTCATGAACGATGCGGTCAAGCATGGGGCAAGTGACATACATTTGGAGCCCTACGAAAGGGAGTATCGAGTTCGGTATCGGATCGATGGCTTGCTGCAAACGGTGATGAACCCACCTCTGAAGCTTCGCGATGCCATCATTAGCCGCGTCAAAATCATGGCCAAGCTGGATATTGCCGAGAAACGTCTGCCCCAGGACGGTCGCATCATGGTCAGGCTGATGCACGGCGGCCATAAGAAGCAAATCGATCTCCGCGTTTCTGTGTTGCCTACATTGCACGGCGAGAAGATCGTCATGCGGTTGCTGGACAAAGAGAATCTGCGCCTGGATATGACGAAGCTGGGATTCGATCCCGTATCCCTAGAGTTGTTCCAGAAGGCCATCTTCAAACCCTACGGCATGGTAGTGGTGACCGGCCCGACGGGGAGCGGGAAAACCAACACCCTCTATTCCTCCATCACCCAGTTGAACAAGGAGGACACTAACATCATCACGGCCGAAGACCCTGTGGAGTTCCAGCTACCTGGCATCAACCAGGTCCAGATGAAGGACCAGATCGGCCTGAACTTCGCGGCGGCGCTCCGCTCCTTTCTGCGGCAGGACCCCAACATCATCCTGGTAGGGGAGATTCGAGACTTCGAGACGGCGGAGATTGCCATTAAGGCAGCCATGACCGGGCACCTGGTACTTTCTACCCTGCACACCAACGATGCGCCGTCAACCATCTCGCGCCTTATGAACATGGGAGTTGAGCCCTTCCTGGTGGCGACTTCGGTGCACCTCATCTGCGCTCAACGGTTGGTGCGTCGTATCTGCGAGGGCTGTGCAGAAGTGGACGACTCAGTCCTGCCGCAGGCTCTCCAGGACGCTGGTTTCACTCCCGAAGAGGCGAGGGCTGTGAAGCCTCATAAAGGAAGAGGCTGCGCCAGTTGTGGCAACAGAGGCTACCGCGGCCGGGTGGGACTATACGAAGTGATGGAGATCTCCGAGCCGGTCCGTGAACTGATTCTGGTCGGTGCCTCGGCGGTGGAACTGAAGAGGAAGGCGGCGGAACAGGGCATGATAACCCTGCGTCGCAGTGGTCTGATGAAAGTGATGTCTGGCGTCACGACCCTGGAAGAAGTAATGCGAGAGACCATACTCTAGCGCCAACACAATGTGTCCGCGACTGGTAGGGTGATTCTTGTGTCCTTTCGACCGAGCTCAGGGCACGCCCAGGCTTCCTTTGACGGTTGGTTCGCCCAGGGGCAGGCACAAGCGAGAAACTACCAAGAAGGTTAGCGAGGTTTGGATGGGAACACTTACACTCACGGACTTGCTGAAACGCTTGGTGGAACAGGAGGGTTCTGATCTCCATATTACTACCAACTCCCCCCCTTGCATCCGTATCCATGGCGAACTAAAGCCCTGTGAAGACCTTCCATCGCTGGGGCCTGCGGAGAGCAAACAACTGGTGTACAGCATCTTGACGGAGACGCAGAAGCACCGTTTTGAAGAGGACCTGGAGATCGACTTTTCATTCGGCGTCCGGGGGATCGCACGGTTTCGGGCCAACTTGTTTAACCAACGTGGCGCGGTGGCGGCGGTTTTGCGCAGGATTCCGTTCGAGATCCTGAGTTTCGAGCAACTGGGCCTTCCTGAAGTGGTCCGCACGCTATGTGAAAAACCTCGCGGTCTGGTGCTCGTCACGGGGCCCACTGGCTCGGGCAAATCAACGACTTTGGCCACGATGCTGGACTTGATCAATCAGAAGCGGCATGAACACATCGTGACCATTGAGGATCCAATTGAGTTTCTGCATGGTCATAAGAGATGCCTGGTGAACCAACGTGAGGTTCACTCCGACACCCATTCTTTCTCCAATGCCTTGCGCGCCGCGCTGCGTGAAGATCCTGATGTGGTGTTGATCGGCGAGATGCGTGACCTGGAGACGATTGAATCGGCCCTGCGAATTGCCGAAACCGGCCACCTAACCTTTGCGACGCTGCATACGAACTCCGCCGCCAGCACCATCAACCGCATCATCGACGTTTTCCCGGCACATCAGCAGTCGCAGGTGCGCGCCCAGCTTTCGCTGGTTCTGGAAGGAATACTCTGCCAGTCGCTCATCCACCGAGCCGACGGCCGAGGAAGGGCGTTGGCGCTGGAGATCCTGGTGCCCAATTCTGCCATACGGAATCTGATTCGCGAGGATAAAATTCACCAGATCTATTCCGCCATGCAGTCGGGCCAGGCGAAGTTTGGCATGCAGACGTTCAACCAGTCGCTCTGCGATCTCTATCAGCGCGGGTCGATCACCCTGGAAACAGCCGTCACACGCTCCAGCAATGCGGACGAACTAAGGGACATGATCAGCCGGGGCGCGACAGCTGCCAAACAGAAGATGCTGTACGCTCCAGCCAAGCGCTAGGCAGGTTACAGGGGACAGGTTACAGGAGACAGGTTACAGGGAAGAGGTTACAGGTTACAGAGAAAGGCAATGAAACAGGTTACGGACGAAAGGCCGCTGTAACCTGTCCCCTTCTAAGGAGAAATAACATATGCCCCAGTTGAACTATCGTGGAGTACCGCCGACGGCTGCGACGGTTATGGCACCTCGCTCTACGCCCAGCGGCGAGGTAATCGGTGGAGCTTCCCGGCGTGAGCCGGCGCCATCGTCGCGATTGGCGGAGAAGGCTCGGGCGTCCAAGAAGTCGTCGGCGAAGATCAAGCCCAAGGATCTGGCCATTTTCACCCGGCAGCTCGGGGTGATGATCAATGCCGGCCTGCCGTTGGTCCAAAGCCTGGAAATACTCGCCTCCAACCAGACCAAACAATCGTTCGCCGGTGTCCTCACCGGAGTCCGGTCCACAGTTGAGGGTGGCAGCACCCTCTCCAATGCCTTTCAGCAGTACCCTAGGGTCTTCGATCAGCTTTACTGCAACATGATCGCGGCTGGCGAGTCGGGCGGTATCCTCGACGGAGTCCTCACCCGCCTCTCGGGCTATATCGAGAAAGCGGTAAAGTTGCGACGCGCGGTGCGTTCGGCCCTGATCTACCCCGTTTCGGTGGTCACCATCGCCGTAGGGATCATGGTGCTTTTGTTATGGAAGGTGGTGCCCATCTTTGCCACTCTTTTTGTCGGCCTGGGCGTGGCACTGCCATTGCCTACCCGCATGGTCATTGCCTTGAGTGATCTGGTTGCTAGAACGGCGTGGATACTGATAGTAGGTGCTGTGGCCGCGGTTTACGGGCTCAAGCGTTATCACCGCACCCCCAAGGGCCGGCTAGTTATCGACGGGCTTATCTTGAAGCTTCCGGTGCTCGGGCTTTTGATGAGGAAGATTGCGGTGGCGCGCTTCAGTCGCACCCTAGGAACGCTGATTACCAGTGGCGTTCCCATGATGGAGGCCATGGACATAACCGCCCGGACCTCCGGCAATGCGGTGATTGAGGAGGCTATTCTCAAGGTTCGCAAGGCGGTGGGCGAAGGCCGGACCATCGTGGACCCGCTGCGTGAAATCGGCGTATTCCCCAACATGGTCGTGCAGATGATCGGCGTCGGTGAACAAACGGGTGCGCTCGACGCTATGCTGCAGAAGGTGGCGGACTTTTATGAGGAGGAGGTCGACGCGGCGGTCGCCGACCTGCTAACCGCCATGGAGCCGATGATCATACTCCTTCTCGGGGTGATGATCGGCGGCGTCGTTATTTCCATGTACCTGCCTTTGTTCAGCTTGATCGGAAAGCTGGCCGGCTGAGCGTAGCGCGGACCCCGCTTTCGGTCCGCAGCTCGTCGTGAATTCGGAACGAAAAGCCGCAGATCCCGCATGCGCGGCGGTCGGCGCTACTTCAGGCTTCAGGCACGTTGATGGTCTGAGAGAAAGGGGGTTCGACGCATGGACTCTGTTTTGAAGGAGACGAGACCTCCCGCACTGAGTGCGACGGCACGAAGGAAACGCTCAGCCGTCCCCGTTCCCATCACTATCACCGCCGTCGACAAGGACGGGCAGTCGTTTCGAGAGGACTCCCGAACCCTGGTCATCACGCGGCATGGCATGATGGTTGGGACGCTTCACCGTCTCAACCTGGGAACGGAAATCACGGTCGAGAATCCGGCTCTAGGGCGTAAGTCCACGGGTCGCGTGGTGTGGTGTGGCAACGAACAATCTGCTAGTCAAGTCAACGAGATTGGCATTTACCTGACCGACGCAGAGGTAATATGCGGTGTCGAGCTGGCACCTGAAGAGACCGAACGCCATCCCGCTCTCAAGCCTGAAGGCCAGCGGCCGGAGAACCCGCCCGCGAACGCCTCGCCAGAACCCTCAGACGCCCAGCGTTCCGAACAGGTCGCCCCCCTGGGGACCTTGCAGGCTGAGCCCCTGATACGAAATCCCGCAGAGATCGTCGAGCCGTTGACACACACCGCTGAAGAGGCGCATGTCCAGGAACTTGACCTCACCCCTGAACTGGGACGGGTAGAGGCGGCTTCGCGGGGCTTGAACTCGCCCACCTTTCCGGCGCTGGAAGAGCTGGAAGAGCCCCGCGGGGGGGAGGCTGGACCCCCGCAGGAGACTGTTGAACTTCGGCCGACTATGACTGCGGGCAGTCGCCCTGAGACACCGCTGCCGGTCGTGCAACTGAATTCAGCCGTCGAAGCCTCCTTGTCACTGCTGGAACGGCGAATCGGCGAACTTGTTCCCGTTCAGTTCGGCCAGTTTGAACAGAAGCTCGAGGTGCTGGCGGAACGGTCTGTTTCCCTGGTTGAGACGAGGCTTCAGGAGACTGTAGCCGGCCTCCAGCCGAAGATCGCGGATCTAATGGAAAGGGAGACTGCTGCGCTCAGAGAGCGCCTGCAGGGGGCCCATGTCGAAGTCGAAGGCCTCCTGGCCCGGATCGAGGAGCTTCGCGAGCAGGTTCACACAAGCCTGCCCGCCTCGGTCGCAAGGGAAGAAGAGGAATACGCCGCCGAGTTGGAACTGCGCATGGAAGGGACGCTGGCGCGACATCTGGCCGTCGCCGAAGACCGTTTGCAAAGTTCACGTGCTGCGGCGGAGAGTCTGCTTGGCCAGATTGAGGAACTCCAGCAGAAAACACGTAGCGACCTTCAGGCCTGGACGGAGCGGCCCACACAAGACTCCTCCGCCTTGGTGGAGCAGAGCGTAGCGGCAGTGGTGGAACAGCATTTGTCTTCTCTGGGAGAAAGGTTGCAGAACTTCCGGGCAGAAGTCGACGGTCTCCTGGCCCGAGTGGAAGAGCAACGGCAACGAGCGGAGGCCGGTCTCCAAGAGTCGGCGTCGCGGCTGGAAGGGGAGTCGGCTGCGAGGCTGGAGCAGAGGATGACGGCAGCCCTGGACCAACAACTGGCGTCCGTGGCGGAC
>Ga0187846_10000607_pt1 | contig 20417 bp, 19 predicted proteins | sample TC_taG_FD_161473 | JGI IMG/M metagenome (GOLD analysis project Ga0187846, IMG submission 161473) | Biofilm microbial communities from the roof of an iron ore cave, State of Minas Gerais, Brazil - TC_06 Biofilm (v2) | ecosystem: Environmental > Terrestrial > Deep subsurface > Cave > Wall biofilm...
AAATTCGAAATTGCCGGCGCCGGCGCCGAACAGCGGATGCTGCACGAAGAGTGCGATCGCCGCTTCCCAGAGTTCGTTGCGCGTGCCAACGCCGCCCGGGTTTTGCGGCAACACGAGCCTGAACAGATAGGTGAGGACCTCGCGCGCGTCGTGCGTCGCACCCCAATACCAGCCGACTGCGATCGCCAACCCCGCGCACGTCCCCGCGAGAAACGGCACGAGCGCCTTGCGTCCTATTTCACGATTGATGAACCACACGAGACCAAATCCCAAGATCGCCACGGCGATGCCCGCTCGCGATTGGCTCAGGACAAGCGCCATCATCGTGGCGGCGACCGCGATCCACTGCAACGCTCCGATCCCGCGCCGCCCAAGCAGCGGCGACAAGATCAACAGCGGCAGCGCGGCCTCGAGAAAACCCGCCAGCTGATTCGGTCCCTCAAGCGGCCCGGCGACGCGCGGCAGTGCTTGATGATCCACCCACACGCCTGACGGCGCCCCACCGAAGAGCGCCTGCGCGATGGCGTCGAACGCGACGATCGAGACGGCGGCAAAGACGCCGCCTTCCAGCCAGCGCGTGTCCTCGCCGCGATCGATGACCAGACTCGCAGCGCACCAGAACATGACGAGATACTCGATCTGTTTGAGCGCCTCGCGCACCACCGGCCATACGAACGTCGCCTGCGCGCCGGAGATGACGATCGCGCCGAGCACAACAAGGCCGGCGATCAGGATGCGCCGGGCGCTCGCGCTCGCAGGCACCAGCGGCGCGCCGCGCAGCACGAGGCCCACCGCAACGCCGATCACGACGACTTTTTCCAGGGTGATCGTCGTGCCGAGCACGTCTCGATAGAAGGCAAACGGTATGGCGAAGGCGATCACGCCCATCGACCACTGCGGCCGGCGAAGCGCGATGACGCCGGCGGCGATCCCGATGCAGACAAAAAAGACCGCCGACAGCGGCGTGAGTGGAGTTCTTTCGATGACCGGGTCGACGACGGGCGGCAACAGCAAGAGCGAGGCGATTACCACGCGCCTTCCCCGCGAATGACGGCCGGCAGCGTGCGCAGCAGGATCCACGCATCCAGCAACGGCGTCCAGTTCCGAGCGTACCAGACGTCCATCGCCATCCAGCGCTGGAACGGCACGTTCGCTCTACCGCTCACCTGCCATAGCCCGGTGATGCCGGGCATGACGCAAAAGCGTTGGAAGTAGTGCGGCTTGTAGTCGTCGACTTCGCGCGGCAGCGCGGGCCGCGGGCCGACCAGACTCATATCGCCGCGCAACACGTTCCACAACTGCGGGAGCTCGTCGAGGCTGGTGCGACGCAGGATCGCACCGAAATCGTGCACGCGCGGGTCGTCGGCGATCTTCACGGCTGGGCCGTCGCGACCATTGAGGTGCACGACCTCATCGTGCAGCAAATGCGCCCCGTCAACCATCGTGCGGAACTTGAAGAATCGGAACCGGCGTCCGCCTTCGCCCACGCGTTGCTGCCAAAAAAACACCGGGCCCGGCGAACTCAGCTTGATGCCGATGGCGATGCAACCGAACAACGGCGCAAGCACGGCGAGGAGCGCAAGCGACAGCACGATATCAGACGCGCGCTTGATTACGCGCCAAGAACGCGGCACCGGCCGCGCGGCAGCGAGCCAATCCGCCACGGTCGCGCGCGCAACGGGGAGACGTGGCTCGGCCGCGCTTCGCGCGGCAGTGGTGGTCGCGATCATACGACGAGCGCTGCCCCGGCGCTCACGCCGAAAGTTTGCGCGACCCGCATTCCGACCTGCGCGAACGACGGGAGCTCGCCGAGGGATTCGCCCGGACGACCGGGCCGGTAGTCGAGCATCGGGGCGAACTCGCGCGTGTGGTCGGTGCCGGGAGAGGTCGGGTCGCACCCATGGTCTGCGGTGATGATCAGGCGATCTGCATCCTTTAGCCGGTTGAGAATGTCGGGCAGGCTCCGATCCAGCGCGACGAGCGCCTTCGCGTATCCATCTGCGTCCCGGCGGTGGCCGTATTTCGAGTCGAAATCGTTCAAATTCGTAAAACAGAAACCGTCCTGTCCCGAATCTAACCACTCGACGGTTCTAGCCATGCTTTCGGCGTTGTCGCCCGTTCGGCTCCCCGCCGCGATACCCTGGCAGCAGAAGATGTCGCCTATTTTCCCAACTGCAGCGGTCCGCACACCTCCGGCCTTCAGCGCATCGAGCACGCTCGGTGCTGGTGGCGGAATAGCATAATCCCGGCGGCCGGCGGTGCGCACGAAGCTGCCGGGTAAGCCCGTGAATGGACGGGCGATCACGCGGCTCACGCGATGCGGCTCGGTGAGCATCGCGCGTGCAGCCTCGCACCAGGCATGCAACGTCGTCAGCGGCACCACGTCCTCGTGTGCAGCGACCTGAAATACCGAATCAGCAGATGTATAAAGGATAGGTCGTGCGGTTGCCAGGTGCAATGGGCCGAGTTCTTCGATGATCTGCGTGCCCGAGGCAACCCGGTTGCCAAGCACCCTGCGTCCCGTGATCGCCTCGAAGCGCTCGACGATCTCCCGAGGGAAGCCGTTCGGATACGTCGGGAATGCGTGCCGGACGATGATGTTCATCATCTCCCAATGACCCGTCACCGAGTCCTTGCCGTTGCTTGACTCGCGCAGGCGTGCCCACGATGCGCGCGGCGATGACGCAGGCCCAACGCCTTTCATCGCGGTGATGTTGCCTAGCCCGAGCGCCGCCAGCGTCGGGAGCGTTAGGCCGCCGCACGCTCGAGCGGTGTTGGCGAGCGTATTGACGTCTGCGCCGTCGCCGAAGACGGCCGCGTCAGGCGCCGCGCCCGCGCCGCCTGAGTCGATGACCAGCACGATGACGCGCCGCGTTGCCACTCGATTAGCGGATGTCGATTGAAAGCGTGCGCTGCGCTGTGGCGCCGTCGGCTCTGATCGCCGTGACGACGACCGTCTGACGCGGCCGGAAGAAGCGGGACGACGGCACACGGATCCGCGTTTGGAACGTGCCAGGCGCGGTCTTGACGAAGAGCACGCGAACGGTGCCGACTTGCGCAGTCACCGCGGCAGCGTTGCTGCTGCAGATGACGTGGGCGACCACGACCTCGCCGCGCCGGACCTCGCTGGGCGCATAGGAGACCGATGTGATCCGAATCGGATCGGCGGGCGCCGCATAGGGCACGCCTGGCGGCAGTTCGTCAGCCCGAGCGTGACTGTGCGCGGCGCAGACGAGAGCGAACAACGTCGCGCACAGCATGCGGACGAGCGTCGAGAGATCTCGGGGATGCAGTGCCGGAGCGCTGCGTTCGCGAATGATCGACCTCTCAATCATAGGCCGGGTCGCGCGCGACCCGGCCGCAAGTCATTGGAGACGTATTAGGTGGCGTCCACGCTCGGTCCCCTTATACCCAGCATCATCGCCGGCTCGGCCCAAGCGTTCGACCGGATCACGCAAGCAACTCGCGTGCGCGCGGCCGCTGACCTCGTCGAGACCACAGCAGGGGCGCAGTCCGCTGTCATCGCTGCTGTCTGGCGGGCGCACGGCGGCTGCCTCATCGTGTGGACCCCGACCCCCGACTCCGCTGATCGATGTGCCAACGATCTCGCCTTCTATCTTGACGACACAGGCCAGGCGGTGCACGTGCTGCGGCCGCGAGAGGAGTCGAGCAGCGGTTTTTCCAGTCCGACCGAGCGCAGCGCCCGCATCGAAGTTCTGGCTGCGCTGGCAGCAGGCCGGCCGGGCGTCTATTGCGCGCCGCACGCGGCGCTTCGGCAACGTCTGCCGGATGCGGCGCAGTGGCGCGACCTGTCGCTCGGTTTGCAGCGCGGAAAAGCGTACGAATGGGAAGAGCTGCTGGCGCGCCTCGTCTCGCTGGGATACGAGCGCGCCGACGTCGTGAGCGCCGTCGGCGAGTTCGCTGTGCGCGGCGGCATCGTCGACTGCTTTCCCGCAACCGCTGAGTATCCGCTGCGTCTTGAGTTTTTCGGCGACACGCTCGAGAGCATTCGAATCTTTTCGCTCAGCGATCAACGCTCGATCGGCTCGCAGGAGTCCACGCTCATCGTGCCGTGGCGCGACGACGATCCGGGAGCGCGCGGCGTTTTCATCGGCGAGTATGCGCCCGACGCGCTCGTCGTCGTCGAAAACGCTGAACTGATCATCGCTGTGGACCAAAGTCTGTCGGCCGAACGTGACGATCAGACCGTTGCTCAAGCGGACGAAGATACGGAAGTCGTGTCCGGCGCAACATCGGCGGCACCGAAAGCCGGGGCGTCTGAGGCAGCGAAAGCAGCTGAAGTCGAACCGGCGAGGAAAACTATCCCGAAGATCGCCGGCGTCCCCGGCGCAGGCGCCGCCGATGTGGCGCCGGGGCCGAAGCCCGGGCTCAATATCCCGGGACTACATGACGCGGCAAGCCCGTTCAGTCTCGCCGATATTTCTGCTCGCGTCAATACGCATCCGGTCCTGACCTTCGCGGGCGCGGGGCCGCGGGTGACGCGTGACGCGGATGTCACGGTGGCGTTGCCGTCCGTACCGGCGCCGTCGTTCAACCGCAGCATGGAGCGGTTCGTGGCAGACGTGCGCGCGCGTGTGGCGACCGGCCAACTCGTCGCTATCGCATCGGTCGGCCATCGCCGCATTCACGAGGTGCTCGACGAGCACGCCGTCGCCGTTTCAGCGACGCCCAAACTCTGGAGGCGCGGCGACGGCGGCCGCGTGGTCGTCGCCGACGGCGCGCTCGACTGCGGCTTCGAGCTGACCTCGCTTGGCCTGACAGTGCTGGGCGACGCGGAGCTGTTCGGACAGCCGGCGCACCGCCAGAGACTGCGCGCCGCTAAGGAAAGCGTTCCGATCACCGAAGCCGATCTGGAAGTCGGCGAGTATTTCGTCCATACAGGTCACGGCATCGGGCGCTATCTTGGGCTCGAGCACATCGTCGTCAACGACGTCGGGCGCGATTTTCTGACGCTCGCGTACGCCGGGCACGACCGGCTCTACGTGCCGGTCGAGATGATGCATCTCGTGCGGCGCTACGTCGCCGGCGACGGCGCGGCGCCGCGCCTTTCGAAGATGGGCGGCAGCGATTGGGCGCGCACCCGCTCGCGAGTGCGCGAGGCGGTGGACAAGATCGCTGAGGGTCTCGTGCGCCTGTACGCAGAGCGCGAGCGCGCGCAAGGTCACGCGTTTGCTGCGGATACGCCGTGGCAAGCAGAACTTGAAGAATCATTCCCCTACGACGAGACGCCTGACCAACGCGGCGCGATCGACGCGGTCAAGGCGGACATGGAACGGCCGCGGCCGATGGACCGGCTCATCTGCGGCGACGTCGGTTACGGCAAGACCGAAGTCGCCATCCGCGCCGCCTTCAAGGCGATCATGGATCAAAAACAAGTCGCACTGCTTGCGCCGACGACGGTGCTCGCCGCGCAACATTTCCGGACATTCACGCAGCGCTTCGCTGCGTTCCCGGTGAACGTCGTGCTGCTGTCGCGGCTGCGTTCGAAGGCCGAGCAGAAAGTTTCGATCGGCAAGCTGGCAGACGGAACTGCAGATCTTGCGATCGGCACGCATCGCTTGTTGCAGCGCGACGTCGGCTTCAAGCGCCTTGGCCTGGTGATCGTGGATGAGGAGCAACGCTTCGGCGTCGCGCACAAGGAACGCCTCAAGGAGCTGCGCCGCTCGGTGGACGTGCTGACGCTGTCCGCCACGCCGATCCCGCGCACGCTGCACATGGGCTTGGTGGGCGTGCGCGACATGTCGCTCATCCAGACGGCGCCGAGCGACCGGGTTGCGATCAAGACGATCGTCGCGCCGACGAGCGACGCGCTCATCGCCTCGGCATTGCGGCAGGAGCTCGATCGCGGCGGGCAGGTCTACTTCGTGCACAATCGCATCGAGTCGATCTACGCCGTGCGCGATGCGCTCCAGTCGCTCGCCCCGCGCGCGCGCATCGTCGTCGGCCACGGACAGATGCGCGAGCGCGAGCTCGAGGACGTCATGATCGGCTTCGTCAACGGCGATTTCGACATTTTGGTCTCGACGACGATCATCGAGAACGGCCTCGACATTCCTAACGTCAACACGATCGTCGTCAACAACGCCGACCATTTCGGGCTCGCGCAGCTCTACCAGCTGCGCGGTCGAGTCGGCCGGAGCGCGCACCAGGCGTACGCCCAATTCCTGTACCAGCCCCATCGCGCGCTCTCCGAAGCGTCGCAGGGAAGGCTGGAGGCGATCCGCGAGTTCTCGCACTTGGGTTCAGGGTTGCGCCTGGCGATGCGCGATCTTGAGATCCGCGGCGCCGGCAATCTGCTCGGCCACGCCCAGTCGGGCTTCATCGCCGCGGTCGGCTTCGATGCGTACACCCAGATCTTGCACGAAGCCGTCGCGCAACTTCGCGGCGAGCGAATCGAGCCTGACGTGCCGCCGCCGGTGATCGATGTGCGGGTGAGCGCATACGTGCCGGCGGCATACGTGCGCAACGCGAATCAGAAGATCGCGCTGTATCAACGCATCGCCGCTGCGCGCACGCTCGACGCGATCGGCGCCATCGCCGAAGAACTGCGCGACCGCTATGGTCCGCTGCCGAAAGAAGTCGACGCGCTGCTCGAGTTGGCGCGCTTGCGTTTGCTCGCAAGCGCGAAAGGAGTCGAAAAACTGTCACTCGAACAGCGGCGGCTGACGCTCGAAGTCGGGCGCCGTTTTTCACTGTCCGAAAGCGCTCTTCCGGCTCTGACGTCCCTCACTCGAGGCAACTTCCGTTTTACTCAGGGCTCGATTGTAGCTCACCTTCCGCCGGGCGACGGTGCCGGCGGGGGCAGGCTTGCGGCGATTCGTGAGATCGTCGCAGCGTTATGATGCAGCGTTCCGGCCGGACGAAGCGAGGTCGGATTTATGGAGGATCAATGAAGTTCAAGTTCGCGGCGCACGCAGCGCTGTCGCTGGCCGCATGCGCGCTGCTGGCGATGACCGGCTGCGGCGAGCAACAGGCGATCGCGACGGTCAACGGCCAAAAAATCACGAAGGGCGAGCTCGACGCGAAGCTCGAGCAGCAAGGCGGCAAGCAAGCGCTGGCGGCCATGGTGCAGCAAGCGCTCATCTTCCAGTACGCCAAGGACCACAACATCACGGTGAGCGACAAAGAAGTCGACGACAAGCTCGCGGAGATCTCGTCGCACTTCCCCGCCGGTCAGTTCGAATCGATGCTCAAGGCGCAGGGCATGACGATGGACGACGCGCGCAAGCTCGTGCGCGAGAACTTGCTGACCAAGAAAGCGGTCGATCAGAACATCAAGGTCACCGATGCGCAAGTCAACGACTATCTCAACACCCAGCACCTCTCGCTCGGAGCGCCGGCGCAGGTACGCGCTCGCCACATCCTCGTGAAGACGGAGGCTGAGGCAAACTCGATAGAGGACCAGCTCCACAAAGGCGTAGATTTCGCTGCGCTCGCGAAGCAGTACTCGACGGACCCCGGCTCCAAGGACAAAGGCGGCGAGCTCGGCTGGTTCGGTCCTGGTCAGATGGTGCCGGCATTTCAGAAGGCGGCGTTCGCGCTCAAGCCGGGTCAAATCAGCCAACCCGTACAGACGCCGTTCGGCTGGCACGTCATCCAGGTCGAAGAGGTGAAGCCGCTGACCAAAGATCTCGCGGTCGAGCAGATCAAGCAGCAGCAAGAATCGCTGCAGATGACGCCGTTCATGAACCAACTGCGCGCCAGCGCCAGCATCAAGATCGACGATCCGCGCTTTGCGGACTTGTTCCCGTCGCCGGTTCCGGTGGTGCCGGCGCCGGCTCCGGCTCCGGCATCGGCGGCGCCCGCGCCGTCACCGACCAAGAAATGATGTAGTCCCGGCCTCTTGAGGCCGGGTGCACATCACGTGGACGCGCGCGACCTCGAACTCCGCAACGCGACGTATCGGCGCTTCGTCGAGCTTGGACGAGCGCCGACCGCCGATGAAGCGGCGGCCGTCGTGCACTGGACGGCCGAGGAGGTGCGCGCGGGTTGGCAGCGTCTCCACCAGCAGCACGCGCTCGTGCTCAACCCGGCAACTGCGGAGATCCGGATGGCCAACCCATTCTCCGCGGTGCCGACGGCGTATCGCGTGCATGCTGCGGGCCGCTGGTGGTATGCGAACTGCGCGTGGGATGCAGTCGGCGTGTGCGCAGCATTGAAGGCGGACGGCCGTGTCGAGGCGTCGTGCCCCGATTGCGGAGAACCGCTCGTCGTTCACGTGCGCAACCAACAGCCCGATCGCACGGATTTGCTCTTCCATTGCCTGGTGTCTGCGGCGCATTGGTGGGACGATATCGTCTACACGTGAAGCACGATGAACCTCTTCCGGTCGGAAGAGCATGTCGCGCGGTGGCTCGGCGGGCGCAAACCCGGCGCGACGATCGCGCTTGCGAAGTTGAGCGAGCTCGCGCACGCGTGGTGGGCCGACCGGGTTTCGCCCGACTGGCGGCCGCACACGCGCGAGCAAAATCAGGCGATCCTCGACCGCCTCGACCTGCGCGGAGATTTCTGGCGCTTGCCGTGATCGCGGCGTGGTGCGCGGCAGGCCGATCAGTAGTACTGGACTTCCAGTTTCCCGTTGATGAAATTGAGGCACCAGTCGCCCGGCTTGAGGCCGGAAGTGTCCTCGTACCTATCTTGGTAGGCGAATCCGTAGTTAGGATCGCCCTTCAGCCATCCCTTGACGATGTTGGTGACGTCGAACTGCGCCAGACCGGTGTACAGAGGCGGCCCCAAGTTCGCGAACTGACTGCCGATCCCGTTGAGCGGCACCGGGGTGCCGACGTCCCAACCGCGCGTCCAATCTTGGCTGGCCACGCCGACCACGTACGCCACGCCGCAGGGAGGGTGCCGTGGCACCGCGGCACCCCACGCCATCACGACGCTGACCACGAGTTGCGAGCCGACGATGGACTTTCCCCGAAGCGAAGAGACGTCGAAGTACTCGGCGCTGCGGGCGAAATAGCCGTTCGTCGAGTAGTGAAGATCGCAATCATCGGTTGGAATATCCTGTGCACGCGCTATTCCGATCAGATCCTGCCCCGGATGCACCAGGAGATTTGACGGCCCAACCGTCGCCGTCGTGCAGTTCTGCGCGCCGGGCTGCAACGTCCAGGTGTAGAGATGCAGCGACGGCCGTAGTTCCATCCTCTGCGGCGCCACCGAATAGGTTGCGGGCACGCACGCGGCGCTGCTCAGATCCGATTCCTTGCCGCCGGCGTATGCCGTCAGCGCGAAGCAATCGCCCGAGCTCGCGGTCACCACGCTGAGCCGTGCCTGCGCATTCGCTTGGCCGATCTTGGTTTGCGACTGCGTCAGTAAGTGCACGCCAAGGCGCCCGCCGCTGCCCGTCACCTGCGTTGTCACCTTGTAGATGGTATAGCCGTCTATCTGCTGCACGCACGAGGGCGCGGAGCACGGCACCCACGCGCCCCACGCCAGTCCGACGCTGCCGGACTGCTTCGAGAGTTGCGCGAGGAGCGCCGGACACGAAAGGCCGCCGACCAACACCCCGAGCGCCTGGGTGCAATCGTTAAGGCTCTGGACGATCGCCGGCGGCTGCGGCGGATTCACCGGATTGAGAACCGCGGGCGACGGCAGAGTCGAGTAGCCGCAGAAACCGTTTGGGATGTCCACGCCGATCGTCGTGCTGTTGTTGGCGAATGACGACTCACCAAACCACGGTTTGGAGTTCACGCTGATCTTGAAATCGTGGTGACCGATCATCTGGATGCCCGTGTGGTAGGGATACAGTCCGATGTGCATGACGGTGGCGGGCGCGCCATGCGGGATCGACGGCAGCGCTACGCCGCCCGTCCAGTCGGGCAGCACCGCATCCTGCACCGAGATGGCGCTCGGGTCGGCAACGGCGGGACTATCCGTCGCGCCGATGTTGGAGATGTACACCACCAACGTCAACGCAATCGTTCCAGGCCGGCAATATGCTGCGCCGCTCAAGACATACGGACGAAGGCGATTTGCGACGACCACAAGGTCGGGTTGCGGCGGCGCGATCCTCCCGGCCGGCGCCGGAGCGGCACTGCCGGTCGTGGACGCGGCCAGCCAGAGCACGGCTGCCGCAAGCCAAGGCCACCTCATGTCCACCCGCATCGGCTGCTCCGCCTCCGCTATCGGAACGCTGCGCATGTATTGTACTCAACGGCGCGTCCGCAGTCCATCCGGCGCGCCGGCCTACGCCGCGCGTGCAAAGGCGCCACGGGTGCGGGCGGGTAATTTCGTCGTCATGCCCACCCTTGCGGTCGTCGGGCTCGGGCCCAGCGACAGCAGCCAGCTCACCCTCGGCGCCCTCGAGCGCCTCACGCAAGCACCCAGAACAGCTTTGGCGACGGCGCCCCCAGCGCTGGTCGACTTTCTCAAGGCGAAAGGCGTCAACGTCGTCGCCGCGCCGTTCGATGGCGCCGCGTTGCTGCGCGGCGTACCGAAGGAGATCGAGAACGTCGTCGCGTTTGCGAAAAGCGGCGACGCTGCGCTCGCCGTGCCCGGTCACCCCATGCTCGATTTTCCCGGCTTGCCGCATCTGCTGCGCGTGCTTGAAGCCGCGGGCGTGGACGTCGAGCTCGTCCCTGGCATGCCTCGCGCGTCGCTGCAAGCCGCTACCGCAGCGCCGTTGCTGCCCCTGCCGCCGGTGGCCGAGCAACACACGTGGGAAGAGCTGGTCGAAATCATGACGCGCCTGCGGGCGTGCTGCCCGTGGGATCGCGAGCAGACGCATCAGTCGCTGCTGCCGTACTTGATCGAAGAGGCGCACGAGGTCGTCGAAGCCGTCGACGAGACCGATCCGAAGAAGTTGTGCGAAGAGCTCGGCGATCTCTTGCTGCAGATCGTCTTTCACGCGCAGATCGCGGCCGAAAAGGGGCAGTTCTCCGTCGCCGACGTCATCAACGCGCTGGCCACGAAGATGATCCGCCGGCACCCCCATGTCTTCGGCGATGCCAGCATTTCGACGTCGCAAGAGCAGATGAAGTCGTGGGAACTCATCAAGACGCAAGAGGTTTCGATGCAGCATCGCGAGTCGCTGCTCGACGGCATTCCGCGCAGCCTCCCGTCATTGCTCGGCGCGCAGCGGCTCCAGGAGAAAGCCGCGACGGTGAACTTCGACTGGCCGAAGACCGACGGCGTCATCGAAAAAGTGACGGAAGAGCTGCACGAGCTGCACACCGCCGTCGAGAGCGGCGAACACGCGCACATCCGCGAGGAGATCGGCGACGTGCTCTTCACCATCGTGAATTTGGCGCGCTGGCTGCGCGTGGATGCGGAAGCTGCGTTGCGCGGCGCCAATGCGAAATTCCGCGAGCGCTTCGCCGCGATGGAACGCATGGCGGGCGGTGGTGCGTCCGCGCTCGCCGGGCGCAGCCTCGAAGATCTCGACGTGCTGTGGAAGCGCGCGAAGGATCATGAGACTGGACAAGTTCCTTAAGGTCTCGCGTCTGGCAAAACGGCGCACTGAAGCGAAAGAGGCGCTCGAAGCGGGGCGCATCGAGATCGGCGGCCGCCCGGTCAAGCCGTCGCACCCCGTGAAGGTGGGCGACGAACTGCTCATCCGCTACGCGTCGCGCGACGTGCGCGTGCGCGTGCTGGCCGTACCGGATCAGACCGGACCGCACATCAAGCCGCAGTCGCTCTACACCATTGTCGACGAGCGGCGCGTGCAACCGTGACGCGCCGCCTGCCGGCCGAACCGCTCACCATCGGCATGTTCACCGACTCGTATCTGCCCGAGATCAACGGCGTCGTCAGTTCGCTTGCGAGCAGCGTACGCGAATTGCGCCGGCGCGGACATCGCGTGATCATCATCGCGCCGTCGCACGAGCGAGCGCGCGAGGAAGCGGACGTCTACCGCCTGCGCTCGGCGCCGTTTCCGTTCTACCCGCAATTCCGGCTGGCGTTTCCGCTGCCGGCCAAACTGCTCGCCGAACTGCCGCAGATGCCGTTCGACGTCGTTCATTCTCACTCGATCTTCTTCATCGGCTGCTTGGGAGCGTTCGTCGCCCAGCGCCGCGGCACGCCGAACATCCTGACGTATCACACGCTGTGGACCGAGTACCTCCATTACTGGCCGTTGCATCAGGGCATGACGCGCGCGCAAGTCGTCTGGCTTTCGCGCGAGTTCTGCAATCGCTGCACCGCAGTCATCGCGCCGACGCAGGACGTCCGCGAACTGCTCGTCTCGTACGGCGTCGAGCGGCCGATCCCCATCATCGCCAGCGGCGTCGATGCGGCGGTATTCGCGCGAACGGCTCCATCCGCGCCGCGCGTGCGCGCGGGCGGCGGCCCGCTCGCACTTTTCGTCGGTCGTCTCGGCAAAGAGAAGAACATCGATCTCGTGCTCGACTCGTTTGATCTCGCCGCCGACAAGGTCCCCGGCCTGCGCTTGATCCTCGCCGGCTGCGGTCCGCACGAAGCGGCGCTGCGCCGTCACGCCGCGTCCCTGCGCAGCGCCGCGCGCATCCAATTCACGGGCGGTCTCGAACAAGCGGAGTTGGGAGCGTACTATGCCGCCGCAGATGCTTTCATCTTCGCGTCGACGAGCGAAACGCAGGGCCTCGTGCTGCTCGAGGCGATGACGCACGGCGTGCCGGTGGCTGCGGTGGATTGTGCGGTCTCGCGCGAAGCCGTCGGCAGCGACGCGGGCCTGCTCGTCGCCAACACGGCCGATGCCCTCGCAAATGCGCTCGCCGAACTCGTGACTGCGAGCGACGCCGACCGCGCGCGCCGCAGCGCGGCGGCCAAGAACGCGGCGCGCCCGTTCGCGATCGAGAACCTGACGGACAAGCTAGAAGAACATTATGTGAGCTTGTGCGCGCAAGCGTCTGCCGCGCCGTAACCGGTCGCGATGTTCTCCGCCGACGCCAAGGATGAGATCGCCGCAGCCAGTTTCGAATGCAGCCGCTGCGCCGGGCATTTCTTGCACGCGCTCGCTGTTTTCGGAGCACGCGGGCCGCGGCGGAAGATCGTCATCGCGCGCGCCGCCACCGCGCGCGCAGCGCTGCGCGCGGCGAAACGCATGGGCGTCCATCTGGAGCATCACAGCCAGCTCGGGCGGTTAGACATATCCCGACGCACGAAAGCTGATCGGTCGTATAGATTCGACCGCTACATCCTTCATGGGTTGTCAGGCGAGTTCGTTGCGACGGCGTTGCGTGTGCCCTCGCGCGCGTGCTGCCGTCGCGCCGCGCTGCGCGGCGCGTTCCTCGCCGCCGGCTCGGTGACGGACCCGCGCCGCGGCTATCATCTCGAGTTCGCGTGCCGAACGGATGACGCCGTGCGCGCGCTCACGGGCCTGCTCGCAGCGCTGGGCGCCGATGCCGCAGTGACGCGACGGCGCCGCCGTCCGCTCGTCTACGTCAAGGGCGCGTCGGGCGTCGCCGATGTGCTCGCCATCGCCGGCGCGGCGCGCGCCGTGCTTGCGCTTGACGATCTGCTCGCGCTGCGCTACACGAAGAACCTCACGCGGCGGCGCGTGAACAGCGAGGCCGCCAATGCCGCGCGCTCGGCTGCGACGTCCGCGCGGCAGCGCGAGGCTGCGCTGCGCGTGTCGCGGGGCAGACGCCAAGATGCGCTGACGCCCGCGCTGCGCGAAGGCGTGCGCTTGCGCATCGCGCATCCCCATTACACGCTGGCAGAACTCGGCGCGCGTGCACGACCGCCGGTCAGCAAAGCCGCGATGGCGTATCGCCTGCGGGAAATCGAACGGCTGAGCCGCAGGTGACCGGCTGGGACTACATGCCGCGCTGCGAAATCTACGACAAATCCGACGACCGCGACGGGCGCAGGCGCGCCACGCGGCGTATATTGTCGCTCCCGAATCGCTGCGCACACTGGAGGGCGGATCCATGAGCCACCGCGTCGCCATCAACGGCTTCGGCCGCATCGGCCGCCAGAGTCTGCGCGCCATCATGGAACGCCACGGCGACATCGACGTCGTCGCCGTCAACGATCTGACCGACACGAAGACCGCGGCGCATCTGTTCCGCTACGACTCGACGTATGGCCGCTACCCCGGCACCGTCGCGCATGGCGAAGGGGTGATCACGGTCGATGGGAAGCCGATCAAGTACCTCGCAGAGCGCGATCCAAGCAAGCTGCCGTGGAAGGATCTCGGGATCGAGGTCGTCGTCGAGTCGACCGGCATCTTCACCGATGGCGCAAAGGCGAAAGCACATCTCGACGCTGGAGCAAAGCGCGTCATCATCTCCGCGCCCGCCACCAACGAAGACTTCACCGTCGTGCTCGGCGTCAACGAAGACAAGTATGACCCCGACAAGCACAAGATCATCTCGAACGCTTCGTGCACGACCAATTGCCTGGCGCCCGTCGTCAAAGTCCTGCAAGACGAACTGGGCATCCTGGCCGGCGCGATGACAACGATCCACTCGTACACGAACGATCAGGTCATCCTCGACTTCCCGCACAAGGATCTGCGCCGCGCTCGCGCAGCGGCGATCAATATCATCCCGACCACGACCGGCGCCGCCAAAGCGTTGCATCTGGTGGTGCCCGAGATCAAGGGCAAGCTGGATGGCTGCTCGCTGCGCGTGCCCACCGCGACGGTCTCGATCATCGATCTCAGCGTGTGGGTCAGCAAAGCGACGAGCAAGGACGCGGTCAACGCCCTCTTCCGCCGCTATGAGAGCGGGCGCATGAAGGGCATTCTTGGCGTCAGCGACGAGCCGCTCGTGTCGAGTGATTTCCGGGGCGACTCGCGCTCGTCGATCGTCGACAGCTTGTCGACGATGGTGCTCGGCGAGCACTTCGTCAAGGTCGTGAGCTGGTACGATAACGAGTGGGGCTACTCGTGCCGCATCGCCGATCTCGTCGCGTTCGTGCTCGCCAAAGAAGGGGTCCCCGCGCGGTGAAGCATGCGGCCAGCCGTCCGGTCGTGCGAGGCATCAGCGAACTCGACGTCCGCGGCAAGCGCATCCTCGTCAGGGAAGATCTGAACGTTCCGCTTGCCGACGGCGTGGTGGCCGACGACACTCGCATTCTCGCGGCGCTGCCGACGCTGCGCAACTTGAGCCAACGCGGCGCGAAAGTCATCGTGATGTCGCACGTGGGCCGGCCGGACGGCAAGGTCGTCGAGAGCTTGCGCATGGCGCCGGTGGTCACGGCGCTCGCGCACGCGTTGCAGCGCGAAGTGAAATCCGCACCCGATTGCGTCGGACCGGCTGCGCACGCCGCGGTGAGCGGGCTTGCGGACGGCGACGTGCTGCTGCTCGAGAACCTGCGCTTCCACCCTGAGGAGGAAGCCAACGACGACGGGTTCGCGCGTCAGCTCGCGTCGTTGGGCGACGCGTACGTCAACGACGCCTTCGGTACCGCGCATCGCGCGCACGCCTCGACGGCCGGCATCACCAAGTACCTTCCTTCCTATATGGGTCCGCTGCTCGAGCGCGAGTTGGACGTGCTCGACGAGATCTTGCAGCGCCCGAAGCGCCCGTTCGTGGCAGTGCTCGGCGGGGCGAAGATCTCGGACAAGATCGGCGTGGTGACCCGGTTGCTCGAGCTGTGCGACGCGATCCTCATCGGCGGCGGGATGGCGAACACGCTGCTGGCAGCCGAAGGCTTCAACGTCGGAAAATCGCTGCGCGACAAAGACCTCACGCCCGCCAAGCAGATCGTCGAGCAGATCGACCGCAAGGCCACGAAGGTCGAGGTATTGCTGCCGGAAGACGCCGTCGTAGCGCGAGAGCTATCGCCCGACGCAGCGAGCCGCTTCGCAGACGTCGATGAGATCTCGCCCGACGAGATGATCCTGGATATCGGACCGACGACCGCCGAGAACTACCGCCTCGCTATCTTGAACGCCAAGACGGTGCTGTGGAACGGGCCGATGGGCGTGTTCGAAATGGACGCTTTTGCCGCGGGCACCGAAGCGGTCGGACAGGCGATCGCGGATTCGGGCGCGATGTCGGTGGTCGGCGGCGGAGATTCGGCTGCCGCGGCGCGCAAGTTGGGCTTCGCCGACAAGATGACGCACATCTCGACGGGCGGCGGCGCGACGCTCGAATACATCGAGGGCAAGGAGTTGCCGGGAGTCGCAGCGCTGCGCGATCGCGCGCCCGCATGAGCCGGCCGCCGTGCTTTGCCGCCAACTGGAAGATGTACAAAACCCCGCAGGACGCGCGCGCATTCGTTCGCGCGTTTGCGGGCTCGGCCGAACGCTTGGGCGCGAGCTGCGCCATCGCGTTGTGCGCTCCGGCGGTCGATCTCGAAGCGCTCGGCGCGGCGCTCGCAGGCACGCGCATCGCGCTGGGCGCTCAGAACTGCTTTTGGGAACCTGAGGGCGCCTTCACCGGAGAAGTGAGCGCGGCAATGCTCGCCAGCCTCGGCGTGCGCTATTGCATCGTCGGCCACTCCGAGCGGCGCCGTTTGTTCGGCGAGACGGATGAAGACGTGGCGCGCAAGGTGTCGGCGCTGCTCGGCGAGGGCATCCGGCCGATCGTGTGCGTCGGCGAGACGTTGGAGGAGAATCGCGCCGGCCAGACGCGCCAGCGCGTCGCGGCGCAAGTGCACGCGGCGTTGCAGCATCTGTCGGAGGCCGAGCGTGCGGGGCTGATCGTCGCGTACGAACCGATTTGGGCGATCGGCACGGGGCTGGCCGACAGCCCCGAGAAAGCGAACGCGACGATCGGCTACATCCGGTCGGCGCTCGGCGGCCTCGAGCGCGCCACCGTCTTGTACGGCGGATCGATGAAGCCCGACAACGCGCAAGCATTTTGCGCGCAGCCGAACATCGACGGCGGCCTCGTCGGCTCCGCAAGTCTCGATCCCGCCGGCTTCGCGCAACTGATCGAGAGCGGACAGCAGGGCATCAATGCATCGGCCGGCTGATCGGCCGCGCGTCGTCCTCTGCATCCTCGACGGCTTCGGCATCTCGCGCGAAACGCGCGGCAACGCGATCGCGGCGGCGCGCATGCCGAACTATCGCGCGCTGGTGGCGAATGACCCGTACACCGAGATCGGCGCGGGCGGCGAGGCGGTCGGCTTGCCGGCCGGCCAGCAAGGCAATAGCGAAGTAGGACATCTCAATCTCGGCGCCGGGCGCGTCGTGTTCCAGAGCATCACGCGCATCGATCGCGCCATCGACGACGGCTCGTTCGCGCGCAATCCGGTGCTCGTCAGATGTCTCGACCACGTCAAGCGTAGCGGCGGCACGTTCCATTTGTTCGGCCTCGTTTCGCCTGGCGGCGTGCACTCCTCACCCAGGCACCTGTGGGCCTTGCTCGACGCGGCGTCGGCTGCAGGCGTGCGCGCGCGGGTGGCGGCGTTCCTCGATGGGCGCGACACGCCGCCCACGAGCGCCGGCGAATACCTGGAAGACCTGCAGCGCAAGTGCGCGCAGGGCCGCGATGCCGCTGTCTCGATGATCTGCGGGCGCTACTACGCCATGGACCGCGATAAGCGCTGGGAACGCACCCGGATCGCATACGACGCGCTCGTGCGCGGCAGAGCTCTCACCGCGCGGTCTGCGGGCGAGGCGCTGGCAGCGGCCTACGCGCGCGGCGAGACCGACGAGTTCGTGAAGCCGGCGATCATCGGGCGCGCCGAACCGATCGTGCACGACGGCGACGCGTGCCTCTTCTTCAACTTCCGGCCGGACCGAGCGCGCCAGCTCACGCGCGCGTTCTCGGATCCGTCGTTCTCGGAGTTCCAGGTCGAGCGCTTTGCACGTTTCATCTTCGCCACGATGACGCTCTACGAAGAGTCGTTTCCCAATCCCGTCATGTTCGGCCGGATCTTCGAGACGCAGACGCTCGGCGAAGTCGTCGCCGACGCCGGGTTGCGCCAACTGCGGCTCGCCGAGACCGAGAAATACGCCCATGTCACGTATTTCTTTTCGGGTGGACGCGAGGAGCCGTTCCCAGGCGAGGACCGCGAGCTCATCCCGTCGGCGCGTGACGTCGGCACGTACGATCGCAAGCCGGAGATGCGCGCCCCGGAGATCACGGCGGCCGCGGTGGCCGCCATCCGGTCGCGGGCCTACGATTTGATCGTCATGAATTACGCGAACCCCGACATGGTCGGCCATACCGGCAAGTGGGCAGCGATCATCGCAGCGCTCGAAGTCGTCGACGACTGCCTGGCCAAGCTCGGCGCCGCGGCGCGCGAGTGCGGCGCGGTGTTGATCGTGACCGCGGACCACGGCAATGCCGAAGAGAAGATCGATCCTGCCACGGGCAAAGCGCTCACCGCCCACACCGCCAATCCGGTGCCGTTGGTCGTGGCCAACGACGGGACTGGGCCGCTTCTATCAGGCGGACGGCTGTGCGACGTCGCCCCGATGATTTGCCGGCTCATGGGGCTGCACCAACCCCCGGAGATGACGGGCAAGAGCCTGCTCGCGTAAGAGCTTCAAAGAGTCACAGTTCGTTCACGGGCCGGTCAAGGGTCGGCAACCTCTTGCGCCTACCGTGGGGCTCCCATGGATGTGCCGGATGCCCTTGCCAGCGCCGCTGCCGGAATGATCGCGCAGCGTGACCGGCTCGATACGATAGCCGAGAACCTCGCCAACGCGGCGACGCCTGGATTCCATCCGCGGCGCGAACTTCAAGCCGGTTTTGGCTCGCAACTGCGCACGGCGAGCGCCGTCTCACAGACGCAAGGGCCGCTGCGCCGCACCGGCGTGGCGACCGATCTGGCGCTCCTCGGTCCGGGCTACTTCGCGCTCGCCGGCGCGAACGGCGTCGAGTACACGCGCGACGGACGCATGGCGGTGGATGCCGACGGATACCTCTGCGACGCACGCGGCAAACGCGTGCTGGGTTCGCTCGGGCCGGTCCGCTGGCCGCACGGCGCTGCGATCCATGCCGATGGCCGCATCGTTGCAAACGGCCGCGTTGCCGACCGCTTGCGCATCGTCGAGCCGAACGGTCGCACATTGCAACGCGCCGCTGCGTCGGTCCGCGCAGGCTACCTGGAAGAATCGGGCGTCGAGCCGATCGCCGAGATGACGGCGCTCGTCGGCGCCGAGCGCGCGTACGAGGCGAATCAGAAAGCGGCGCAGCGAGAAGACGAGCTGTTGCGCCGGGTCACGACCGACGTGCCAGCGGTCGTGCGCGCATGAACCGCGCGCTGGCTGCCGGTGCTTCCGGCATGGCCATGCAACAGGCCGTGCTCGATTCCATCGCATCGAATCTTTCCAACGTCGACACGCCCGGTTTCCGCGCCGATCGACCTGAGTTCGCTTCGCTCGTGGCGCCTGACGGACGCGTGACGGAGGATACCCGCCAGCCGCAACGCCTGTTCTCCCAAGGCAAACTCGAGTCGACGAGCAACGATTTCGATCTCGCCATCGAGGGCGAGGGCTTCTTCGAAGTACGCGCCAGCGCGGGTACGTTCGCATACACACGCGCCGGCAATTTCACGCCCGACGCATCGGGAAGGCTCTCGCTCCCGAACGGCGCTGTGCTCGCGGGCGTACGCCTCCCGGCCGGCTCGCTTTCTTTTTCAGTCGATCCGGCGGGACACGTGCGCACGCGGATAGCGGGGCGCGCTCAGCCTGTCGACGCCGGTCGTATCCGGCTGTGCGCGTTCGCGAACAACCCCGCGTTGCGTCTGGGCGACGACGGGCTCTTCCACCCGACGCGTTCCGCGGGCACGCTGTTTTCCGCATCACCGGGCAGCGGCGGGTTTGGCAGGCTGCGTCAACGTTGCCTCGAGCGCGCGAACGTGAACATCGTCGGCGCGATGATGGCGGTGTTGGCCGCGCAGCGCGCGTACGAGGCAAACGCGAAGAGCGTTCAGGCGGCCGATGAGATGCTGCGCCTCGCCAACAACCTCGAGCGCGGCTAGACCGCCATGGAGCCGGCGCTTGCGCGAGCCTGCCAGGATTTCGAGGCGATCGTCCTCCGCCCGATGTTCGCCGCGCTCAAACCGGCTGCGCTACCTGCGTCCGCAGACGAACATGCGGACGACGGCGCCGGCGACGCGACGAGCATGGTCGAGTCGCTGTTCGCTGACGCGCTTGCGATGGCATTTGCGCGAGCCGGCGGTCTCGGCATCGCGCGCGAACTCTCGCATGCGCTTGAGCCGGCCGAGCGATGATCGCGTTCGCCTGCTCGCACCTCGACGAACTTGCGGCGGCGTATGCGACGTCGCGCTCACCGGCTGGCCGCGTGCGCCTGTGTGAAGCCGCGCTTCCGCTGGTGCGGCGCGTGGCCTTCGCCGTGCATCGGCGGCTGCCGCTGCACTTGGGCTACGAAGATCTCGTCGGCGACGGCTGCGTCGGGCTGCTGCGCGCGGTGGACCGTTTCGATCCGGCCTTCGGTATCACGTTCGAATCATGGGCGACGCGCATCGTGCGCGGCGCGATGCTCAATGGATTGCGCCGCATGGATGTCATCCCCGAGCGCGTGCGCCGCGACGCGCGCGTGCTC
>Ga0187846_10000608_pt1 | contig 20413 bp, 21 predicted proteins | sample TC_taG_FD_161473 | JGI IMG/M metagenome (GOLD analysis project Ga0187846, IMG submission 161473) | Biofilm microbial communities from the roof of an iron ore cave, State of Minas Gerais, Brazil - TC_06 Biofilm (v2) | ecosystem: Environmental > Terrestrial > Deep subsurface > Cave > Wall biofilm...
CCTCGCCCAATGATGGCATCAACCATATCGGCCTTGCCGTGCACAAGCTTCTGGAGCTTGGCGGCATCACCCAAGAGCAGCTCGAAAGCTGGGGCGGGCGCTTCGTCGAGGCCGAACGCCCCAATACCTGTATCGAGTTCGTCGAGCGCGGCGAAGCGGACGCGGTCTTCCAGGAAGCTATTATGACGCCCTGGTGGCGCAATCTGGCCGAGCGGCGTGATTTGATCTTCGTGCCGATCGAGCGCGCGCTGCTCGACAAGGTCGAGCGCGACTACGGATGGCCGCAGGCGGTGCTGCCCGGCGGTTATTTCCGCAATCTGCCGCAGCCGCTCGAAACTCTCGATTTTTCAGACTTCCTGATCACCGTGCGCGAAGACATGCCGGATGATATCGCCGAGCTGCTTGCCTTCTGCATCGCCGAAACTAGTGAGGCGCTGGAAGTGCAGTATCGTCACATTCCGCCGGATCGCAGCCCGGTGACTTATCCGCTGGTGGCGGCCGAGATGGCGAGGACGGCGATTCCGCTGCATCCAGCCGCTGCGCGCTACTACTCGTCGAATGGTTACATCGCCAGACCCAATCAGGCTGGGTGAGCAAGTCCGCCTAGAACCACCGGAGTGCGCTGCCCGGCGGCTCGCGATTGGCATCGAAGGTTGAGAAAGCGTTGGAGGAATAAGAAAGATGGCTGACAGCGGTTCACGCCGACGGCAACGCCAAAGCGCCTACGATATCCCGCCGCCACCTACGGATAAGGAACCATTGAAGACCAACGTCTACCGCTTTATCCAAACCTCAGTGACCGCGCTCGCGCCACTCTTTCCGTACTTTGACGAGGGCTCGATCGTGCCCTGCTCGGCCACCTTCCGGGGCGCGCCGGGAAGACGATTTGGCCGCTTTCAGCATTTTAACACCGTGGACGAGGTGGTCATCATGTTCGGCAACCATAGGAGCCGCGCAAGGGCAGGCATGGTTGCGATCGGACCCAAGCTGCACTTGGTTGGTGGAATGCTCGAGAGCGAAGAAGACCCCAACTGTCTCAGCATCGCGGTGATTACCCAGCGCCAATCGATCGGCTCGGCGCAGCGAGAGGAATTGCGTTTCATTTGCGACCAATGCAGTCGCCGGCTCTTCTTCCACAAGGTCGATGCGACGCCACCAAAGCGGGGGACGCAAAAGCAAACGTTAGGCCCCCATCCGTCTTTTCTCACCATCATCGAGACTAGCGACGCGGCCCGCCGCTTCAACGCCGATGAACAAGCACGCAAGTGCCCGCATTGTGGTTATATGAATCCCCGCTTCCCCAGCGAGTCCTGGGGCTGGGACGTTTACGTGGACCAGTCCGAGATTGCGCGGTTGGCAGCAGAATCGATCGAACAGGCGCAGAGCACTGCCAAGGCCGGAAATTGAGTCTCTGAGAGCCAAGCCATGGCCCGGCAGCATATGTTCCTCACCTACGAGGAGGCAGCCAAAAGTGGCCCTTATGACGAACGGCCAATGCTGCCCGCCGACATTGACTTGCAGATTCATCTGAGCCGCAACGATCGGCCGCAGCCTTTCTTCCTGATGTGCCAGCATGACTCGGTTCTGGTGGTAATGTCGGGCGCGGGCCGGGTCGAGTTCAAAGGCTCCTCGGTACTTCATCACACCTACGAGACCGGCGACTTCATCTACGTGCCGGCAGGGACGCCGCATCGGATCGTGCCGGATACCGAATCGATTCACTACCGCTACAAGCTCCCCGAGTCTGAACTGGAAGGGGTCGCCTGGTACTGCGAGGGTTGCGGCGCATCTCTGTGGCGTGACGTTTGGAAGATCGCCGATGAGCTGGCGCAAGAAGGCTACCTGCGGGCGTGTGAAGAATTCAACGCGGACCCAGAACGTCGCACGTGCGAAACATGCGGCAAGGTTCATTCGCCCATCGATCTGACGCCATACCGCTGGCGGGAAGTGGCCGCGGCGATTAGGGAAGAGGCGAAAGCTCGCTCATCAGGGTGATGTGTTGAGCGCGCTTTGCGCCGGGGAAGGACGCAGCTTCACTCATCCACAGCGCGCCACGCCAATAATATAGGGCGGACCGAGGAGGGTTTCCGTATGAGCGACCGCAAGGCAGAGTTTCGGGACTGTACTGGCGCCCCCGCACCGGAGCTGGAACTTTGGCCGGCCGTAGTGATTCCCAAAAGGGACATCGAGGCGGAAATTGAACGGCTGGCGCAGCTTCCGGCGCCGGCCAACGGACGGCGGATATCGCTGATCGTGCATCCTTATGCGACGGAACCGGGCCTGGGGCTCGCCCCCGGTATCCGCGTGATACTCAGCGTTCTCAGGCCGGGCGAGCAGACCAAGCCGATCCGTCATAACTCAACGCAAATCGATTTTTGCATCCGCGGGGGTGGCACGGCGATGGTGCGCGGCAAGCGCATCGACTTTGCCCAATACGATGTATGGAACACTCCCTCAATGGCGCCGTATTGGTACGTCAATGACGGCACGGGCCTCCAGGTGCGTCTCACGTACAGCAACGCGGCGCTGCTGGAGAAGATGAACGTGCACGTGGTCGAAGACGAACTGTCTCCCGGACCAACCGAAGCCTTGGCGGCAGTGAAGGAAGAGGAACCCGGCGGCACCAAGGTGAGTCCTTTCGGTACGTTCCAGCTAACCAAAGACAGCGCGTTTCTGATGCCCTACGAACGATTGATTAATCCTCCGGCGGTCGAGTCCAAACCGTTGCATTGGCCATGGAAGCTAGTGAAAGAGCAACTCGACAAGCTGGTCGCGTTGGGCAAGGACTACGTTGGTCGCCGACTCTACCTGCTCTATAATCCGGCAACCGGACGGACCAATGGTACGACGCCTAACCTCTTTGCCACGCTTACCATTCGTCCGCCGCACATCGTGGATCGGCCTCATCGCCATACCTCGGCGGCGATCAATTATTATTTCGCCGGGAGCGGACGCAGCACCGTCGAGGGCAAGATCTATGAATGGCAGGCGGGTGATCTGATGCTGTCGGCGCCCGGCTGGGGCGTGCATAACCATGCCTCCTATGATGAGCCCGTTTATGAGCTGACGGTGCAGGACCAGCCGCTCCATATCGCAATGGAATCGCTCCTATGGCAGGAGCAGATGAAGCTGCCGGTAGTTGTACTTGGAGCCCAGACCGGCTTTGAGACCAACCGCGCCGAGCTGGGGCAGTCATGATTTCGCTGCTCGCCGACACGTTGCGCGGTTCGTATCCACCGCTGGTTACACCTTTCCGAGACGGGGCAATCGATTACCACAGTTTCGCGACGCTGGTCGAATAGCAAATTCGCGAAGGATCACACGGTCTGGTAGTGACCGGTACCTCAGGCGAGCCGAGTTACTGACGATATTTACGGACCGCAGTAAACGCCTGTGCTCGTGAGCGCCGCGTACGACTACATCAGGATTCCATACGGCCGTTTTCGATTGTTTTGCCACATCTCTCTTTCCTCTCTCGCTAGCTCTTTTCAGAATCTCAGACGCGTCGAGACACAGGGCGGTTAAAGCGCGCGAGCAACTCGCCTAAACCAATAGCGCTTGACGACATCAAAACGCGACATTGTTGCGCAGGGCGCATGGTCCAGCCGGAACTCGTCGGGATTAAAAGCAGGGCGCGCGCGGCGCGAATTCAGCCTAACTCGCGGCTCGACCTGGCGAGGTAATGCATCCTCGGCCCGTTTGTCGTTGGCCGAAGGGGGAATTTTCATTCCTACCTTAGGTCGGTACCTTAAAACTTGTGAGCCGAGTTCGCACTGCAGTGATTCGCAGGCTTTGGAACCATCGCCGGTTGATGTGCGCCGGTCTGGCGCTTTTGTTTTATCTAATTGGGGTGGGGCGGCCGCCGTTATGGGAACCCGACGAGGGCCGTTATGCAGAAGTCGCTCGCGAGATGGTCGCGGGACATGACTACATCACGCCACGAAACAACTTCGTCCGCTACTTCGAAAAGCCGCCGCTAGTGTACTGGGTCACTGCGGCTTCGCTCAGGGCTTTGGGACGAAATGAGTTCGCGGTTCGCTTGCAAGCGGCGATCGCGAGCGCCGGCCAGGTAGCCATCGTTGGCGCCTTGGGCGAACGGATGTTCGGCGCAACCACTGGAGTGTTGGCAGCGCTGGCGCTGGGGTTAAGCCCATTGTTTTTCGCCTTTGCGCGATTTGCGACTCCGGATCCGGCGCTCGCCTTTTTCCTCACTGCTGCGATGGCTTGCTTTTTTATCGGCGCGCAATCTTCCCGGCTTTGCGGCACGCCGTCGAAACAGTCATCACAGCCTGTCTCTCCGTCTCCAGTCTCCCCCACAAGCGGAAGAGAACCATCGGAAGGAGGCCAGCTTTGCTGCACGGCGTTGAGGCCAGACTCCCAAGAGGTGCCAGCGGTACCCCTTCCTCGACACCCTGCGGCGAATATTGACGGGAGATGGATGCTTGCCAGTGCGGCGATGCTGGCGCTCGGCACATTGGCCAAGGGTCCCGTCGCGCTGGTGCTTGGCGGTGCAATCGCAATGCTGTGGCTCGTTTTTGAAGGCCGGACCCCCGAGGTGTTTCAGATACCGTGGCTCAAATGTATCACGATCTATCTGGCGCTCACGTTGCCGTGGTTCATTCTGGTCGCGCAGCGCAATCCAGGTTTTCTCCGTTTCTTTATCGTCCACGAGCATTTCCAGCGTTATTTCGAAAGCACAGAACATGGCTGGGGGCCCTGGTTCTACATTCCCATCTCGATCACTGGAACCTGGCCCTGGTTTTATTTCGTACCGTTCGCGCTAGGAGGATCAGCCGCTCGTTTCCGATCGCTTTGGGGGTTCGGAGAGAAGACGCCCGCATCGCCTGCAGCGAGCATCGATTCGGAAGATCGGCGGGCAACTGCAGCTTTGCGGTTCCTGGTTATCTGGTTTGCTGTTGTCCTGCTTTTTTTCTCAATCCCTCGCTCAAAGCTCGGCCAATATATTCTTCCCGGTCTGCCGCCAATTGGGATTCTTGCGGGCAGAGGCCTCATGCAGATTAAGAAGCTAGCGATGGCTCAGCGGCGGCGGCTGTTCAGGATCTTCGCCGGCATCAATACAGCCGCTGCACTAGCGATAATGGTCGCTATCGGGGTCGTGCCAGCCCGCGGTCTCAGCGAGGCCTTGACCGGCGATGCGATGATCGTTGCTGTAGCCCTCGTCGCAGGCGGGATTGCGCTCGTGCTTTTCGGCAGCCACCACACGAGCATCGTCACACTAGTGCTTGCGATGAGCGTGATCATGGAAATAGGTGCCGGGGTTAACGCTCGTCAAAGGATTGCTCCGTTAGTGTCTTATCGCAGGCTTGCCGGCATAATCACTCCCTACGCGAATCACGGATGCAGAGTGATGTCATTTGGGCACTTCGAGCAGGCGCTGCCGTTTTACACAGGCACGCAGGAAACCTTGGTGAATTACCGCGGCGAATTGGAGCCCTTTGGTCCGCTCCATGATCCCAGTGGTAGCGTGTTTGCAACGCCCGCGCAGTTGAAAAGGGCATGGTCCGGCGACGATTGCACGGTGCTTGTCGCTAACCGCGCAGACCTTCCTACGCTCGCGAATCTACTTTCTCCGGCGCCAATTCTGATCGGATGCGAAGGCAAAAAATTGGCTTTGTATAACCGAAAGCTGGCTACGGCTGCTCAAAATGGGCGGGCGGCGCCCGGCTGCAGCCACGAAGAACCCTGATGCAGCCAAGGACTATTGGTTCGTGCCGACTCCGTCTATAAGATATTAGGTGAGCAGGTGTTGGTGGAACTGTGTCGGAGCGATAATTCTACCGGAGATGGCTGAGAGGAGAAGGAGCGGTGGATGGTAACCAGGTAGAAACAGCAAGCGTGAAAGAGAAGCGCAAAGCAACTCTCGGCGAATACTTAGTAGCCGCTCGTGAACGGCGCGGTGTGTCGCGTGAGATAGTCGTGCAGCAGACTCATATCCCGGCGTATTACGTGCAAATGCTGGAAGATGACGATTATCGCCGGATCTCCGATCAACTCTACCTGCTGCCGTTTTTGCGCAAGTATTCCACTTTTCTCGACATCGACCAGGACGAAACCGCGATGCGTTTGCTGCGCGAGGTCCAGCGTGTCGACAGTAGTCCTTCGCCGGTTCGGCTCACCGAGGCGCGCGATGAGAGTCGGCATCGCGGGCGCAACTGGACTAAACCGATACTGTTCAGCGGATTGATCGCAATCATTGTCGGAGCCTACATTGCCCAATCGCGCTACAACGAATTTGATACAACCACCGCGCCCAAGCTTCAGTCGGCGCAAGCGGCTCTCGTCTCGCCGTCGACGGTTGCCTCGAAAGGGATCGTGAACTCGGCCCTTGCCGCCCAATCCGCCCGCCTATCTTCTGTCGGAGAATTGAATTCGAGCGCGCCACAGCAAAGGACATTCGGAACGAGAGCTTTGACGCGACCGGATACGCTAGCGGTCACACAAGTGGTGGTAACGCCACGGGCGACTCTGCGCGAACCGTCCAATCCGGCGCCACGAAAGAGGCCAAGCTCTCGTCGAGTTCCGAATCCCTAACTCGTGTCGACCTCACCCTCTATAAGTTTCTGGCGAGCATGTCTTCGTGCCAACATTATGTTTGGCTAGTCACCCAGTAAGCGGTGATTCGACTCAGGGTCACCTCTGCAATTACGACCTAAGCTGGGCCGACTTCCGCACTCGTGACATGATAGCTGAGCTTATGCTTCGTGCTCTGTTCGCTCGCAATTTTTCAACCGTTAACACAACTGCAACACGAATCAAATACGGGCCTAATCGCAGCCTATTAGGCCTAGCCGTTCAGGAGGGCTCCAGTGCCTGCAGCGACTCCACAAATAACCATTTGAAACAAAGCTTCAGCGCCGTTCCCGGACGATGGGCGTCCTCACGTTCGCCGTATTGCTTGGGGCAGGCGCGATTTACGCAATGGGTCACCTTGTGCGGGATCTGGCGGTGGTTAAATCCGATTCCGTACTGCCATTCCTGTTCCTTGCCGTCGCCCTAATGATTGCGCGCGGATTCGAATTTGTGAATGGCTTCCACGATACAGCGAATGCTGTCGCCACGGTCATATATACCCATTCGCTCGAACCTCACATCGCGGTCGCGTGGTCAGGCTTATGGAATTTCACTGGTGTGCTCGTATCCAGCGGCGCGGTTGCTTTCGCGATCGTTTCTTTACTGCCGGTCGAGTTGCTCTTGCAGGTAGGCAGTAGCGCAGGTTTCGCGATGGTGTTCTCGCTCTTAATCGCGGCGATGAAATGGAACCTCGGAACGTGGTATTTTGGCCTGCCCGCCTCAAGCTCGCATACGCTCATCGGCTCGGTGATCGGCGTTGGGATAGCAAATGAGTTGATGGCAACGAAGACTGGCAGGAGCGGCGTAGATTGGGCACAGGCTGGGAGTATCGGTAAGACCCTCCTGGTCTCACCGCTCTTCGGGTTCATGCTAGCTGGGCTGCTTTTAATAATCGCCAAAGCGCTCATCAAGCAGAAAAAGCTGTACGAAGCCCCCCAGGGAACCGAGCCGCCACCCTTATGGATCCGCTCCCTCCTTATACTCACCTGCACGGGCGTGAGCTTTGCGCATGGCTCAAACGACGGACAGAAGGGCATGGGGCTGATCATGCTCATTCTGATCGGCATTGTGCCGACGGCGTATGCGCTCAACCGGGCGATTCCGCCGGCTGCCACACAGGATTTCGTGGCCGTATCGCGGCGAACGACGGCAACACTGAACAAATATGTGTCGCCAAATGCCATCATCGGGGATGCACACGACGAGATTGCTGACTACATCAAGAGCCGCAAATTTACAGCCGACACTATGTTGGCGCTTAGGCAAATAGTGAATAATGTCGGCAATGAGATGGAGTCATATTCGACCCTCTCTAACGTGCCGGACAACCTTGTGCGCAATTTCCGCAATGATATGTACCTGACCAGCGAAGCATTCCGTCTCATGAAAAAGAGCGGTCAGCCCGCGATTCGCCCAGATGATTGGAAGGTTCTGGATAATTACAAAGCGCACATTGACAAGCCACGAAATTCATCCCGCCCTGGGTTAAGGTCGCAGTCGCGATAGCTCTGGGACTCGGCACGATGGTCGGATGGAAGCGGATCGCCGTGACCGTGGGAGAAAAGATTGGCAAACAGCACCTAGCTTATTCGCAAGGAGCGGCAGCAGAAATTACGGCAGCGGCGACCATCGGCGCGGCAGACTACTTGGGGTTGCCGGTCAGCACTACGCACGTACTATCTTCTGGCATCGCGGGTACAATGGCGGCTAACAGATCAGGCCTGCAACTGGAAACCATCCGGAACATCGCCCTTGCCTGGGTGCTGACATTGCCGGCGGCTATCATGCTGGCGGCGTTCCTTTTCTATGTCTGTCGGTCGACCTTTTAGTAGCGAGCGTCAACGAGGACAAGGCTGATGCCATTCCCCTTCAGAAGAGTACTGGTTGCCATCGACTTCCACGACCATTCGCTCGCCGCCCTGGAGCTGGCAAAGACCCTTGCGCAACAGAGTGACGGTACTGTCACTGTGCTGCACGTCGTGGTGATGGACGAGCCGATAGGCGGCCCTATGTATGATGAAGACTTTAAGAAGCAGGCCGAAAAGGATGCAACGCACCTTGCCAGCATAGCGTCTAAGCGTCTGCAGGGGGTCAAATACGAAATCCTTACTGAGATTGGCGATCCGGCGACGGGAATAATCGAGGCAGCTAAGAAGCAGGCGGTTGACGCCATCGTGATGGGCACACACGGCCGCAAGGGACTCATGCACGTTCTGATGGGCAGCGTGGCAGAGGGCGTGCTCCGCCGCGCAGAGTGTCCGGTGATAGCGCTGCGGTTGGAGAACAAGACCTGACGCATCGCTCTCGATGACGAAAGAAGCGTGGACGAAAGCGGTCAGCCTTAGAGACTCGTCAACAGCGAAGGTTGGGTGAGAACGTGGCAGTGGTCACGACGCTTCTCATGCGGCGCACAATTTTAGGCCCCCTTCACATCGCAAGATTCAGGTCTGCGCAGTCTGCTGTCATTAAGACCCTTCCTCGATTGCACCAGCCGCTTGCCGAAGCTGCCCCGGTGGTTAACTTTCCATTCGGAAGCTTTCAGAGAGGGAGCAAAGGAACATGGCGAATCAGCCCGAAACATGGGCGCCGTTTCGCGAACTGGACCGGTTGAGGCGTGATTTCGATGAGCTGCTCGACCGCTTTCTTGGTGGCCGGCTCTCTCGTGAATCTCCCGGCAACGAGCCCGCTCTCGAATCCTACGTAGATAGAGGCAGGCTTGTCGTTCGTGCGGATTTGCCGGGCGTCGATCCGAAAGACGTCGAAATCACGGCGACCGGCGACCTGTTGACCATTCGCGGGAAACGCGAGCAACAACGTGAAGATAAGGGCCGGGACTTCATCCATCGCGAGATCGCATATGGTAGGTTCGAGCGAGTAGTGAAATTACCGGGCGGGGTCAATCCGGACCAGATTAAAGCTTCCTACAACAACGGCGTGCTGGAATTGACGGTGCCGCTGCCCGAGCAGTCACAGACGCGAAGGGTGCCAATTCAATCGGTGGAGGCGGGTCAAGGCTCGACCGGAACCAAATCGTAAGGCTTGTCTGCCGAATGTAGCCGATTCACCTAGAAGTGCCGGCATTTCCTTGAGGGGCTGTAGGGTTGCTGCCGTAGTTGTCCGAGACTTCGATCTCGGCAGCTGCGATCGGCTCGTCCTCGGGTACATCTGGATCGATGTGCGCGCGGCACTTGGCATAGAGCCAGGCGTTCATGGGACGATTGTTCACAATCTCAATTTCATCGAAGTTAAAATCCGCGTGACGAGGCTGCTATGCTCAAGGTTCAAAACACCCAAAGATGAAGCGGTCGCGGCGGTTGCAAAACGAACAATAAAGCCAGATGGAAGCCCGCGCGGTTTAGCCTAGCACCGCGACAGGAGGATTACATGCCTCGTCTTCAGGCGCCTTCCGATACGTCACCGCCGAGCGTGTTGATGATCGAGCTGCTGGAATGGCTCGGCGCCCGGCCGCGAACCTACGCCGAGACCATGGAGGTATGGCGAACCTCGTGCCCGCGGACGCCGGTCTGGGAAGATGCGAGAGGTGGGGGGTTGATTCAGGTCGTGCACAACGATGGTGTCGGCATGAACGACTCCATCGTAAAGCTAACGCCATTGGGGCGAGCTCGTCTGGATCGCCAGCTATAAACGCGTTCGACCAGCGACGGCATCGCGCTGTTCGGCGGCTCGCTCCCCCATGAGGACCATCCGCAGCGCGTGCCGCGAGGCGCTTCGTGCGGCGTCATTGTCGTGAGCTTCGGGCCAGCCGAAGTACGCCATCACACCGTCGCCGAGATACTTCGCAACGGGCGTTTGCACAATTTATGGCCGCGACTCTGCACCTTATCCTCAGGGATCCGCAGGAGGCTGGGGATTTAGCCACCAGCTCCTTGCAACTCTGTGATAAGCATAAGTTTCCGCAATTTGCGGCACTCTCCCGAATTGCCCTTGGCCGTGCTCGCGCGGAGCTCGGGGACGTCCACGAGGGTATCGAATTGATTCGCGAGGGTGCAGCGGAGACGCTCGCAACTAGGAACCGCAACGCGATAAGCGTTTATCTCCATTGGCTTTCCGAGGCCCAGATGTTCGGCGGCAAAATTAGCGAGGCGATAGAGTCTGTCAATAAGGCAATGAACGAGGAGCCGACGCAACTCTATTTCCGGCCCGAAAATCTTCGGCTCCGAGCCGGCCTGCGGTTCAAACGAGGGGATATCGAACTGGCCGATGCGGACTTCGACGAATCGATTGCTCTCGCCCGCCGTATGGGCGCGAAAGCGTGGGAGTTGCGCACGGCCATGAGTCAGGCACGGCTACTCGCAGCGCAGGGGCGGCCCGATCAAACGCTCGCTATTTTGGCGGACATCTACAATTGTTTCACTGAGGGCTTCGACACCGCTGACCTCAAAGACGCGAAACAGTTATTGGAACAATTGGGGGCATAAAATGCTCTGCCCGAGCTGCGGCAGCGACATTCCCGCCGATGCTGCCTTTTGCGAGCAATGCGGGCGTAAGTTAGGGCTGCTTTGTCCCGCATGCAAAGCACCTGTCACTTCTGGCGCCCGCTTCTGCAAAAAGTGCGGCGTGAGTTTGGACCCATCCTCAGCGCGCTCGAAGCCCCTTGCCACAGAAGGGCAGTCTGCATCGGGCGTCTCGGTATTAGCCCAACAATCCGCGGCCGACGTCGCAGACGGCGAGCGCAAAACGGTTACCGCGCTGTTCGCGGATATCAAAGGCTCGACAGAACTGATGCGCGAGCTCGACCCCGAAGAGGCGCGGGCGATCATTGACCCCGTCCTGCAGCTGATGATGGCGGCCGTGCATCGCTACGACGGCTACGTGGCGCAATCAACCGGCGATGGGATTTTCGCTATGTTCGGCGCTCCAGTAGCGCACGAGGACCATGCGCAACGCGCGTTGCACGCGGCGCTGGCAATCCAGGATGAGCTGCGATCCTACGCCGAGCAGACACAAGCGGCAGGCCGGCCGGCGATCGAAGCGCGCATCGGCATCAATACAGGCGAAGTGGTGCTGCGCATGGTTAACACCGGTACGCATACCGAATATTCGCCGGTGGGTCATGCGGCAAACCTGGCGGCCCGGCTGCAGGCGGTGGCCCCGGCGGGCGGGGTCATCGTAAGCGACGACACGCGGAAGCTGGTCGAGGATTATTTCGAGCTGCGCCATTTGGGCCCAGCCACGCTCAGGGGAATCACCGAGCCGGTCAACGTTTACGAAGTGATGAGCGCGGGACCGCTGCGAGGCCACTTTGATGTGGCAGCTCGGCGTGGATTGACCAAGTTCGTCGGACGCGAGCATGAGCTTGAGCAGATGCGGCGCGCTCTCGATCAAGCGATCGGCGGGCATGGGCAGTTGGTCGCGATCGTCGCTGAGGCCGGAGCCGGGAAGTCGCGGTTGGTCCACGAATTTAAGGCTCTACTACCTAGTGGCTGCAAACTGCTCGAAGCCCATTCCGTATCGTACGGGAAAGCGTCGGCCTGGTTACCTGTACTGGAGTTGTTCCGCGACTACTTCGGAATCGAAGGCGCGGACGACCCGGCGGCGAGGCGCGAGAAAGTGCGGGCTGCGCTGGCGGCGCTCGACCTCGCCTTGAACGATACGATGCCCTACCTGTTGTGGCTTCTCGGCATCCAGGGAAAGCCGGACCCACTGGAGCAGATGGATCCAAAGATCAGGCAGCGGCGAACGCTAAACGCGATCAAGCAGATCATCATCCGCGAGAGTGTCGTTCAGCCGACGGTGGTTATCTTCGAAGATTTGCATTGGATCGACGGCGAGACGCAGGCGCTGCTCGACCTTGTAGCAGATAGCATCGCAAACACGCGAGTGTTGCTGCTGGTCGATTACCGGCCCGAGTATCGGCATGAATGGTCAGGCCGGACTCATTACTTCCAATTGAGGCTTGATCCGCTGGTCGGCCAGAACGCCGCCGCGATGCTATCGGCTCTGCTCGGTAATGGCGCGGAGCTTGATTCCGTCAAGCGCCTGATTGCCGAGCGCAGGAGCGGCAATCCTTTTTTCATGGAAGAGATGGTTGCGGCTCTATTCGAGCAGGGCATCCTGGCCCGAAACGGAACAGTAAAGTTGATACGCCCGCTATCGCAGGCACATCTCCCTGTTACCGTTCAGGCTGTGCTCGCCGCACGCATCGACCGGCTACAAGCGGGTGACAGGGATTTGCTGTGTACGCTCGCCGTGGTGGGCCATGAGTTCCCGCTGCGGCTTGTTCAACGCATAGCCACAAAGCCAGTTGACGAGTTGGAACGGAGACTCTCGCGCCTGCAGGCTGGTGAATTCGTTTATGAGCAGCCCGCCGCAAACGACATCGAATATGTCTTCAAGCACGCACTGACCCAGGAGGTGGCATACAATTCGTTGCTAATCGAACGGCGCAAGGCGTTGCACGAGCGCACCGCTCAGGCCCTTGAGTCGCTGTTTGTTGATCGCATCGATGAACACCTGCTGGACCTCTCCTATCATTATAGCCGCAGTGGAAATGATTCCCGGGCAATTGACTACCTGGGTCGCGCGGCCCAGCAGGCGCTGCAGCGTTCAGCCTACGCGCAATCCGTAGCATACCTGGAAGAGGCGTTAACACGCCTAAACGGTCAGCCGTCGGGTCCCGAGCGTGACCGCAAGGAGATCGCCATCCGCTGGAAGTTAGCGGATGCAGCGATGGTCGTGAATGGTTACGCCGCGGCCGAATACGAGCATCAGTTAACTCGTCGTTACGAACTCGCCCAGCGCCTGGGCGACACCACGCAGATCTTTTATTCACTGGTCGGGATGTCGGTACAAGCCGCCTTTCGGCTACAGCTGAGCAGGGCGCAGGATGTGGGTTGGAAGCTTCTGGGCATGGCCGAACACGAGCGCGATCGGGACATGCAATTGGAAGCGCATGGCTCACTAGCCAATATTCTTTGGCTAATGGGGGACTTCCTCGCTTCGCGTGAGCATGCCGGGAAGGGTCTCGGATTGTTTGCGAATAGGCAAATTGTGCCGACCGGGAAGGAACACATGTGGGCCGCATGTCAGTTGTTCGCGTGCGTGAGTACGGCGGCTTTAGGCTTTGCCGACAGAGCGTTGGAACAGGCGCGCGCGTTTTTAACGTCGGCCAGAGAGCGAGGGCCGCAGGTCGTATTAGCAATTGCTCTCAACTGTATCGGGACGATATCGCTATGGTGGCGAGATGGAACGGAGGGTCTGAAATATGCCGATGCCTTGCTCCCAGTTGCCAACGAACACGGCTTCAGCACTTGGTATTCATTCGGTCAGCTTATTCATGGCCAGGCACTAGCGTTACTGACGAAAGCGGACGAGGGAATAACCGAGATAAAAATGGCGATGGAATCCCTCGAAGGGACCGGCTTCGTCACTCCCGGTTGGGTGTATTCCTGTCTGGCATTCGCTTTTTTGGCCGCGAAGCAGCCTGCAGAGGGACTTAAAGTTACCGCCAAGGCCCTCGAAGTAGCAGCCAACACCGGCGACGCGGGAGCGAAACCGGAACTTCTTCGGTTGCACGGCGAGCTGCTGCTGATGGGCGATTCAACGAAAACCGCTGAGGGCGAGGCGTCTTTTCGTGCGGCTGTCGACCTGGCTCGCGACCAGAGTGCAAAATCCTCCGAGCTGCGCGCGACGACCAGTCTGGCGCGGCTGTTGGCGAGGCAGGGCCGCCGCCACGAGGCCCACACAATGCTTGCCGAGATTTACAACTGGTTCACCGAGGGCTTCGACACCGCCGACCTGAAAGACGCTAAGACGCTGCTGGATCAACTGCGAACTTAATGGCAGAGCCCAGGTAGGGAAAAAAGGGAATTTTCCGGCCGCCCTCTTTAGTAGACGATAAAGTATGTTTATCGTCTACTAAATGGACCGGCAGGGGACTTCTAGCGAACTGGCCCTAATCCCTGCGGCCCGCGCGCCAGCGCTGCTGCCACGGCCGGCCGCTGCGGTTATTGTCCCTGTGGCAAACCGGAGCGAGCCTTGTCTCGCGATGGTCTCGTCGATTCACGTAGAAGTGCCGTCGCGCTCAACTCGGTCGTATCGGCGAAAATGGGCATTTCCGCAGAGCAGAAGCATAACGACGCCCATAATCGACTAGCGAGCGATACTCACGATGCTTCGTCGCGCCCGGGTGACCGGGGCGGCAATGTTTTACGTGAGCCTCGAATCAATGCAAGATGCTGTTGGCGATCCGCTCGGCGATATGCTTCTTCGCGTCGTTCACATCCTCGCCCGGATGAGAAACAGCGACCAGTGTCATTTCTTCTGGCGCTCCGCTTATCGATGCACGCGCGACGACCACCGTGTCGTAGTCATTGTTCTGCCCGGAACCGAAAAGGCTTTGCGACTGCCTTCTGCGCTCGACGTACTGATCAACGTCACCAACTGATCGACTGGGCACGGCTGCAGGACTGTTTTGGGGTGCTGGCGGACATCCCGGCCGTGCCACAGTCTGGGCGGCGCAGGGAATCGGAATTGGTGGACCAAACCCCTCGGAAGAACTCCTGGGGTTCGCGATTGAATTGATCAAGCGTGCGCTTTGGGTATCGCCCGGCATGTAATCTCGCGCTGCCATTCGTCGTGCTAACGCCGCCTCATCATATTGGTTGCCGGTATCTCCCAGCGGGGGCGGATTCGCGCCAGCGGCCCTCATCAAATCCGCGACTTGAGGATCGCCGGGTGCCAGTTGCGTTAGAGAAACGCCGGGTTTGAGCATCTGCTGAGTGACGTTAACGGACACCGTAACGGTCGAGCCGCCAACGATAGCTGAGCTCCTCGAGGCCGCGCTGAAGTCCTGACTGAGGACTTCCTGGACCGTCGGATCTGTAGAGAATGCGAAAAGCCGTGCGTCCCGCGCAACCTGAAGTTTCCCCGCTTGCTTAATTTCGAAGGCAAAGCCTGAAGTCGCCACCGCAACCAGGATCAGCAAGACGCCGGCGATGACCAATCGCAAGTGGCAGTTTGATGCTGGAATTCTGGCTCGCCTCGAACAGGCACTACCTAAGAGCAACGCCGGATCTCTTCGTCGATGCGGCAGAGGCCCAAAGGAACCAACCCGGTCTGTGAGCCATTCGCGGTTGTGTTCGCTCATGGGAGCTTTTGCTCCAGCACCTCGCGCGCCCGCACCGCACGCCATTGTCGCAGCCGTTCCCCCAACGTAGCATCGCCAAGCGCGATAATCGCGGCGGCGAACAGTCCGGCATTCGCTGCGCCGGGTTTTCCGATCGCCATGGTCGCGACTGGAACCCCTTTTGGCATCTGCACAATAGAGAGCAGCGAATCGAGGCCGTTAAGCGTCGTCGCCGGAATCGGCACGCCTATGACCGGCAAAATAGTCTTGGCGGCGATCACTCCAGCCAAGTGCGCTGCACCGCCGGCGCCCGCAATGATCGCTTTGAGCCCGCGGGCACTTGCGCCCGCCGCATATTCAAGTGTCTGCTCAGGAGTACGATGCGCCGATAGCACCCGAAGCTCATGTGGAATCTGAAGTTCATTCATTATCTCGGCGGCCGAGGCCATATATTCCCAGTCGCTTCTACTCCCCATGATAACACCAACCAGGGGCATGCCTCCCGTGGCCATACGCACACGCCTCCGTCGAACTTGCTACAATCGCAACTGCCGCGGGCGTTGTAACACCAAGCGCCGGGCGACGCCCACAGCTTATTGAAGCGAAGTCGATTGAGCCATACAGGAGGGGATCCGACAAACAGATGACCGAAAGCACCTGGACGAGCAACGGAGGCAGCGAGACTCGCGGGTCTTGGTTCCGCTCTAGCGGGGGTTCGGGATAACGCAGCAACTTGACCAGCGGCAAAGTCAAGGAAATTCGGATGCCGACCACGATTCCGATAAACCGATGTGTTTTCAACGCTGCCGAGATTATTCGCGCGACGGGCGCGCTTTTTTCCGGGGACCCCAATCTGCTGATAAAAGGCGTCAGTATCGATACACGCAGTATCCAGCCCGGTGCCCTCTTCTTGGCACTCCACGGCGTGCGCGACGGCCATGAATTCATCGACGCTGCTGCGCGTGGAAAAGCAGCCGCCGCAATTGTCGAACGCGGACGCCGCCACAATAGCCTGCCTTGCTTCGAGGTTGATGATACGCTTCGCGCCTTAGGCGCCCTCGCGCGCAGTCACCTCGAACGCATCCGATCGGTTTCTTCGCTTCCCGTCGTGGCTATTGGCGGTGCTGCGGGGAAGACCACAACCAAGGAACTTGCCGCTGCGCTGATGCGCGCCCTCTACGGGGAAATCCTCGCCACCCCGGGGAATCTGAATAACCTCATAGGGGTCCCGATGACCCTGCTGACCCTTACCGGCAATCATCGCGCGGCCGTGCTGGAATGCGGCACCAATCAGCGCGGGGAGATTAGGCGTCTGAGCGATATTTTAAGGCCTGATATTGCGCTGGTGCTGAATGCCGACATCGAACATACCGAAGGGCTCGGTTCCCTGGAGGGGGTGGCCGACGAGGAAGCGGCATTGTTCGCCCAAGCGCATTGCGCGATTTTGTCCACGTCCGAGGAATTACTGAGCGCGCGCGTTCCGGCCGGAATGCAGACGGTAACGTTCGGCACCGATACTAATGCTGACGTGCGGCTTGTTTCTCGCGCAGTCATTGCGCCGGGCCGCCAACAAATCAAATTAGGATTGGCGCCCTGGATGATAGACCCAGCGCTGCCGCCCTACATGGACACAACCTTGAATCTGCTAGGTGAGTCGATCGCGCAGAATGCCGCCGCTGCCCTGGCGACGGCCGCTATCGCGTGGGGCCGGCCCTTCGGGCGTGAGCAAATCGCGGCATTAGGCCGGGCCCTGGCTTCAGCAAGGGGCGAGTCAGGCCGTTTAACGACCTGTGAACTGAACGGCATCGTAATCATCGACGATAGCTATAACGCAAATCCGCGGTCGGTCCGTGCCGCGCTGACAGCCGCGCGCGAGACTGCTGATGTGCTGCACGCGCGTCTGGTGGTGGCGTTGGGTGACATGTTGGAACTGGGCGAACTGTCTCCGATGATGCATGCTGCTGCAGTGCGCGATGTGCTTGCTGCCCGCCCCGAAGAATTCATTGCGGTCGGCCGCGAATTCATTGCAGCGCTCAAGCACCTATCTCAAGATGGGGGCACGCAACCGAAGGTTCATGTGGCGCACAACAGCGCTGAAGCGGCGGCCGTCTTGCTCAGCATCATTCGTCGAGGTGACGTGCTTCTGGTGAAGGGCTCCCGCGCGATCGGAATGGAACATGTAATCGACACCCTGTCAGCAGCTTGACCAGCCTTGATGACTACCCGCATCAGATCGACGAGGCTATAATGGCGTAAAGCTATCGGGTGAGGCGCGATCTCTGGAGTGGATTTAAATCAAGCACGGGAACGGATGGTGATCGAGCAGCTGGAACGGCGAGGAATTAAAGACCCACGTGTTCTGACTGCGATGCGTTCGGTCGAACGCGATCGCTTTATTCCCGCCGAATATGCCGAGCATGCCTATGACGATGGCCCGCTGCCCATAGGTTCATCACAAACCATTTCCCAACCTTACATTGTTGCCCTGATGAGCGAGATCGCAGCTCTTGAAGGAAGCGAGCGGGTACTCGAAATCGGCACTGGCTCAGGTTATCAGGCGGTAATTCTCTCCCGTTTGGCGGCCCAAGTTTACTCGATCGAATCAATTCCGTCGCTGTACGATCATGCACGGCTAATCCTCGATGCGATGGGTGTTCGTAATGTCCATTTACGCTGCGGCGATGGTTCCGTAGGATGGCCAGAAGCGTCGCCTTTCGATGCAATCCTGGTAACCGCGGCCATGCCGGGGATTGCGCGTCCACTAGTCCAACAACTGGGTCCAGGCGGAAAACTTGTCGCACCTATCGGCGAGGAGGACTTGCAGACCCTCGTTAGGCTCCAGCGGATCAATGGCTCCTGGCAGGAAGAGTATTTTGGTGAATGCCGTTTTGTCAGGATGACCGGCAAGTATGGATTCTGATCCGTGGCGTGAATAGACGAACGCCAGCCCGGTGGTGAAGGCGGTGTGGAGGCGGGGTGGTCGGGCGATTAGAAATATCGTGTGCAAAACTAGCTGCGAGGGTGGTCGTCGCCGTGCTTGCAGCGGTCTCCATGGCTAGTTGTTTCGGCCCGAGCCCCGCGCTGCCTCCATCCACCGCAGTTAAGGCTCGCTTTCTGAGCTACACCGTGCAGCCGGGCGAGACGATTTACCATATTGCACGCCTTTACGCGGTTAGTCCGGCGAGTTTGATGGCCGTGAATGGACTCAGCGATCCACGCCAATTGGCGGCCGGCCAGACACTCATAATCCCGACGAATCCCAAAAACGGTAGTACGGTGGCATTCTCCCAATGGCCGGTCGCTCGGGCTGATCGGCAATTCGCATGGCCAGTGGCCGGTTTGGTGTCGTCTCCTTTCGGCATCCGGAACGGTGTGATGCATGATGGTGTGGATATAGTGGCCCGCGCCGGCACTGCTGTGCACGCCGCCGACGACGGAACCGTGGTCTTCGCCGGCCACTTGCGCGGTTATGGCAATGCGGTAATTCTGCAGCATTCAGGCGGTTATGCCACCGTTTACGGACACAATCAGCGCAATCTCGTGCGTTACGGAGCTCAGGTTGTACGGGGTCAAGTAATCGCAGAATTGGGCTCGACCGGGCGGGCGACGGGTCCTAACCTTCATTTCGAGGTGCGCTTTCAAAGCCAACCGCAGAACCCCCTCGCCTATCTCCCGCCACCGCGACCCAGCGACGGCATCAGCTTCGCCAGCAATGGCGGGTCGTAGTATCCTTCTCGGTCTGGACCAACATCTAATTGGGGCCCGATATGACTGCTGATGAAATTAAGCAACTGATTCGCGACATTCCGGATTTTCCTCAACCGGGGATTCTCTTCCGCGACATCACGCCGTTGATTAGCGATGCGCACGGATTAGCGGCGGTAGTAGATCAAGTCGCCGAGCAATGGCTGGGGAAGGTTGACCAGGTGCTGGGTATCGAGTCGCGCGGGTTTATAATCGGAGCGCCAGTCGCGTATCGGCTGGGGGTCGGATTTACAATCGCGCGCAAACCCGGCAAGCTGCCCTACCTGACGATCGCCGAGAACTACGAGCTCGAATATGGTACCGCGGCGCTTCAGGTGCATCAGGACGGACTGGGGGGCCGCTTGCGTGTCTTAATCGTCGATGACCTTCTCGCTACAGGTGGGACAGCGTTGGCCGCAGTCAGGCTGGTGCACAAACTGGGTGGACAAGTCACTGGATGTGCGTTCGTTATCGAACTCTCGGGGCTGCGCGGCCGGCAACGGCTCGAACCAATCACCTGCTGCTCGCTCGTTCAATACGATTAGTTATTGCTAGTCTCTTGGAACACCGGCGGAAGGCGTAGCAGGGTGCGGAAAAAGAGAATTTCGAGGCCAAATGCCCACTTGGCGTTTCCCGCACCCTGCATAAAGATGGCTTCTTTCCTTTAGCTCTCCCCCGCTTGCGGGGGAGATTACAGAGGGGGAAGCAGGCTGCGAAGACTCTTTCAGCAGCCTGCCACAATCGGACCCGCAAATCGTAGTAGATATCTGGTTCTCAAACGGAATTGGAATCGACTCACTCCCACAACATACGCAGCGCGGAGCGCTGGCGACTGCAAATCGTCCTGAGCATTACTGTTGTATATTTCGCGGCGGAGTTGGTGAGCGGTTGGCTAGCCAATAGTTTGGCGCTGCTCAGCGACGCAGTACACATTCTGACCGACATGGCGGCGTTGTGTTTGGGCTTGTTCACACTGTGGATCTCGTCGCG
>Ga0187846_10000609_pt1 | contig 20355 bp, 20 predicted proteins | sample TC_taG_FD_161473 | JGI IMG/M metagenome (GOLD analysis project Ga0187846, IMG submission 161473) | Biofilm microbial communities from the roof of an iron ore cave, State of Minas Gerais, Brazil - TC_06 Biofilm (v2) | ecosystem: Environmental > Terrestrial > Deep subsurface > Cave > Wall biofilm...
CCCTTACCCGACCAGCACAATAACCGCTCCGTGGAGTACAAGCAAACAGGCTGGAAGCTCGAGCCGGATGGCAAGCACATTCTTTTCACCGATGGCTGCGGTATTGGTCGGCTGCGACTGGTCGGCAACTCCAACCAACACATTGAAACCTTCCCCACCAAGCAGATCAAACGCGTACGAATTGTTCATCGTGCTGATGGCTACTATTGCCAGTTCTCCGTTCAGGCAGAGCGCAAGATCGAGCATGTTTCCACTGGCAAGCAGGTAGGAATTGATGTCGGACTCACAGCCTACTATACCGACTCCGAGGGCAACACGGTCGAAAACCCTAGCCATCATCGTAAGGCTGAAAAGCGGCTCAAGCGCTTGCATCGTCGCCTTTCTCGTAAGCAGAGGGGCAGCAACAACAGGAAGAAAGCCAGGAAAGCGCTGGCAAAGGGCTATCTGAAGGTGCATCGGCAGCGTGAAGACTTTGCCAGGAAGCTGGCAAGCACGCTTGTCTCATCTCACGATTTGATTGCCTATGAACAGCTTCAGATACGCAATATGGTGAGAAATCGTCACCTTGCCAAGTCCATTCATGATGCCGCGTGGGGAACTTTCATCTCCTGGGTAAAAGCCTACGGGGTGATGCATGATATCCCTGTCATAGCTGTAGCGCCACAATTCACCAGCCAGGAATGTAGTGCGTGTGGCACGCTCGTCAAGAAATCTCTGAGCATACGTACCCATATCTGTACCGGCTGCAGCGTGGTGCTGGATAGAGATCAGAATGCGGCGTTGAATATCCTGGCAAAGGCTTTAGAACGTACCGTGGGGCACACGGGAACCGATGAGGATGACTCATCAAACGCTTCTGGACAGACCGCCTCTACTGCTTGTTCCATCAGGGCAAGTGGCAAGCGGGTTGGATGAAGGAAGAACCCCCGTCCATTTATGGCGGGGAGTGTCAGCAGAGTTAGCTAGAGAGCGTCGAATCATTCACGGCGCCCGCAAGAGTTATCATTAGTATGAACGAGCAACGCGATACCATCACAGTATAGCCTTGATGGACTCTTGCGCCTGCCATGCTGGACTATGCTATACTAGCTGCATGAAAGTTGGGGTGAGCCAGATCACGCTGCACTTGCCAGGGTGTCACTCGTTAAAGGATAAACGCCAGGTTGTAAAATCTGTCATGGCGAGAGTCCGCCAGCAGTTTGAGGTGGCGATCGCAGAGGTCGATGAACAAGACCGCTGGCAAATCGCTGTACTTGGCGTGAGCTGCGTTAGCAACAGCAGCCAGCATATTGACGAAATTCTGGAACGTGTCCGGCGTTATATAGAAGAAACACGTCCGGATATTATCGTAACAAATGTCGAGGTGGAGATAATCAATTGGTAAAAATGTCACATTTAGAAAATATGCCTCAACAGAGCCAACCTGCTCCGGCCTATGTTCTCGGTGTGCGAGTTGACCGGCTTTTTCAGCGACAGGCGCTCGCTATGATCGAGCAGATGATTGCCCTGCGCCGTGCCAGCGGTAATACATTGCCCTGCCAGCAGGTCGTCACCGTCAATACTGAATTTGTGATGGAGGCTCAGCACAACGAAGATTTTCGTTGTGCCATCAATAGCTCCGCGCTTGTCATTGCCGATGGCATCGGGGTCGTCTGGGCAACGCATTTTGTGTATTGTCCTGCTCCTGAACGCATTACCGGCACTGATATCCTGGTAGCATTAGCCAGGCGGTGTGCGCAGAAGGGCTTTCGTCTCTACTTGCTTGGCGCAGCGCCAGGAATAGCAGAGCAAGCAGGAGCGCGCCTGCAGGCGCTAGCTCCCGGGTTGGAGATTGCTGGAACCTATGCCGGCTCGCCTGCCCCTGCCGAAGAGGACGCTATTATCGAGCGCGTTCGTGCAGTAAATGCTGATGTACTCTGCGTGGCTTATGGTGCTCCTGCGCAGGACCTGTGGATAGATCGCAACCTCTCGCGCTTACCAGTAGCGGTCGCGATGGGTGTAGGAGGTGCATACGATTTTCTCGCGGGTCGCCAACGCCGCGCGCCGCAAGCTATGCAGCGCATGGGCCTGGAATGGCTGTATCGCCTCTACCGAGAGCCGTGGCGCTGGCGGCGGATGTTAGCCATACCCCGATTCATGCTACAGGTAATATTGAGAGGGCGTAAAAAGCATGACCTATGATCTTCATATAGCCAGATCACGTCTACAATCGCTCATTTCTGGCTTCAGGGGGAAGCGTGTATTAGTGATCGGGGATATGGTTGCCGATGAGTACTTGATTGGCAGGCCTACACGTATTGCTCGTGAGGCGCCCGTTTTAATCCTGGAACTAAGCGAGGAGCGCACGATTCCAGGTGGCGCAGCCAATGTAGCGGTCAATGCCCGTACCCTGGGCGCGGAGGTCTTTCTGGCTGGTGTTGTCGGCGACGACCAGCCTGGCCAGCGCCTGCGCCGCGCCATCAATGATCTCCAGATGCACCAGGATGGCCTTGTGACCGACCCGCAGCGCCCCACCTCTACGAAGACGCGTATACTCGCGGGTAGCCCTCAGGTCGTGCAGCAGCATATTGTGCGGATTGACCGCGTTGATACCTCAGAAGTGGGTCAACCGGGTAGGGAGTATATCAGCGACTATATCCAGCGCCTGTTGCCCACGATTGACGCAATCGTGCTCTCGGATTATGAGAACGGCGTCATTAGCCCGGAGATTATTGAAAGCTGTATTCCTACGGCACGGCACCTCGATAAAGTGATTGTGGTAGATTCGCATGGCTCTCTCTTCCGTTTTCAAGGTGTCACTGCGCTTACGCCCAATCAGCCAGAGGCTGAACTCACGCTGGGTATGACCATTACTTCAGAGGTTGAGCTTGAGGAAGCGGGGCAGCGCCTTCTGCATGGCAGCCATGCAAAAAGCGTTCTTGTTACTCGCGGAGCAGAGGGCATGAGCCTCTTTGAGCTGGACAGGGTTCCGCTGCACCTGCCGGTACATCGACTGAATCATGGCAGCGAGGTCGTCGACACAAATGGCGCAGGTGATACGGTCGCGGCAACTTATACGCTGGCTCTCACTACTGGAGCGAGCTTTGCGGAAGCTGCCTACCTGGCCAACGCTGCGGCGGCGCTCGTTGTGCGCCGCCTGGGCTGTGCCAGCAATACGCCAGAGGAATTAATGGGCGCAATCACGTGAGCAGCAACAGATACGGCACCCACTATAAAATACTTGAGCGAGAAAAGCTTGTCGTCGAGGTGAGGCGCAGGCAGGCAGCAGGAGAACGAGGCGTCTTCACGAACGGTTGTTTTGACCTGATTCATCTTGGTCACGTGCGCTATTTACAGGAGGCGCGTGCGCTGGGGGATTTCCTGATCGTGGGTCTCAATAGTGATGACGGTGCGCGCTTGCTGAAAGGGCCAGGGAGACCATTTGTGCCAGAGCATGACCGGGCCGAAATACTGGCTGCCTTCACGTGTATTGATTATCTGACGATTTTTAGCGAACCGACTGCTGGGCCGCTCATTGGTATCCTGCAGCCCGCAATTTACGTCAAGGGCGCTGATTACGCGCATGAACAGACTGGTATGCCTGATACGAGCCGCCTGCCTGAAGCAAAGGTAGTGCAAGAGTATGGAGGGGTCGTGTGCCTGATTCCCTACCTGCCACACCACTCAACGACCGGCTTGATAGAGACGATCAAGCGACTGCCTTAATGGCTCTTCATCCTTGCGGGTGAACACCCTTTCCCGTAGGAGCGAGGGTGGTGTAGGGGGCCCGATTTATCGCGCCCTGGGTGGGCCTTTCTAGTCGCCCGCCGTCTCCCGCAAGGATAGAAAACCTCTTGCTATGCCCGGTGTTCTCGATTATCGCGCTTGATCGTTAAAATGCATAAGAGCCTGTATAATAAGCACACAATCCCAATGGGAGTTTCTCTTTTATGGCAAAAGAATCTGTAGAAAAACAGCCTGAATCGACCGAAACAACTCGAACTGTCGAATCGATACCTCTGGCAATAGCAGGTGTAGCAGAACAGGATGTATCCTCTGAGTTAATCGTACAGGAATCGGCGGAGCAAGAGCTTCCTGGCGAGCGGCGTCATATCGCCAAATCTGCCACCCTGGTGATGCTCGGCAACCTGGGCAGCAGTATTGTGGGCATGGTGCGACAGATTGTGATAGCAGCACTGGGCGTTCATATTGCGGGCCCTTTCAACTCCTCTCTTTTACCTGCTCAAACCTTCAATGACTTCCTGGTGAACGGCTCTGTACCCGGCGCTTTGATCCCAACCTTTAATGACTACTCAGCGCCAGATAAGCGTGATGAACTGCGCCGCCTGGTTTTTACGCTGGTAAATCTTGTAATAATAATCATGTTCTTTGCGGCTATCATTTTCCTCTTTATTTCACCCTGGTTCGTCGAAGGCTTTCTCGTACAGGGATACACTGCTGCTGAAAAACAACTCACGCTGCAATTTTCGCAAATCATTTTCTTCTCGCTTCTTGCACTGGGGCCGTTTGCCATACTTTTAGCAGCCTTGTATGGTCTCAAAGAGTTTGGCTGGCCTGCCTTCGCTACTGTTTCATATCATGTAGGTATCATCATCGGGGCGATCATAACCGGTTTGCTTGCCGGACGCTACTTTGGGCATCTCGGACTCGCCTTCGGCGTTCTGCTTGGTGCTGCCGGGGAGATCGCACTGCTTATTCCAGGGATACGCAACCAGCACCTACGTTACCTGTTAGTACTTGACCTGAAGCATCCAGCATTTCGGCGCATCATAAAGCTTTATATACCAGTAGCTTTGAGTTTTCTTATAAGCATGGGCCTGATATTTCTTGATCAGCACCTGGCATCAATGACGCCTGGCGGTGGTGCTGCAAACTATACTGCTATGCGCCTGGCAACAACATTAATCCAGTTCCCGGTGGGATTGGTCGCCGCTGCACTCTCGTTCGCTGTGTTGCCAACGCTTTCGGCACATGTAAGAACAGGCGATACTGAGCGTTTCAAAGCGACACTCTTGCTCGGCTTCCGTGTAGGCCTGTTATTAATGATTCCTGCTGCTGCTGGCCTGATTGTCCTGCGCGTACCAATTGTTAATCTGCTTTTCCAGCATCACAATTACACGCCTGATAATGCTGCTCGCACGGCCGTAGCCCTGCAAAACTATGCGTACCAGCTTCCTTTTGTGGCGATTGATCAGCTCTTGATAGCGGCTTTCTATGCACGTAAAAACACGATTATACCCGTTGTAGTAGGCATCGTAAGCATCCTGGGATACCTGGCCGTAGCGCTGCCTTTCTGGAGTACGATTGGTATGCCCGCACTTGCCTTTGCCAATACTGTGCAGAACTCGCTGCATGCGATTATCCTGCTCGTGTTATTGAGGGTGATCATAGGGCACATACGCGTGCGAGAGATGATACCTACGGTGTTAAAGATCCTTGTGGCTACTGCTGCGCTGGTGGTGGTTGCATGGGGAGTGCAGTTGGTGCTTGGGCATATTGGATTGTTCTCCCCTGATAGATTTTTGGGACAGTTGCTAACTGTAATCGCGGCGGGTGGCCTGGCGGCAGCGGTATATATCTCTGGAGTGCTGGCGTTGCGGGTTGAGGAGGTCAACCTGGTGAAAAACGCTGTCATGGCGAAGCTGTGGAAGCATGATCGACCACGTAGGGGCGGGGGAGGTGGATGAGAGGCGGAGGGGGCGCTTGCGCCGCCCTGTTCCTAATAGGTGAAGAGGCGGAGGGGGCGCTTGCGCCGCCCTGTTCCTAATAGGTGAAGAGGCGGAGGGGGCGCTTGCGCTGCCCTGTTCCTAATAGGTGAAAAGGTCGAGGAGGTGCCATCGCCGCCCTGTTCCTATTAAGCGAAGAGGTCGAGGAGGTGCCAGCGTCGCCCTCAATAATCTTGACCCCGATTCTTGGCGGAATCGTTGACAGGACGCTATCGGATTCCATATACTGGAAAAACTAAGGGGAAGTCACGCTCTCCAGGAACGCGCCGGGCCTTTCCCAGCGCTTTCGCTCCAAGAAGAGCTACACCAGCGTCCATTTGCAAAATCGAGCAGCCGGGCCAAGCCTCCGGCATCTCGCTCGAAGAAGGAGGAGAACATGCGCCGCAGCCAGTTCACCGCTGCCTTCCTATCAGTCTTATCATCACCACGCTTATTGCCACTTCGGCTGGCGCCACTGGGGCCAGCAGGCAATTGCAGCTCGTCCCGAAAAACCCAACCAACGTCGATGTCAGCCAGCGGCTTACCAACGAGTCCGAGGAGACAGTGGCGATCAACCCGACCAATCCGAAGAACATCGTGATCGTTACGAACGTGGATCAACCGGCGGCCGGGCTGTTCGAGGGCGTGAGCTTCGATGGCGGCAAGACCTGGACCACGAAGCTGATCGGGAACAACGACAACCTGGGAGACGCATGTTGCGACCCCAGCCTGTCGTTCGATAATTACGGCAACCTCTTCATGACCTACCTCTTCAACGTCGAGATCGAGGTCCCCATTGCCCTCAGCACCGACGGCGGCCTCCACTTTAGCATCATCGCAAGCATCACGAAGCCAGCGAAGCAGAGCCTCTCGGCGGGTGGGGAGCGACGCGGCCTGTTTCGATTCGTCGACCAGCCGACGATTACGGCCGGCAAGGGCGAGGTCTGGCTGGTTTTCAATGGCGGAGGTCCGATCGTGGCTACCGGAGCGCCCGTAACGGGGTTCGGGCAGGTCGGCGGCAAGCTCTTCGTGAACGTGGACCCCGATGGGCTGGGGCCGGCCGGCTTTGGCCAGCGTGTTTCCGTGACCGAGACGCACGTCGGCGGGTTCGACTTCATACCGGCACAGCCCGACCGTTCGATCGATTCAGAGCCAGGGCTTGCATGGGACCGGACTGGTGGCCCCCACAACGGGCGTGTATACCTGGTGTACACGCTGGAGAACCCTAACGAGAGCAACAATATGGACATCTACGTCCGCTTCTCAGATGACGAAGGCGCTACGTAGAGCAGTCCGGTGCGAGTGAACGACAACCAGACGAAGAACAGCCAGTTTCTGCCGAAGATCTCGCTCGATCCGACCAGCGGGAACCTCGCAGTGGTGTGGTATGACTCACGGAATGACCTCGGCACTGGTGGCCCCGGCGACACTGACGGCGTGCCAAACGACGACGCCCAGTTCTGGGGAGCGTTCAGTACAGACGGTGGGCGGACGTTCACCGCAAACATCCAGATCAGCGCTGGCACGTCGAACTCGCACGACTCTGGGAATGCCATCGACTACGGCGACTACACGGGGCTGTCGTTCTACGGCGGGGTTGCCCATCCGGCTTGGGCCGACAATTCGAACAGCACGGGGAATAACCCGGACGGGACCTTGCACGAACTGGACATCTACACAGCCTCGGTACAATTATAGCGCATGGACACTGCACCGGCTGGAAGGTAACTCATGAACTGGCTCGCCAGTTGCCAGGTGCATATGTGCAAAGGAGCGTGGGAACCAGGCTGCATTTTTTAGTGAGTTCAGTCAGGATGCAACCTGGTAGATTACCGGTTTGTACCTGGGTAGAGGTATTGGTTTGTCTTCAACACGAGCAGCTTCCAACCAGGCTTCTTTAGCAATCAAAACCTCCCTAAGAGCCTCTTCAGGAGTCTCGCCAAAGGCAGAACAATATTTCAGATCGGGGATATCTGCAATATAACCCTCATCCTCTTCGCTGTAGAAGATATTGATGTGGTAATCTTTCATGGCTGGTCTCCTAATTTGAGATTTCTTAGCTTTCATCATACATCATAACAGGCGTGGTGAATATCTTATCTTGAGGGTCGGAAGCTATTTGCACTCGACATATTGTTTTTGCAGTTGTTAACCATACTGTCGCAGGTGTCTTGGCGGTGGTGGTGTTGCGGGTTGAGGAGGTTGGATTGGTGAAAAATGATGTTATGGCGAAGCTAGGGAAGAGGTAGAGAGGGGAATCTTTATTAGACTCGACAGTGGATTTCCAATATGCTACACTTACTTTTAGAATAATATGTGGGAGGGCCTTTCGATATGCCAGGAGAATGGGATGACGGCTTGAAAATGTTCATTAGTGAGAACCCTCAAGACTTTGCCTCCTGGTTATTCAAAGGACGTTTGCTATGCTGAAGGATCCACTACGAGATACACCTGCTTATCAGAGATTCTTGAAAGAGGGTCGTGAACTGGAACGTCAGCAAAACCTTGAACGGCAACGCCAGATGCTTTTAGAAATCGTTCAGGGGCGCTTCCCCAAGTTGCTACATTTAACGAAGGGATTGGCTGCTATAACTAGTGATCCAGATGTGCTGGAGCACTTGATCGTTAGAATGGGCACTGCACAAACCCTGGAGGAAGCTCAAGAGTATCTCTTCGATGTAGATGGAAGCGAAAAGAAAGATTAGATGAGCGAACGTGTCAACCTCGTACCAGTTGATGCTGCGGACGTCACAATACTGGTAGATAATTCCCTCGACATTCTCCTGGCCAGCGACGAGGTGGCGAAGCGAGCACCGCTTCACAACGATTTGTACGAACGTGAGCAACTGATTGCGGAACATGGTTATTCGCTGCTGCTGACCGTGCGGCGCGAAGGTCGTAGCGAATCAGTTCTCTACGATGCGGGATTGGGAAGCAAAACCGTTCTTCATAACATGGATGTGCTCGAAGTGCGAGCAACCGACCTGCGAGCCGTCATCCTCTCGCACGGTCATGCCGATCATCATGGAGGACTTGAAGGCATGTTTCAGCGTATAGGGCGGCCCAGGATGCCGCTCGTCCTCCATCCCGATGCGTGGCGACAACGCAGAATTGTCTTTCCCACCGGCCACGAGGTTAGTATGCCTCCGCCCAGTCATGCTGACCTCGACCGCGAAGGTGTCGATATCATCGAGGAGCGCGGGCCCTCACTTTTGCTCGATGGAATGGTGCTGGTGACTGGACAGGTCGATCGAGTAACCGACTTCGAAAAGGGCTTTCCACTGCAACAGGTACGCACAGATCACGGATGGGAGCCTGACACCTGGATCTGGGACGACCAGGCGGCTGTCTGTCATGTGAAGGACAAAGGGCTGGTTGTGCTTTCAAGTTGCAGCCATGCGGGGGCGATAAATGTCCTGCGACACGCGCAGCGCCTGACAGGTGTAGACAAAATACATGCATTTGTTGGGGGATTCCATCTCTCTGGCATCATTTTCGAGCCTATTATCCCTCGCACTGTCGCAGAACTGGTCGCTATCGGGCCCGCGATTATAGTACCCGGACACTGTACAGGCTGGAAGGCAACTCATGAACTGGCTCGCCAGTTGCCAGGCGCATATGTGCAGACGAGCGTGGGAACCAGGCTGCATTTTGAGTGAGTTCAGTGTGGTAGATTTGCTTTGATGACCTCTGACCTTGCCTCTTGCTCTTCCATCCTTCTCCCCCAGCTTTCCTTTAATCACACCCTCGCAAACAAATCGTTCTCTCCTGGAACATCGGGGCCGACCCTGCTGGCTGCCAGTTGATAGTACTCGTAGCCGCGCCACCGGCGCTGCACCTCTTCCGGCAACTGGGCTATGGGGGTGTTCGGATTCATCTGTGTGCGATGCATGGACCACGAACGGTTTTTTGTTTCCAACCAGGGTTCTACGTTCAGTTGGACGCTGATAAGCTCATCGGGGATGCCTAGTTTTTCGGGATCGAGATTCCTGAAAGAGCCCTCGTAGTTCTGCGACCTCAGCCATTCTCCAATTTGACGCACAAAACTGCGCGGAAAAGCTGTGTAATAGAGCTTCGAGACCAGGTGCGCCGGCCCATGTTCTGGATATTGCACGGCGTCTGCCGCTGCATAAAAGGCACTGGTGGTATGACGGTAGATGGCGATATGATCGGGATGCCCATAACCCCCGGTCTCATCGAACGTCGCTATTACCTGGGGACGAAACTGGCGGATAATTCTCACAAGTTTACCCACCACCTCGGCTGCACTGGCCTGGGCAAATGAACGTGGGTCCTCGTTATCCGGTGTACCAGCCATGCCAGAGTCACGATATCCCAGAAACCATAGATTACGTAGTCCTAATATTTCAGCGGCGGCGCGCAGCTCTCCTTCGCGCACCTCGCCCAGATTTTCTGGTGTTGCGAGCGAGGGATCGGCAATCTCGCCAACCTCACCGCGTGTGGCGCATACCAGACCTGTTTCGACGCCCGATATGCTATACTGTAGCAGTGCACCGCTCATCGTTCCCTCATCATCGGGGTGAGCGAAGATACCTAGTAGTCTTTTCGTTGACATGGATGATCCTGTTCTTTCTCGTTTTGCCTTGCGATTCAAGGTATAACGCTACTGTAACACCTCAGGTGAATTCCTGTCAATTGAAGGAGGGATAAGCGGAATGACAAGGATGCTTTTAGATAAAGAACTACAAGAACTGGATGTCCAAATTTTGCGCCTGGGCTCTCTTGTCGATGAGGCCCTGGCGCAGGCCCTTGAAGCCCTGGAAACAGGCGACCTGGCAAAGGCAGGAATGGTGATCGAAGGCGATACGATTATTGATAGCCTGCGTGCAGCTATTGAAGAACATACAATCCGTTTGCTGACGCTGCAACAACCATTGGGTGGACGCGATTTGCGCTTGCTGGCCTCTGCGCTCTCAATTGCAGGTGATCTTGAACGTATGGGTGATGGCGCTGCTGGTATTGCGCAGATCATGCTGCGTATGGCACCGCTGCGTGGCAGTAATGTACCTCAACTAGAGATCGAGGCAAACCCAGTTGCTTCCACTGATGCAGAGAGCCAGATTACAGAAGCGTCAATCATGAGTGTCATGCTCGAACTCGGGCGAGAGGCACGGCGAGTCTTCCAGGGAACAATGGAGGCCTACGCCAATCGCGATGCTAAAGCCGCCAGGTACATCTGGGAAGAAGATGATGTAGTAGATGTGCGCTATCACCTGGTTCGTCACGATTTAATGGCGATGTTGGAGGGCGCGCGCGCTATTCCCGCTCTGCAGATCGATTCGCGCATTTTGCAGCGAGCAACCTATCTGCTCTGGATAGCTCATAAGCTAGAGCGTATGGCAGACCATTGCACGAATATCTGTGAACGTGTTGTCTTCATCGTTGAGGGCGAGACAAGCATTAAGCCTGCGCAGGAGTGAAGATATCATCTCCCTCTATCGACCATCTCCAGTTTACCCGTTTCAATATCAATCACAAGGCCATGCACCGGAATTTTTGGCAGATATGAGCTGTTGCGTATCACCTTGACGACCTCTTTCACATTGACATGCAGGTCGTCAAATGCGCCAAGCCAGCTTACCAGGCCCTTTACGTCACCCAACTCCTCTCTCTCAATCAGCGCCTGAGGATCTATTCCTAGTGCTTGCAGCGAAGCAGTCAGCGCCGTCGGGTTTGCGTGTGCCAGGCCGCATTGGGTGTGCCCGATCACAGCGACCTCGCGCACACCCAACAGGTAGATTCCTCCTGCCAGAGAACGAATGAGATCATTCGCGCCACCCTCGCGTTCGGGTTCAGAAATGGTTGCGCCAGCCGTTCGTAATTCAATAATGTCGCCGCGTTCCAGGCCCAGTGCTTGCTCGAACATTTGCACTAACCGGCAATCCATACAGGTTACTACAGCCATGCGTTTGCGCGGCGCGTGTCCTATGATTGGCAAAGCGTTCTGCTGCACGAAACGCTCATTGTGGGACAATATCTCATCGATTACCATGTGCAAGCCTCTTACTCCCCCTGTACCGCTGAGTAACTTGTTTTGCCATCAAAGTTATACAGGTTTTCGGTCTTAATGAAATCAAAGCCTGCTTCATCTATGCGTTGCAGCAGCGCGATGATCTGTGTATGGCTGACCGTCGCCCCGCGATTTGATGCCATGAAGCGACAGCGCCAGTGGTCGGTACAGAACGTTTCAGGCAGGCCTTCAGGCCAGACTTTCGCGCCGCGATTGGTAATCATCGTCAATTCGAGACCGTCACCGCTGACCCTTTTGAATGTCTCGCCCAATTCATCGGCGCTTCCGCTGTGCCAGTCCAGGAACACATCTACGCCCACAAGGTCTTTCTTCTCACCTGGAGACTCAATAGCGACGGGTGCAAACGCTTCATGCTGGGGAGCCGAAGTATAGTTCACAGCCTTGAGTACCTCTGGCTGCTGGCCAAGGCGAGCAATGACGGCACCCGCAAACTCCCTTGTGCCGGCTTTCTCTTTGCTCACCCCCTCAGTGTAGATATCGTAGGTGTGAATGCCGTCTTCGATTGTGCGTAGCCAGGCGTTGTGTACCAGCGTTGCGACATCCGGCTGATTGATATGAACCAGCATCATGACGGCGGCGAGCAGGAGACCTGAAGGATTGGCGAGATTCTGGCCTGCGCGACGAGGAGCGGAGCCGTGAATGGCTTCGAACATTGCGCAGCGGTCGCCGATATTTGCTGAACCCGCCAGGCCAACCGAGCCTGCTACCTGGGCCGCCACGTCAGACAGGATATCCCCGTAGAGGTTCGGCAGGACAATCACATCGAATGCCTCTGGTGTATCGGCGAGTTTGGCAGAGCCAATATCGACAATCCAGGTCTCGTTTGCAATATCTGGATAGTCTACCGCGATTTCATTGAACACTTTGTGGAACAGCCCGTCGGTTAGCTTCATAATGTTATCTTTGATGAAACACGTCACCTTCTTGCGGTTATGACTCCTGGCGTACTCGAAGGCATAGCGCACAATTTTTTCGCTACCTGGACGACTGATGAGTTTCAAACTCTGCACCATGTCGTGAGTTTGACGATACTCGATACCTGTATAAAGGTCCTCCTCGTTCTCACGAATGATGACCACATCCATTGTAGGATGCTTGGTTTCAACAAATGGATAGTATGAGACGCAGGGACGCACATTCGCGTACAGCCCAAAGGTTGTACGCGTCGTGACGTTGAGGCTCTTATAACCACCGCCTTGCGGAGTGGTGATTGGCGCTTTAAGAAATACCCTGGTGCGGCGGAGCGATTCCCACGCGCCTGGTTCGATACCCGCGCTGATTCCACGCAGATAGACCTTTTCGCCAGCTTCGATCTCCTCGATCTCTATGTGTGCACCTGCTGCTGTAATGATGCGAAGGGTGGCGGCCATGATTTCTGGCCCGATGCCATCCCCGTAAGCCACTGTAATAGGTGTGTTTGTTGCCATGAGAGAATCTCTTCCTGTTTGCTTTAGTGACCAACTACCCTGTTGTGTCGCTTCAGTTTAGCATAGTAGCGACGCGATACACAAGCATTTTTTCTCTGTACGTTTGCCCGAAAATCTGCTATAGTTGCTCATAAGCTCATTTGTGTATGTATGAGGAATACGTTTCGATAAGGTAGAGCGTTGAACGATAAAGTACCTCCGGCAAAGCCTGAAGATGATCTGGAGCAGGTACAGCCGGGCTATCTTGGCATAACTCCTCCAGCAGGTCGACTCCCTGAGAAAGGGCAGCGTGTCTGGGTTGATCGCCCTGAACAGTTGCTGCATGCCGTCAATGCGCTTAAGCGATCAAATGTTGTTGCCATCGACGCAGAATTTACCAATGTTCGTGGGCGTGGGGAAAATGATGTTATAACCTCCACTCAGCGTCTTGCGCTCCTGCAACTGGCGATTGACCGTCAATGCTTTGTTGTGGATGCTTTGCGCTTGAACGACCTCTCACCTCTGACTGTGATGGTAGAGAATGCAGATATTAGTATCCTATTGCATGGGGCAGGGGCAGACTTGCGTGTAATGGCCGAACGGGGTCTGAATGTAGCTCATTACTATGATCTTGAGGCTACGTGCCGCTCGATCTTCGGCCAACATGAGTCCTCGTTAGCAGCGATGTTACAACGCGCCTTTCATATCCGGCTGGATAAAAGTTTGCAACGTACCGACTGGACACGTCGCCCGCTGCCTCCGGCAATGGTGGCCTATGCTGCTCGCGATGCTGAGATGACCCTGGCCCTTTACTACTGGATGGATGAGCATTTCCCCTGGGCATTAAAAATTCATGAGAGTACAAACCAGCAGGAGCCAGTAGCTGTGTGGATTGAACCTTTTCTGCGTGGGGCATCTCCCGTTCCAGCAGATGTGGCAGTAGCAGAGGCGGTGGAGCGAGGCATTATCCTGAATCAGGAGCAGTTGACTGTAGATTGTCGCGCTGCCCTGGCGACCTCAACGCATCCTATGCGCCGCAGCCGTTTGCTTCGTTTGATTGCCGACCTGGGCCTTGTGGAGTTGTTTCCTGAGATTGAGCCTCTATTGTCCGCGCAAACCTCAGAAGAGCGCGCTGCGGCCATTCGCGCTCTGAGCCGTCTTGATGCGGAGCGCAGTAGGGTTTTGATCCGCCTATTATTATCTGATCCTGTGCAGGATGTTAGAAAGGCAGCGCATGCTGCCCTCCATACATCTCTTCAGAAAGAGCCACGGAATCAATGGGCCGTACCTGTCAAATCTACTGATGGAAGGCGCAGTTGGGTAGTTGGCGAAACAGGCAGTTCGGATGAAAACGACTGGAAAGCACGCCTGCGTTCAATTATCGACGAGTAGCAGGTTTCCTTGGCAGTCTTGTACCAATCCAGACTAGCAGTAGTAACACCGATACAATACCGATTCGTCTCAGGCGTCTTACCCATTGCTCTTCCAGCAATGGATCATTGCTGCCCAGCCGCAACTGTCGCACAATTCTATGCAAGAGCGCCGGTTGGTTGGCGGAAGATGAGACAGCGATGCGACCGTAGTTTACTTGATTAAATTCTGATGGGGCATTAGTTTCTTCCGCTGCGCCTGGATACGAGCGGCTTGCTGTACGCAAGTGATCGGCCAGGGCCGTAAAAAACTGTTGAATAAGTACTTTGATCGTGCCTTTGACCAGGGGTATGGGAAGCAGTACAGCAGTTTTGGCAAGATTCAAGGTACCTTTATAAGCAACCACAGTATTTTCGTTATGTGCCCTTAGTTCAACAGTCCACTCACTATGAAGCTTGCCTGGTTGTCCCTCGCTCTCGACTGTCACGCGATAAGAGAAAGGATATTCCCGTTCAATCACAACAACTTGCCCTAAATACAAGCCTCTCAGTGGCGCATGCTTTATGTGTATGGTGAAAGCATAAGTATCTTCACCGATTTTCTCCAACTCTTCTATGCCTGGGATGGTGCGTTGTAGTGTATGCCGATCCAGCAAACAAGTCCAAACTTCTTGCGGTGCGGCCTGAAGTGTGTATGTTCCTTCAATATTCATAAAAAATCCTTAATAGTAAGATACTTTCTGCACCATTATAGGGGAGGTTGCTGTAAGTGGCAATGGGGAAGTTTCAAAGGCTCTTTATCCTTGCGGGTGAAGCCCCTTTCCCGTAGGGGCGAGGGAGGTGTAGGGGCCCGATTTATCGCGCCCTGGGTGGGCCTTTCTGGTCGCCCGCTGTTCCCCTAGCGGATGGAGAACGTTTTCAAAAATCTAGCGAAGTGTGTGGTTTCAAGCGTTTTCTGACAGACTTACCATCCTTGACATGTGTTCTCTGTCTGGCTATACTGTCACGCAGAGCACCTTTCTAATCGTGTTTAACAGGGTTCCGTAGTAAAACGCTCCTACGGATAAAAGCACGAGCGTGTTGGGAGGTTTTCCCATCGTACTTCAGGCTTTTTCATACTGCAAACGTTTTGCAGCAGCCTGATCTGCACACTGCTCGAGTGCAAGCTATTGCACGCCGGTTGGCCGTAGTCCAACCGCCCGCCCAGTTCGCTCGTCAACGGGCGTAGGTCAAGGCCGAGGATGTAGGTGAATGCACTATTTATCTATGTTTTTAGCAACTATACTAAGCCCCGTATTATTGAGATAAAGTGGAAGATCTGGCATGCACAAGGGAATCCTACATATTCAAACCTATACAATTGTCATGAAAATGTAGGGGTGACCCTCGCGGTCGCCCTGTTTGTCTTCCCCCACGAGGAGTGTATAAGATGAAAGTAATACTTTTACAAGATGTTGAGGGCCTTGGGAAGGCCGGTGACTTAAAAGATGTAGCCAATGGCTATGCCCGTAATTATCTTTTGCCGCGCCGCCTGGCTGCCGGGGCAACACCATCACTTTTAGCGAATCACCAGCAACGTATAGCTTCTGAGCAGCGCAGGCGTGAGAAGCAAGCTGAGTTGGATCGACAACAAGCAGAGCGCCTGAGCCAGATTTCGCTCACGTTCAAAGCACGCGTTGGTAAACAGGGGCGACTCTATGGCTCAATCACCAGCCAGGATATCGCTGCAGGGCTGCGCGAGAGTGAAGGCATTATCGTTGATCGGCGCATGATTGATCTGCCAAATTCAATCCGTACAATTGGTGCTTTCAAGGTGCCAGTAAAGATTGGACACAAGCTTGTGCCTGAAATCACTGTAAATGTTGTAGACGAATCAGCGAGTAGCGCTGTCGAAGCAGAAAGCGCCACTGCTGAGTAATGTAAACGGCGGAATCCACATCCCGGTAAAAGAGCCGCCTTTGTGTATAGGGATGCTATGCCACGCTGGCTCTACTTTCTACTCATAGTGGCTGTTATTGCTCCCCTCATCGAGCTGATTGGGGGACAACAGCAAGAAATAGCCATTTTTATTTGTTCAGCTATTAGCCTGGTTCCCCTCGCAGTGCTGATTGGCCTTGCTACTGAAGATCTAGAATACCACTTTGGCCCTGTTGGTGGAGGCCTGCTCAATGCGACCTTTGGCAACGCCCCAGAAATTATTATCGGCATCTTTGCCTTACAGCATGGACTGATAACTGTTGTCAAAGCTTCGATTATTGGATCAATTATCAGCAATATGCTGCTTGTACTTGGTAGTTCTCTGGCCCTTGGGGGATTGCGCTGGGGTAAGCAATACTTCAGCGTACGCGACGCCGGGCAATATTCAACGATGATGGTGCTGGCTGTTGCCGGGCTGTTGATTCCCACTATCGGCGCATTTGTAATTCAAGACTCGGGGCATATCCAGCTAATAAGTAACGCAGTCTCCTTGATTTTACTGCTTGTTTATGCTATGTATCTCGCCTTGCATGTTTTCCACCTGCGTTCGAAGCGGCGTAATCTCAGGAACCGGGCGAAGACGACGCCTCTTCCCTCATCGACAGGAGAACAGGCAGAGGTTGATGAGGTGACTCGTGAAGCTGCTTTGGTTGAGAGAGAAAGGCAAGAGCCGCCTAAACTATGGCTTGCAGCGTTATTACTGCTTGCGGCAACCGCGGGCATCGCTTGGAATAGTGAATTATTAGTTAGTGCCATTAAGCCTGTGACCGAACAGCTTGGCTGGTCCCAGGTATTCATTGGTTTGGTCATCATCCCTATCGTAGGTAATGCTGCCGAGCACTCAAGCGCTGTCTTTATTGCATTGAGGGACCGTGTAGACTTGAGCATGGCAATCGCGGCAGGCTCGTCGATCCAGGTAGCTACTTTCGTTGCGCCTTTGCTTGTGCTCGTCAGCCTCCTCTTTCCCACCCAACTGAACCTGGTTTTCCAGCCTCTAGAACTGGCTGTATTGGGGCTGTCGACTATTCTTTTCCCGCTCGTTACCCTGGACGGTGAGTCGAACTGGTTGGAGGGAGTGCAACTCGTGGCCGTCTATGTGATGGCCTGCGTGGTGTTCTTTTTTATCACGTGATAAGTTGGGATAGTTTTTGCACGGCCAACTTCATTTAGCCGAGGCGGCGCATTTATGCACTGCACGCGGTATCTTAGGCAGTAAATCAGTTGCCAGCAACCCTGTATGTCCAATCTCGGTGCTGACCAGCTCGGCAGCGGCAGTGTGCAGGTAAACGGCGGTGCTGGCAGCATTGAAAGGATTCACTTTTTGCGCCAGCAACCCTGCGATCATACCAGCCAGTACATCGCCTGTGCCTGCCGAGGCCAGCGCAGGATTAGCTAACCAGTTAATACGTGTGCGCCCACCAGGCTCTGCGATGATGGTACAGGCCCCTTTGAGCACAAGCGTGACCTGCCATTCCTGCGCCTTGCTGCGAGCCAGCTCCAGTCGATCTATGTTGCCGCCGGTTACTTTCAGTCCGTTGCAAAGACGTCCCATTTCGCCCGGGTGTGGTGTAATCACTGTATTTCTTGGAAGCACTGTCCACCAGCGCTCCAGCGCCGAGAGGTTGTTCAGGCCATCTGCATCAATCACCAGGGTTGGGCGTTGCTCATCTGGCATAGCGCGTAATTGCTCCAATACCTGGAGGATAACCTCGCGAATAGAGTGAGATTGACCCAGGCCGGGCCCCATGAGCAGGGTACGATACCCTTCCATGTGATCCATCAGCGCGCTGCTCCGTTCAAAGCTCTCTGCAGATTCCCCTGGGAGGAGTACATACGTTGCTTCATGCAGTGCGCTGGCATAGATGGGCTGCATTTGCTTTGTGACAGCCAGCGTTACCAGCCCCGCACCAATTCGTCCTGCGCCGCTTCCGGCCAGAAATGCTGAGCCAGGATAAGCAGGTGAGCCACACAGCAACATGACCTTGCCAAATGTTCCCTTGTTGCTATCTAGAGGCCGCTTTGGCAGCATAGCATTTACTAACGTGGCTGTCAGCATCTCTGTCTGTAGATGCTGTTCAATCTCAGCAGGGAAGCCGATATCGCCCACATATAATTCGCCTATATAGTCTCGTCCAGGGAAGAAGAAAAATCCCTGTTTGGGACAGGCGAGGGTGATGGTGATATCTGCGAGGATGGTGCCGGGATCGACTTCTCCTGTATCCGCATTCATGCCAGTTGGAAGGTCAACGGCTACCACGCGCAGAGAATCACGTTTTTCTCGCTCCTGGCGCACGCGACCTAGCAAGCTACGCATGCTATCGGGTAATGGGCGTGATACCCCTGTCCCAAGTAGAGCATCGAGCACATACCTGGACTCCTGGATAGTCTCTTCTAATTTCGCAGGAGTTTCTGCCTGTGGAACATCGCGTCCATGGATCGTCAAGCGCTGCTCTTTCCAGTGGTAGAGGCTGACAAGCCCGCCCCACTTTTCCAGGTAGCGTCCCATAACAAGTCCGTCGCCACCGTTGTTGCCTGGGCCAATAAGTATTAAAAACTCAAGGTCAGTCACTGCACGCTGATGACGGATATGTTGCGCCAGAATCTCGGCGGCGCTTCTACCAGCATTCTCCATCAATATGGACGAAGTAAGCCCATACTCTCGGTCGGCCCTCGATTCGAGTTCGCGCATTTCGGCAACAGTAACGATGTGCATATATTGTTCTCCTGGCAATGATTGGCGACTCTCCGGTCAAAGTCTCCTATATTGTATTGTAATCTTTCGGGGTGAAAGAAGGTAGAGGTCATTTATACTTCTTAGAGTCCTATGTTATACTCCCTTTGATGAAAAAATTTGCACTCAAAATCACGCCACAACGTAGCAACCAGTATGCTAACATGGCCGGGAGATTGGCAGCGCCAGAGTTACTTGCCAGCCCACTGGGAACCGCTATCAAACAAATCGAAGCTGTGACATTGGCAGGTCAGGGCTATCTGTTGGTGACCATCGACGATGAGAGCAATCTACCTTCATGTCCGGCTTTGGAGGATATCCTCCCTCGCCTGGGAGCGACCAGCGAGGGATATGAATTTTTCAAGCAGATAGGGGAGGTAGAAGGACCTCTCTTGCGCCCGCTGGAAACATCGTTTACACCATTTGTCCCATTAGAGATGGCGGAGATTCGCCGGTACAAGGGCAAGACTAACGAAGTTTTTACACGCGTGCTACTCAACATCGCCGTTTTTGCTGGAGCATACAACAACCAATGCACCGGGCAATTGAGGGTGCTTGATCCACTCGCGGGTGGGGGTACAACACTGTTTCTGGCCCTGGCCGCTGGCTATGACGCCTTCGGTATAGAGCATCAAAGGCAGAATGTCGAGACTACCGTCGTCTTTATTCGACAGTATTTAAGCAGTATCCATGTGCCATACAAGGAATTGGATGAGCGCGGTCGCCGGGCGGGCCGGCGCCATCTGTTTGAGATTGGGCGCGAAGGCGTGACACGCAGGCTTGTACTGGTTCATGGCGATGCATGCGAGGCCAATCTACATATGCAGGAAGTAGCAGGTGGCCTGCATATGCATGCTATCGCAGGTGATTTGCCCTATGGCATTCAGCATCTCGGGGAAATTGCAGATTTGTTGAGCAAGGCTCTTCCAGTATGGGAAAGTATGTTGCTTCCAGGAGGGTCAGTAGCATTAGCCTGGAATGCCACACACATCGATCGGGCAGCTATGATCGGGTTGGTAGAGCAGCATTCCCAGCTGCGCGTACGCAACGATACACCTTACACCCAGCTTGCGCATACGGTAGACCGTGTCATCAAAAAGCGTGATGTTCTGGT
>Ga0187846_10000610_pt1 | contig 20343 bp, 22 predicted proteins | sample TC_taG_FD_161473 | JGI IMG/M metagenome (GOLD analysis project Ga0187846, IMG submission 161473) | Biofilm microbial communities from the roof of an iron ore cave, State of Minas Gerais, Brazil - TC_06 Biofilm (v2) | ecosystem: Environmental > Terrestrial > Deep subsurface > Cave > Wall biofilm...
ATCGTCCGTCCGGACCGTCAGTGCCGAGGCGGCGTACCGCATCGGACAGAACACGGAACTGTCGTGCCACCACCGAGCACACGTCGCAGGCGGCAAGATGCAACCGCAACCGGACCTTCTCCATCAAGCCCAAGTTCCGATCCTGTCGCTCAGACACCAGCCTGTGGACCTGCCGGCAAGTCAGTTTGAGCCATCGGAACATCAGGGCGTCTGCTCCTGCGCGAACCAGCGTTGCTCCAGGCACTCCCGCAGACGCATGCGCGCCCGGTGCAGCATCACGAAGCAGTTTGTCGACGAAATGTCCATTTCCTTACAAATGCGTGCCGTATCGAGCTCGAGCCACTCGCGCATCATGAAAACGCGCCCCAGCGACGCCGGCAATTGTTCCACGCACATCTGCAGGATGTCGAAGAACTGCACCCTCGAGTAGGCCGCCTCCGGATCGCCCCAATCCGCCGGCTTGTGGATCCGGTGGCCGTCTTCGGCGAACAGTTCGTCGAACGTTTCGACCTGGGCCGCCTCGGCTGCCGCCTCGATCGAGATTTCGCGCCCTCCGCGCCGGAACTGGTCGATGATCTTGTGCTTCAGGATCCCGACCACCCAGGTCTTCAGCTGCGAACGTCCGCTGAAACGGCCGGCCGACTCGAGCGCCGAGACCAGCGTTTCCGATACAGCGTCCTCCGCCCAGGCGTCGTTGCGAAGCTGCAGGCGGGCGATCCGCAGCAGCGTCGGCCGCAATTGCGCAACCTCCTGCTGCAGGGCGGAGTGGTCCATTCGCTGGAGCTTGCCGGCCACTAGGCCCGAGTCGGGTGCAGCCGGCGGATCAGCGATGACGTATCCCAGCGGCCGCCGCCCATCGCCTGCAAATCGGCGTAGAACTGGTCGACCAGCGCCGCCACCGGCAGCGAACAGCCGATGCGGCGAGCCTCTTCCAGGCACAGTCCGAGATCCTTGCGCATCCAGTCGACGGCGAAGCCGAAATCGAATCGGTCCTGCACCATCGTGACGCCGCGATTGTCCATCTGCCAGCTCTGCGCAGCGCCCTGGCCGATCACCTTCAGAACAAGCTCCATGTCCAATCCGGCGCGCCGGCCGAACTCGATTCCTTCTGACAGCCCCTGAACCAGCCCTGCGATGCATAGCTGGTTGACCATCTTCGCCAGCTGACCGGCTCCGCTCTGGCCGATCCGGGTGACCGCGCGTCCGTAGGCGCGGACGATCGGCGCGACCCGTTCGAACGGCTGCTCGTCGCCGCCACACATCACCGTCAGCTGGCCCTTTTGCGCGCCTGCCTGCCCGCCGGACACCGGGGCGTCGATGAAATGGAGCGAAAGCCCGCGCGCCTTTGCATGCAGCTCATGCGCCAGGCGGGCCGAGGCGGTCGTGTGGTCGACCAGCACGGCTTCGGCCCCCATGCCGGCAAACGCTCCTTCGGGGCCGAGCACGACATGTCGCACATCGTCGTCGTTGCCGACACAACAGAACACCGCGCGTGCCGCGCGCGCCGCCTGCGCCGGTGTTGCGGCGTGCTTGCCGCCGAATTCGGCGCACCAGCGGTCGGCTTTCGCAGCGGTGCGGTTGTAGACGGTCAATCGATGGCCGGCGCGTGCGAGGTGTCCGGCCATCGGATAACCCATCACTCCTAGCCCGAGAAAAGCTACGTCGATAGCAGCGGGCGCAGGGGATTGCGGCGAAGTGGCGCTCATAAGGGTTCAAGAAGGGGTCAGGAGGGGCAGAAGGGGTCTCGGGCTTAAGAACTCGGCCACCGGCCGCGGCATATCGGGCAAATCTTAAAGCCATCCGATCGCGCTAAGCCCTAAAGATTACTGGTGGGATGCCGTTACCCCACAGGATGACCCGGCATGTGCCGGTCCGCCGGACTCGTTGCCAGTGACACTGGCCCGAGTCCGGGTAACTGTTACCTGAGCTACCGACGGAGCAATTACGACGATGGACTTTCTGACTCGATTCACCGTGTTGATCGAACGCAGCCGCATCCACGGCCGACTGATCCGCCTCGTCGCCGCGATGCTGGCCTCGGCGGCGGCGCTGGCGACCCCGGCGGCGCAAGCCCGCGACCACGAGGTTGCGCGCGATCTGCAGGATGCGGTCGACGCACCCACGACTCCGTCCGTCGGGTGGGCGCGCGACCTCAACGGCAAGCGCATGGTTCAGGTCCTGGTGGTGAGCAACTCGACCGACCCGGCAATGACTGCCCTGCGGGCATTCGTGGTCCAGTCGGGCGGCTCGGTTCAGAAGGTGCACCCGGCCACGCATGCGCTGACGGTGATCGTGCCGGCCAGCGTCGTGAGCGCGCTCGCCCAGCGCAGCGACGTGGTCAGCGTAGCGCCCAATCGGCCGACCCATCGGACCGCCAGCACGCTCGAAATGATCGTCGGCGCGCTGACCAGCCACGTGCGCGGCAACAGCACGAAGACCAGTTACAGCGGCCTGGACGGCAGCGGCGTCGGAATCGCGATCCTCGATTCCGGCGTGATGAAGTCGCACGACGCGTTCCTCAACGGCAGTGCAGTGACGCGCGTTCAGCGTAATGTCACCATGCTGAACACTTCGCCCTCCAACTGGACCACGGGAGCCAACGGCACGACGTCGCTGATGCCCGGCAGCTCCGCGCTGGCGAGCTACGAGAGCGCGGTTGCGAACGACACCGTCGGCAGCGCCAACAGCTACACGCAGGACGCGTTCGGTCACGGAACCTTCGTGGCGTCAGTGGCTGCAGGATTCTCCAAGTACTACTCGTCGACGACTCCCGATACCACCGGTATCGCGCCGAATGCGAACATCTACGACATCCAGGTTCTGGATGCAACCGGGAATGGCACGATCAGTGACGCGATCGAGGGCATCGAGTGGGCCATTTACCACTCGAAGGACTACAACATCCGCGTGATCAACCTCAGCCTCGCGGCAGACTCGACGCAGACCTGGCAGACAGATCCTTTGTGTGCTGCAGTGCGCAGCGCGACCGCCGCCGGCATCACGGTCGTCGTCGCAGCCGGCAACTTCGGCCTGACATCGACGAACCAGGAGGCCTACGGCACGATCAGCTCGCCCGGCGACGACCCATCGGTGATCACGGTGGGTGCGGTCAATTATCACAACTCGACCGCGCGCAGCGTCGACACGGTGGACTTGTTCAGCTCGCGCGGCCCCACTCGCGGCTCGTATGTCGATACAAGCGGCGTCACGCAATACGACAACCTGCTGAAACCCGACCTGGTCGCGCCCGGAGACATGATCGTCGCGGCGGCCGCCACTCGGGCGCAAGCGAGCAACCCGACCTGGAACTATCTGGCCAGCAACTACTACTCGACGCTCGTGACGCCGCTGAACATTCCGGCGCTCTACCCCGAGACCCAGATGCTGCTGTCCGGCACTTCGATCTCCGCTCCGGTGGTTTCCGGCGCCGTCGCCCTGATGGTGCAGAGCAACCCCGCCCTCACGCCGCCGCTGATCAAGGCGATTCTGCAGTACACGGCGCAGCCGATCGCCGGCTACAACCTGCTCGAGCAGGGCGCCGGCTTGCTCAACGTCGACGGCGCGATCATGCTGAGCCGGCTGGTGCGCAGTGATCTGACCACCGCGATCGCCGCCGGAACGATCAACCCGGGCGACGACATGCTGACGGACGACATGCCGAACAAGGCGACGACCGTCAACGGCTCGGCGTTCAACTGGTCGCGAATCGCGTTCGTCGGCGGCAACCAGATCGTCAGCGGCTCGTCTCTATTCTACAATTACCAGCCGATCTACGACCCGCGCATCACGTGGGCCCACAACGTCGTTCGCTTCCGGCAGCCGGTGTACTGGTCCGGCACCGGAATCGCCGCGAACACGTACGTGCAGAACTTCACCGACACGGCCGTCATCAATCAGACGCTGATCACTTCCAGCGTGGTGGATGCCGATGCGCTCGCGGGGAACAGCGACCCGGTGGCGCAAACCGGAATGTTCATCCCGACCGCAACGCTGTCCGGTTGGCTGGTCAGCGGCAGCGGCACGACTCTGGTCCAGGGTGATGTCGTCAGCAATGGGCTGGTGGCGCACGAAGGCATCGTCATGGACGCAGGAATTGTCATCAACGACGGCCTGGTCATTATGGAGGGCATCGTGATGGAGTCAGGCATCGTGGCGCATGACAGCTACGTGTTCGGCGAGACTGGCACCGGAGCAATCAGCGGATTCAACACCAGCGGCTCGCTGTACGGCGAACCCTGATTCCCACCGGGCTCGGGGGAGCGCCGATGAGCACGGCTGACGCGAGCGCCACGGACACCGACCTGTCCTGGCACTTGCGTCTGCAGCGGGCGCTGATGCCCGACTACAACCGCAAGTCCGCGGTGTACTGGTACGCAGGCGTGCTGCTGGGCAGCGTCTTGGTCGTGTACTGCACGCACAGCCTTGCCGCCAGACCCCTGCGCACCTGGGTCGAGGTGGCGTTCGGGGTGGCAGTGGCGATGCTGGCGGCCCTGTTTCCGGTGCAAATTCCGCGCTCCAAGAGCTCCCTGGCGGCCGGAGAGATCTTCATCTTCCTGCTGCTGCTGTTGCACGGTCCGCCGGCGGCGACGCTGGCGTCCGCGGCCGAGGCGTTCCTGGGTGCCGGCGCAGCACGAAGCGCTGGAGCGCCCGCATCGCCAGCCCGGCGATGGCCGCTATCGCGATGTTCATCTCGGGCTCATTCTTGCAGGCGTTGCGCGGCGCGCTGGAGTCGCTGCAGCTCACCAACGGCGGCCTGCTGATCGCCGCCACGATGGTGTTCGCACTGTGCTACTTCATGTGCAACACGCTATTGATCACGGCGGTGCACCGCCTGAAGCGAAACGAGGGGCTGCAGCTGGGCGACCTGGTCGGCGTGTTCGGCTGGGTCGGGATCATCTACACCGGCAGCGCCGCGGTGGCAGCGCTGCTCTACCTCGCGTTCCGCGAGTCCGGTCTGGGCGTCGTTGTGGCGGTCGTTCCGATCATCGGCCTGCTGCTGATGACGCTGCACTATTTCTTCCGCCAGCAGGAAGCCAACGAAGCGGTGCGCCGCACTGCATCCGAGGCAGCTACCCGCGAAGCCGAGGCCGCCGCGCGCCACGTGCAGGCGCTGCAGCACATCGCTTTCCACGATTCGCTCACCGGCCTGCCCAACCGTCACCACTTCAACGAATGCCTTGGGCTTGCGATCGGCCGTGCGAAAGCCGATCCCGCGCGCCGTTTCGCGCTGCTGTTCATCGACTTCGACCGCTTCAAGCTGATCAACGACAGCCTGGGACACAGCGCCGGCGACGAGTTCCTGGTACAGGCGGCGCAGCGGATCCAACACAACGTGCGGCCGAGCGACACGGTCGCGCGCCTGGGCGGCGACGAATTCGCGATCCTGGCGGAGAGCCTCGAGCACGAGAATCTTGCCGTGGCGCTGGCCGAGCGCCTGATGCGAGCTTTGCAGCACCCCTTCGTGGTCGCCGGGACCGATGTCGCGGTGACCGCCAGCATCGGCATCACGTTCGGCAGCACCGGATACGACGCGCCCGACGAAGCGCTGCGCGATGCCGACATCGCGATGTACAAGGCCAAGGAAAGCGGCAAGGCGCGCTACGCCATCTTCGACATCGGCCTGCACGCCGAGGTCGCGCAGCGCCTGCGCCTCGAGGGCGATCTGCGCAACGCCATCGCGAGCGGTGAGCTGTCCGTCGTGTATCAGCCCCTGTTCGATCTCGGCTCCGGCAGGCTGATCGGATTCGAGGCGCTGTCGCGCTGGAAGCACCCGCAGTTCGGAACGATGCGACCGGAAGTCTTCATCCCGATCGCGGAGGAATCCGGGCTGATCATCGCGCTGACGGATCTGGTGCTGCAGCGCGCGTGCCGTCAGTTGCGCGACTGGCAGCTGCGGCACCCGAGCTTCGCCGATCTGCGGATGCACGTGAACATTTCCGCACGGGACGTCGGACACGACGCGCTGGTTCCGCGTGTGACGCGAGTGCTGCGGCAGGCGCGGCTGCAGCCGCGCCATCTGACGCTCGAGCTGACCGAGAACATCCTGATGGAACACATCCGCAATTCCTTGCCCACGCTCGCCAAGCTGCAGGCGCTGGGCATTGGCCTGAGCGCGGACGACTTCGGGACCGGCTACTCTTCGCTCGCCCACCTGTCCGCGCTGCCGATCGATACGCTGAAGGTCGACCGGTCGTTCGTTCGCGATCTGCACTCCGGCTCGAAGGAGGCGAAGGTCGTTCGCGCCATCGTTCACCTGGGCATGTCGCTGGACAAGGCGGTCGTAGCCGAGGGCATCGAGAACGCCACACAGCTCGCGCAGCTGCGCGAAATGGGTTGCACGCGCGGACAGGGATTTCATCTGGGCCATCCGCAGGAGCCCAGGGCCATTGCGGTTCTGCTCGAGCGCATCGCGGCCGATTCGACCGAAAGTGCGATCGACGCGGCATTCGAGCACGTAGCGGCCCTGAGTTGACCGCGCAGGCGGTGGTTCCGGGCCGCTGGCGCCGTCAGAAGCCGCACGCCTGCCCGTCGCGGCGGCTGTCGCTTGCAGCGACATAACCGTCGACGGACGGATCCCCCAGGCGCCAGATCAGCTGTCCCGCGCCGAAGTCCATGTACGAATCGTCGCCCTGAACGATTCGATGGCCACGCCGCTGCAGCTCGGCTGCCACCTCGATCGGCATCCGGCCCTCCAGTTCGACATCCAGGCCGGCGTTCCACTTCCAGCGCGGCGCGTCGCACGCGGCTTGCGGCTGCTGGCGCGCCAGCAGCATCCGCGTCAACACCTGCACGTGCCCCTGCGGCTGCATGTTGCCGCCCATCACCCCGAATGCCATCTGCGTCGCGCCGCCGCGCGTGAGCATGGCCGGGATGATCGTGTGGAACGGCAGCTTGCCTGGTGCCACGCAGTTCGGGTGCTGCGGATCGAGGCTGAAAGCGGCGCCGCGGTTCTGCAGCGAAATGCCGAAACCAGGGACGACGACTCCCGATCCGAATCCCATGTAATTGGACTGGATCAGGCTCACCATCATGCCCGCGGCGTCGGCGGTCGCGAGATAGATCGTTCCTCCGGGATCCGGACGCGAAGGCGCGAAGACCTGCGCGCGCGCAGGATCGATCAGGCGAGCGCGCTGGCGCAGCAGCTCCGGATCGAGCATCTGCGCTACCGACACGCGCATCGCCGCCGGGTCCGCGACCTGCGCATATACGTCGGCGAATGCGAGCTTCATCGCCTCGATCGAAAGGTGGTGCCAGTCGGCGCTGTCGACGGCGCATTCGGCGAGCTCCGTATGCGACAGGATCCCCAGGCAGATCAATGCCGTGATTCCCTGGCTGTTGGGAGGGATCTCGTGCAGTTCGCAACCCGCGAACGCTTGGCCGATCGGGTTGACCCAGGCCGGCTGGTAGCGGTCGAGGTCGGCGAGGCCGATCGCACCTCCGCCTTGCGCGGCGAACGAGATGATCGCGTGCGCGATCTCGCCCCGGTAGAAGTCCTCGCCGCCGCTTGCTGCGATCCGCTTCAGCGCTTGCGCTGCACCCGGCAGCACGAAGTGCTCCCCGATCGCGGGCGGCCGCCCGCGCGGCAGGAAGTGCTGGTCGAAGCCTGGCACTCCGGTCATCAGAGGCGCCGCCCGCTGCCATTTCTCGTGCACGTTCGGACCGACGGTGAATCCGCGCTCGGCGTATTCGATCGCGGGAGCCAGCACCTGGTCGAAGCCGAGGCGCCCGAAACGCTTATGCAGCTCGGCCCATCCGGCAACAGCGCCCGGCACCGTGACGGTGTCCCAGCCGCGCACCGGGCGAGCGGCCGGATCCGTTCCATACCGGCGGCGGAAGTACTCAAGGGTCCACGCTGCAGGCGACGTACCACTGGCGTTCAGGCCGTGCAGCCGAGCCCCGTCCCAGACGATCGCAAAGGCGTCCGAACCCAATCCGTTCGAGCACGGCTCGGTCAGCGCGATCGCGGCCGCGCTGCCGATCGCCGCGTCCACCGCATTGCCGCCCTGGCGCAGAAGCGCCAGCCCGGCGCCGGCAGCGAGCGGCTGCGAGGTGGCCACGACGTTGCGCGCGAACACCGGTGTGCGCGCCATTGGGTACGGGTTGATCCAGTTAAAGTCGGCCATGGCCATTACGCCGTAGGTAGGCGCCGGAATCCTGCGCTCAGACCGGCGGCTTCCTCGCCGCTGGCGGGTCGGCTTTCCACCCGCTCCACGCGGGCAGCGGGCGGACCGCGCCGGGCCCACCGGATCAGCGCTTCGACGGCAGCCGCTTCGCCCCGGATCATGGCCTCGACGCTGCCGTCGGTGCGATTGCGTACCCACCCGTCGACGCCGAGTTCGATCGCCTCCATGGCCAGCGCGTCGCGAAAGCCGACCCCCTGGACACGCCCGCGAATCGACAGCCGGACCACCGCCGCGGTCGGTTCCGGAGCGGGGGAGGGCAGCGATTTCATGTGCTCCACATTCCGGCCACGTCACTACACTCCGCGCTGGCGCCTTTTCCCATATACAAAAGTGTCCTTCGCCTTGTCGCTGTCGCCCCGCCTGCTGCGCTGGGGGCTGAACGTTTGGCCGCCGCTGGCCGGCGCCGGAATCCGGGTCCGGTCGATCGCGCCCGATTTCCGCCAGTTCGTGGTCGAGATGCCGTTGCGGCGCTACAACCGCAACGTGTTCGGCTCGCACTTCGGCGGCTCTTTGTTCGCGATGACCGATCCATTCTTCGTGCTGATGCTCTGCCGCAACCTCGGACCGGATTATGTCGTATGGGACCGCTCCGCTTCCATCGACTACATCGCCGCAGGGCGCTCGCGCGTGCGTGCAGTGCTGCAGGTGCGCGACGAGGATCTGCAATCGATCCAGAAAATGACCGAGAGCGGCAGCAAACACCTGCACCTGTTCCACGTGGACGTGGTCGACAAGGAGGATCTGCTGGTGGCGCGCGTCGAGAAGCTCGTCTACGTACGGCGCCGCAAGGCCAAGGGAAGCTGAGGATGCAAATGGCGCAATGGCCGTATCCGCGCGTGCTGGCGCATCGCGGCGGCGGAGCGTTCGCTCCCGAGAATACGGTCGCGGCGATGCGAATCGGATGGGAGCGCGGCTTTCGAGGGGTCGAATTCGACGCGATGCTGTGCGCCGACGGCGAGGCGGTCCTGATGCACGACATGACCCTGGAGCGCACCACCAACGGCTCCGGCCCGGTGGCCGCGAGCTCGTTGGAACAGCTCGCGCGATTGGACGCGGGAGGCTGGTTTTCGAAGGACTTCGCGGGCGAGCCGATCCCGCGCCTGCTCGACGCGGTCGGCTTTTGTCGATCCCACGGAGTGTGGATCAACGTCGAGATCAAGCCTGGCACGGGCGTTGAGCGACGCACCGGCGCGGTGGTGGCAGGCGTGGTTGCGCGCGCCTTCGCCGATCTGCTGCAGACCGAAGGGCAGCCTGACGCAATGCCGGATCCGCACGTTCCGCTGCTGTCGTCGTTTTCGGTCGAGGCGCTGCAGGCCGCGCGCGAACAGGCGCCAGCGCTTGCGCTCGGTCTTCTGGTCGAACGGATCCCGAGCGACTGGCGCGCTCGCTTGGAGCGCCTCGGCTGCGTGGCACTGCACTGCGACCACCGCCATCTGGACGCGCAGGCGGCGCGCTCGGTGCGCGAGGCTGGCTACGGGTTGCTCGTCTACACCGTCAACGACCGCCGTCGCGCGCTCGAGCTTGCAAAATGGGGTATCGATGCGCTTTGCACGGACCGGTTGGACCGGATCGAGCCCTTGCTGCTCGACCCGCCCCGCCCGTAATGGGCTACATCGCCAGAAACTCTCTTGCCTGCACCAACTCGGGTCGCTCCGAATCGCTACCCGAGGCCTGCTCCTGCAGCTTTGCGTAGTGGGTGCGCGCCAGCTCACGATTGCCCGCCGCCTGCGCCGCGCGCGCGGCGCCGTAGATGGCGCGGAACCGGTTCGGGTCGCGTTTGAGCGAACGTTCAAACTCCACCAGTGCCTGCTGGGGCTGCCCTGTGGCCAACAGCATCTCGCCCAGCAGCTCGCGCGATGGCACCACGTTGCCGGGGGTTACCGGATGCTTGTCGCTCGCCTCCTCGACGTCAGCGGCAGCTCGCATCAGCTGCAGCGCCTCGTCGTTTCGCTTCTCTGCCAGGGCGATCCACGCGTTGACCGCCTTGATCTGGAAATCCGCCTGCCCGGACCAGTAGCCGTTCTTGGCCGCCACCATCGCGTCTTTCAGCGCTTGCAGGCGCTGTGCGTCCGCCCTCGCCGCAGCCACGTTGCCGATGCGCGCCGCGCCCAGGCCGCGCGCATACACCAGCACCGCCTCGGCCTGCGGAAACCTGTTCCAGGCCAGGTCCACCGGGCTGAGCTTCAGCGCAGCTGCCGCCTTCCAGTCGGCACGCTCCAGTGCAAAGCGTGATGGGATCGCGGCAAAGGCATAGGCCGACACGAAGTTCTCCACGTTGACCTTCTGGATCGCGGCGACCTCGTCCACGACCTGGCGGGCTGCCTTGTCCTGCGCCAGTTGCAGCTCGCCGAACGCCAGGTAGTCCATCGCATGCAGCGCGTCGTAGGCCCCGACATTCAACGTCTTGACGCCGAGATCGCCGCGCGAGGCCTGGTACGAATCCCGATTGCTTTGGATCATCTCGTGCCACATGCCGAGGCGTGCGTAGATGTGCGACGGCATGTGCAGCGCGTGTGGAACGGAAGGCGCAATTCGGCCGTAGGCGCGGGCGGACGGCAGCCCTTTTTCCGCCAGGTCTGCGTAGTCGTAGGTATGGATCAGGTAATGCGCCACGCCCGGATGGTCCGGATATTTCTTGAACAGCGGCTCCAGGATGGCGGCCGCCTTCAGCTGGTTCGCGTACGTCTTGTCGGTTGGCAGCGCCGTCGCATCGAGCACGAGCGCACATAGGATCTGGGCCTCGTCGTCCTGCGGGTAGCGGGCCGCCAAGGCCTCCATCTCATGCTGCAGTGCGACCGCGCGCGGCCGGAAATCGGCTGTCTCCCAGTCCTTGAAGAACACGCCAAGCGCCGCGATGTAGTCGCGCTCGCGCGGCGTCTTCGCATCCGCGCGCTCGGCGTCCACCATCGCCGCTGCCGCCTGCATGGCTTTCGGGTTGGCGGGCCAGGCGAACGGATTTCCCATCGACATGAATGCGATGCCCCAATCGGCCATCCCGCATTCGGGATCGAGCTGCAGGACCTTCTGGAACGATTCGATCGCCGGCCTGAACCAGAACGAATGGAACAAGGCCATGGCACGGTTGAATTCGCCCTGCGCTGGGGCGCTGCAGGAGACGGAAAAACTCACCTTCCCCAGCTGCTCCGGCCTGGCGCCCGGCATCTCACTTTCCTCGTGCCCCCACGCCGCACAGCCGCATGCGCCGATCGTCATCGCGCCGATTCGTGCATACCTCGCCACAGTCTTCATCTTCCCCCTCCGTGGGGCTTGGCCGTTCTCGTTCAGCGCTTCGCCTTCGCCGGCTGCTCGCTGCCCAGCGTCCAGAAAGGCGGATCGCTCGCCGGGAATGTTTGCTCCAGCGCCTCGTCGATGCGCCGTTGCAGGGAATCCGAGGACCTGCCGCCGTTCGTGTTGCGTGCCGCTGTCTTTGGCCGCGCCGAGGTCGAGGTTCGAGCCGTGTCGTGTCGCATCTTCGCTTCCTTCAGCAGCGAACCATTGTAGTTCGCTGGCTAGGCGCAACTGCGTCAGCGCCGCCGGCTCATCTGCAGCAGCACATCGCGCAGCACCACGGCATTGTTGTGGTCTTCGTCCTTGGCGCCGTACACGAGCGTGAGCGGCGCTGCTCCGGCCGCTGCCAGCAGCGCATGCAGCCGGGCCTGCTGCGCAGCCGGGGCCAGTTCGCGTCGATATCGCTGCTGGAACGTTTCCCATCGAGCCGGGTCGTGGTCGAACCACTGGCGAAGCTTGGTGCTTGGCGCCAGCTCTTTCGCCCAATCGGCAAGCTGCAGCGTCTGCCGGCTGCGCCCGCGTGGCCACACTCGATCCACCAGCACGCGATAGCCATCGCCGCGATCGGCGTCTTCGTATGCACGTTTGATCGAAATTCGCACCTGTTCCGAACCGGTTCTAACCCCCGAAATCGTCCGTTGCCTGCCGCTGGTTGCTAAGCGGCGCGTTGTTTTTTCACCTCGTCCAGCGCCAGCACCGCGTGCGCATACGAGGCGCCGGCACGCATCTCGGCCGCGACCCAGATCGCCTCCATGATCTGCTTGTCGCTCGCGCCCGCGCGCAACGCCAGTTTCGTGTGACCGCGAATGCAGTAAGGGCACTGGGTCACGTGCGCGACTGCGATTGCGATCAGCTGCTTGGTGCGCGCGTCCAGCGCACCGTCGGCAAACACCTGGCGGCTGAAGGCGTCGAACGCGCTCAGCGTCTCTGGCGCCAAGTCGCGCCGCATCGCCGAGAGTTCGCGATCGAGGGGCGGATAAAGGGCTTGTTCCATTGCGACCTCCTTGTAGATTGAACCGACCTGCGGAGGCTGCGAAACAAGCTAGCGAGCTGCCTGCCCCGACATGATTGCCCGAAGTCCATCCGGGTCGGTGATCCGAAGACGTTTCTGATTGACCTCGATCAGGCCGTCGTGCGCGAAGCGCGAAAGCGCCCGGCTGACGGTCTCCAGCTTCAGTCCGAGGAAACTGCCGATCTCGGCACGCGTCATTCGCAGCACGAACTCGGTGCGCGAATAGCCGCGCGCCTCGAAGCGCTGCGACAGGTTCAGCAGGAACGCCGCGAGACGCTCTTCGGCGTGCATGCTGCCCAGCAGCAGCATCACGCCGTGCTCGCGCACGATCTCCCGGCTCATCACCTTGTGGAAGTGCGTCTGCAACACCGGCACCTCGCTCGCGATGTGCTCCAGACGCTCGTACGGGATCACGCACACCTCGGTATCTTCCAGCGCGACGGCGTCGCAGTGGTGTTTCTGCGTGCTGATGCCGTCCAGTCCGACCAGCTCTCCGGTCATGTGGAAGCCTGTGACCTGCTCGCGGCCGTCGGTCGACGTCACGGTGCTCTTCAGGAAACCTAGCCGCAACGCGTACAACGAATCGAAGTCGTCGCCGGCCCGATACAGCGCTTCGCCGCGGTGCACCTTGCGGCGGGTCGCCACCAGCTTCTCAACCGCCGCCATCTCCGACGACGACAGTTGCAGCGGCAGGCAAAGCTCACGCAGGTTGCAGGTCGAGCAGGCCGCGCGCAGCTGGGATGCGTTCAACGGGGAGGCGGTTTCGGGCACGAGTGCGCTTCCGTTCGGGGCTGGAGTCTCCAGAGTCGGCGGCAAACCCCGCTCTTCCTTCTTGACGACGCTCCTTTTGATAACGATCAACTGGAGCGCCGCGCATGCAGCATAGCATCGCTGAGCATGCGTACCGTCGAGCTTCCCGATGCCGCGTTGTTGCGCCGTTTCGACACGCCCGGCCCGCGCTACACGTCGTATCCGACCGCGGACCGTTTCATCGAGGCGTTCGACAGCGTCGCGTTCACCGGCTGGCTGCGTTCGCGCGCGGTGATGCCGGCCCGGCCCGTGTCCTTGTACGTTCACATCCCATTTTGCAACACGATCTGCTACTACTGCGCCTGCAACAAGGTGATCACGCGCGACCACCGCAAGGCGGTCGATTACCTTGATTGGCTCGAACGCGAACTGGCTCTGGTGGCCGGTTATCTGGAGCCGCGCCCGTCGGTTGAGCAGTTGCACCTGGGCGGGGGCTCACCCACGTATCTGTCCAACGAGGAGCTCGAGCGTCTGGTCGCGATGATCGGCGAGCGCTTCCGGCTGGAGCAGGGTGGCGAGTACGGCGTCGAGGTGGACCCGAGGACGGCGCCGCCCGACAAGATCCGCGCGCTTGCTTCGCTCGGCTTCAACCGCCTGTCGGTCGGCGTGCAGGATTTCGATCCGGACGTGCAGCGCGCTGTGAACCGAATCCAGAGCTTCGAGATGACGCGCGCGACGATCGACGCGGCGCGCGCAGCCGGCTTCGAGTCGATCAACCTGGACCTGATCTACGGCCTGCCGAAGCAGAGCCGCGCATCGTTCACGCGCACACTCGACCAGGTGCTGGCGATCGGGCCGGACCGCATCGCGCTGTATCACTACGCGCACCTGCCCGAGCGCTTCAAGCCGCAGCGCCGCATCGAGGTGACCGAGCTGCCGTCGTCCGAAGACAAGCTCGCGATCATGATGCAGGCGATCACCCGGCTGACCGAGAGCGGTTACGAGTACGTCGGCATGGATCACTTCGCCAAGTCGGGCGATTCGCTCGCGCGCGCGCAGCGCCAGGGGCTGCTCCATCGCAACTTCCAGGGCTACAGCACGCGGCCCGATTGCGACCTGATCGGACTGGGCGTCTCGGCCATCAGCAAGGTCGGGCCGACCTATTCGCAGAACGCGCGTGCGCTCGACGAGTACTACGACCTGCTGCGCGCCGGCAGGCTTCCGACCGCGCGCGGCGTCCTGCTCGGCGCCGACGATCTGATCCGGCGTGCGGTGATCATGGCCTTGATGTGCCACTTTGCCGTTTGCAAGGAGTCGATCGGATGCAGCCACCTGGTGCGTTTCGACGAGTATTTCCACCAGGAACTGGCCGAGCTCGCCCCGCTGGAACAAGAGGGGTTGGTCGAGAATTCGAGCGACTGGATCACCGTGACACCGCGCGGCAAGCTGCTGGTCCGTGCGATCGCGATGATCTTCGACCGCTATCTGCGCGACGACCGGCGGCACCGGCCGTATTCGAAGATCGTCTGAAGTGAAACACCGGGTCTGCGCGTGCCGGGGCCCGAGGATCGTGCAGCAGAATCGGTACGGACGGCTTTGACATATAGACATACTCCATGTATGCTTTGACATATGCGCACGACTGTTCGCCTGGATGACCGGCTTTTGGAGCGGGCCCGTAAGGAGGCCGAGCGGCGTGGCGCCACGTTGACATCGCTGATCGAGGAAGGTCTTCAACTGATCCTGCGCCGTCCGCTTAGGCAGTCGGATCGGCCGCACGTCAGCCTGCCCGAGTGCCGGGCGGGCGGTGGGACGCAGCCCGGCGTGGACCTCGACGACAGCGCTGCCCTGCTCGACCGGATGGAAGAGCGCTGTTGATTCTGCCGGACGTCAACGTCCTCATTTACGCGTTTCGCTCCGACGCCAGGAACCACGTGCAGCACAAGTCATGGCTCGAGTCGGTCATCAATGGCTCGGCGGCCTACGGCGTATCGCCGCAGGTCTTGAGTGGGGTCGTGCGCATATGCACTCACCCCAGGATATTCACCCGGCCAAGTTCGCTCGCCGAAAGCTTCAAATTCTGTCGCATACTCGTTGAGCAGCCTAATGCGACTGTGATCAGACCTGGGGAGAGGCACTGGTCGATCTTCGAAGCGTTGTGTCCAAAGTCCAACGCGTCGGGCAACCTGGTTCAGGACGCGTGGTTCGCAGCGCTTGCCGTCGAGTCAGGATGCGAGTGGATCACCTCAGATCGTGATTACGCCCGCTTTCCAGGACTAAATTGGCGGGCGCCGTTCTGAACAGCAGCTCGATGGATGGTCGTCGCTTCGAATCGCACCTGGGTCAGCCCTTCAATTCGTTCACAAAGGCGACATAGCGCCTCATTGCCTCCTCTTTGGAGATCCCCCGGAGGCCGTTCCATGCGTCCCATTTCGTTTGCGCAACGAAATCCGCAATCCCCGGGCGCTCGCCGCTCGCATCGCCACTGCTGGCCTGCTTGAAAAGGCCATAGAGCTTGAGCAGCGTCGCGCTGTCCGGGCGCTCGGCTAGCTTCTTCGAGTCGGAAACTGCACGATCGAACTGCTGTATCAGGTCGCTCATGAAATCTCCTGTCTGTTGAAAGGACAATCTTGCCGTCGGACAAGGATGTCCGCAACTGAGGTGCTTCCCGAAGGCGAAAGGGACCGCGACAAGCCCGCGATCGCGCAGGCGTCAGGCAGCGCTCAGGTATGGCCGATGATTCGACCGAGTTCGCGGTCCGATGTGCCAAGTGCAAGAAGCGAGCGCACCAGCAGATCGACAGACACGGTCGGGTCCCCGGCCTCCATCTTTGCGACTCGCGACTGACTGGAATGAATCACCTTGGCCAGGTCGGTCTGAGAAAGCCTCGCACCGGCCCAGTATCATTGCTGGCATGCGCAGCTCCCAGATCCGCGAGCGCTTCCTGAAGTTCTTCGAGGCCAACGGCCACACGGTCGTGCGCGCGTCTTCGCTCGTGCCCGCCAACGACCCGACGCTGCTGTTCACCAATTCGGGCATGGTGCAGTTCAAGGACGTGTTCACGGGGCGGGAGACCCGCCCCTATAAGCGCGCCGCCACGGCGCAGAAGTCGCTGCGCGCCGGGGGCAAGCACAACGATCTGGAAAATGTCGGCTACACGGCGCGGCATCACACGTTCTTCGAGATGCTGGGCAACTTCAGCTTTGGCGATTACTTCAAACGAGAAGCGATCGGCTACGCCTGGCAGCTGCTGACGCGTGAATACAAGCTGCCGGCCGACAAGCTGTGGGTGACGGTCTACATCGACGACGACGAGGCTTACTCAATCTGGACCCGCGAGATCGGCGTGCCGGCGGCGCGCTGCATCCGAATTGGCGACAAGCCGGACCAGCCGAAGTACACGTCGGACAACTTCTGGCAGATGGCCGACACCGGACCGTGTGGCCCGTGCACGGAGATCTTTTACGACCATGGTCCCGGCATTGCCGGCGGCCCGCCGGGCTCGGCCGACGCCGAGGGCGACCGCTTCATCGAGATCTGGAACCTGGTGTTCATGCAGTTCGATCGCGACACCGACGGCAGCATGGCGCCGCTGCCGCGCCCGTGCGTGGACACCGGCATGGGGTTGGAGCGGCTGGCAGCTGTGCTGCAAGGGGTGCACAGCAACTACGAAATCGATCTTTTCCGCGCGTTGATCGCGGCGGCCGCGCGCGCAACCGGAACGCGCGACCTGGCGGACAACTCGCTGAAGGTGATCGCCGACCACATTCGCGCCTGCGCTTTCCTGGTGGCCGACGGCGTGATCCCGGGCAACGAGGGTCGCGGCTACGTGCTGCGCCGGATCATTCGGCGGGCGCTGCGGCATGGCTACCAGCTTGGGTGCCGCAAGCCATTCTTCCATTCCCTGGCGGCCGACCTGGCGCGCGAGATGGGTAAAGCCTACCCGGAGCTGGTCGAGGGACTGCCTCGGATCGAGGCGGTGCTGCTGCAGGAGGAGCAGCGCTTCGGCGAGACGCTCGAAAACGGGATGAAGATCCTGGAAGCCGCGCTGGGCCAGCTGCGCAGCGGCGATGCGCGAATGCTGGATGGCGAGACCGCGTTCATCCTGTATGACACGCATGGATTCCCGGTCGACCTCACCGCCGACATCGCCCGCGAACGCGGCTTCACGGTCGACATGGCCGGTTTCGAGCGCGCGATGGAGCGCCAGAGAGAGCAGGCGCGCGCCGAAGGGCGCTTCCGGATGAACGCGGCACTCGAATACGAAGGCGATCGCACCCGCTTCGTCGGCTACGAGCGGCTGCGTGCCCAAGGGCGGGTGGTGGCGCTGTACGCCGAAGGGGTGGCGGCGCAGTCCCTGCGCGCCGGGCAGGCGGGTGTCGTCGTGCTCGATGCGACGCCTTTTTACGCCGAGGGCGGCGGGCAGGTCGGGGATCGAGGCGAGCTGGCCGGCTCCGCCGGCACGTTCCGTGTCGACGACACGCAGAAGATCCAGCCGGATGTGTTCGGCCACCATGGCACAGTCGTGACGGGCTCGTTGCACGTGGGCGATACGGTGGAGGCGCGCGTCGACGGCGATTTGCGCGCGCGAACGATGCTGAACCACTCGGCCACCCACCTGATGCACGCTGCGCTGCGCGCGGTGCTGGGGCCGCACGTACAGCAGAAGGGCTCACTGGTGGACGAGCAGCGCACGCGCTTCGACTTCTCGCACGACAAGGCGATGACCCCGGACGAGATCCGGCGTGTGGAGGCGATGGTCAACCGCGCGATTCGCACCGACGCGCCTGTCAGCGCCAACGTGATGAAGTTCGACGACGCCATCCGCTTCGGCGCCCTCGCTTTCTTCGGCGACAAGTACGGTGACGAGGTGCGGGTGATCGCGATGGGCGAGGGTGGCGAAAACCTCTCCACCGAGCTGTGCGGTGGCACCCATGTGCAGCGCACCGGCCAGATCGGCCTCTTCAAGGTTGTCGCCGAGAGCGGAATCGCCTCGGGCGTGCGCCGCATCGAGGCCGTGACGGGCGCCGGTGCGCTCGACTACGTGCAATGGCTCGATTCGCGCATGACGCAAATCGCCGCGCTGGTGCGCAGCCCGCTGGCCGAGACCGGCGAACGGATCGAGCAGATCCTGGAAGAGGTGAAGGCGCAGGAAAAGGAGATTGCGCGCCTGAAGAGCCGCCTGGCGGCGGGGCAGGGCGACGAGCTGGCAGCGCGCGCGGTCGAGCTGAAATCCGGCATAAAGGTGTTGGCGGCAATTCTTGACGGTGCCGACGCCCGCACGTTGCGCGAGACGCTCGATCAGTTGAAGAACAAGCTCAAGAGCGTGGTGATCGTGCTGGCGAGCGTCGAAAACGGCAAGGTGCAGATCGCAGCCGGCGTCACGCAGGATGCGGTCGGGCGGATCAAGGCCGGCGAGCTTGCCAATTTCGTCGCCTCGCAGGTTGGTGGCAAGGGCGGCGGCAGGCCCGACATGGCGATGGCCGGCGGCAACGATCCGGGGCCGCTGCCGGCGGCGCTCGAGCGCGTTCCGGCGTGGGTGGCGGATCGTCTGTGATGCTGGCGACCCGCAAATTGTTCCTGGCAAGGAGCACCAGATGAGCTCGGAACCCTCCGAACCCTCCGGAATGATCCTCGAGGAATACGACCGCGAGGTCGATGCGCGCGGGCTCGCATGCCCGCTGCCGATCCTGCGCGCCAAGAAGGCGCTGGCCGAGATGCAGAGCGGTCAGATCCTGAAGATCGTCTGCACGGACCGCGGATCGGTTCGCGATTTCCAGGCGTTTGCCAAGCAGACCGGCAACGACCTGCTGCGCCAGGTCACGGCCGAGCCGGAGTACGTGCATTTCCTGCGCCGGCGCTGACGAATTGGGTGTTACGAGCTACTGAGGAGCGGTCGCGTTGAGGCGCGTTCTCTGGTCCACTGCATTGGTTCTGGTCGGCGTTGCCGTGGTGTACGGCTTCGTCGTGACGAGCTGGAGCTATTCGACCGGCGAGCGTGCTGGTTGGATCCAGAAGTTCAGCCGCAAGGGCTGGTTGTGCAAAACGTGGGAAGGCGAAATGGCGATGGTGACGATGCCGGGCACCGTGCCGGAGAAATTCGCCTTCACGGTGCACGACGATCAAGTCGTGCAGCAGATCCACCAGTCGATGGGGCGGCGCGTGTCGCTCACCTACGAGCAGAAGAAGTTCCTGCCCACGAGCTGCTTCGGCGACACCGAGTACTGGATCACCGAGGTTCACGTACTGGCTGACGTGCCTCCGGTTCCCGGTGCGGTTCCGGCGCAACCCCCCTCCGCCGCTGCGCAGCAACCTGGCACCCCGGTGCAGCCAGCGCCTGCGCCCGAGCCAGCGGCTCCGTTGCAGCCCGCCTACTAAGGAGACGCAGCATGGACCAATTCACGGGCGGTTGCCTTTGCGGCGACGTTCGAATTGTGGCGTCGGGACTCCCGTACCGGGTCGGCCTTTGTCACTGTCTCGACTGCCGCAAGCATCACGGGGCCCTTTTTCAGGCTTTCGCGGTGTTCCCTCGGAACGCGGTGACAATCGATGGCGAGACGCGCGACTATGCCGGGCGGTCTTTCTGTCCTCGCTGCGGCTCGTCCGTTTTCGCATGCACCGCCGACGAAACCGAAGTGAACCTCGGGTCGCTGGATGCCCCTGACCAACTGATGCCGACCTACGAGAGCTGGATCGTCCGTCGCGAGTCCTGGTTGCCGCCGTTTCCGCTTACGAGACGATACGAGCGCGATCGTGACGCCACGAGTCGGTTTGAAGACCAGGCAAGGTAGCCGCAACGTCGCTGTCCGCCCTACGTTTGGGAATTGTCCGGAAACAGCGAATCCATTTCCGCGTGGTTGGTCGTCGGCTCGCCGAACCCGTCGAAACTTCCTTCCTCCGCGATTCGTCGGGCCGCCCGCATGAACCCGCCCCAGGCCGTGCGGGCCAGCGCCCCGCCGACGCTGACGCGCCGTACGCCGAGAGCGGCGATCTGCGCCAGCGTCAGCCCGCCGGCGGAACCCACCAGCAGGTTGATGGGCTTCGGGGCAACCGCGGCCACCACGGCCGCGATCTGCTCGCGCGCGCGGATGCCGGGGGCGTAAAGGCAGA
>Ga0187846_10000611_pt1 | contig 20312 bp, 17 predicted proteins | sample TC_taG_FD_161473 | JGI IMG/M metagenome (GOLD analysis project Ga0187846, IMG submission 161473) | Biofilm microbial communities from the roof of an iron ore cave, State of Minas Gerais, Brazil - TC_06 Biofilm (v2) | ecosystem: Environmental > Terrestrial > Deep subsurface > Cave > Wall biofilm...
GAACCGGATTCCAGGCTTGGCCAAGTCCGCGATCGAGAGGATGCCCTTGGGATTGCCGGGCGCCGTCATGATTCCTTGCCGCCGTGTCGCGAGATTGATGAGGGTCTGGCTCTCCGGCTTTAGCCACTTGAGATAGAACCTGAGCACCGCGCCTTGCAAGTCGCCGATCGGAACGTGGAATCCGGCGACCTCGCAGTTCGATCCGACGAGCGATGCAAGCGCCTCCATGCTCCCGCAGTACTTGAGCTCCACCGGCAGGTGCTGCGCGACCAGGAAGTCGCGCAACAGCTCCATCGCGAAGCCGTGGCTCGCGTGAATCCGGATTGCCGGCTTCGAGTCGGGAAGAACCCGCTCCATCTCGACCTCCAGCTCCGACGCGAGGCTGTCAAGGGTGGGGGCGAGGCGGGCCCCGATTCGCTTGTTCGCCCACAGGAGCTTTCTACCCAGCGCGGTGAGAGTGGCGCCGCGGCCGCGCGTCATCGTCATCAGCGGCGCGCCGAATGCCTGGTTGCCCTGCTTGATCACACCCCAGGCGTGCCGATAGGAGACGCCAAGCTTGCGCGCGGCGCCGGCAAGATGGCCTATTTCGTGCACCGATGTCAGCAACTCGACCAATTGCAGCAGGGGCCGGCGAACCTTGTCGGGTCCTTCCAGCAGCAATTGGGGCCTGATCGAGATTTTCAGCATGCAGTTCCTCGGATTCGCCGCGCTATATTGGTTGGAACCTAACGCCTTGCAACACCCCTCTACGCGTTCTCATTCTGGGCCTTGAACCCAATATGTTCCGTAGAACATAACAGATCAGCGCAGACCCGCATATTGCTTGACGCTCGACCAGGATGTTAGGTTCAAAGCCGTATTGTGCTTTCAAACGACAAAACAAGTTCTCAACAAACACTAAGCCGGCCGAGGAGGCGAGATGATCGACGCAGCAGCAGCCTTGAGGGGAAACAGCGCGAACGGCGTAGGGCTTCTCGCTAAAGAGCGCATCGTCGCCGGTCCCGGGTTCAACCGTTGGCTCGTTCCGCCGGCGGCGCTGTGCATCCACCTGTGCATCGGCATGGCCTACGGCTTCAGCGTGTTCTGGTTGCCGCTGTCGCGCGCGGTGGGCCTGAAACAGCCGATCGCGTGTGCGCCGGACATGTCGTTTTTTGGGCGCGTGTTTGCGACCACGTGCGACTGGAAGATCAGCGAGCTCGGCTGGATGTACACCCTCTTCTTCGTGTTTCTCGGCGTGTCGGCCGCGACCTGGGGCGGCTGGCTCGAGCGCGCCGGCCCGCGCAAGGCCGGCTTCGTCGCCGCCGTGTGCTGGTGCGGCGGGCTGGCGTTCTCCGCGGTCGGCGTGTATCTGCACCAGATATGGATGCTGTGGCTCGGCTCCGGCATCATCGGCGGCGTCGGCCTCGGTCTGGGCTACATCTCGCCCGTTTCGACTCTGATCAAATGGTTCCCGGATCGCCGCGGCATGGCGACCGGCATGGCGATCATGGGCTTCGGCGGCGGCGCGATGATCGGCGCGCCGCTCGCCGACATGCTGATGAAGCATTACGCGACCCCGACCTCGGTCGGCGTCTGGGAGACCTTCCTCACGCTGGCGGCGATCTATTTCGTGTTCATGACGGCGGGCGCGTTCGGCTATCGCATCCCCGCGCCCGGCTGGAAGCCGCAAGGCTGGACGCCGGCCGCCAACGGCAAAGTCATGATCACCACGCGGCACGTCCACGTGAACGAGGCGCCGAAGACGCCGCAGTTCTGGTTCATCTGGTGGGTGCTGTGCCTGAATGTGACCGCCGGCATCGGCATCATCGGCATGGCCTCGCCGATGCTGCAGGAAGTGTTTGCCGGCAAGCTGATCGGCGTGAACCTCGCCTTCAACGATCTCAGTGGCGCGCAGAAAGGCCAAATCGCCGCGATCGCCGCGGGCTTCACGGGGCTGCTCAGCCTGTTCAACATCGGCGGCCGCTTCGTCTGGGCATCTTCGTCCGACTATCTTGGCCGCAAGCTCACCTACTACACGTTCTTCGTTCTGGGTATCGTGCTCTACGCTTCGGCGCCGTGGTCCGGCCATCTTGGGCATATCGCGCTCTTCGTCGGCGCGTTCTGCATCATCCTCTCGATGTATGGCGGCGGTTTCGCCACGGTGCCGGCCTATCTTGCCGACATGTTCGGCACCCAGATGGTGGGCGCGATCCAGGGTCGGCTGCTTACGGCGTGGTCGGCGGCGGGAATTTTCGGTCCGGTGATCGTCAATTACCTGCGCGAGTACCAGCTCGATCACGGCGTGCCTCGGGCGCAGGTCTACGACATCACTGCCTATATTCTGTGCGGGTTGCTTGCGATCGGCTTCATCTGCAATTGGCTGGTGAAGCCGGTTGCCGACAAGCATTTCATGACCGACGCCGAACTAGAGGCCGAGCGCAAGCTCGCGCACGACGCGGCCAAGGCGGCCAGCAGCCCGAGCGCCGTCAGGGACGAGAAAACGAATCCGGCGGTGGTCCTCATCGCTTGGATTTTCGTCGGGGTGCCGATCGCCTGGGGGGTGTGGATTACGCTGGAGAAAGCGTGGGTCCTGTTTAAGTGATCGACGGCGGCCGCTCGGGTTACCGTTCCCGGGCGCGCCGCAGCGGTTGGTGTTCGACTGCCGCCGACCCGAATTCCGACGCGTCGGGGCGGCGACTCCTAGGCAGCTAAGCAGGGGGCCGTCAGTTGTCGAGGGCACAACTTGGGGTACCGGAATTTCGGCTGGGGAAGGCGAGATCACCGACACCCGGCCGCCTCGCATCCGGGACGGGCCGCGACCGGCCCCGCCGCTGTGCCGGCCTGTTTTGAGAGGATCGGTGTCGCGCCACTCGAATGCGGTGACGCGTCTCTTCCTCCCGGCGCGCCGGCAGAAAAGCAGCCTCATCTCTCTCGTCGCGCAGCCCAGTGAAGGTCACGGTCGCGCCTCGCCTGTTGTTTCGCTCAGCCCGCGAGCCCCAGTGCCCCAGTGCACGCCGCGCGGCCGACCATTACCATTGTCGGCGGCCGGCGAATTCCGGCAGGGAGGCTCGCCATGGCAAAGAAGCTACGGCCCAAGCGCTCGAAGCGCGTGCCCGCCCGAGCGCACAAGGCGCGGGCGGTGCTGCGCCGGCGCTCGAGCAGTGCGCCAGTGATCGATTTCCATACCCACATCATCGTGATGGAGGTGTGCGATTTCGTGAAGCAGAACCGGCCGCCGGAGGCGACCGAATATCAGCTCGTCGACAACTACATCAGGGGGGCGGCCGCCCAACGCCAGCGACACCCGCGCTCAAGCACCGATGAGGTCGCGGCCCGCCTCGCGGACATGGACGAATTCGGCATCGACCAGCAGGTCGTCTTCTGCCACGTCGCCCAGTACTGCTATTGGGCCCGACCGGAGGATGGCGCGCGGATGACTCGGCTCGGCAACGACCGCCTGGCCGAGTTCGTGGCCAAGAAACCCGACCGGTTCATCGGTATGGGCATGGTTCCGCTGCAGGATTCCCAGGCCGCAGTGAGCGAGCTGCAGCGGATGGTAGCCGAGTTGGGTTTCAGTGCCGTCGCCGTCAACACGCACGTCGATGGCGCGGAGCTGGGGGAGGAGCGGCTCTGGCCGTTCTGGGCGCGGGCCGAGCAGCTGGGCATTCCGGTGTTCATCCACCCGTCGGGCTTCAAGCACCCGCGGTTCGAGAAGCATCTGATGTGGAACGGCGTGGGCCAGCCGATCGAGGAGGCGATTGCGATGTCCTCGCTGATGTACGAAGGGGTGATGGATCGCTTCCCGAAGCTCAAGCTGGGCGTCGCGCACGGCGGCGGCTTTCTACCTTACTATGCCGGCCGCGTCGACCGCAATTTCCGCAACCGGCCCCAGATGACGCCGAACATCAAGCAGGAGCCGAGCGCGTACATGCGCCGGCTCTTCTACGACACCGTGGTCTACAACGCCGATATGCTCGAGTTCCTGGTCCACAAGGTCGGGCCGACGCAGATCGTGCTCGGCGGCGACTACCCGGTCGGCGAGGACAACCCGGTGGCGTTCGTCAAAGGGGCGAAATTGTCGTCCGCGGCGAAGCGAATGATCCTCGGCGAGAACGCCGCGCGGCTGCTCGGTCTCGCGGTCTGAAGACATGACCAACCTGCTGGTGCTCTTGACCTTGCCGGAAAAGGTGCGGCTGCAGTACTACGACCATCTCCGGGCCAAGTTCCCCGCGGTGAACGTCAACATCGTTGAGCATCACGCCAAGGTCGATCCCTACATCGGCGAAGCCGACATCTTGGTGACCTTCGGGCCGATGATGTCCGATCACGTCCTGGAAAAGGCCGCAAACCTGAAATGGATTCAAGCCCTGGGAACGGGGGTGGACGGGATCGTTGATCGGCCGGCGCTGCGCGCGGGCATTCTGGTCACGAATCTGCACGGCATCCACGGCGCGCCGGTGTCCGAGGCGGCGATCATGGCGATGCTCGCGCTGAGCCGCGATCTGCCGCGATCGCTGCGCGGCCAGCGGCAGCACCGCTGGGACCGCTTTCCGGCGCGGCTCCTCAAGGACAAGACCGCCGGCATATTCGGCGTCGGCGTCATCGCGGCGGAGCTGGCGCCGAAATGCAAGGCCTTCGGCATGACGGTCGTCGGAATCAGCTCGGCGAAGCGGGAGCTCGCCGGCTTCGACCGCATGTGCGCGCGCGAGGAGCTTGAGCGGGCCGTGAGTGACCTCGACTATCTGGTTTTGCTCACGCCGTATTCGGCCGCAACGCGCGGCATCGTCGGGGCGAAAGTGTTGGCGGCGATGAAGCCCGCGAGCTATATCGTGAACCTCGCCCGCGGCGGGGTGGTCGACGAAACCGCCCTGATCGAGGCGCTGGAGCGGGGGCACATTGCGGGCGCGGCGCTCGACGTGTTCACTCAAGAGCCGCTGCCCGAAGATCATCCGTTCTGGAACATGGAGAACGTGATTCTCACGCCGCATCTGGGCGGATTCTGCGACGTGTACGTCGACTACGCGCTGCCGGTGATCGAGGAAAACCTGCGCCGCTTTCTCGCCGGCGACACCAAGAACATGGTGAACGTCGTAAAGCGCTAGCGCGCTGGAACCGGAACCAGGAGCCACCTATGGCGGAAGCGACAGAGCGGGTCAACACGCCGATCTCGACCGAGGAGCTTGAGCGGCGTTGGCAAGCAGTGCGCGCGGCGATGGCGCAGCAGCGGATCGACGTCCTTCTCATGCAGGCCAACAACGACTTCATGGGCGGCTACGTCAAGTACTTCACCGACCTGCCGGCCACCAACGGGTACCCGGTCACGGTCGTGTTTCCCGCGGACGACCGGATGACGGTCATCGGCCAAGGGCCGCTCGGCCTCGTTCGCGAGCTGCCTCGCGAGGGCGACGGGTTGCGCCGCGGCGTCGCGCGCTTCATGGGCACGCCGAGCTATGCCTGCGTCGCGTACACCGCCGACTACGACGGAGCGCTCGCGGCGAACGCGCTCGAGCGCTTCGCCGGCGCGACGATCGGACTGCTCGGAACGGCGGCGATATCTTTCGCGCTCGTGGATTCGCTGCGGCGCCGGCTCTCCAAGGCGAAGTTCGTGGATGCCTCCGACATGGTAGACCGTATCAAGGCGGTCAAGAGCGAAGAGGAGCTCGCGCTCATCCGGCGCACCGCGGCGATGCAGGACGCTGCCATGGAAGCCGTCTTCGCGGCGATCAGGCCGGGCATGCGCGACCTCGAGGTGGCCGCGGTCGCCGAGCAGGTCGGCCACCGCTTCGGCAGCGAGCAGGGGCTGTTCATGTGCGCCTCCGGCCCGGTCGGGACGCCCGCGGTGATGGCGAACCGGCACAGTCAGAACCGGGTCATCCTTGCGGGCGACCAATTCACGCTCCTGATCGAGAACAATGGCCCCGGTGGCTTTTACACCGAAATCGGCCGGACCTGCGTGCTCGGCAAAGCCTCGCAGGAGATGAAGGACGAGTTCGCGTTCGTGCTGGAAGCGCAGCAGTTCACCCTCAACCTGCTCAAGCCCGGGGCTTCGTGCAACGAGATCTGGGACCGCTACAACGGATTCATGCGTGCCAACGGCAAGCCCGAGGAGCGCCGGCTGCACTGCCACAGCCAGGGCTACGACATGGTCGAGCGCCCGCTGGTCCGGTTCGACGAGACTATGCCGATCCAGCGCAGCTCGGTCGTCGCGCTGCACCCCACCTATGTCACCGAGCGGACGTACAGCTGGGTGTGCGACAACTTCCTGATCGGCGACAACGGCGCGGTCCAGCGGCTGCACCGGTTCCCGCAGCAGCTGTTCGAGCTCGGTTGAGGGCCGCGGACCCGACGGTGGAGATCTCCATGCAGATCATTCTTCGCACGCTGGCTCCGGTCGCGCTGGGCCTGCTGTGCGCCGCGCCGGCGCTCGGGCAGTCCACGGCAACCTATCCGAGTCACCCGATCACGCTGGTCGTGCCGTTCACGCCCGGAACCGGGATCGACATCCTCGCGCGTGCTATCGGCCCGAGGCTCGTCCAGCGCTGGGGCCAGCCAGTGATCGTGGACAACAAGCCCGGCGCGAGCGGAAACATCGGCGCCGAGTTCGTGGGGAAGGCCGCGCCCAACGGCTACACGCTCATGGTAACGGTGAACACTTTCACGATCACGCCGGCGCTGTACCGAAATCTGCCTTACGACCCGATCAAGGACTTCACGCCGATCGCCAAGATCGCGCTCGCGAGCTACGCGTTCGCGGTGAATCCCGTGGTGCTGCCGGCGAAGGATCTGAGCGAGGTGCTGGCCGACGCGAAAGCCCGGCCCGGGCAGCTGAACTACGGGTCGCCCGGGAGCGGGACACCGCACCATTTGGCGATGGAGTTGCTGAAGCTGCACCTGGGGTTGGACATCGTGCACGTCCCATACAAGGGGCTGTCCGGGGCGATGACCGATCTCCTCGGCGGCCAGGTGCAAATGATGTTCGCGCCGGTGCATACGCTGCTGCCGCAGGGACGGGCGGGCAAGCTGAGACTCGTGGCGGTGACCGGCCCGGCGCGCTCGCCGCTCGCGCCGGAGGTGCCCACGTTTCGCGAACAGGGGATCGATTTCATGGACGACGTCGACGCCTGGTATGCGGTGATGGGGCCGGCCAAGATCCCGCCCGAAATCGTCGCCGCACTTAACCGGGAGATCGGCGCGATCATGAATGCGCCCGAGGTGCGCGAGAATCTCCTCAAGCAGGGACTGGTTCCGGTGACCAGCACCCCTGGTGAGCTAGCCGCGCTGATCAAATCCGACCTCGCACGCTGGGCGAAGGTGGTCGCGGAGGCGAAGATCACTGCGGACTGACCTGGAGTCGGGATGAGCTGCGGGGGGCGCGAGGCCCGCACCGCCGCCCGCGCGCCCCCGGTGCGGAATCGTCGCGAAAATCACGGCGATTCGCGACCTGCCGCGAGCGCGTCTAGCTCGTGAGGCGCCCATCGGGCGCGCCAAGCGGCGCGCATCAACACCCCAGCGCGTTGTGCCAGAATGGCGCGGCAGGCCCCACGATGCGCGATTACTGGCTGGGCAGGCTGTTCTTCGATCTCCAGAATTCTCCGGCGGTCGCGGAGGAATATCGGGCCGACCGCGGCCGGGTGCTGGCGCGCTATCCGTTGAAGCCTGAGGTGCGCGCTGCGGTCGAAAGCGACGACGTGGCTTACCTGTCGCAGCTGGTCAATCCTTATCTGCTGCGGTTCTATTTCTTCATGATCGGCATGCCGGATGAGGTCTTCATCGGCAGGCTGAGGGCCGCCGGCGCCGCTGCGGCGGCGAGGTCGAGCCATGGCTAGGCTCGCCGGGGTGTTCGCGTCGAGCCACGCGCCATTGCTCGTGCGCGGCTGGGAACACATCGCCGCGGCCAGAAAAGGGCGCCTCGCCGCGGCGTTCGCGGAGCTCGGACGCCGCATCGCGCGCGCGCGCCCCGATGTCCTGATAGAAATCGCCCCCGACCATTGGGTCAACTTCTTCATCGACAATCTGCCAAGCGTGTGCATCGGCGTGGGCGAGGTGCACGAGGGGCCGCCCGAGCCCTGGATGCGGGATTTTCCGCAGCCGAGGATAGCCGGACATCCACGGCTCGCGAGCCACCTCCTCACCGCGGCGCTGGAGCGCGACTTCGAGCCGTCGGTGTCGCACCACATGAAACTCGACCACGGCTTTTGCATACCGCTGTGGAAGGCGGGGCTCGACGCCATCCCGGCGCTGGTCCCGATCGTGATCAATGGCCTGGAGCCGCCAATGCCTACGGTCAGGCGTTGTTACGCCTGGGGGGCCCTGCTTGCCGAGGCAATTGCTACTTATCCGGAAGATCTCCGTGTGGCGATCCTCGCCACCGGAGGATTGAGCCACTCGATCGGCGAGCCCACCATGGGCGAGATCGATGAAGCGTTCGACCGCGAGTGCATCCGCCAGTTCGAGTCGGGAAGCGAGCGGGCGTTGATCGAGTTCCTGAATGAGCATCTGCCCCGCATCGGCAACGGCGCAGCCGAGGTCCGCAGCTGGGTCGCCGCCCATGGCGCTGCCGCCGGACGCGGTTTCGAGTTGATCGATTACGGCCCCGTGCCGGAGGTCTATGTCGGCTGCGGCTTCGCCTCGTGGGACCTCGGTACATCTGCCGCAGAAGACAATCCCCGCTGAGCTTTGGCGAAGCGCTGGCCGTCTTTGGCGGCCGCAAGACGCATTGCTCGAGGAAAGTCGCCGCCAAGCGCTGGGATAGCGGCACCATGCTGCCAGTTCGCGACGTTGTGCCAGCAAGCTCGAGGCCGTTGCCGCTTTCGCGCCTAGCGGCTCAGGGTATTGCCGAAACCCTTTCGACTGGGAGGGCAAGATGAGAGACGGATCGCGCTTCGCCACGCTCGGGGTCCTAGGCGTTGTCTTCGCGCTCGCGTGCAACGCGCAAACCGGTGACTGGAACAAGGTCGCCTTCGATGCTGTCGAGCGCAACGCCGAGCAGCTCGCGCTCATCGGCGACTCGCTGTACTACTTCGCGGAGCTCGGCACGCAGGAGTTCGAAAGCGCTAGGTTCCTCCAGGAAACGCTGGCGGGCATCGGCTTCAAGGTCGAGACCGGAGGCGCAGGGTTTCCCACTGCGGTGTGGGCGCAATGGGGCAGTGGCAGGCCCTTGATCGTTATCGTCACTGAAATCGACGCGCTGCCCGACGGGTCGCAGACACCAGGCAGCATCGAGCGGAAGCCGCTAGTGAAGGGCGCCCCGGGTCACATGGAGGGCCACAACACGCACGGCGCGGTAGCGGTCGGAGCGGCCTACGCTGTGAAGCAGGCGATGGAACGCTACAAGCTCCCCGGCACACTCGCCATTTCCTTCGGGCCGGCAGAAGAGCAACTTGTCAGTCGGCCGTTCCTGGTGCGCGCCGGACAGTTCAAGGACGCGGACGCCGCGATACTCGTCCACATCGGCGACAACTTCAGCACCGGCTACGGACTGTTGAACTACGCCGCGATCAGCGCCACGTTCACCTTCCACGGCAAGACCGCGCACGGCGCGGTGAACCCCTGGGACGGTCGCGACGCGGTGGATGCGGTCGAGCTGATGGACATCGGCTTTGATAAGCTGCGCGAGCATCTGCGGCCGAGCCAGCGCGCCCACCGCGCGATCACTATCGGCGGCATCCAACCGAACATCATTCCAGACCTCGGGCAGATCTGGTGGTTCGTGCGCGACGCCAGCGCGCCGTGGGCGAAGGAGAATTTCGACAAACTGGTGAACATAGGCCGGGGCGCGGCGCTGATGACCGGAACGACCATGGACATGGAGGTCGTAGCCTCCGCTTGGCCGCAACTGGGCAATCGCGTCATGGCCGAGGCGATCCAAAAAAACATCGAGCTGGTGGGCAACCCCAAGTGGAGCGCTGCGGAACAGAAATTCGCGCAAGAATTCCAGACCGCGCTTGGCCTCAAGCCGGTCGGCCTGAGCCTCCTCCCAGTCAAATTCGGCGCACGACCCCAGTCCTTCTCCTCGAACGACAGCGGCGACGTCACTTGGGTCGTGCCCACCGGAAATCTGAACTTCCCGGCGAGCGTTCCCGGGGTGAACTACCACAACTGGCAGGCTGCGGTGACGCCGACCAGCTCAATCGCGCACCAGGGTGAAGTCGCAGGCGCGAAGGTGCTGGCGGCAAGTCTCCTCGACCTGCTCACCTCCCCCGAGCTGCTGGCGAGAATCAAGGATCAATTCCAGCAAGACATCCGGGAGACGCAGTACGTTTCGCTCCTGCCCGCGGACGCCAAGCCGCCGCTCGATTTGAACCGGGAAATGATGGAGAAATTCCGCCCCGAGATGCGCAAGTATTACCTTACCAGGAAGCCGCGCTTCAACTGAGCTGCCGCGCCCGCGGCGCGACCGGGGGCCGCAGGCATACCTCGCCATGGCGACGCGAATCAAGACCACCTATGTTCTCCTCCACGGCGCCTGGCATGGCGGCTGGTGCTGGAAAAAGGTGGCGCCGGCGCTACGGGCGGCCGGGCACGACGTCTACACCCCTACCTTGACCGGCCTCGGCGAACGAGCCCATCTCGCAAGCCCGACGATCGATCTCGACACGCACATCAGCGACGTGGTCAATCTGATCGAAGCCGAGGAGCTGAGCGAAGTCGTGCTCCTCGGCCATAGCTACGGCGGCATGGTCCTCACCGGTGCCGCCGACCGGGTGGCCCCGCGCCTGCGCCGCCTCATCTACCTGGATGCCTTCCTGCCCGAGCACCGCAAGTGTTTGCTCGACTATTTGCAGTCCGACCGGCGCGCGACGATTGAGCGCGGCGCGGCGAGCGGCTTCGTCGATCCGTTGCCGCTTGCGCTGTTCGGCGTGACCGACCCGGAAGACCTCGCCTGGGCTGCGCGTCACGAGATGCCGCAGTCGTACGCGACGTTCGCGCAGCCGGTACGCCTGACCGGCGCCGGCGCAAAGCTGCCGCGTACTTACGTCTATTGCGCCAAACCGCCCACCGGCTCGTTCGACCAGTTCGCGGCGCGAGCGCGCACCGACCCCGCTTGGAAGTTCTATCAGCTCGAAACCGGCCACGACTGCATGATCACCGATCCGCAGGGCGTGATCCGGATCCTTCTCGATCACGCCTAAAGCGCTGCGCGGCGGTCCGGATCGCTAGGCCTTCGCCGCGCAGATCGCGTGCCAGACCCGGTCTGGCGTATACGGGAAGTCCAGATGATGGATGCCAAGCGGCCGCAGCGCATCGATCACGGCGTTGGCGACCGTGGGCACGGCGCCGGTCGTGCCCGCCTCGCCCGCGCCCTTCGCGCCGAGTGGGTTGCCGGGGGAAGGCACCGAATGGTCGTAGAGCTGGATATCCGGCATCCGGTCCGCGCGCGGCACCTCGTAGTCCAGGAACGTTCCGGTAACGAGCTGCCCGGTCTCGCGGTCGTAGATGCAGTGCTCGCCGAGGACCTGCCCGATCCCCTGAGCGATCCCGCCGTGCAGCTGGCCTTCGAGTAACACCTGGTTGATCACCCGCCCGCAATCGTCCACCGCGGTGTAGCGAAGGACGTCGATGATCCCAGTTTCGGGGTCGATCTCGACCTCGGCCACGTGCGCGCCGCTCGGAAAGGACCGCGGCAGCGGAATCTCGCCGTTCGAGTCGAGCGCACTGCGGTATTTTTGCGCGAGCGCCTCGATGCCGATCGACACGTCGGTGCCCTTGATGCGATAGCGACCCCGTTGGAACTCGATGTCAGTCGGCGCCGCCTCCAGCTCCTTCGCCGCGAGCTCGGTGCCCTTGCGAATGACTTCGCGCGCCGCCATCACCAGCGCGCCGCCGTGGGCCATCATCGAGCGCGAGCCGATGGTGCCCTCGCCGATAAGCGGCGGACCATCCGGATCGCTCGCCCGCAGCGTGATCTTCTGCGCATCGATGCCGAGCACCTCGCCGACGACCTCCGGAAACACGGTCTCATGGCCCTGCCCCGAAGGCCCCGAGAGCACATAGACGAGGGCATTCCCCGAGTCGCCGAATTTGATGGCCGCCTCTTCCTTCGGCGCCGCGCCCGCTCCCGACGGCTCGATGAACACGGCACAGCCGATGCCGCGCAGCTTCCCGCGCCGTCTCGACTCGGCGCGGCGCGATTCGAATGCGGTCCACTCGGCGCGCTGCACCGCCTCGTCGATCAGGCCCGGGGGATCGCCACTGTCGTACACCGACATCGCGATTGGGGTCTGGTAAGGAAACGCTGCCTTGGGAATGAGATTGCGCCGACGCAGCTCGAGCCGATCGATGCCCGTCTCGCGCGCCGCTTCCTCGACCAGCCGCTCGGCGAGGTAGCAGACGTTGGGTCGGCCGGCGCCGCGGTATGCAGTCGTCGGCGTGGTGTTGGTGAGCGCCAAGCGATGGCGGCCGTACAGTGCTGGAATCCGGTACAGATTCGCCGCATGCAGCGCGGGCGGGAGCGTGTTGATCAGCGGCCCGGGAGTGGAAAGATACGCGCCCGCGTTCACCGTCCATTCGATCCGGAGGCCGAGGAAACGGCCGTCGCGGTCGAGCGCAAGCTCGCCGGCGAGCTGCGCCCCGCGGCCGTGATAGTCGCTCTGGAAGGTCTCGCTGCGCGAGGACACCCATTTCACCGGCCGACCGAGGGTCTTCGCGGCGAGAATCGCCGCGCAGTACTCGGCGTACGCGTCGGAGCGGATGCCGAAGCCGCCGCCGACGTCCTGCGCGTGCACGCGAAATCGGTCGGCGGCAATGCCGGTGACGCCGGCGAGGCCGCCGAGCATGAGCGACATCCCTTGGCTGCTCGTGTACAGGTCGTACCGGTCCGTGGCCGCGTCGTACGCGGCGAGGCAGGCCTTCGGCTCCATCGGGTTGCCGACCATGCGCTGGCTGTCGAGGCGGACGCGCGTCAGGTGCCCCGCGCGCGCGAACGCCTCGTTCGTCGCCGCCTCGTTTCCGTACTCGTAGTCGAAGCAGACGTTGCCGGGAATGTCCGCGTAGAGCAGCGGCGCGTCCGGCGCGAGCGCATCGTCGGCGTCCACGAGCACCGGCAAGTCGCGGTACGCGACCGCGATTTTCTCGGCGGCGTCCTGTGCCGCGAGCGCCGTGGCGGCAACCACGAGCGCGACCTCCTGGCCGACGAAACGCACGCGCGCGTTCGCGAGCACGTCGCGCTGCGGGACCAGGATCTTCATCCCGCCCCGGCCCGGATACTTGACCAGCTGCGGCGCGGTCTTGAAGCCGGCCCGCGCCGTGTCGGCGCCGGTGAACACCGCGACCACCCCCGCCGACCGGAGCGCGGGCTGCACGTCGATCGAAACGATCTCGGCGTGCGCGCGATCGGAGCGCAGGAAGTAGCCGTGCACTTGCCGCGGCAAATTCCAATCCGCGGCGTAGCGTCCCTGTCCCGTGATCAGCCGCAAATCCTCGCGGCGTCCTGTGAACGTTCCGGACATATCTGGCGCTTCCTTAGCGGTTAGTGGCCCCGACCGTGGGGCGCGTCGAAATCCACCCGCGGGCCAAGCGGCACGACCCGGCTCGGATTCACCCCCAAGTGGCTGCGGTAGTAGTGCTCCTTGATCTGCCCGAGGTCGACGGTCGGCGCGACGCCCGGATATTGGTACAGCTCCCGTGCGTAGGCCCACAGGTTCGGGTAGTCCTGCAAGCGGCGGATGTTGCACTTGAAGTGATAGTGATACACGACGTCGAACCGCGCGAGGGTCGTGAACAGCCGCCAGTCGGCCTCGGTGAGGCGGTCCCGGCACAGATAGCGGTTGTCGGCAAGGTGGCGCTCGAGCACATCGAGTGTGGCAAACAGCTCGCGCACGGCTTGCTCGTACCGGTCCTGCGCCGTGGCGAATCCGGCGCGATAGACGCCGTTGTTCACGGTGCGGTAGATGAGCTCGTTCCAGCGATCGATCTCCGGCCGTAGCGCCTCGGGATACATGTCGGGCAGCGCTTTCTCCGCCCACGCGTCGAACTCGCGGTTCAGCATGCGAATGATCTCGGCCGACTCGTTGTTGACGATGGTAGCGTTCTCCCTGTCCCATAGCGCCGGCACGGTTACCCGCCCGGTGTAGTGCGGCCGCGCCTTGGCGTAGATCTGGTATAGGAAGCGTGCGCCGTTGACCGCGTCGGGGATGCAGCCGGGCCGCTCGTTGAAGGCCCAGCCGTTGGCTTCGGTGATCGGATCGACGATGGCGATCGAGATCGCGCGCTCCAGGCCCTTGAGCGTCCGAAAGATCATCGTGCGGTGCGCCCAGGGACACGCGAGGGAGACATAGAGGTGGTAGCGTCCCGCTTCAGCTTTGTAGCCGGAGGAGCCGTCCGCAGTGATCCGGCTGCGGAAGGCGGACTCGGTGCGGACGAACTCGCCGCCCGTCGCGCGGGTGTCGCGCGGGAGGTCCCGCCAGAGGCCCTCGACCAGCATCCCCATTCGTTGGTCGGTCCTAGTCGCCCGGCGCGCGCGTCACGCTTACGGCATCCTTGGCATACTGCTTCGTCTGTTCGCGGCAGCGAAACTGCCCTTCGATGACCATCAACCCGAGGCGCTAATGATGTCACAGAAGAAAGCGGGACTCGTAACCGGCGGCGCGACCGGGATTGGCCGCAGCGCCGTACTCGCGCTCGCGCGCGCGGGGTACGACGTCGCGGTCAACTACAGCCGCAGCGAGGCGAGCGCCAAGGAGACGGCGCGCGCGGCCGAGCAGCTCGGTGCGCAGACGCTGCTCTACCGCTGCGACGTGAGCGACGACGCCGCGGTCCGCAGCATGCTGCGCGCGGTCGATGAGCGGTTTGGCCGGCTCGACGCGCTGATCAACAACGCGGGCACGACGACCGAGGTGCCGCCCAAGGACTTCGAGGCGATGACGGCCGAGGAGTGGGACCGCGTGTTCGCGGTAAACGTGCGCGGCGTCTTCCAGGTAACGCGCGCCGCCCTGCCCTTGCTGCGCAAGGGCTCGCAGCCGTGCATCGTCAACACCGCGAGCATTGTCGGACTGCGCCCCGGCCCGCAGCCGCTGCCGTACGCGGCGAGCAAGGCCGCGGTGGTCAATTTGACCAAGACGCTCGCCTACAACCTGGGTCCGGAGATCCGAGTAAACGCCGTCGCGCCGGGCTGGATGGAGGGGGACTGGATGAAGCGGATGCTCAAGGACAAGTACCAGGAGCTCATGGCGCGGCGCGCCAAGCTGACCCCGTTGAAACGGTGCGTGACCGCCGATGAGGTCGCCGAAACCATGCTGAGCCTCATTCAGGGCAATCGATTCGTGACCGGCGAAGTGATCGTGATCGACGGCGGATTCAGCAGCTCGACCTAGGAGGACCGCGGCATGCTCGAAGGCGTTGTCCCCTTCCCGCCGGAGTTCGCGCAGCGCTACCGCCGCCGCGGCTACTGGGCGGACCGATCGCTCGCGCAGGAGTTCGCGGCGGTGTTTCGCCAGTTTGCCGACCGTATCGCGCTGATCGATCGCGACCGGCGCTACACCTACGCCGCGCTCGACCAGGCGAGCGACCGCCTGGCGTTGAACCTGCTCGCGCTCGGGTTGCGGCCGCTCGATCGGGTGGTGGTCCAGCTGCCGAACGTTGCGGAGTTCGTGTTGCTGTACCTCGCGCTGCAAAAGATCGGCGCCATCCCGATCGCCGCGCTCGCGACGCACCGGTACACCGAGGTGAGCCAGTTCGTGCGAACCGCCTCGGCCGCCGCCTGCGTCTATCCGGCGGCGCAAGGTGAGTACCGCTTCGCGCCGATGATCAAGCGCGTGCTGGAAGAGTCGCCATGTCTCAAGCTGCGCATCGCCCTCGACGCCGCGGAGCCGGGCGAAGCGTCGCTCGCCGATCTCATCGAGCGCGCGCCGGTGCGGCCGCGCAGCGAGCTCGAGCGGATCGCCATCGACCCGACCGATCCGGCGGTGTTCCAGCTCTCGGGCGGCACCACCGGCGTGCCGAAGCTGATCCCGCGGACGCACAACGACTACGCCTACAACTCGAAGGCGGCGGCCGCGGTATGCGGCGTGGACGGCGGGGCGGTCTTGCTCCTCGTCCTGCCGATCGCGCACAACCTGCCGCTCGCGTGTCCGGGGATTCAGGGGTTCATGTTCCACGGCGCGCAGGTGGTCGTGAGCACGAGCACGCGCCCCGAGGACATGTTTGCGCTGGTGGAGAAGCACCGCGTGACCCATATCAAAGTGGTGCCGGCGCTGCTCATCCGGCTCATCAACAGTGCGGCGATCACGCACTACGATCTGTCGTCGGTGCGCTATATCCAGAGCGGCGGGCAGCGGATGCAGCCCGAAGTGCGCGCGCGCACCAAGGAGCTCATTCCCGGCGCTTTCGTCCAGGAAAACTTCGGCATGTCGGAAGGCATGCTGCTCTTCGTGCGCCGCGACGATCCGCCGGACGTGCAGCTCGAAACCTGCGGCCGACCGATCTGCCCCGACGACGAGGTGCGGCTGGTGGACGAAGACGACAACGTTGTCGCGCCGGGTGAAGTGGGCGAGTTCTGCGCGCGCGGGCCATACACGCTGCGGGGCTACTACGGGGCGTCCGAGTACAACGCCAAGGCCTTCGCCACTGACGGGTTCTATCGGTCAGGGGATCTGATGCGCGAGCACCGGTCGGGAAACTATATCGTCGCCGGCCGCAAGAAGGACCTGATCAACCGCGGCGGCGAGAAGATCAGCGCCGAAGAGATTGAGAACTTGATCCTGTCGCATCGCGCGGTACAGAACGTCGCTTGCATCGCCGTGCCCGATCCCGACCTGGGCGAGCGCATGTGCGCCTGCGTGATCCTGAAGCCCGGGGCCGAGCTCACCCTCGCGGAGCTGGTCGCCTTTCTGGCGGGCAAGGAGATCGCGAAGTTCAAGCTGCCCGAACGATTGGCGTTGCTCGAGGACTTCCCGCTGTCGGCCTTCGGCAAAGTCTCGAAGAAGACCCTGGTCGAGACGGTGTCGAAGCAGGGGACCGCCACGGCGGCCGGCAGCGCGCCGGCGACCGGCGGTGCGGCGCGCTAGGCGATTCGAGAGGAGCCATGCGAATCATCGATCTGCACTGCTATCCGGGCACCCAGGCTTGGATCGACTGCCAGGGGCCCTACGTCGAGGCGCTGGCCCAATACTGGCATCGCAGCTGGGTCGCGAAGAGCGAGGACGAGGTGGTCGCGGACTTCACCCAGGCCGGGGTCGAGGCGCTGCTGGTCGCGTTGGATCTCGAGACCACGGTTTCGACGCCGCCGTGCACCAACGAGTATGTGGCCGCCATGTGGCGGCGGCATCCTGAGCGGATCATCCAGGCGTGGGGCACCCTCGACCCGTTCAAGGGCGAGCTCGCCATGCGGCAGGCGCGCCAGGCGGTCGAGGAACTCGGCCTGATCGGATTTCACTTCCACCCGATCATGCAGCACTTCGCGGTGAACGACCGGCGCTTCTATCCGCTGTTCGAGCTGATCGATGAGCTCAAGGCGGCGGTGATGATCGACGTCGGCACGACCGGCATGGGGGCGGGGATGCCGGGCGGCATGGGCGCGCGAATTCGCCATGCACACCCGTCGGCGATCGACGATCTCGCCGCCGACTTCCCGCGCCTAAAGATCGTCATGGCCCATCCGGGCTGGCCGTGGGTCGATGAGACGACCGCGGTCGCGCTGCACAAGGGTAACGTCTTCTGGGAGATGTCGGGCTGGGCGCCGAAGCATTTCCCGGCGCAACTCAAGCTCGACATGCGGGCGCGGCTGCAGGACAAGATCATGTTCGGGAGCGACTACCCGAGCCTGCCGTACGCGCGCGTCATGACCGAGTGGCAGGAGCTCGGTTACAGCGCGGCGGTGATGGAGAAGATCTTTCACGGCAACGCCGAGCGCGTGCTGGGTCTTTGACACCCTCCCCACGGCCGGAACGCTGCGCCACCCTGATCGCATTGCCCGGATGAACATGGCCGCAGGAGCCCGCAGTCGGGCGCGGTGCGCGAAGCGCCAGCGGCAATGGCCGCGGCGGAAGCCCGACGCCAGCTCGGCGCCGGACGCGGGCGGCCGGGGTGCTACGGCTGGGGGGTGGGCCGCCCCTCGAAGACGCAGTGCTCGGTCACCTGTCCGGCGAGATCCACCACATCGAGCATGCTCGGCGCCTGCGCATGCGCCCAGCGCCGTGCGCATAGGACGGCTTCGTCCTGGTAGCCGAAGAATTGCGTTTGCCGAGACCCTTGGCGGTAGACCACCCAGCCATAGGGCTCCGCGGATTCGACGCGGAAGCGCAGGGGCTCTGAGGCGAGCGGCATCGATGCGCGACGGCTCAAGGGTGTTGCGCCGAAATCGGCCGCACCAGCCCAGCGGCTTCGAACATCCACGCGGCCTCCACTTGGCCGTACGGCGTTTCGACCTTCAGCGCGCTCGGGCGGTTCGCCGCGGCGAGCGATCGGCCGTAGTCGAGCGCCGCATCCCGGTCCTGGAAGTGGAGGCTCTCCGGGTCGCCCTCGCGCAGCAGTTCCCAGCCGACTCGGGCGCTCGGGTAAATCACGAAGATCTTCATTGCAGAACGCTCGCCGATCCGCCGACGCGGCGAATGCCCTTGAATGCCCCGTACGCCCATTCGTCTTCGACTGCGCCGTTAGTGGCGATGACGCGGACAAGGCTCGGGCGATGCGCTTGCGCCCAACGGTGAGCGCACTCGAGTGCACCGTAACGTTCCGCGAACGCCTGGAGGTCCTGATCGCCCTCTACCCGGACCCGCCAGGCGCCCTGCGCCGGCGCTACGATGACGATGGGGTCTTGCATGTCGCCTCCGTCACTTCAGAATCTGGTGTGCGCTGCCCGCCTCGTCGTCGACTTTCCCGTCATCGGCCCGGCGAACCCGGCGAAGGAGCGCACGAGTGAAGTGTGAGTCGAGCCGCGCTGCGGTGCTGTAAACGATTGTTACGTAACCTTATTGCAGTGTGAAGAGCGACCACGACGATGACGAATGTTCACAAATCGCCGGCGCGAACGCGCGCGCGACGGACGGGCACCGCGCGGCGCTGAGCGAATGACCGCCTACTTCGCCGCCGAAGCACTGCTGCCGAGCGGGTGGGCGCGCGACGTTCGCATCGAGGTCGACGCGCACGGCGCGATCGCCGCGGTCGCCGCGGGCGCCGCGGCGCGCGGTGCGAACCGCCTGCAGGGCGCGGTGCTGCCCGGGCTCTGCGACCTGCACTGCCACGCATTTCAACGCGCGCTCGCCGGGCTTGCCGAGCAGCGCGCAGCGAGCGAGGACAGCTTTTGGACCTGGCGCGAAGCGATGTATGCGTTCGTCGAGCGGCTCGGGCCGGACGAGCTGGAGGCGATCGCGAGCCAACTCTACGTCGAATTGCTGAAGGGCGGGTTCACCTCGGTCTGCGAGTTCCACTACCTTCACCACGGCCCCGACGGCAAGCCTTACGTCCGTCCGCACGAGATGGCCGAGCGGATCGTCGCCGCGGCCGCCGCGGCCGGGATTGGCCTCACGCTGCTGCCCGTGCTCTACAGCGCGGCCGATTTCGGGCCCCGGCCGCCACAGCCGGGCCAGCGACGGTTCCTCGGCACCCCCTCGAGCGTGGCGAGGATGATCGAACGGCTGGTGCGGACATGGGCCGCGAATCCCAATCTGCGCTTCGGCATGGCGCCCCACTCGCTGCGCGCGGTGCCGCCCGACGCGCTCGCCGAATGCGTCCGCGCGCTGGATGCTATCGACCCGTCGGCGCCGATTCACATTCATATCGCCGAGCAGGCGCAGGAGGTCGAGCACTGCCGCGCGTGGAGCGGTCGCCGGCCGGTCGAGTGGCTGCTCGAGCATCACGAGCTCTCGCCGCGATGGTGCCTGGTCCACGCGACGCACCTGAGCGAAGCCGAGACCGAGCGGCTGGCCCGCTCCGGGGCGACCGCCGGCCTCTGTCCGACGACCGAGGCGAACCTCGGCGACGGCCTGTTTCCGCTGCGCCACTATCTGGAGCACGGCGGCCGGTTCGGCGTCGGCTCGGACAGCAACGTCTCGGTGTCCGCGATCGAGGAGCTGCGTTGGCTGGAGTACGGGCAACGGCTAGCGCATCGGCGGCGCAACATCGCCGCCACCGCGGCGACACCGTCGGTCGGCCGGACGCTCTACGAGCGCGCGCTGAGCGGCGGGGCGAGCGCCGCGGGCCGGCCGGTCGGCGGGATCGCGCCCGGCGCGCGCGCGGATTTCGTCGTGCTCGATCCGGCGTCGCCATTTCTCGCCGAGCGAACCGGGGACGCGCTCCTCGATGCGTTCGTATTCGGCGGCAACACGAGCCCGATCCGCGACGTATTCGTCGGCGGCGTCGCGATGATCGCGGATCGACGGCACGCCGAGGAGTCGCAG
>Ga0187846_10000612_pt1 | contig 20280 bp, 12 predicted proteins | sample TC_taG_FD_161473 | JGI IMG/M metagenome (GOLD analysis project Ga0187846, IMG submission 161473) | Biofilm microbial communities from the roof of an iron ore cave, State of Minas Gerais, Brazil - TC_06 Biofilm (v2) | ecosystem: Environmental > Terrestrial > Deep subsurface > Cave > Wall biofilm...
GCTATTGCAGCGGCCTTTTCACGATCTTAACCCGGCGTCCTACCCTCCCAGACGATGTCAAAGGGCGTATTTGAGGCGCGATGTTCTTCAATATACTTTTTGATTGCCCGGATATCGGCGGGAGTAATCTCTGCCAGGCTCCCATCTTCGTTCAACTTGTTCGGGAGCAGGCCATCATAGCGCAGCACGCGCTGCATTGATTTCATGCGCGGCCATGCACCAACGACCCAGATGGGGATTCTGGGAGACTGTACAGGCGGGGGCAGGAGGGTCATTCCTCGCACTTGATAGTGCTGGCCTTCATAATGAAGCGGCTGGCCGCTCCAGAGGCCTGTGATGATCTCAAGGCTTTCGTCGAGGAGCTTCGCCCTGGTTTTGCGCTCCATCACTTCGCCTACTTTGTAGAATCCCGCGTCATCCTCTGCCGCGCCTAACCCCACGGGCAGGATCAACCTCCCGCCGGAAAGGTGGTCAAGCGTCACCGTTTCACGCGCGACTTTCCAGGGACGCCGCCGTGAGAGCGGGGTCACCATTGTGCCAATTCGCACTCGCCGTGTATGCACAGCGATCGCCGCAAGCACAATCCACGGATCGTACCATGCTGTTGCCGGGTACTGATCGGTCTCAATTGAGATGCAATCAGGAATAAAAACAGCGTCCCACCCTGCTGCTTCCGCTTTCTGAGCGAGTTCAGGGATAGTATGTACGTCACCACCAGGAATGATAAAACCATATCTCATAGCTTGCTCCTGTTCGCTTTTGAGCATCTCCTGCAATTGTAGTGTATCACTCATGAATGCCAGCATAGACTGATGAGAAATCCATCTCCCAAAAATGCGCAACCTTAGCGTCTTCGATGTAAAGGATTTCTAGAGAACACGACTTTTATGAAGATTCCCTTTGAAATCGGGATAGCGGAACAACCAGCATGGCCGATGAATCGGCGGTGGCCGCGATAAATCGGGCCCTACGGATGGCCGGATTAGTGTGTTAAATGCTATAAAGCGTGAATGAGGAGAGACCTATGGAAGCAGTTCTTCAAGGCCCATTTGGACGAGTAGTCCTGGGACCGGGTGTAATGACTATTGGACGTGCAAGGGACAATCAGCTTGTTATTAGCGGCGCCACGACCTCGTCACACCATGCCGAAATTCGTCCTGACGTCAATGGTTACAGTCTTACCGACTTAGGTAGCACCAACGGTACCTTTGTCAACGAACGAAAACTTAATCACCATATGCCGCATCTTCTTCAAGGTGGTGACATGATCCGCATTGGTAGTACAACGTTCATGTACGAGGCAGGCAGCCCGGCTCTTCGCGGCCAGCTAATGCAGGAGAGTATTCTTGACGACGCACCTACTGTTCAGGTGCGACCATCCGAATATAGAGCAAATGATCTAAGTGAGCAGTGGGGATACCAGCCGCCCTCTAATTATTCCGCCTATCCCTCACAACAGCAGCCTGCTCCTCCGCCCTTCGCACCGGCACCGCAGCAGCTAAACTCGCCGCCCCGGGCGATAGATGCGAATAGCAGCTACGGCATGCCTCAACAGCAGCCTGCACCTCCATCCTTCACACCTGCATACCCCCAGGCAAATATGCCGCCCTGGGCAATGGATAGAGCAAGCGACTACGGTATGCCTGTGCAGCCTCTGCCCAACGCGCCACCACCCATGCAGTCGCCACCAGTGAAGCTGGAGTCAAACAACCGGCTAAAGGTGCTGCTCATAGTCCTGGCAGTCGTCCTTGTCCTGGGTGCGGGTGGGGGTGGCGCCGCCGCCTACCTCCTCACGAGACCGCAGCCAGTGCTGAGCGTCACCAGCACCTACAATGCCGGGTCGATTCCCGCTGGCTCAACCGGCACCGTCTTGCATGTCAATGCTCACAGCTTCTCTGGCTCCTCTGCCATCACCTTCCTGCTCGATAACGTGCCTGTAGCAAGCGGCCAGAAAGTGAATAGTGATGCTGATGGCAATGTCAGGGCAGACCTGACTGTCACAAATGCCTGGACCGTAGGCAATCATACGCTGACTGCTAAAGATGCCAGCGGTTACGCTACGAAAGCCGGCGTGCCTGTCGCAATTGTGCCCCAGGGTCAGGCTCACACCCCTGGCCCTAATGGAGCTCCACCTGACGATATGAGCTTTACGCTCAACGCGAATCTGCAGGGCAAGGATACCGGGACAGGGCAGCAGCTTGGTTCGGTTACAGAAACGCTGGTGATTACAGGGAAGCCCGACCCATCAGGTGGGACTGTTTGCCGGGCCCTCGCTGACGGCCAGACGCAAACCAACACCGGGAGTACCAGTAACGGCATCACCTATCGCGAGACTTACGTCTTGTCGTGTATTGGTACGTATAAAGGAGGTAAGCTCTCCTATACTGAGACAGCGACCGCTGATAGAGTAGATTTCTCCAACGGGATATCCTGTGTGGCGCACACGCCCTATGTTTATGAGCACCTGGAGGGAACATTCACGAGTCAAAACACGATCAGCGGAACTTTCAGTACCGGCAGCATTACTGCGGACTGCAACCAGGGTATTGGCACCCAGCAATACAATGCTAGTAATGGTAGCTGGACTGCGCAAATGTCATGAGTCATCCCGAAAAATCCAGCGCTGCTGGCGAAATCTCTCCGTATCTCTGTAAGGGCGGGGGTGGTGTTGAGAGGGGTGGGGACCCTTGCGGTCGCCCTTGAGCTTCGCCAACGCTCTCAAATAATGCGGGATGACTCATGTCTCCTATCCTGGTTGGCTTGGAAAGAGGGCAGGCAGATTGCGTCCCACACGCATCCATTGCCCCCATTGATAGCGTTGATGGAGACCAACACTCAACAGGAATGTGACGACTCCCGCAATTGTAGTAACCACCAAGGGCAAGGTGAATGCAGCAAGCAGCAGGCCCACAAAGCTTCCTGCCAACACACTATTGAGCACGGCCATCATGCCAGCCGTCGATAAGAAGACCTGCCACCTCGATCTATGCATCGGCCCAAGGCTCTCCATGGGGAGACTCGTATCATCATGAGAGGAGAGGATGAAGTAGGGCTGCATCTGCGGGGCATACTCCAGGTAGAGGTGGCGAATGCGGTTGATGCCGAGCGTATAGATGATATCTGCTGAGCCCGATTGCAGCACGCGCTCAAAGGTGATCAGCCCCATAAAAAAGAGGGTAGGAAGTAAGACCAAACTAAACACGTAAAAGGCCGTTCCCAGGTGAGAGAGTTGTCCCACAAAGGCCAGGGCAATTAATCCGCTTGACACGGCTCCTACAAAGAGACTGGAGCGGCCATTGGCTTCTGAAATGGTCATGGCTCGTCCAGTCTGTAAGTTGTAGTGTTCGGTCGTCATGATCGTGATGAGTTGGGGAGAAAGCTCCACGGGGAGCCGTTTGTTTTCCGGTTGCTCCATCTGTATCTGTTCCTTTCGAGAATTGCGCTCTTTCCTTTGCATGCAGAAAGAGTGATCGTCATGCTCCTGGTTCAACGTTCTTGCAGTATGCTTTGAACCAATGTTCTTATTGTACCTCATACACAGGAGGAGGAGCAATCCAAAAGGCGACCGCAAGGATCCCTCGTTACACCTAATCCCACAGTGAGCCAAGCATAGCCAGGCGGCCTGCATATTCGATGCGTTTAATCCAGTCTTTGGGCCATGCCTCAAACCCGTGATAGGCGCCGGCAAACGCTCCCGCCAGGCACGCGATCGAGTCCGAGTCGCCCGAGGTGACTGCAGCCCTGCGAAGAGCGGCCACCGCATCATCAGGATAGAGCAGGAAGCAGAGCAGCCCTGTCGCAAATGCCTCTTCTGCGACCCAGCCTCCCCCTGTTGCCAGGCAGGGATCTCGCTCCCGGTCTGCCTGGCGCAATGCCTCGTCCAGGCGATCTAATACAGCCAGGCATTCGTCCCAGCCCTGTGCAATAAACATTTCCGGCGACGGGATAGCGGGGCGCTGCCAGAGCGAGCCAAGCCAATCTGTATGGTAGACTGTACGCTGCTCCCCTGCATAGGTACGCAGGCGCGCCGGTAATTCCTGGGGAGAGCAGCCTGCGACCAGTTCAGCAATTGCCTGCGCAGTAAGGTCTGAGGCAGCCAGCGCGGTGGGGTGGCCGTGTGTCATGGCAGCCTGAAATTGCGCAATCGCTGCGCGAGTGACCTGTGGGATACCCTTTGGGCCAGCAGGCAGCAGTCCTACCGGGGCAACACGCATGTTAGCCCCGCATCCTTTAGAGGTTGCAACCGTTGCTTGCTGCCAGGGCAACTCCTGTTCAAGATCGCGACATGCCTGTATGCAGGTTCTACCTGGAGCGCGGTTGTTCTCAGGGTCATTTAGCCACGCAACAAAAGTTTGGCGCAGCCGTCGTTCTACATTAGCCGGCGTATACGGGCGCGGCGTTTGCATCAAGGCCTCTCCGACAGCCAGCGCCATCTGCGTATCGTCGGTTACGCGCGCCGGATCACCCTCGGGCTGAAGAGGGCCACCAGGCGGAAACCACGCAAGGATTTCATGTACACTTAGAAATTCGGTTGGCTTGCCGAGCGCATCGCCGCAAGCAAGACCAAAGAGACAGCCGGAAGCGCGTCGCAGTGAGGGCATATTCCGTTTCCTCCATTATGCAAATATTTTCCTAAAGTATTCTTTCCCTCGACGGCGCCAGTGTACCAGATATGAGGCAGGTTGTCAGTGAAATTAAGGCATTTTGATAATCATGCTGCTTCTTCAATCCAGGTATGGTATACTTGCCATTAACAAGGAGAGAACCAACCTCTCTTAAATTGAGGCAAACATATGAGTCCCAGATCACCGCGTATTACTGCGGTTGAGCTTCTAAGAGCCTTGAAGCATGCTGGTTGGCAACAAGTACGACAGAGCGGTAGCCATGTAACCTTAAAACATCCTATTAAGGCAGGAAGTGTTACTGTTCCTAAACATGCTAATGTAATTATTAAGCCGAAAACGCTATCTTCAATTCTGGAACAGGCAGGACTTACGGCAAATGAACTACGGGAATTGCTTTGAATCTGGAGAATGAAGGAATGAGTGAGTACCAATACACTATCATACTGCACCCTGATACAGAGGAGGGAGGGTATACTGTAACTGTACCAGCTCTACCCGGATGTGTCACTCAAGGAGAGACTCTCGAAGAGGCTATTGCAATGGCTAAGGATGCAATCCGTCTGCATGTCGAGACTCTTATAGCATATGGTGAGCCTGTCCCTGAGGAACGTGAGCATCCGCAGGCAATCATTATTAACGTAGCGGCCTGAGAGTCTTTTACGTGGAACTTGCAAGTCTCAGCCTGAGTTTTCCCATTGCAGCACTCTACTATATGTATATCTAGGGTGTTCCCCACCTTCCCCTCATGCGCCACCGCCGCATCAACCGGAGGACCCTATCCCTCCACCTCCCATAACGTACTATCAAATCCCGTCAGCAAAGGCGATTGGGTCCCGGCAGGCACAACCACCAGCAACGCACGCATGGCACGGGTCATGCCCACAAACATGATACGTCGCTCGCGTGCCAGCGTCTCCTGCTGCTCTTCGCCCAGCTCGCCCGCAGGCACCATCGCATAGCGGCTATGCGTGAAGCCAGCCAGGGCCACCACAGGAAATTCGAGGCCTTTCGATGAATTGAGCGTCAGCACCTTCACTTCTGGACAGGTGAGATCCAGTTCCCGCCCTCTCATAAACCTGGCCTTCACCCCCTGCTCGACCAGTTCCGAAGCAATCGATTCGCCTGCTCTTTCAGATGGACAGAGAATCGCGCTCGCTCCAATTTGCAGTCTGAGCTCGCGGGAAGCTCCGCGCAAAAAGCTTGCCAGCAGTTGCACTTCTTCCCTTTCGCTGTGCATCGCCCGCACAAGCGGCCTTGGACCATTGTTGACATAGATACGCTCGACCGCTTCTGGCTCAAGCGCTCCGGCCGCCAGGTAGGATTGGGCGGCCTCTCCAATTTCGCGTGTCGACCGATAGTTTGCGCGCAACACACTGGTACGGCCCTGGAACTTCAGGCATTCATGCACATCGCTCCAGTTAAACCCACTGCCGTAGATGGACTGGTTGGCATCTGCGGTGATAAAGAGCCGGTTGGGCGTTCTGCACAGGCCGATGAGCAGGCGCAAGATGCTTGGGTCGAGGTCCTGCGCCTCGTCTATCACTACGGCATCATAACGTTTGACCTGCTCGCTGTGTGAAAAGATACCCTCCGCTCTTGCCCTTGCCTGGTGCCAGGTTTCCACGCCAGATAGTTTGAGCAATCGCAGCAGCGTTTCATGAACTCGCCAGACCGCTCTTCGCTGCATATCGTTGAAAGGAAGCTTGCGGCCTGGACGCCTGGCAGCCAGGTAGCCCTCCAGTGCGCTGATCTGGCGAGCCACAATCACCTGGCCTATTTCCTGCAGCAGGTACTCGTAGCTCAGCCGCTCGATAGCCTGCCTCTGAGCCTGCTGCTGCACGGGATTGCCCTCAAATTTCGCCTGCTTTACTGCCCGCTGCACAAGCTCGTGCAGTTTTTCTTCTGTGACAATGCGCGGAGGCCTGCCCGCGCCTTCCAGTACATCGTGCGTAATTTTGTCAACGGTTTTCACCTCCACATAACAAACATCGTCGTCTAGAAGCTGCTTTAATAGCTGTTCGGAGAACTTTTTAAGGGCATTGGTATAGGTAGTAAAAAGAATAGAGGGCGCGGGCTGGCCCATGTTACGCAATTTTTCAATCAGCGAGCGCACGCGGTAGAGCGCGACCGTGCTTTTACCAGTTCCAGGGCCGCCCTTGACCTGCGTTGGCCCGGTAGCCCTGATCGCCCAGCTTACAAAGCGCTCCTGTTCGGGTGACAGGCGCAGCAGGAAGCCGAGCAACTCTCCCTCTTTGTAGCGCATAAGGTCATCCAGGTCGTCTACAAGATAGGTTGGTTGTTGCATGACCTGGGTAAGCGTAGGAGGGAACATATAATCGAGAATCTGCGCCAGGTGTTCCGCTGGCACATCTGTACAGTCCAGCAGCTCATCTTCGGTCTGAATTGCCAGCAACCTGGCATGGTACTCTTCAGGCACGTGTAGATTCGCCAATAACTCCTCAGTAATCGGCTGCGACAGGGCTTTCTTTTCTGCTGCGGTAGATGCAAACCAGTTGGGCTGTTTTTGCTCGACAAGAATCTCTATTGCGGGATCAAATCCTCCGAGAAACTCAGCTTCCAGGTCACCGTCATAAGTATCATCGTCGCGGCGCTCTAACTTGAGCAGGCTGACATATGGATCTCGATAGGTATAGAAGATGCGATAATCGCCACAGCGCAGGCGACACACCTCTCTGTTTACGTGTGTAAGTTGCCTCTTGGTCTTTCCATCAGGTGTAGGGTCTTGCTCAAGTAATCTGATCTTTTCAAGCACCTGGTGTGATTCCTTATTAGGCAACGCCCGCCACCCGGCAAGAAATGCCGGTGTCGGCGTCCATAACCACTCTCCACTCATAAGTTAGTTATCCCCCCTTTATTTGCGTATGCATGTATATCCACCCTCATCTCCATCGCCCGCTGCATCTCATCATACATTTCCATAATCACCCGCTTCGTGCGGTACTCGCCGTACTGCTTCTCATCCTTGAGCTTCACAAATCGATCTACGGAAGCACAGAAATTTCACCGAGCAGATCTACTCCAGCGGATACATCTGAACCACAACACCAAAGGCCATATTGGGCGTTTGCACATAGGCAGAACCTATCGGAAGTTGTTCGATACGTGCTGCTACATCTTGGCCCTGACGTCCCCTAATGAAGCCAGATACTTTCTTGGAGTCAGGATAGTTTACGCGGAAGATGACCTTAGTGCCTGCGTTGCCTAGAATATCCTGATGGAAGTCACTAATGCCTTGGCTGGCTACGACGACTGCTATGCCAAACTTGCGTCCCTCTTTCATAATCTTGGGAAGCGTTACATCTCGTGCAAGGCGGTGGGCCTCATCCAATACGACGGCAAGGCGCAGGCGCTCTGCATTACCCCAGCGGAACATATCTCGATACAGCCTACGCAGGACAAACGCGCCAGCTGCCAGTTGCAATTCCTCAGCATAGAGATTATGCAGGTCTATAACAAGGCCTCGTCGGATAGATGAGAGTAGATCCGGCGCGTGCTTGATTGGCTTGAAAAGATCCATATCCAATAAGGGGCGACAACGTGCTGCAACATTGTTTACGTGGCGGACCTGTTCTTCTTGCTTGATGCGTCTAAGCACTTCCTCAGGTGTTGGATACTCCAAGTCTGTTGCTTCTTCATCTTCAAACCCTCCCGCTTTGTAAGCATCTTGTATTGCAGTATATATGATGTCGCGCTGTATCAGTCCCATGCCGGTCACATTGGCAAAGATCTCAGCAAGCGCATAGCTGGTCGCTTTCCATCCACCTGAGCCATTTTCTTGTGTACATTCAAATGGTGAGAAAGGAAGTCCCTTTGCAGCATCAATGACTGTAGGATGGATTTTTTGTACAAAGGGTCCATCTGGATCGACAAACTGTCCGTGAAAATCCAGTACCAATGACGGCACGTCTTGCTTGCTCAGCTCACATAAGATGCGCGTGGCGGTCCATGATTTTCCCTGTCCTGGAATACCCAGGATGAATAGGTGCGGACTGCCTTTTGTACTAGGTGTCCACACAATGGGTTTCCCTGATGCTTCGCCCAACGGGATAACAACCTCATCTACATCGGGTTGCGTCTGCTCATCAGTACCGATGTTGGCGGAGACGTTCTCAGAATATGAGGTATCTATGTCATCTCCTCGATTTTCTGTCTGATTCATGTTATCAGGTTGATTATCATCTAAGCTGGTTTCATCTTCCTCAGGAGAAAAAGCAGGTAGCGGGCCGGTACCATATCCAGGTAGCAACAGTGACGAGGATTCATCAGTATTCTCCAGCATATCTGCCGTGAGTACGATGATTTTTGCTTTCTCAGTTTGTGTCTCGATCAGCAGCGGCTTACGGTGTGTGCCTTCAAGGTTGACGATATAACCTTCATACGCCGGTCGAAACTCTAAACCCGTCTTTTCAAGGCGAGCAAGCTGTTCCATAAAGGGCTTTTCAGCTTCAGGATCGAAGAGCTGATAGCGGCGCGAGCGCTCAAAGTAGAACCTGAGCACATTGGCCAGGTACGAACGTTGCAGGATTGCATCGACACGCTCGTCACTTCTAAAGAAGCGATTTCTCATAGTCTGTGCTGATCCTTCCATTTGCAGCGCCATGTCTTCGGCTAACTCCTGTAGAGGAGCTTGCCCTCGTCGCCATTTCACCTCGATGAACGTAGCATCGACGATATTGCGCCTCAAGGAGACAAGTACCAGGTCGCAGCGTCGCTCACCTTTCAGAGGACTTCCCGATCCTTCTTGTGAGAAGAGACGCGGGTACGCATCCACAGGGATAAGCACAGCCTGTTTCAGACGCCCAGCCTTCTGGAGTTGTGCAGTTACTATGCCAAGCCCAACGGCTGCTGCAGCACTGGTTGGGGACTCAAGAACCTGCAAAGCCAGCCGCCCAGAAACAGTTTTCAGGTAGTATAACAGGTGGCTGATGCTCTGATCTACGTTAGCAAAGCCCAGTTCTCTCAATGTTTGGCCGAGCAGGGTTTCGATTTCTTCATGCCAGGCTGTTGTTACCATCATACGATGTCCAAATCCCTCAATCGTTTCTGGTGAATAGTCAAGAACGTATTTCTGGGACAGATCACTGAGTTGCGGCTCATGGGGAGAGTCATAATAGTCAAGCGCAAAGAAACGATCCATTGTAATGACCCAGTTTGTGTTAGTGTGTAACTGTTCCAGGAGCATGCGCCTTCCCGTCTCGATACGTACTTCCAGCATGGGATGGGTGTTAGCACGATGGCTGGCAAGATAGCCGCCCGCGTTCAGCATGGTTTGATGAAGATCTACCAGCGTATCGCTATACCTGGCACCTGCTGGATGCGTTTCCGGTTTTCTCACACCCTCTGGTATGATGCGATAGAGCCAAAGCAATCCCTGATCATCTGTTAAGAACTGCGGAATGAAGCGTGCAATAAGCCCATAGAGAGCAAAGCTACTGATTTCAACACGCGCTTCCTGAGCACTTGGCATCTGTGAGCGAACGACAATCGCTGGTTGGGATACGTCTGTAACAACAGCAAGATGCGCTTCAGGAGCTTTTCCCTCTAACTGGCTCATGGGGCGTATAATCGTCGAGAGACCTGGCAAAAAATAATCGGTAGCTTGTTTATACTGCTGGTCGCCTTTCTGAGCAAGCTGCTTGAGGCTCTCAAGCCTGTTTTTAGGGCCATCTGGAAGATAGGCTCCGATCTGGAAGATAGGGGCCGGGCGTACCTCTTCCCCATCTACTGAGGAGGCTTCATCAATCAAGAACTTTCGCACTGCCTCGGCAAAGAAATTACCGCGATCTGGATTGACTAGTGTAGTAACAAGCGTCTGCGCATATGGATGTGATGCATAAAATCGTGCAAGATGCTCTTTCAGGTGGTCAGGCTGAATATCGCCAACGCTCATGTGTTCATATCCACTGCCCAGGATAAGAGCGATATCCTCGTAGCGACGACGCGGGTCAGCGACAGGCGCAGGTAAAGCTATGCCGTGAAAAAAGCGTAAATTCTGGAAAAAGAGAAAAGCCTGCTCTGATGCCGCATGATATGCGAAGGCAGGAGCATTGGTTGGTACTAATAAGCGCAATGCTTGCATATCAACACTGCGTTTGCGCTCTCGCCGCGGAAGCTCAAGCAAGTGCGCCTCCCAGTTTCGCAAAAGTTGAGAATAGCCAGCAAACCAGGCTACCCTCAGGGGATGTGTCGGCAAAACAACAATAACCTCTTCCTGCGTGTTCCCTTTGCTGGCAATTTTCACGAGAAGCGAGTCAATGGAAAGAGCCTCGAGCAACTCAATACGCTCACATCCTTTCCCAATCAGTGTGTCTAGAAGCTCTCGATAGACCTGGGCGTAGCGCACTGCAGCACTGGCAAGTTCCGATGTCCATTCCGCAGTTTCTACGGTATCACGGAGCGGAACTTTTTTGAGACGGCTAAAGAAACTCTCACGCATTCGCCAAAATGGTTCCCAGGCCTCTTGGTTGCTTGATAGCAAAGGATAGGGGGAGAATGTGTCGATAGTGACGGGCTGTACCTCGTCAACGGAGAGCGTAAAGCATCCCCCGCTGCGCGGATTGTCTCTGACTTCCTTCTCAAGCTCTACGAGTGTATTGCTCAGGCCGATGCTAAGCGTGCTCCGGCCAGGAAATGTGATACTGAAATATACTAGGTCTTTGTATATCCACTGGGGCTGCATCTCTTCATCCAACGTTGTGCCTTCTGGCATGCTCATGGCTATTTCCAGCCGCCCATAGGGGATCGTTGGAACAGTACTGCGGCTCTCACGCGACTCTATAGACAATGGTGCCTGGATATCTTTTACCAGGAAGAACTCAGTACTTCTGTCAGCAATGGTCGCTCCAGCCTCTTCATCGACAATCTCGTTGCCCGTTGCATCGAGAGGAACAACTTTCACACATACCGGGCTGGTAGGAATTTCATCTTCTTCGATATCGAGTTTGATAGTGACGCTGCGCCGGTGACCGGGCACTCTCGGAATCCTTGGTTCTATAAAGTCGCTATTCTCATCCAATTCGTCTTCGCTATCAGAAGGCACAATCCTCACACTCCAGCTACTCAGGTTACGTGGTTGCTCGGGTTCACATGTCCACTGCACAACCATTGTCCCTCTAGGACCGCAGAGTGCCTTGAGGCTTCCATTGGCTTCGTCGGGCTGGGTAAGACGACTGTATCGTTCAACGATACCTCTCGTATTAATGAACGGCCGTATCTTCACAGAGCGAATATCGCTGTGATCCGCTTTGGGAAATTTCCAACGATCGAACGTCAGGGCATCTTCTGCTGCAAGGGCACGCGACCATGTTTGTACATCGTTCATAGACCGGCCTCGGAAAAAGCGGCCAAGGTCACTGGCTGTATCCCTATCTACTTTCAGACTCTGTATGCGTTCGCGAGCTGTCGCATCAGGACGCGTTGGGCGCGACAGTGCAAGGGCACATTGTCGATTCCCTGTCAAGAGCCCGGTAAAATTGGTCCGTGCATCGGCAATCAAACCAACACGCCATAGTTCCAGTCCCAGGCTATGACTGTATTCTTGCCAGGTAAGAGCTGCCACCGCAAAATCGAGACGCTGCTCGTAGCTCGCTTGTAGTATGCCACGAGAGACAAACCGTATGACTTGCTGAGCCTCGATAGTTAATCGTTTCATAACTCTTTTCAAAGCCGCCTCGTATAGCTTTCGTCCATCAATGAGGGCAAAGGAGTTAGCAAGGGAACTGTAGGCAGCATCCACCAAGTCTGAAGGCACGAAGAGGCAAAGCCGCACCTGCTTACGGTTACGTATTTCAATAGCTTCATCCGTAGTGATGTAAAGTGCTTCATTCTGCCTGACTTGGCTGCGAGGTGCAAGAACATGGACGACGATATCTGGTACCGACGGATGCTCTATCATATACTTACACACGCTGATCGCCTCTGCGCGTTCGAGAAAATCGACGCGGGCACAGTGACCCTCGGCTGTCTTCTGTAACTGTGCATATACTTCATCAGCAAGCGATTGGGTTTGTAATTCATTCATAGCTTCTCATGCCTCCACTGTTCTTGCTGTAATATCCATATAAGGTGGTTGCAAGTGTTGTATGGTAAAATCGTCCGATAGGTCACGGAAAATGCCCATCTGGCGCAGTCGATTTTGCATGGCGTGCAGGTTGTCATGTGCTGCAGCAATATATTCGGCACCCTTAAGCATCTCAGGAGGACGATCAATGAGAATACCAAAGCGTTCCTCTAGGAATTTCAGGAACGCTTGCAGCCGGATCGATTGCACGCCTTGCGATGAAAGTCGCACTACCGCCACCTGGACGAGTACTGCCAGTAAGTCATTTGATGGCGCGTAGCGCCACGATGGTCGGCTTTTCACCGTACCTGTGAGCACACCATGCGGCTTTTTCATTCCACCAACGCTCCAATACCAACTCACAAAATGCTTCAAAGCACTATCTCGCTGCCCTTCTACCAGGAGATTGACGACTCGCTCGATATCTGTCTCTGCTACATCTGCAATTTCGTCTAGCCAGGCCACCTCCTCACCATCTCCCGTATTTCCTGCATCCTCCGCCAATTTGTTCTCTTCGCGAATACGGTCTTCGTCAACGCGAGCCTGAGCCTCGAGAGAGGACAGCAGGGAGGGATCTTCTTTCAAGAAGAGTAAGCGTTGCAAATAGAGGGGTCCTGCTTCGTTTCCATCAAGCATCGCATCGATCTTCGCTCGCCGCTGCGGATTGCGCCGAAGCGAGCTTACATAGGAGTCCAGTAGTCTGAGCAGCAAGTTGGAAAAAAGGAATTGCTGGTACGTCTCGATATCCCGCCGCACACAGGCTTTTGCCATTTCATAACTACGCCCTCGTGCGTCATTCGTGAAATCCAGGTAGAGCTGAGGAGGGGTCGTTTCAATCGGGTCACGCATCGCGGCTGGCAGGGTCTCCGGGTCTCGTACCAGCTCATTGATTGCATGAACAAGCTTAAGCGTGTAATTGAACAGCTCAAAGTTGATCAAGGCAAGTAGGTTATAGGTAAATGCCTGAGCAGGCATGCGTTCATAATAGCCAAATAGATAGCGAAGAAGATCTGTTGCCAGTTCGTTCACCAAACCTGGGCAAGCAGGAGTAATAGCTTGCTCGCGGCTCAATCCTGCTGGCGTATTCTCAAAACCGTCCAAGAAGGTAATAGAGAGGCGTGTTAAGGTATCGAGTTCGAATTTTCCATCATAGCTGCCTCCTAGTTCCGGCAGGCCATTGATAATAACGCCGCGTCCAAAGATCAGCTTCACTGCCTCCAGCAGTTCTCTATCTGCCTTATGCATCTTTTCGCGTAACGCCTGGTAAATAAACGTATCGGCTCCACGATGGCGGCTTCCTTCTACAGGAAAGCCAGGCTTATGCGCCAGGAGCGTATATGGCACAATCGATGTAATCTGTTCACCCTTGCTTGCACGCCCTACTCCGCCTGTCGTAATCAATGTGGTGCGTACAAGACGCTCTAGCACTTTGCGTCCCGCCGGGTCATTAAAACCCTGTAACGCGGGATGCTGGGCCAGCGCATCAATATAGCGCTTGATATCTTTGGGATCGTTGGTACGTCTTGCTTTTCCTCGCCCTTGAGCCAGAATAGTATAGAAAAGGGTTGGCAAAAACAAATCTATATCGAAATCGTTCATATCGATGGTAAGAATTTTCGGGAATTTCACACCTTTGAGTTCTTTTGGCAGCCTTACTTTCACGTTTTAGCCCCTTTCTACAAGGCTATGCGCACAATTTTGCCTGCATCCTGAGTGATATGGTGCACGCGATAGTGATTTTCGATCAGAACGAGATCGCGTGTCTCTCGCAAGAGCAGGGCATCTTTGAAAGGTTTGAGGTCCTCAAGTAGCGGTTGATATTCGGGGGAGTCAGGCAGGAGTCCATTTGCCAAACGCATCAACAGCTCGAACAGGTCTATCGTAATCTCAAGTTGAGGGAACCCTGATATGTGTTCAAGGATTACTATTTCCGGTATGCTTTCTATGAGGCGCTCATCAGAAACCTGCTCCGGATAAAGCTGGAAGTCTTCTATGGGAAACTGTTTGAGGATGATCAACTTTTGCTCTTCTGAGGCACTTACCTGCACACTCAGCTTGCCAGGGGGAACATCTTCGATAATGCCACCCGAACATAGGATACCGCGGGCGAGGTATTTACGCACCTCATTCACCTCATCGTCATCAAGACGATCATCAAGGAGTGCAATGAAAAGGTTTGCGTACCTATAAGGCAGTAATGAAAGCGCACGGACTCTTGGTATACCCTGCTGGTTATTTTCTTGTGCTTTCACTGGCCTGGCTTCAAAGTATAATCGCCGCTTGATTGCTTCTATCCATTCTATCTCGCCCGTAAAGCGCTGCCTTGGGAGATCAGTACCATCGGCAAACAGCATATGGCGTGACTCTACAGCTCCGCTATCCTGATGAAAATGAAGGTAGCGATCCAGGTGGGGGTGCGGGAAACGTGCGGGGTCAAAAGAAGTGATAGCCTTGAGGAGCTCGTCCTCCATCTCAAGTGGGGCGAAGGCCGATCTCCAATACGCCAGGTTCACAAGCGATGCTCCCGCTTCTCCAGCATGACGAGCTTCATGAATGTCCTTGCAATCGGTATTGCCGGTAATCAGATACGCTAGCGTGGAGCGCAAGTCTCGCATGGTTATATGGTGTTGACGGCGCAGGTGGGTAAGTAGCAACAGATACTCAAGCCGCTGCTGGATTCTGGCTTTGCTCAATACACGTGCATTATTTCGTATGGGGCAGATTGCCTTTGCGGCACAGCCCTCACATAGCGCCCATTTCTCGTCTGCAATAAGGCTTTTTACCACATAGCGAAAGATAGAATCTTCATCAGACTCTGGGAAGTGGACAAATGATCGCCTTTTTAAATCTACTACCCAGACAGTGGCATCCTCCAACGCTGTTGTACGCCTGGATTGCTCTACCTGGCGGGCTAACCAAGGGAAGCGATCGTGGTTTCGGTCGAAGAAGTCCGCCAGGCGTCCATCATTGATTGCTACCAGAACAGTGAGGGGTATTTCAGAAACTGCCTTCCCTTCCAGGCCCTGTAACCTCAGCGCAAGCTGCTCGTCTGCGCTCTGCCCATCATGCGACTCCGAGGCGTCGTAACAACTCCGAAAGACGTGTCCCTCGTAGACCCATTCCCAACCGCTCGTATCCCTAGCATGACATGCTGCACCCTTTTCTGCTAGCGACTTCTGCACTTGCTCCAGAAACGCCGTCTTGCCATCGCCTGGGTTACCGGTGAGGAAGACAACCTTGGGACGATCTGCAAAAATCACCGGCTGCAAATGTTTGTCTAATGCGGTCTGTACGTAGGTTTCGCGAACAAACTGCGTGTCTAACCCCCTATTGTTGGCATTGCCACTGGTGCTATTGCGATAGAGGCTGCGGACGTTTTCTACCCAGGGATTGACCAACTCTGGCAGTTGATGTGCTTCGATCGGCTCTTCGATAGCCAGCACAGCGTTCTGTAACGCTTGCCGCATCTGTACCACGCTTGCAGGTCGCTCCGATGGGTCGTTTGATACCACGCGCAGCAAGACAGCGGCAATCCTGCGCACTTTCTCATCCGTTATCTGCTCAGGTATACGCAGAGTGCGTTGCTGGCTATCCTCCAGTTCAAAGGGGAGGTAGCCAGTGAGGACTCTGAAAAGCACCATGGCTGCAGCATAGCGATCACTGGTTGGCGGTGGCACTGGCGAAGAAAGGGCCTCTGGTGGAAGATATAATGGGGTTCCTGCGAGGCGAGCGGTACCCGTGATACCTCGCTGAATAGCAAAGCCAAAATCGATCAGTACCGGGAGATTTTCACTTTCATGCAAGATAATGTTTGAAGGTTTAATATCACGATGAAGCAATTGTCTCCGTTCCAGTTCCTCTATGGCATTCATCAAGTCCTGCGCAAACGCCCACCAGCGTTCAAGCGGCCAGGGAAACTCTGTTTCGATCTCTTGCAGGGTAGGGCCTGGGATATATTCCATCTTAATATGGACGTCGTCCTGCGGTCGATAAATCTCCGCAATGCTTGGCAAATAGGTGCTTTTGGCCCTTTGGAGCGCACGATACTCTGCAACTGCCTGCTCGTATACATCTTCCGGCCTGAGAAACTGCTTGAGTACACACCATCCAACATCTGCATAGTCGGTATAGCTTGCGAGGTAGGTGCGGGCCATGGTTCCCTGTCCTAACACACGTTCTACTCGGTAGCGTTTGTCTAGCAGCAACTTACCCTCTTCTACCGGTTTCTCTGTGCGTAATCTCCGGGCAAGTTCGCTCAAACGCACGGCAATCTCCTTTTCAGCAGGTGATGGTATATGCTTGTCAGAAATCACAATTTCTTTGAAGAGCGCAGCTAACTCAGCAGTAATATCATTGGGTAAGAACGACCAGCGCCGCTGGATATCGGGAAAGGTGATATCGCTTTCAATGTTGGCACGTATTGCGGCAATCGGAAAACCGGAAATACGTTCGAGGAAAACCAGTGCAAGACTAAAGGTATCGGTAGCAGGCGTTGCAAGTTCATAGCCCACAGCCAGATCAAATGATGCATACGGGTCTTCGGCAGCAAGGGCGAGTTTGTCGAGCGGCGCAGCAATGGAGCTGGCTCCAATACGAGCGGCAAAAAAGTTTGTGAATGCGATCTTCGGAGACTGCCCACTTTGGAGAACATATACTATATCTGGGCTAATTGCGCGATGAAGCACTCCTTTAGAATGAATAACATCCAGGCCCTTGAAACATGCTGCTGCAATCAGCAGTTCCTGGGCAAGTTCATCAAGTGTCTCTGGTCGGGGATAGATGCTCAATGGTGTTCCCTTTAAGGGAACGATGGGAAGAATAATGAAATCGTCAGACCACAGGAAGGGATCTTTGACTTCTGCTACCAGGCCAGTAGCACTCAGGGTTTGCATTACTTTGAATTCCCGCATGTAAAACTCACGCAGATCCTTTGCTGTGAGCGGATCTCTACCCAGATCATACACCATGAGGAGGCGTTGCTCACCATTGTCCGTTGTCGCATGAAAGAGACGTACACCAGGACGGATGGTTACGGCATCGTTGATGGTAAAGAAATCGTTGATGTGGTGCGGAATGACCGAGCGGTCAGAAAGGTCTACCAGGGCTTTTTTGATTGCGTCACGCATCTGTCCAACGAGAGGATTCCCATCCTGGCTATCGATCGCCAGGAGATGCTGGCAGACATCATTCAGCAAAAAGATGCCTTTAGCTGCTCGCGAATCATGAATCTGTGGCCGCTCATCGGCTGAGGAGAGCAGCACACCTCCCCGCACGAAATGGCCTCCCCCTTTTAGGGATGGAATCCGCCAGACAAGGTGGCCTGCCAACACTTTCGCCACATAATCAACCTTTGCCAGCGGACTGCGTTCGGAAGAGCCATCATCCCTGATCCATTGCTCGTCATTGCCGCGAATCTTCCCCTTCCACGATTTTTCATCCAGGAGAAAAATCCAGCGTTTCCCGACCACTACGAAATCCATCTCATGAGAGAGTCCCCCTCTAGTTGGCAGCGTCTTGTTACAAATGAGAAGCCATGAATCTGGAAGCTGTTTCAGCACCTCGGCTGCTCTTCTCTCCCCTTCTGTGGCAAATGTTCCTGTAGCGCTCAACAATTCGGCCATCTCGTTTGACTCCTTCTCCCATCATACTGTTCTAGTGTCATTCTTTCCGGGTACTACTGCTTTGTAAACATCTCGCAGCGGCTCATGCGCCACCGCCACATCAGCCGGAGGCGGCACCAACCTCGTCCTATACATCTCCCCCGTCTCCATCGCCCGCTGCATCTCATCAAATATTTCCAAGATCACACGCTTCGTCCGGTACTCCCCATACAGCTTCTCATCCTTGCGCTTCACAATTGGGAACGTCTCCATAATGTAGTCCACGTCGTCGCGCTCGATACCATACAGGTGGAAATAAGCCGCGTCAAGCTCGCAGCGCAGCAGGAAGCGCCGTTCCTCGTTCCAGCGGAACGGTGGGCCATCGTAGCCACCGTCCTTGGCGAAGGGTTCCAGATCCCAGGCGGTGTAGGTGAGTTCGAGAGCACGGGGAAATATCCATGTACCTAACGAGGTGCTATTGCCCCATTTGCATGCTGCTGCATACTGACTTGGCGGCAATACGGGAAGTTGTTTCAGTATAAAATAACTCATACTTGTTCCTCCCAGTTTTTGCCGCGCGATGTAGTCAAACATGAATGAGGAGAAACATGTAGCGAGATATGCTACATCACAAGTTTTTGTAGGATCTAACACAACAATAGGCAGTTTATGACCACAAGGCACAACAGGAAGAATACTGAATATAGCTGTTCGAATATCTGTTGATCTGGCAACATCACGAAACCCTAGAAATGCTTTTCGTCCATCTCTCATCAGGTTGGGCATATGTGACTCATGAATCCAGTAGCGTGGGATTGATAGCAATGAGGAATTATCATGTTGTAACTCACTCAGTTCACTATCTCCTTGAGGCAGTCCTTCATAGCTACCGAAGCGGTGGTCGAAGTGCGAGATCATTTTGCCTTCATAGAGTGGAAGGCATCTTTCACCATCTCTGTAGAAAACATTGCCTTCGAGCTCCCAGTCGTCAGCCTCCAACTGCGTGCGAGAGCGGAAAAGATGCGAGTCATTCGCCATATGGAACATCGTTGAGAATTTGATACCCCAAGGATTCTCCTCTGGAGGCCTTTCCTTTAAAAGAACAGGGAAACGCGTATATATGGTTCTCGTCTGTTCCATATCTCGCTTTGAACGGAATATCGGACATGTACGAGTATTAGCGTAAGTTTTGTGCAATCAGAGGCCGAATCATGAAAAACGGTCTCAAACCACAAGATTTTTCGTACCTTACCAACTGAATCCGGATACGGTATGCTCATGAATATGCCCAGTGAAACAAGGAACGGTCATGAGCAACAGCGAAATACCCATACAAACCACTCAGCATGCCTTTCTGGTGGCTTGGGGCTGGTTTGCCGAACACCTCGGCTTAATCCAGCAACTCCAAGCAGTGTCCCTCAAGCAAAAGCACTATCATCATCGGCCTCAGACCAAGGTGCTGGAATTTCTGGTGGCCATCCTGGCTGGACTGCGGCACTTGCAGGACATCAGCTTGGCAGCTCATCCCTTGGATAAGGATCAGGCAGTTGCCCAAGCCTGGGGACAACCAGCCTGGGCCGATTACAGCGGCGTGAGCCGGACGCTGAGTGCTCTGAGCTGGGAGGAGGTCACGCGGATCGTTCAGGTGTTGGAACAGGTCAGCCACCCCTACCTCGCTGCTGAGTTGCAGGTGCTGCGAACGCAAGGGAACCGGGTGTGTCTGGATGGCGATCTGACCGGCATTCCTGTATCCAATACGAGCCAGACCTATCCTCATGCCGCCTTTGGGCATATGGATGACGACATTCGCCTGGGCTACCAGGCGGCCCTTGTCAGCCTAACAAGCCCGACGTATGGGCGGTTGTGGCTGTCAGTGGCCCATCACCCAGGCGATACGGTGTCGTGCACGCAGGCTGAAGCACTCGTGCTGGCCGCTGAGGCACACCTTCGACTGCGGCCCCGACGGCGCACGGAG
>Ga0187846_10000613_pt1 | contig 20279 bp, 19 predicted proteins | sample TC_taG_FD_161473 | JGI IMG/M metagenome (GOLD analysis project Ga0187846, IMG submission 161473) | Biofilm microbial communities from the roof of an iron ore cave, State of Minas Gerais, Brazil - TC_06 Biofilm (v2) | ecosystem: Environmental > Terrestrial > Deep subsurface > Cave > Wall biofilm...
AGTTCCGAGTGTGGTTTCAACCCGTAGTTCCGGTTGGGATCGGTGATGGCATTGAGGATGAGCAACGGGTTTCGGATTTTCGTAATGGTTGCCGCCTCGGAGCCATAGCGGAGGCACGCGATCAGCGACCTTGCCTTGTCGAGAATCGTCTTCTGCGTGTCGGAGCTGAGCAGACCGCCCGTGTATGGCGTGAAAGAATAGATTCGCAGCCCTCCCGTCGAGGTCACGCGGTAACTGGGGAGAACTCCGCCGCTAATTGCCTGAATTACCAGCGGGTCTTTCGCGTTGGTAACATCGCTCCCTGGCCGCTTCATCTTCTTTAGCACGTTGCCGAACGATGTCGCCGATGCAGTTTTGAGGAACTCCCCAAGTTTCTTTGGGTTAACGTCCCACAGAAGAGGGGAGTAGTAAAACTTATGCGCCGGGTCCACGGAGTCGATGATCCCAGCATTGCTTCCGAGTTCGAGCACCGCCGCGCGTTCATCCTTCTTGAGGTTACTGAGAGAATTGAGGTCGCTGAGTGCTTGGGGCGCGTCTATCACCGCATCCAGCGTGTGAATAATCGCGTCTTCTTTGTCGGTGCGATGATCACGCGAAAGCCATAGTTCACCGATGCGTTTGTAGTTGTCGGAGTGATCCAGGCGGCTCATTTTCTCGTTGAGCACGGACTTGCCGGTCTTGGTAGTCCGTTCCTCGATCAGGTCTGCTTCAAGAAGAAGCCGTTTTGCGACTGTGTATTCGGCGGGGTGCACGCCGAGTTCATATGCTGCGACCTTCTTCAGCCGCTGCTCGTCATCGATTACATCCTGGCCGCGGATCAACATCGCAAGCCGAGCGGCTTGGCCCGCCGCGCGAGACGTTTCGTAGTCAACCAATTCCGCAGAATTGGTGTCATCAATATTTGCGGCAATGCCGCACTCAAATTCCAGGAGACGAAGGCCGATCCTTACCGAATTCTTGCTCATCTCACTCTGCACGCCCCTCTTTCTCTTCAGCCACGCAAGAACCTCGGTCTTCCGGAACACCGGACCCGATTTGAGTTCGACGACTGGCTTCGGAAAGTTCAGATCCCTTGACCGCCAATTTGAAACCGCCGACGGGTTCACCCCGGCCAGTTCGGCAAATTCAAACAAGCCAATCAAGTCGGCTGAGTTCATGGTGAATTACGTTCACATTAAGTGTGAATGATGTTCACGACCCTTGTCAAGCGAGGAGCAGCTTTCTGCTGCGGAGAGCTGACAGGCCATCGAAGACCAACTGGGTTTCGGACTCGAATGTGGAGACTTTTGTGTCGCACGAAAACGAGTACGTTCGTAAGTCGTTGAACGCGTTGAGCGTTTTGAACGGCAGATTGGACAGTCGCTGTGCGGGACGATGGTTGATAAGTTATTTGTTTGTAACAACTAACAGCTAATTTGCCGCATCTTTGTGCGGGAATTAAGAGTCAGTTGCTCTGCGAGTTGAGCGAGGTGTTGTGATCTTCGGGGCAGTGGGCCTTATCTTTAGAAAAGAGAACTTCGGAGCCTTGCCTCGTCCAGGCAGAGGTCGGAGGTAGGGCGGCAGCGGCTGAGCCGTGTCTTTTCAAGCGCCGGAACTGCGCAAATCAGGGATCTGAGTGCAATTAGGGAGCACAGTGCCAGAGTGGATCGGATTTAAGTGGTACTTCTCTAGCCTAGCTCTTGGGGACATCGGAACGGTTCCACCACCCGCCTCCAAGGGACTGAAACAAGGCAGCGGTGTCGGCGTAACGATTTGATTGAGCTTGGACGAGGTTAATGAGGGCTTGCTGATAACTCTGCTCCGCGCTTAACAGAGCGAGGTAGCTCACATAGCCGGCTTGCATTTGTCGTGTAGTGAGGTCGAGCGTCACCTTGGCGGCATCTCTTGCCGCCACCGCCGCCTTGAGACCGTCAGCGTCCTGTTCGAGCGCGTGCAGTGTGTCGGCCACATTCTGAAACGCAGTCAGGACAGTGCTGCGGTATTGTTCATCGGCCTGAACGTAGGCTGCTCTGGCGGCGCGCTCTTTATGCAGAAGAGTGCCACCTTGAAAGATTGGCTGGGTGACGCTGGCGCCAACATCACGAAAGCCGTTGCCCGCCGAAAAGATGTCGCCGAAAGCCAGCGCCATACTCCCTATATCTCCGGTCAGATTGAAGCTCGGCAGCCGGTTCGCACGTGCGACTCCGATCAGAGCGCTGGCGGAATGAAGGTTCTCCTCGGCTTGGAGCACATCCGGGCGCTGTTCCACGAGTTTGGAAGGAAGGCTCAGGGGAAGTTCCTGCGGAAGCTGCAGAGTGGAGAGTTCGAACTTCTCGACCAGATCCTCGTTAGGGAATGCACCAGACAATACAGCCAGCAGGTCACGCTGTTGGGCCAGTTGCTTGAGCAGTGGGGGTAATGTGGCGGCGACTTGGGCGAGCTGCGCTTCCTGGGCAGCTACGTCGAGCCGACCGACGTAGCCTGCAATGAATTGCTTTTGCAATATGTGGAGCATGTCGGTGTTGATTTTGATGAGTTCGTTGGTGGCGTCAATCTGCGCACGCAAAGCTGCTTCCTGGATAGCAGCGGCGGCAACGTTTGAACTGAGTGTGATATTTGTCGCAGCCACGACGTAGCGCGCTTGCGCCTGTTGGGCTTTTAACGATTCCACAGTCCGGCGGTTCAGTCCGAAGACGTCGGGGGTATAAGAGACGCTTACCTCCGGCGTGAACAGGCTATATTGAAAAACGCTGGCGTTGGGCACAGGCGAAAGCTCATTTGAGGTCTTCGCGCGAGTGGCAGAGAAGGTTCCGGAAACCTGGGGATAGTAAGCGCCGCGCTGAGTGAGTACGTTTTCTCTCGCAACCAAAAGCGCCGCTTGCGCCGATTTAACGTCGGGATTGTTCTTGAGCGAGCGCTCAATGAGGTCGTTGAGCGCCTTCGAGTGAAACAACGTCCACCAATCTCCCGGAATGTCGCGACCCTGGGTAAAGGTCTGCACTTCCCCGCCTGGGACGTTCGGGCTGCTGCTCGTAGTCGCAGGCAAAGAGGGGGTGTAACCGGGGACGTTGGGCGCCGCCGGTCTCTTATAGTTCGGACCAACGACGCACCCGGCGGTAATCAGCAAGGCTGACATCGTGATAAGGCGCGAGATCACGGGAATGACGCGAGTTCTGCGAGTGAGGGTCATGGCAATTTAAGGCTTGCGCTTCATGTCACTTCCATTGATTACTGCCGTGCCCCGCGTCGAGTTGGCTGGTCCTCCGCTGGTTGCCATGTGCGCTCCCGGGTCGCGGGAATTCTTAAACTGCTGCCCGTTTAGAGCTACGGTTGACGGATGTGCCACCAGACTGGAATGCCTGATGGTTTTGCCTTGACCGTTAGAAGACAAACTCGGGCTAGTCTGATAAGAACCCGGAACATTCTGTAGCGCTGCGGTCTGAAGATCTTTAGCGGTCGGTGTCTTCGCCGAACGTAGCTGACGGCTCGGGGCCGGCTTCACGTGATTCGCGGCTGGATGACGGTTACGTGTGCCTATCTTTGCGGTTGCGAAACCCTTCCCGTTTCTATCCGGGTATTCGCCCATCTGATTCTCTTGCCCACGAACCTGATTGTCTTTGCTGCCGTCGGGCGAACTGTTGCTGGCCGATTTTTCATTGCTCTGTGAGGGTGTTGGTTCCTGTGCCTGAATAGACCGGCTCCCGAAACTTGCGGCACCTACCAGGACGGCCCAGAAAACCATTGGCAAAAGGGTCCGTGTGTGCATCATTTTGAGTCCTCTGGTTTCGAATCGCTCGGGGGGAGGTGATGCAAGTGCAGGCTCAGGTGGTGCTCGCCGCCTAGAAAAATCAATCGCAGCGCGGGCACTGCGAGAAGCAGCATGACGGGGCCTACGAGCATGCCGCCAACTATTACGGTTGCCAGCGGGCGTTGCACCTGGCTGCCGATGCCAGTGGAGATCGCGGCGGGAAGCAGACCAATGCAAGCCGAAAGCGCCGTCATGAGCAGCGGGCGCATACGAGTCGAGGCGGCGCGGTACATTGCGTCCACGGGCTTGAAGCCGTGATGTAGCTCCTGATTATAGAAAGTGATCATCAGGATGCCATCCATCACAGAAACCCCAAACAGCGAAACGAAGCCGATGGCGGCGGAGATGCTGAAGTTAAGACCAGTGAGGTAGAGGGCTAGAATTCCGCCGACGATCGCATCTGGAATGCCGGCGAGTGCCAGTACGCAATCTTTGAAATTGTTGAATAGGCTATAGAGCAGGCCTGCAATCAGTACGAAACTGATCGGCACAATGATCTCCAGTCGCTTCTTTGCTTCCTGAAGGTCGCCGAACTCGCCCGCCCAGAGCAAATAGTATCCCGGAGGAAGCTGGACGTTCTTTGCGATTCGCTGCTGTGCCTCTTCCACCGTTCCGCCGAGATCGCGGCCACGGACACTGAACTTCACCGGGATGAAGCGCTGCACGCTCTCGTGATAAACCCACGATGCCCCAGTATTGAGCGTGATCGTCGCAAGTTCGCTCAACGGGATGTAAGCATTGGCGCCGTTGGGCGTCGCATAAGCCACTTTGATGTTGCGAATTTTGTCGATGCCGTCACGGTAATCCGGCGTGTACCGAACCACTAGATCGAATTGCCGGTCGCCTTCCAAAACCTCACTCGCGACGGCTCCTCCCATGGCTGCTTGAATTACCGTATTCACGTCGCCGGAGTTGAGACCATAGCGTGCTGCCTTTTCGCGGTCGACTTTGATGTTGAGGTTGGGCTGGCCGAGAACCGGAAAGATGCCTAGGTCGGTCACGCCTCGCACCTGGTTCATCTGGTCGCGCACCTGGTCGGCTAGATTCGTTAGAACTTCAAGATTGGGACCGACGATCTTTACCGAATTCACGCCTTTGACGCCAGAGATCCCCTCTTCGATGTTGTCCTCGATGTATTGCGAAAAATTGAACACAACCCCTGGCAGTTCGTTGTTGAATTCAGTTTGAATCTGGTTGGTTAATTTTTCTTTGGTCAAGCCTCGGGGCCATTTGTCAAAAGACTTCAACGGCGCGAATAGTTCGACGTTAGAAAATGGCGAGGCGTCGCTCCCGTCGTCCGGGCGTCCGTGCTGCGAAACGACCGTGATAACTTCTGGATGCCGCAGGAGAATTTCGCGCATCTTTCGCGAGGCCGCTTCCCCGTCTTCAAGCGACAGCGTGGTTGGCATGGAGGCACGAATCCAGAAGTTGCCTTCTTCCAGATGGGGAAGAAACTCACTGCCCAGCCGCGGCGCGATCATGAAAAACGTTCCCAAAGAAATAGCCAATTCGATTCCGACGACTAGAGCTCGGTGAGTGAGCGCGAAGCGTAACGCGGGATTGTAGAGGCGGTGCAGCGTACGGACAACGAGCGTTTCGGCTTCCTTCAGGTGCTCAGGGAGGAGGAAGGAGGCGATCACAGGCGTAATCGTGAAGGTTGCAATCAGAGCGCCGGCTAATGCATAGCCGTAGGTACGGGCCATGGGGCCGAAAATCTGCCCCTCGACTCCCTGCATTGTGAACAGCGGCACGAAACCGGCGACAGTGATCAGCGCAGAGAACAGAACCGCTTTGTCCACCTGGAGCGCACTGACGAAAATGAGCCGCAGACGATCCGTCCAGTTCGTTGGCGAAGTCGGGTCTGGAGATTTCGTTGGATCGGGTCCCCAGAACCCATCCGTCAAACGCTGGAGTAGGCCCTGTCTTTCTTCAGGCGTTCGTTGAAAGTTTTTGAAAACGTTCTCTACTAGGATCACCGCTGAATCCACGATGATGCCAAAATCGACCGCGCCGACAGAAAGCAGGTTCGCGCTTTCGCCCATGATCACCAGAAGAATGGTGGCGAAGAACAGTGCGAACGGAATATTTATGCCGACGATCACTGCACTGCGAAGATTCCCCAGAAAAATCCATTGGATGAGGAAAACCAGCAGGCAACCGAAAATCAGGTTATGCAGCACCGTGTGCGTGGTCAGCGCGATCAGCGACGAACGATCGTAGAAGGGAACGACCTTAACCCCCGGCGGCAGGCTTCCGTCTTGATTGATCGTTTCAATCGCCTTCTGAACCTTCGGAATCATGTCGGCGGTTTGTTCGGTGCGCCTCTGTACTACGATTGCCCCAACAACATCGTCGTGCGTATCCCGCCCCAGGATACCCAGCCTCGGCCGGTATCCGACAGATACCTTTCCAACATCCTTTACCAAAACCGGTACGCCGTTGTCCTGGTTTAGGACGACGTTCTCGATGTCCTCTACCTTGTAACCTTCCCGCAAGTCATCGGCGCCGCCGTCGTCGATCAGACCGACACCGCGAATATTGATTGACTGCTGACCAACAGTGATTTCGCGACCGCCGACGTTGATATTCGCGTTGCCCAGCGCGGTCAGAATTTGAGGAACCGTGACGCTGTAAGCTTCGAGTTTGTGCGGGTCAACCTCGACCTGAAACGTTTTGGTGGGGCCTCCCCAACTGTTGATTGCTGCAATGCCGGGGATCGTCAATAATCGGCGCGCGACGATCCAGTCCTGAACCGTCCGCAGATTGGTGATTCCAAAATGCGGAGGACCGACGACTTGATAACGATAGATTTCGCCAGTCGAGCTGTTGGCCTGAATGCTCGGAACCTGATTGCCGGGCAGGTTTACGTTCTGCGCCAGCGCCACCGCTGCTTGGCTGTAGGCGAAGAAATAATCAACTCCGTATTTGAAGCTGACGCGAACGAAAGACAGCCCGTAGAACGAGGTTGAGCGGATCACCTCAATCCCCGGCGTCGTGTAAAGCCCAATCTCCATCGGGCGCGTGTAGTAGCGCTCCATCTCTTCGGCAGAGAGACCCGGCGCTTGTGCCGTAATTTCGAGGATGACTGGCGTGGGATTCGGATACGCCTCGATGTTAAGCAACTTGAAAGCAACAAATCCGGCACCAGCGAAGAGGAGCAAACCCATAAGCACGATCGGGCGCCGACTCAGGCAAAACGAGATGAGAGCTTTGAACATTTTTTATCGGCTTCTTTAGTAAACGGAAAGCTGCATCGGATCTAATCGCTGGGTGGCGTTTCGAGCATGTTACTGAGAAATACCGCCCCATTACTCACAACAAGTTCTCCGCGCTGTAAGCCATCGAGAATCTGAACCTGGCCATCTTTTCGCAGGCCGACCCTAATTATTCTCTCTGTAAATCGTTTGCGATCCGTGGTAACCCAGGCGGCCATCGTGCCGTCAGGCTCGCGCACGACACCGTTCGCCGCGATCGCGGTCGCTTGGACCGGACCGTCGACCCGGATAACAAAGTTAGCCAGCATGCCAGGACGCAGGTCATTTTTGGGATCCATAATTTCGGAACGGATGGTCACTCGATGGGTATTGGGATCAACGGTCTCGTAGATTTTCGAGATCTTGCCGCTGAAGATGCGGCCGTCGTACGCCAATGTTTTTACTGCCACTGGCTGGCCGAGATGAAAAAATCCGCTCTCACTTTCGGGTACATTCGCCAGCATCCATTTCAGGGTCACGTCCGCGACCGAGTACGGCGCCGGTAGATTCCCAAGCTGCACCAAGAATCCCGGCTGTGCGTTCTTGGATGTGACCTTGCCTCGGATGGGGCTGCGTACGACCAGCGCAGGATCGATCTTGCGGGAGGCGATCATCTGATCAATTTCTGTGTCCGTCTTGCCGAAGACGAGAACTGCATCGCGCGCGGCCTTGAGTGCGCCCTCGGCCGTTTGTTGATCAGAAACAGCTTGTTCCAACTCCCTCTGAGGAACCCCCACGCTCGTCGTGTAAAGGTCTTTGGCGCGTGCCAGTTCTTTCGTGGTCAGTTCGTACGTCGCCGCGGCGCCGATCAGGTTCGATTCCGCCTGGATGAGATCAGGGCTCTTAATCGTGTAGAGCGGCTGGTCCCTCTGAACCTCAACCCCAAGTTCCACCAATGTCTTGATAATCGTTCCCTGGTAGGCTGGAAAGACCTGAACTGATAGATCCTCGTCATAGTCAATGTTGCCGACCGCTTCTTTCTCGACGGGAAACCCATAACTTGCGACTGTTTCAATCTTGATCGAGTTCAGTTGGCTCGGTGATAGATCCACGGTCGGAGCAGACTGCGGTGAGTTTGTTGGTGAACCGCTTCCACTTGGCGCGTTCGCGCTGGCAGCGTGGCCGCACCCGGACAACAAAGAGCTTGCGGCGACAACAATGACCGCAAGCGTAACAAATGCTCCAACCCTTCTCTTGTTGATGTGTTCTGAATCTTTCATGCTGGTACTCCCTCACCGCTTAACGACCCGAAACCTTTGGGTTCCGCAGTCTGCGAGACACGATGCCGTTTCGACGGCGGTTCTTGCTTTTACTGCCCTTCAACAAGCGCGATTTGAACTCAATAAAACCTGCGTACAGCAAACCGATATACATGAGCGCGCCGAACAGGCCGACGGCGACCAAGACGTACCGATTCCACGCCTCATAATTCACCCAAACGCTCCAGAGAGGATCGGAACGAAGCCCTCTGACTGAACGGTCGCATCATTGTTAGGGAGCAACAATCTCGCTTTAGCCTAAGCGGTCGGGCTCAAATGCACACCCTATCTTTCGGACTGTGAGCGTATCGTTCGGATCGTTCGGAGCCTATCTTTTGGCTAGTCCAAAGGAAAACAGTTTTCAGGGATACGCAAAATAGCGGAAGATTTAGAAACAGATCATGAGAGACCTGCTGTCGATCTATGCGCCTGCCAACCGGACGAAAATGCTCGTACTGGCTACGCTTCTCATCGCAGCGATCGCTGCAATCGACTGGTGGGCAACCCACTACATTTCGTTGGGATTCCTATATCTGTTTCCCATCATCATTTTGGGGGGATTTCTGTCCCGCACTCGAATCATCGGTGTCGCATTGGTCTGCGCGGTTCTCCAAGAAGCGTTTAGCAACCTGCCAGAAAGCGAAGCAGTGACCCGGTTGCTATTCAGCTCTGCCGGATTCGTCGGTACGGGTCTATTCATTTCTGAGATGATCCGCAACCGGCGCATCGTGCTTAAGCACGCTGAGGAGCTCGAAGGCCAGGTGAAGCTGCGGGAGGATGCAGAACAACAGTTGCGTTCGCTTGTTGAAAGCAGCCCAGCAGCGATTGTGACGGTCGACTCAGAAGGCAAGGTGCAGTTGGCGAATGAGGCCGCGCAGCAGTTGCTTTCGCCGGGATCAGGCCCTCTACAAGGGCAGGCGATTAAATCTTATCTTCCGTCGCTGCAAACTGTGCTCAAAACTCCTTCCTCCCGTGCCTTTCGGACCACCCTACAATGCACCGGGCAAAGAAGCGACGGTGAAGTGTTTCTCGCTGGTGTTTGGTTTTCCACCTACAGCACGATATCTGGCCCCCGGTTAGCGGCGATAATCGTAGATCTCTCCGAAGACCTACGGAATCGCGAGGACCTTAGCCTCGACCATCTGTTAAAGAACTCGAGAATTCTGATGAGCACTGTGGCGCATGAAATTCGCAACCTCAGCAGTGCTGTTTTTGTTGTCCACAAGAACCTCTCGCGAATGAAGGAGCTTGAAACGAACGAAGATTTCAGGGCTTTAGGCGGTTTGATCCAAAGCCTGGAGAGAATGTCGGGATTGGAATTGGGTTCGTCGCCAGCGCAGAATGGGGAGGTGGTTGAACTTACCTCGGTGCTCGACGAGTTGCGAATCCTGATCGAAGCCACCTATCACGAGTCGGAAATCAATGTGCAGTGGGATATTCAGGAACCATTGCCCCTGGTTTGGGCTGACCGATACGGCTTGGTTCAAGTGTTCTTGAATGTCGCCAAGAACAGCCAGCGGGCTATGATGTCCACAGACACAAAGCGGCTTCGCATTGCGGCAAGTGTGGAAAATGCCAAGCTCGTCATTCGATTCGAAGATACTGGCATTGGCGTCGCTTCACCTGAAAACCTCTTCAAACCATTTCAACGAGGAGCCAATTCCAGCGGTCTTGGCCTGTACATTTCCAGGGCGATCATGCGCAGTTTCGGTGGCGAACTTTCCTATGAGCCGAGATCGGAAGGTTCCTGTTTCGCCGTGGTGTTACCTTTGCCCGTTGCCGGAGAGGAAGCCGTAAATGCCTAAAACTGCGGAACAGGCGCTTCACATCTTGCTGTTAGACGACCACGCGTTATTTCGGGAGAGCGTAAGCCGGTTGCTCAGCGCTGAGGCTGGATTTGACGTTGTAGCGCATTGTGGGGCAATTGAAGAGGCCCTTCAGGTTCTCCGTCGAAAGCCGATTGACCTCATACTCCTCGACTTCGATCTTGGCGAGCGCGACGGCCGGGAATTTCTCCGCATGGCGAGGGAACAAGGATTCAAGGGCAAGGTTCTTCTTGTAACCGCAGGAATCGATGCTGGTGCAACCTCGCAACTCATCCGATCTGGCATTTCCGGCGTCTTTCGCAAACACGATTCCGCTGCGTTGTTGGCGCAGGGAATCCGGGACGTGATGGCGGGCAAGGTTTGGTTGGAACAGGAGCAAGTACAAACGGCGCTGAGGACGGAGTCGGCAACGCCACAGTCCGCCGGAGCTAGGCAGTTTACTGAGCGAGAACGCCAAGTGCTCTCTTTTGTGTTCGAGGGTCTCGCCAACAAAGAAATTGCGGCACGTATCGGAGTTTCCGAGGGCTCGGTCAAATCAACTCTTCAGCAGCTCTTTTCCAAAACAGGTGTTCGTACGCGCAGTCAGTTGGTTCGCATTGTCCTAGAGCAATACCGGGACCAGATCTAGGCGCTTTCTACGACGAGGTCCTTGCACTTGATCCGAATTTCAGTGTAGATTCAAACGATAGTTTGGTGGGGCAGGTCGTGATGCGCTCAAAGTCAAAACGCATAGCGTGGCTATGTCTGCTACTGACGCTCCTGTCGGTATATGCGTTTGCTGTCCACCACCATTCCGGTTCGGACGATCCGGCAACTTGTACTGTCTGCGTTGCCGCTCATTCCGCCTCCCCGGTCGCTTCGTCGGCTCTCCCCCAGAGTGTCTTGGTTCCTATCCAGGTTGTGCAGGCCGCCGAGCCGGTCGACGACGCTCAACAGCGCCTGATCGCGTTCGCACTCACCGTTCGTCCTCCTCCTGAAGTCTAGGCTCAAGAACAATCGCGTCTTCCCAATTTGAATTCGTTCTCGAACCTTATCTTCTTTAGGAGGAATTATGCTGGCTTCTTCGAGGAAGTCGCTGAATGCGGCTTTTGTGCTGTTTTTGTCTCTGGCAATCGGCGCTGCTTACGGGCAGTCGAACTCCGGATCTATCAATGGGACGGTTGCCGATCCTTCAGGCGCTGTGGTTGCAAACGCAAAAGTTGAGATTCACAATCCGGTGAGCCGCTACGACCGGTCAACCACAACTGACGGCAAAGGGAACTTCAGTTTCCTGAATGTACCGTTCAATCCCTATCACATGGTTGTAAGCGCTCAGGGATTCGGCCAACAAGCGCAGGATGTCGATGTCAGATCGATCGTACCGCTTGACCTCAAAATCAGCCTTCGGGTGACGAGTTCCTCGGAAACAGTCACGGTCGAGGCGAACGCGACAGACCTGATCGAAAACAATCCCACCTTCCACACCGATGTCGACAGGAATCTGTTCGACAAGCTTCCCCTGGAAAGCGCGTCATCGTCTCTGACTTCGCTGGTCACGCTGTCAACACCGGGAATCGCTGCCGATTCCAATGGCCTCTTCCACGGGTTCGGAGATCATGCGGAAAATTCGTTCTCTGTCGATGGCCAGCCCATTACCGATCAAGTAAGCAAAGTGTTCTCCAATCAGCTCCCGGTCGATTCAATCCAATCCCTGGAAGTCATCGGCGGAGCGCCTCCCGCGGAGTATGGGGGAAAGACCAGCGTGGTGATCGTTGCCACCACTCGTTCAGGCCAGGGAGTGACTACACCGCACGGGACTGTTACTACATCGTACGGGACGTTTGGAACCTCGACCATTGGAGGAGATCTGGCTTACGGTGGCAAGAACTGGGGGAACTTTATCTCGGCTGACGGCTTGAATACTGGTCGATTCCTCGATCCGCCAGAATTCGTGGTATTTCACGACAAGGGCAACGAGGAGAACGTTTTCGATCGCGTCGACTTCCAGTTTTCTGATAAGGATTCACTCCACTTGAACTTGGGCTTCACTCGTTCCTGGTTTCAAACTCCAAATAGTTATGACCAGCAACTCCAAACGTGCACAGTTCTGACTGCCGACTGCAACGTCACCCACACAACGGCGGTCAACCCGCTCACGGGGGGCCTTCTGGGCCTGACCGATCAGCGCTCGCAAATCAGAACCTTTAACATCGCTCCGTCGTTGACCCACGTGCTGAGTTCGAATGCGGTTGTTACGCTCGGCGCTTTTGTGCGGCACGACCAATATAACTACTACCCGAGTAACAATTTTTTCTCCGATCTCGGACCGCTGCAGGATGAAACCGTCTCTCAGCTCCGGTTCCTGACCAACGCCGGTCTTCGCGGCTCTTGGTCTTACGTTAAGGGGATTCACAACATCAAAATCGGGGCCACCTATGAGCAAACGTTCCTTACCGAGAACGACGGTTTTGCGATTATTAACCCTGGGCTTCTTCCAACCTGCCCAGTTGCCTTCGCCGCCCAGTGCGCAACTCTGGTGCCATACGATTTGACGACAGGTCACGGGCAGTTCTACCACTACCACGGGCACACGGACGTCAAAGAGCTTGGGATGTATGCCCAGGACACGATCACCAAAGGGCCCTGGAACGTAAGCCTGGGTCTTCGCGGAGACATATACAACGGACTCGATGCGGTTTCGCGCCAGCCGGAGCCGCGTGTCGGCGTCGCCTACAACATCAAACAGAGCAATACCGTGCTGCGACTCTCCTACGCCCGCACCATGGAGAGCCCGTTCAACGAGAACCTCATACTCTCAGGGACCGGGTGCACCAACCCCGTAGTGGATGCGGTCATGGTGGTAGCCCAGGGTATCGTTTGCAACTCCACACCGCTGCGACCGGGCTTTCGCAATGAATTCCACGCCGGGTTCGAACAGGCCTTCAGCCGGTACTTCGTGCTGAGCGGCGAGTACATCTGGAAGTACACGCACAACGGCTACGACTTCAACGTGTTCGGCACGACTCCCATTACTCTGCCCATCGAATGGCACAACTCCAAGATTCCGGGTTTTGCCATTCGCGGAAGCGTTCCGAATTTTCACGGCTTCTCGGCTCTGGTCGTGATGTCGCACGTGTCGGCACGTTTCTTCCCACCCACGGTCGCGGGACTAGCGCCTCCAGCTCCACCGGCCGTATTCCGCATTGACCACGACGAAAAGTTCAACCAAACGACGCACATTCAATACCAACCCTGGAAGCTCGGGCCGTGGCTCGGGTTCAATTGGCGCTACGACAGCGGCCTCGTAGCGGGCTTTACTCCCTGCGAAGCGCAAACTGCGACCTGCTCGTTTTCAACGTCGAGTGCTGATCCGGGGGCCAGCGGATTACCTCCCAGCGGATTAGCTGCCGTACCGGCGGGGTATATCGCCTTAGTGAATAACCTCAACGGATTGCCACTGACCGCCGATCAGGAGTTTCAGTCGGGGCTCACGTGCAACGGCATGCGCGCGACCCCGACAACATATATAGGGCAGGCTGTACCGGGGCAGAAATATAACGAGTGTCTCGCGACCCAGCTCACTTCCAGCCTGGTAAAGATACCGGCGCCAAACACCGAACAAGACGATCACAACCCGCAACGCATCCAGGCAAGGAGCCTGTTCGACCTGTCGGTTGGGCACGACAATTTATTCCGCGGAGACAAATACAAGGTTAGCTTGCAAGTGACGGCCATCAACATCACCAACAAGTATGGGCTCTATAACTTCCTTTCGACATTTAGTGGTACCCACTACGTTACGCCGCGCGCTGTTACGGCACAGCTAGGTTTTCACTTTTAACGATTGTCTAGAGAGGGCCGCTCTCGGGGGCGGTCCTTCTTTTTCAGCTGAGCCAAAGGGGCGGGCAACATGGAGAAGGCTCTATTTGGTCCCTGGTGGTGTGAAGCGCGATGCGGACTTATTCGCAAGGAAGGGGTAGAAAAAAGGCCGTCAAGAAATTCAGATCGCGCGACGGACTCTGGATGGTCGTAATCGTGGCCAGCGGAATGATCGCCATGATGCTACTGTGGCTCATCGGGTTTTTCCGACTCGATGCGGACTAAGTTTCGCGATAAGTCGCAATCTTATCATTCCATCAAGCAAGTATTTCTTCGAATGCGTTCCATTCGAGTGCTTTTCTAGATTTCGTCCCTGTGAGAAGTGGAACACGGGATTCCACGGGTGGGTGTAGGCTTCAACGCAGAGGAATTCAGACGCTAGAGTCCTGTGATGAGAATCTCTACGCTGGTGTTGGTCGCAGACTTGACATTCATCTGCGCAGGACATTCGTTTGCGCAGTCACTTGAACAGGAACCTGCAGCCGTCGTTGAGCTAGGAGCTGCCGCTGGTCAGAGCCTCACAGAGAGTCAATCCAGCTTTGGCCCGACGGTCGCGGTTGAAGTTACGCCGATAGAGAACAAGCTCGAAGTTGAGGCGGGCGTCACGCCGCTCTTCAGGCGACACTCGACGGAATGGAGTATCGACCTTCTGTTTAAGAAGCCGTGGAGTCTTTCGGATACAAAGGAGTTCATGCTTGGGGTTGGCCCCGAGTGGATTCACACGAACGCATACGGCATGAAAATGAATTCGGTTGGTGTTGAAGTCGCCCCAGACTTCATGTTTTGGTCATCGAGAGGGCACAGACTAGGCTGGTACCTCGAACCAAGCTACGAATACAAATTTGGGACTGGGCATGAACACTCCGTTGGGATCACGGCGGGTTTGCTGATTGGATTTCCAAAGAGAAAACCCGAGTAAGAGTTAAGGCCGAGAAGCTAGAAATTGGCCGGCGACCGGTGCAAATCTGGGTGCAATGGCGGAATGGACTTTGGCGAGAAGCTGGTAATGATCGTTGTGCGCGCTTCTGCTCTGCGTCTCTGCGTCTGTGTTCTCAAAACACTCTTGACTCTGGACTGCACTCCAGATTGTATGCTTGTTTCATGGCGAGCATTCAAAACAGCGCGCATCCGACATTTCAAATCGGCGAGCTCGCAAAGCGGACTGCGCTGAGCATCGATGCCATCCGGTTTTATGAGCGTCGCAAGCTGCTGCCGCCGGCATTCCGCAGCTCGGGCCGGTTTCGCCTTTATACGACGGACGACATTGAGCGCCTTCGATTTGTGCAGCGCATGCAGCGTTTGGGATTTTCTCTCGAAGAAATTAAGCAGTTGATGGCGATTCGTGCAGACAAAGCGCATGTCTGCGCAGCGGTACGGCAATTCCTGAAGACGAAATTAGACGGCGTCACGACGAAAATCCGAGAACTCCAGCAACTTGGAGCTGAACTCAAGGCCGATCTGGGAAAGTGCAATCGCGCATTGAAACAGCAGCCCAGGAAAACGTGTGCATGCCCTGTGCTCGAAGAAATAGAACGGACGAACAAGGTATGAAGATCGAGTTGCTGTATTTCGAGGGTTGTGCAAACCACGTACCGGCGATGGAGGTGCTGCGAGAGATCCTCGACTCATTATGGCGTGAGGACCAGATTCACCAAGTTGAAGTTTGCACGCAAGCAGAAGCCGAGGCGATAAGGTTTGTGGGTTCTCCCAGCATTCGCATTAATGGCTCCGACATCGAGCCGTGGGCACGTACCGCGAAAGACTTCGGTTTGAGTTGTCGCACCTACCTCGATGGCTCACAGCACGGCGGTGTTCCATCACGGGAACTGCTTCGTCGCGCAATCATGGAGGGCATTCGTGAAGGCAGTTGAGAGAGGTGCCCCTGCAGCCGCAATACTCGCGGCACTGTCGGCATTAGCGTGCTGTTTGCCGTTCGGAATTGTCGGCGCTCTGGGGCTGGCAAGCATCAGTGTCTGGATCGCGCCCCTACGTCCGTGGCTGCTCGGCGTTGCAGTTTTGCTGCTCGTCGTGGGCTTCTGGCAGATTTATCGCCGAGGCAAGCAGTGCCGCACCCGGCGTAGTCCCGTCACCGTGGCGGTGTTCTGGGTCGCAGTTGTTGTGGTGGTCCTGGTCACCATATTCCCTCAACTCATCGCTAACTGGCTTGCAGGATAGAGACTGATGACAAGAAATCGAGCGCTCTCGTTCGTGTTTGCAGTTGTGATTTTGGCGGTCGGGTTTTACCTATGGGGATCGAGTTCCACTCCACCTGGCCAGCGGCCGCTCGTCTCGCTGAATGAAACCAATGTTTCGCAGTTTCAGCAAAGCTTCAACGCCGCATTTTCAAACATACGCATTGTGTTGCTTTTGTCCCCAACTTGACCAAAGTGTCTGCAGGGGGCCTCTGCAGTGGAACGCATTCTGGAAGAAACTCACGGTGAATCGGTGCGAATCTTTGTGGTTTGGGAGCCTATGCTTCCAACGGATTGGTATCGACCGACTCGGCCAACGCTGAAGCGTGTTTCTGATTCACGTGTAGCCCAGTTCTGGGACAAGGGCCATTTGATCGCTGCGCAACTGAAGCAGCAGTTGGAGCAACTTCACGGAAATGCCCCAACCTGTTGTGACGATGGAGGGCACTTATGGGATATGGCTGCGTTGTATCAATCAGGTGTCAAATGGGGCGAAGTTGCGCCCGTCTTTGATGATGGTCCCGTTTACCGGATCGCGCCGAGGTTGAAGCAAAAGATTTCGGAAGCCGGTGTTGAAAAACCTGCGGGAGTCGGCAATTGAGTCCCTACGATGAGCCGGAGTGCTGCCGCGCGGGGAAGCGCACATCGCACAAAATCTGGGTGCATCTGGGTGCAATTTGATTGGAACAATGGGACGAGGAATTTGTCCCGATAAGGCAGCGGTCAAATCTGGGTGCAATTAGGGTGCGATAAGACTTCCTGACGGCTACTTTGGGCGCTAATATGGGCGATCGGCGCCGTGAATTGTCAAACAGTTACGTCTGAAACAACCTCTGTCACGGCAGAGGCCGCGGGTTCGAGTCCCGTCGTCCCCGCCATCATTTTTCAATGAGTTATCGGACGTGACACCGAAAACTCCTACCCACAACCCCACCCACACCCTCACTGACGGTCTTAGACCAGACTCGATTCTTCAATCCGGTTCAACAGTTTGCAAAACTGCGTGACCCGCCTCTCTTATTTCGACTGCCCCACCTCAGGCACGATTCTTTTCCGCAGCGCGAGTATCAGCAATGCCGATATGAAGAGCGAAAGACCCGCAACAACGAGTCCGCCGTGAAACCTTCCTGTCTGCTTGTTGATTGCCCCCATGCCGTAAGAGCCAACGAAACCACCGATGTTTCCGAACGAGTTGATAAACGCAATCCCGGCAGCCGCCGAAAATCCTGACAAGAACTCATTCGGCATCGACCAGAAAGCAGGAAGCAGGCTGTAGACTCCTGCTGCTACAAAACACCAGAAAATGAGAGAAACGAAAGCAGGAGTAGTAGTTGCGCCCAGCAACACCAGACAGGTTCCTGCGATTGTTACAGGAATGGCGGCATGGTAGCGGCGTTCGAGCGTTCGATCCGACCTGTAGGCAACGAAGTTCATCGCGATGAGCGCGGCGGCGTAAGGAATCATCACGAGGATTCCAACCGTGGTATTCGAGTAATGGCTGGAGGAAGCCTTCACTAATTGAGGCATCCAGAAGATCATCGTGTACTGCCCTACCGCCCACGCGAAGTAGGCTGCTGTCAGGTGCCAAACTCGCGTGTGTGCCAGCGTTTGACCTACGCTGATCCGTTCTTGTGCTTCCTTACTTTGTTCTTGAAACGCCAGTCCAGATGCGAGGCAGTTTGCTTCTTGAGGCGTAAGAAATCTGGCTTCCGCAGGTCGGCTCGGCAGCAGGAAATAAGTAGTAATCCCGCCCACGACGGCAGGAATGCCCTCCAGAATTAGCAACCATCTCCAACTGCTGAGACCCAGCCAATGGATGTGATCCAGAATCACTCCTGAGATCGGAGCGCCAACTATGCTGGCGACAGGGCCAGCGCTGTTGAACAGCGAGATTGCATGAGCCAGTTGCCGCTGGGGAAACCAGTACGTTAGGTAAAGATAGATACCGGGAACAAACCCTGCCTCAGCTACACCGAGCAGAAATCGCAAAAGATACAGATGGGCGGCTGATCTGACGAAGCCAGTCAGGATTGCCACAAAACCCCAACTGACCAATATCCGCGCAATCCAGATGCGAGCGCCGAGCTTGTGCAGAAGAAGGTTGCTCGGTATCTCGAAAATGAAATAGCCCCAAAAGAATATGCCCGACAGCAGCCCGAACTGTTGGCTGGTGATAGCCAACTCCCTGTTCATCGTTAACGCTGCAAAGCCAATGTTGATCCGGTCAACGAAGTTAATTACGAAGAGAACGAACACGAACGGGATGATGTGTGTTCGCAGCTTGCGGATTGTTGTGGCTTCGATTGTGCTTGGAGCAGATGGCGAACTCGCGCTCACCCCGCACCCCCGCGACGGAATCGGCACAGTGTAGCACCGAACCACGGAGCCGGAATCGTCAATCGGACGCACGAGATTGACGGCACCAAGCTCCAGGCGTATGTTTTGCGGCAAACGGTAGCAGTCCATGATGGACGAGACGACAATTCGCGTGGCGATCCGAGTGACAGCGCGTATCTCGTTCCTCCTGTTCCTCGGCGCTTTTCTGGGTGACGCACTTTACCGTCTCATGCCTGCTGTCGCTACGCGCTGGCTGAAGGCACACAAAGACGTGTTTACCTTGGGCTTTGCGGGATCTCACACGGTGCATCTTGCGTTCATTCTCGCCCTAATGGCTGCAATAGGCCGAGAGAAGGCTTTGAAAGGCCTCATGGTCGTCGCGTTCACGACCGGGTTCCTCTTCATCTATGCTCTGGCTGCTAATGTTCTGTTTCGCCATCGCACATTCTTACCATCGCGTTTTGAGGCGCTGGCGCACTACTATCTGATGGCTCTTTTCGCGGTCAGCTTCACGCGACACGCAATAAAGGAACCCGCTTTCTACACGCCGTTTTTTCTTGTCGCTGTCACCGCGATTGGGGTGAGGATCGCGGCTGCGATCCGTTCGAGAAAGGGGCAAGTGTTCAGGGCAAGCGCAGGATAGCCCCGCCCTGTCGCCTTTCATGATGGATGGCTCGCGGATTCGGCGCGTTGACTTCGCCGTCTGCTCACCCCTACCATTTCAGCCTGAGCGCCATGATCGGCCAAACCATTTCGCACTACCGCATCGTCGAGAAGCTGGGCGGGGGCGGGATGGGTGTCGTCTACAAAGCCGAGGACACCGAGCTCGGTCGCTTCGTCGCCCTGAAGTTCCTGCCCGAAGACCTGGCCCAAGACCCGCAGGCTTTAGAGCGCTTCCGGCGCGAAGCCCGTGCCGCGTCAGCACTCAACCATCCCAACATCTGTACGATCTACGAAGTCGGACAGCACGACGGTCAGCCGTTTATCGCGATGGAGTATCTCGAAGGGCTGACGCTCAAGCACCGCATCGGCGGCAAACCGCTGGAGATCGAAACGGTGCTGTCGCTGGGCATCGAGATCGCCGACGCCCTCGATGCCGCCCACGCGGCGGGCATCATTCACCGGGATATCAAGCCCGCCAATATCTTCGTGACCAATCGCGGTCATGCCAAGGTTCTGGATTTCGGGTTGGCTAAGGTCAGTACACCCAGAAGCGTGACTGGCAACGAGCCAACACTTGCCACTAAGGAAGTTGACCCCGACCATCTCACAAGTCCCGGCACGGCTGTGGGAACCATCGCCTATATGTCGCCTGAGCAGGTGCGAGCCAAGGAACTGGACGCACGAACCGATTTGTTCTCGTTTGGTGCAGTGCTTTATGAAATGGCGACCGGGGCGTTGCCGTTCCGGGGGGAAAGCACAGGAGTGATCTTCAAAGCCATTCTGGACGGGACGCCAACGTCGGCGGTTCGGCTGAATCCCGATCTCCCAGTGGAATTGGAACGGATCGTCAATAAGGCTCTGGAGAAAGACCGGAACATGCGCTTTCAGGGCGCAGCGGAGATTCGCACTGACTTGCAACGGCTCAAGCGGGATACCGAGTCCACCAGAATCGTTGCCGCGCAAACATCGCCCGACAAGACGCTCAAACGTAGCAAGCTCTGGGTCGTCCTAGCCGCCTGCATCGCTGCCATCGGGCTGGCGGCAGTTGGCACTTGGTACCTGCGATCTGGCAAAACAGCAACCCAGATTGATTCTCTTGCCGT
>Ga0187846_10000614_pt1 | contig 20257 bp, 12 predicted proteins | sample TC_taG_FD_161473 | JGI IMG/M metagenome (GOLD analysis project Ga0187846, IMG submission 161473) | Biofilm microbial communities from the roof of an iron ore cave, State of Minas Gerais, Brazil - TC_06 Biofilm (v2) | ecosystem: Environmental > Terrestrial > Deep subsurface > Cave > Wall biofilm...
CCGTTCATCGGCTTCTCGCGCGCCATGATGCTGTCGCCGACGGGACTATGCCGGCCATTCTCGGCGCAGGCCGACGGCTATGTCCGGGCCGAAGGCGCTTTGGCCATGGTGCTGGCCAGATTGGAAACAGCGGTCGAACGCCGCTATCCGGTGCGCGCGGTAGCACTCGCTTCCGGCGTCAATTCCGACGGCAGAACGAGCGGCATCTCCCTCCCCTCGGTCGAAGGCCAGCGGGAGTTGCTGAACAGGCTATATGGTCATGGCCCGATCGACCCACGCCGTCTTGCCTTCGTCGAGGCGCACGGCACCGGCACCCGGGTTGGCGACCCGGCGGAGGCGACCGCGATTGGCGAGGCACTGGGCCAGCTGCGCAGCACGCCGCTGCCGATCGGATCGGTCAAATCCAATATCGGCCATCTGGAGGCAGCCGCCGGTCTGGCCGGCCTGTACAAGGCGATATTGGCCTTGGAGCATCGCAAGCTGCCGCGCTCGCTGCATCTGGATGAGATCAATCCGGCAATCAATTTCGCCGCGCTTAATCTAGCTGTCGCGATTGAGGCGGTGGCGCTTGCTCCCACCGGGACCTGGCTGGCGGGAGTTTCTTCATTCGGCTTTGGTGGGACCAACGCCCATGTCGTGATCCGGCAACCCGAGGCGGCTGAGCTCTTGCCGCGGCGGACCGACGGCGCAGGCAGCCGTCCCGCTGAACTATTGGTCCTGTCGGCTCATTCGCGCCCGGCGCTGAACGCCACCGCCGCCTCATACGCGGATTTCATCGATGCCGCTCCGGACAGCGTTCCCGACGTCGCGTCCGCCGTCGGGTGGCAGCGCGACCTGGCGGCGCATCGCCTAGCCTTGACGCTGGACGAGCCGGCCCGGATGGTTGCGTCCCTGCACGGCTTCGCCGAAACCGGAAAGATCGTTGGCGGCGTTGCCGGGGTTGCGCCCTCGGCGCCGCCCAAGATCTGCTTCGTCTTCTCCGGCAACGGATCCCAATGGGCCGGGATGGGCCGTACCGCTTTTGCCCGCAATCATGCCTTTCGCCAGCGTTTCTCGGCGACCGATGAGATTTTCATCCGACTGGCGGGTTGGTCGCTGGTCGACGCGCTGTACGATCACGCGCTGACCGACCGGCTGAGGTTGACCCGGGTCGCGCAGCCTTTGCTGTTCGCCGTTCAATCGGCCCTCGCGGCCACCCTCGCCGAATGGGGGTTACGGCCCGACATGGTGCTCGGCCACAGCGTGGGTGAGGTCGCGGCGGCCGAGGCATCCGGCGCGATCGGTCTGTCTGAGGCCATCCATGTCATCTTCCGTCGTAGCCAACATCAGGAAAAGGTGCATGGACTTGGCGGTATGGCGGCGGCCAGCCTGTCCCAGCACGAGGCGGAGGCGTTGATTGGCAGCAGCGGCCTTTTCGGACTTGAGATCGCCGCGGTAAACAGCCCGACTTCGGTGACGATTTCGGGCCCCGAGGATGTGATCCGCAGCTTCGGCCAGCTCGCCCGCAAGCGCAGGATCGCGGTTCGGGCGCTTGATCTTGCCTATCCGTTCCATTCGGCGATTTTAGAGCCGCTACGCCTGCCTTTGCTCGAAGCTCTGGGCCATTTCGCGCCGCGTGCGACCGACATTCCGTTCATTTCGACCGTCACCGGCGATGTGGTCGGAGGCGGCGATCTCGATGCGGATTATTGGTGGCGCAATGTGCGCGAACCCGTCCGCTTCCGGGATGCGGTCGAGACGGCCGCGCGGCAGGGCACGGCGTTGTTCGTCGAGATCGGGCCGCGGCCAATCCTGACCGCCAACATCACCGATACATTGCGCAAAGCCGGTCTGGACGGCGCGGTGATGCCAAGCCTGGTCGAGAAAGAAGATGAGGGTGCAGGCGATCCGATAGCTCTCGTCGCTGCGCGGGCGCTGACAATGGGCTGCCGGTTCGACACGGAACGGTTGTTTGGCAAGCGTGCCGCTGGTCGGATGAAGCTACCCTCATACGCTTGGCAGCGCACGCCCTTCAACCAGACCCAAACCAGCGAAGCGCTCGAAATCTTTGGCAGCGAGCCGCGGCATCCCTTGATCGGGGCGCGGCTTATGTCGGGGACGCCGGAATGGCGCAATCTGATTGACCCGACAGTGGTGCCCTACCTGTGGGACCATCGAATTGGTAACGAAATTATCGTTCCCGGCTCCGCCTTCGCGGAAATGGCGTTGGCCGTCGCCCGCGAGATTTTTCCGGAGGGACCAATCGGGCTTGAGGATTTCGACTTGCTGCAATGGCTGCCACTCCGTCCGGATGGCATGCGCGAGATTTCAGTGCGCCTTAGCGGCGACACGCAGGTCGTGGAGATTTGGAGCCGCCCGCGCTTGAGTGCCAACGAGTGGATGCTCCATGCGCGCGGTCGGATCGTTCAACTCGTCTCGCCGGCGCCTGCTTTCGCTCCCTGGCAGGCATTGGCGCATCAGATAACGGGGGCTGAGGTCTATGACATCGCCGCCGCCGCAGGCTTCCAATATGGGCCGGCCTTCCGCCGCATGCTTCGAGCTACGCGGGACGATAAGATCATCGAGGTCGAATTGTCGCCGGTGGAGGAAGGCGCAGGCCTGGCGGGCCGCAAGCAGACCCTCCACCCGATCGCGCTCGACGCGTCCTTCCATGCCCTGTGGGACCGTATCAAGCTGCGTGCGGACGAGCGCCATGCCTATCTGCCAGTGCGCTTTGCCAGGCTTCGGGTCGATCGCGACGCCGCAGTTCCGGCACGCGCGCGGCTAGTGGTCGACGGCGAGACCGACCATTCGATCACGATCGCCGTAACGCTGTATGATGAAAACAATAATTTCATCGCGTCGCTGTCGGGCGGACTCTTCCGCGAGGTGGTATTTGACCGGCGCAAGCAGGCCGGGGTGTTCTTCCACCAGGAGCAGGTCCGGCTGACGCGTTCCAGTGGTGGTCGCAATCCGCGCGAAATTGCCGTCGCTGCGCTGCGCGCCAATACGCTGGAGGTCCGTCCGGATTCCTGGTTGATCCTCGAGGCCTTCGCGCGCTCGCTCGCCTATCGGCGCTTACGGACGATGTTCAGTGACAACCCGGTCTTGCGGGAATCGGTCGCGACCTGCGAGACCATGGCCGATGCGGCGCGTCCCCTGATCTTAAGTCTCTTCGAATATCTGCTCGTCGTTGGCCTTGCGTCGGAGACACCGGAGGGCTGGATCCTGGCCGACGCGTGCGACTTACCGGGTCCCACCGAGCTTCTGAAAACTTTTGCCGCGGATTATTCCGGCGCGACGTCGGAAATCGTTCTGGCCGCCCAGGCGTTGAGCGGGCTGGACAGCACCTTGAAGTCTGGTGTGCCGATCCCGCTTCGCAACGCGACCCTGGAGCAGTTCGAGAGCGCATCGATCCTATTCGAGCCCGTTCTGTCCTCGGCACGCGCAGTCTGCGACGCCTTGGCGGCGCGGATTGAGCCCGATCCGTTGCGGGTGCTGGTAGCCGAGCCCTTCTGCCTGGGCTTGCTGCGGATCCTGGCTCCGCTGGTCCGCGAGGGGCGTGCCACCGTTACGGTGATCGGCACTAACGCCGAGCGGCTGCATCACACGGCGGCGCGGCGCGGCTCGACGCAAGGCATTGAGTTCCTTGAGATCGCCGGAGATGCCGATCCGCCCGGCGAGGTATCGTTCGACCTTGCGCTCGCTTTTGCGTTTGGACCGGTTTTCGACGATGACGCCGATCTGGCGCGGGCCATTTCCCGCCGCCTCGCGCCAAACGCCCTGCTCTGCATCCTTCAGCCGCCCGACAGCGCAATTTTCGATGTGCTGCTGGGCGGCAGCGACGGCTGGTTCGCGTCGTCGCTCGATCCGAATTATCCTGTGGGCCGGGTCGCGGCGGCGCAGAATAGTCAGTCCGTGCTGGTCGCATCGGGATTCAGCGCGATCGAAACATTCTCCGTCGGCGACGGTGCGGGCAATATCCTGCTCGCGTCGGCGGACGCTCGTCCGGCACAATCCGCATTCACCGTCGCGCCTGTCGTCGTGGTTGGCGATGTCTCTCCGCTGATCGTCGCGCTGACGCAAGTACTGCGGGCCGACGGGCGTCCGGTGCAGATGTTCGGGGCGGTCGAGCCGGTGGAATATGCCCTGGCGTGGCCGATGATTTCGGCGGCTGCACCGGGTGAGATCATCGATGTGATTTTTTTGGCATTCACGGCGGACCATGGCGGTCTCGATCGCTCCATCACCCATTTGGCCGCGATTTTAGAAGCGGTCCAGATGAAGAAATGCCGTCTGTGGATTCTGGTGCGCGGCCTTGAATCGGCGGCGCCCGACGCCGTGGATCCGATCGCCGAGGCGATCTGGTGCTTCGCGCGGGTGGGTATGAATGAATATCCGTCGGTCGACCTGAAGCTGGTCGATGTTGCGCTCGACCTGGATGAGGACGCAGCGGCCAGGCATGTCGCCAGTCTGATCTTTTCCCCTGGCGCGGATGCCGAGTTACTCATCGATGTGGCTGGAATTTCGGCGATCCGCGCCGTTTCCGGATTGCGCCGGGCCGGCAACGGGGCATCCGTGCCGGCCGTGCGGCTGGAGCTCGCGGCAAAAGGGGTGCTGGCCAATTTCGATTGGGTTGAAGCCGAGCGGCGCGATCCCGGCCCGTCCGAGGTCGAGATCGAGATCGCGGCCGCCGGGCTCAATTTCCGCGACATCATGCTGGCGACCGGGTTACTTGCTGACGATGTGCTCGATGACGGGCTGGCCGGAGCGGAGTTCGGCCTCGAATGCGCCGGCAAGGTCGTTCGTGTCGGCGCAGCCGTCACGGACCTTAAAATCGGCGATGCCGTGATGGGGTTCGGACGGCAGAGTTTTGCGACCTACACCACTGCCGATGCTCGCGTCTTTGCCGTCTTGCCCGAGGGTCTGCCCGTCGAGGCGGCGGCCACCATCCCGGTAGCCTTTCTGACGGCCTGGTATTCCTTGGTCCATCTGGCCCGGCTCCAACCCGGGGAATGGGTGCTAATCCATGGCGCAGCCGGCGGCGTCGGGCTGGCGGCGATGCAGATCGCGCGCCTGCGCGGCGCGCGGATCGCAGCAACGGTCAGTTCGCCGGACAAGCGCGCCCTGGTGGAATTGTTCGGAGCAGAGGTGGTCTACAATTCCCGCAGCACCGCCTTTCTGGATGCGATCCGCGATGAGATCGGCGGCGTCGATGTCGTGCTCAACTCGCTGGCTGGGGAGGCCATGCTGGCCAGCATTAAATGCTTGAAGCCGTTTGGGCGGTTCGTGGAGCTGGGCAAGCGCGACTATGTGCTTAACACGGCGATGGGCCTGCGGCCATTCCGTCGCAATCTGACGTATTTCGGCGTCGATCTCGATCAGCTGCTCGCGGCCAACCTGCCCCTGGCGAACCGGCTGATGGACGATCTGATCCGGCATTTCGAGAGCGGCGAGCTCTGTCCACTGCCATATCGGGCCTTTGCGTGGCATGAGTCAGGCGAGGCCTTCCAGCTGATGCAGGCGGCCGGCCATGTCGGCAAGCTGATCGTCCGACCAGCGCAGCACCCGATTGCGACCACCATGGCCCGGAAGCTCTTCCAGCCCGGACCCGGCATACATCTCGTCATCGGTGGCGCCGGTGGTTTTGGGTTCGAGACGGCGGCGTGGCTGGCCGAAAAAGGCGCGGAAGCCATCGTCGTCGCCTCAAGGCGGGGGCAAATCGAGCCGCATCTTCAAGCGCGAGCCGAGGCGATCCGCGCGAAAGGCACGAGACTGATCGTCGAGGTCCTCGACGCGACCAACGCCGCCGCCGTCGATGCCCTGATCACAAAGCTGGTCCGCACCTACGGACGGCTTGCCGGCGTCATCCATACCGCCATGGTCTTGGATGACGGGTTGATCGCCGGGCTGGAGCCGGCGCGCACCCGCGCCGTGCTCGCCCCGAAGATTGATGGCGCGACCAATCTCGATCGCGCGACCAATCTTAATTGTGCGACAGGGGCGGAACCGCTCGACTATTTCGTCGTCTATTCCTCCGCGACGACAATGATCGGCAACCCCGGTCAGGCGGCCTATGTCGCGGCCAACGGTTATCTGCAAGGCTTGATGCGCCGCCGCCGGGCGCAAGGGCTGCCGGGGCTCGCCGTCGCTTGGGGGGCTATCTCTGATGTCGGTGTTTTGGCGCGCGACCCTGATGTCGCGGTCAAGCTGGAGCGGATCAGCGGCATTGTCCCCATGCGTGCTGACGAGGCATTGTCTCATCTGGATACATTGCTGGCCCGGCCGTCGATCTGCCCACCTACGGTTTATTGCGCCATGTTCCGTCCAGGTGCGGCGCTGCATGGGCTTAAGCTGCTGGAGACCCCGGCCTTCGTTCGCCTGTTTGCCGACGCAGAGGGGTCTGATCAGGAGGTTGGCATCGACCTTGCCATGCAGCTTGCGGGCAAGAGCGAAGTAGAGGCGCGGGCGATCGTCGCAAGACTTGTCGCGTCGGAGGTGGCACGAATCCTGAGGCTGTCGGCCGAAGAAATCGATCTCGGCCGGCCCCTCGACGAGCTGGGGATGGATTCCTTGATGAGTCTCGAACTGCGGATGAGCATCGAGAAACGCTTCGGGATCGAGTTGCCGATCGTCGTCATCAGCTCCGGCATCAATGTGAACGACCTGGCGGCCCGGCTGGTTGCCGGCCGGGGCGGCGGCGAGGCCGCCGCGCCGGCGCGCGATGCCGAAATGCGGCTGATCATGCAGCACGGGTCGAGCGATGTCGGGCCGAGCGAGCTGATGGCCGTCGCCGACGCAATCGATACACGCCGTGGTGCGGCGGTGCTGCGGTGACCGACGAAACCAATCGCGGTCGGTTGAGTCGGGGCGCCAAGGCGGCCCTGCTCGATACCATGCGCAAAGTGCCGGTCGGCGACAGGCCGGTCCGTGGTTCGGTCGTCGCCAGCGCAAGCCGACACGACATGTCGTTCGAAAGCCTGCCGGCATATCGCCAAATGCAGACCGTGCGAGCGCTGGCCGACGCTCTGGAGATCGGTGTTCCGTTCTATCGCTCTCATGACGCTCGCGCGGGAGCGCGTAGCGTCATCGACGGCAAACCCGTAGTAAATTTCGCCTCCTATGATTACCTCGGCTTCAACGGCCGTCCCGAGATCACCAAGGCGGTAGTCGAAGCGGCCGAGACCTGGGGCACTAGCGTGTCCGCCAGCCGGATCACGGCGGGCGAGCGGGGCTTTCATCGCGACCTCGAGCGCGCGATCGCCGACATTTACGATGCGGAAGATTCGCTCGTTTTCGTCAGTGGACACGCGACCGCGATCTCGACGATCGCTGCCTTGCTGGGGCCAAAGGACCTTATCCTGCATGATGCGCTGATCCATAACTGCGTCGTCGTCGGGGCGCAGCTCTGCGGAGCGACGCGGCGGGCCTTTCCGCACAACGACATGGAGGCGCTTAGCGAGATACTCGCCGCGACGCGCGACCGCTTCGAGCGGGTGCTGATCGTGTCGGAGGGGCTGTATTCCATGGACGGCGACGGGCCGGATCTCGCCCGGCTGACCGCCATGAAGCAACAGTTCGATTGCTGGCTGATGGTTGATGACGCCCATGCATTGGGCGTCCTCGGCAAAACCGGCAGGGGCATTTTCGAACTGGCCTGTGTCGATCCGAAACGGGTCGATATTTGGATGGGAACCTTGTCCAAAACTCTGGTCAGTTGCGGCGGCTATATCGCGGGCAATCGCGCACTGGTGGATTATTTGAAGTTGGCGGCGCCCGGCATGGTCTATAGCGTCGGGCTGCCGGCCCCCGCCGCCGTTGCGGCTTTCACCGCCATCGGGCTGATGTGGCGCGAGCCGGAGCGGGTCGCCCGGCTGCAGACGAACGGCGAGCTCTTCCTGCGCAAGGCGCGCGAGGCCGGGCTCGATGTCGGGACCAGCTGGGGCTATGCCGTGACACCGGTCATTCTGGGCGACTCACTCCGCACCGTCCTCCTGGCCGAGCGATTGCTCAATCGCGGCTATAATGTATTTCCCATCGTACCGCCTGGCGTACCAGAGAGATCGGCGCGTCTGCGCTTCTTTATTTCCTCGGAGCATACAAGCGAGGATATCGAAGGCGCTGTCGCAGCAACACGGGAAGAACTGACAAAGCTCGAGCGCGAGGGCATTTCTTTGAGTAGGATGGCCAAGCTGATCACGGCCGCGGTGAAATCCTAGGTCCTCTGTGCGATCGGCTGATTTAAAAGGTCCTTTGGCGTGACCTTCAGCAATATCGTCATCACCGGGGCTTCGAGCGGAATCGGCGCGGCTCTCGCAAAATATTATGCCCGCCCCGGCGTCGCTCTGGGACTGGTCGGGCGCGATCCGGCGCGCCTGAATGCTGTCGCCGCCGAAGTGCGAGCTGCGGGCGCAATGGTCGAGGGAGGGTTGTTCGATCTGCGTGACCGAGCCGCCCTGTTGAACTTCCTGATTGGTTTCGATAGGACCAACCCGATCGATCTGCTGATCGCCAATGCCGGCGTGCTGGATGGCCGGCGCGCCAACGGCTCGATCGAGCGCGCCGACATGGCGCGGCGAGTGATCGAGATCAATCTGCTGGGTGCGGTCGATACGCTGCACGCCGTGCTGCCGGCGATGCGCACTCGTAGATGGGGCCATATCGTACTGGTCAGCTCGCTGGCGGCTCTGTCGCCATTGGCCGACGCGCCGGGCTATAGCGCCAGCAAGGCTGGGCTCTTGGCCTATGGACAAGCAATGCGTACGGCTGTTGCCCCGGACAATGTGCGTGTCAGCGTGGTGTGCCCCGGCTATGTCACCAGCGCGATGACCGATACCCATATTGGCGAGCAACCGCTGAAAATCAGCGCAGAGAAAGCCGCGCAGCTGATCGGCGCGGGGATTATCCGCAACCGACCGGTGATAGGCTTTCCCCTGCCGCTCTATCTGCTGGCGCTGATTTCTCCCCTTTTCCCGGAATTCATCATCCGGCTAGCTACCAAGGGCATCCGTTTCCACGTAACACCGCGCGACTGAGCAGGAAACAAGCGTGCGGCCAGTCGTTATTCCGCGAGCTGCTAAAGGGCTTGGGGTGTGTTCCGCGGGTTATCGTGACAGACATCAAGAGCTACGCCGCCGCGAAGCGCAAAATCCTACCGAGCGTCGAGCGCCGTCAAAGCCGGTATCTCTACAGTCGCGTCGAGGTCTCGCATCGACCGACACGACGACGAGAACGACAGATGCAGCGCTTCCAGTCAGCGCGTCACGCGCGGTACTTTCTCTCCACCCACAGCCGAACCCATAACCACTTCCAGCCTCGCTGCCATCACCTCAGTGCCAACCAGTGTCGTGAGGCTGACGATGACGCCTTTCGCACATGGCGCGACGTCGGCGAAGTCGCGCCCGCAGCATAACCCTCCGGAGCCGCTTTTTTCGGCCATCAACGTCCGCCTATTGGCAACCTGAGCGGGAATCGCTGTTGTGAGGCAGAGCCGGCGAAAATCGGTAATCGCAACGAGCGGCGGTTATGGGGCATTAAGAGCGGTTCCCGCCGCCGCGACTGAGCGGCCGTTGTGGGTTCGAAAAACGGTCCCTCGCCGCTGATGATTGGGCCACGTAGCCCTTTGGGTCAGGCTCTTAACCAGTTGTTAATTGTTGCCAGATAAAGCCGCTCCGCTGAAATCTTATGGGGGATATCAAATGAGCAACGAGAGTTTCGATGCTTTTAGCATCCGTCGCGCGCCCAATAGGAAATTCTATGTCTGGGGAAACGGCGACGCAATTTGCCTGCCGAATGGAAACCTGCGTTATTTCGAGACCGAGCGACAGGCTTGGGCGTTTCTGGTCGAATGCGAGGGTGCCGAGATCAGCAGGATCGCCGCATAGGGGGTTCGCCGAAATGTAGCGAACACGGCAATATGGCGGCGTCAGATGGTATACCCGACCCCGCCTCAGCCCACGAGTATGGTTGGGGTGCGCCGCCGTACCCCGAAGCCAGCGAGTTCTTGAGACCTTGGTCAACGGCACGAACTCGCGCTTCGCGCTCACCGGTGCTTCGCCGCTTGGGTCCGATGAAGGGCAGCATCTATCTGTCGTCGCTCGTAAACCGCCGCAACACGTTCTCGAGCATTTGGGAAACGTTGTTGTCATAGTTATTGTAGGACAGGCTGCCGCAGAACGTAATCGAGCCGGTCGAGAATACCGCGCCGCCTGCCGTTGTCTCGAAATAGACGATCTCGGCGCGGATCAAGTCCCTCGGCCGCTCGCCGTTTACCGTCGCGAGGTGGGAAAGCAGGTCTTCCGGTACCGCGCCGAAATGGCTCTGATGGTTCTCCGAGCGCGCCAGAATCAGCGCATTCGGCGGCGTCCCCAGAGCGAGATCTCCGCGGTCGAGCTCGAACCCGGCGGCACCACCGCCCGAGAGTCCGAAATCGCCGATGATCTCGTCCTCGATGCCGTCAAAGATCCACGCTACGCGCGGGTCTGCGGCACCAGGCATGCGCCGGTAGTACGACCCCTCGAACAGCCCTTGTGCGGAGAAGCCGACCCCGCACAGCATCTGCGGCGGCCGGCCATTACGAAGCCACAGGCCGCCATATCCGCCATCGAGCGCATGGAAATATTCGCCCGGCTCCGCCGCCCAAGCGCGAATGCCGCCCTCGGCACGACGGATTTCGAGGACATCCGGGATCTCTCGGCTCGTGGCGATGCGCCAATAGAAGCCGTTGCCGCCGAGATAGGCGAGGCGCCCCCCGCTACCGACGTATTCCTGCAATGCGTCGAGCGTATTCGGCGTGTGGTATTCGGGATGCGACCCGGTCACCACCGCGCGATATCGCCGCAGCAGCGAGGCTCCCTCGCGGTCGAGGTCGTGATCGCTGATCACGTCGAATGCGAAACCCTTGACCGTCAGCCAATCGATCAGATGGGTGTCGGCGGGAAAATGCCGCACGCCTGATCCTCTGGTGTCGAAAAACGTGATGTATCCGGGCCGCATCGTCAGCAATGGCCGGCGCAGGCTCGAATAGCAGATGCCGCTGCCGTCCGGATGCTTGTTGTAGGTCGACGCGCCATATTCCGGATGCTGGTCGGGATTCCACGGATAGGCGCGCCACTCGGCTTGGCGGGCACGAAAGGCGTCATCGACACTGCCGCGCCGGTGATTTCCATAGATCTGATAAGTGAAGGTCGAAGCCAGAAAGACTATCGGCGCGGTCGCGGTGTCTGCCGGCGGCAGCACGTAGACCGGCACGATGTCCTCGACATCGCGGCAGCGCAGACGGATCCGTAGACCCCGGATGCCATTCCCTCGGGAATGTCGAAGACGAAATCGGTTTCCCAGCCGCAATCGTAGAGATCGTCCTGATGGAAATGGATCGCGGCGTAGTGACGGGGCATATGCCGCCAGTTGGTCTCTTCGTCCGTCCAGCGTGAGCCGCGCACCGCACGCGTCGGCAGGTTGCGCAACTGGCCGTGCAGGCCATGCGCCTCGCGGTCGATGATCGCGTCCGTCGGGATCTTGGCGCTGAAGTCCCACCAAGCCAGGCATTCGGCAGCACCGGGTTCGATTGGGCGGGGACCGTCATACACGCCGCCCAGGATCGCCGGGTCTTCCAAGCGGCCATTGAAGAAGGCGCAGTACGGGTTTTCGTGCGGCTCCGGCCTCGCCGTTACCGCGGCAGCGAATGTCACGTTTCTCAGTGCGCCAAGGCTGCCGGTCATCTCGGCATCGCCGGAATCGGCCACGCCCCAATTGCGCTGCAATGCATTCTGGCGCAGCCGTATTCGCCCGCCGGCAGCGATCACCCGCAGCTCGTACCAACACCCCGTCAACATTGGCGCGGCGACCTGAATCCGGCTGTCGCCCAGATCCACGCGCGCGCCCTCGGCGGCGACGGAGAGCGCCGGCCCACCCTGGATTGCCAGTACGGTCTGCGGCCGTCCGTCGAGGACCCAGGGTTGCACCCGAATGACGATCGTGCAGGGATCGGGTAAAGCGAGCGGATTGGCGCAAGTTACCACGCCGCATGATCCCGCGTGGACCGGCTGAAAGCGCGACGGGTATGTGCCGGCGAAAGCTGCAGGGATTTCCTCGAGCTTCACCCGCGGCCCGGCCGGATTGGCGTCGGCGTGAATTATGCGCACGAGATCGGCCCGATACGGCTGATCCAATTGGCTCGAGACCTTGACTGCGATCCGCTCGCGAGGACGCGCCGAGAGCCGGTCGACATAACCGATCAGAGGGACCACGGCTCCAACCCCAGCCTGTTACATCTCCACATTCAACGCCTTATCGCGGCGACGATAACACAGGGCCGATCCGTGCGCCCCTCGGTTTGACTGGCCCTCGCCGCCGAGCTCCACAGAAACGAATAACGCACCACCATCCCGGGAAACGGGATCTTGGGCAGCGCCACAAGCCGTCAATCCTCTATGTCGGAGACGCTGTATCGTTGGGCGGGCGGGACGCTGGAATTGAGTATCTCCTCGATCTCGACATCCGACATCTCCTCGAGCCGCATGACGCGGCGGTCGAGCTCCTTCAGCCGCTCATACCCCTCAGCGGAGATGATGATGATCGAAGGTTTCCATACTGGGTGACGATTACCGGCTCGGCGACCGCTTGTTCCCGATACCGGCCGAAGTTCTTTTGCACTTCCGCGGACGTGACGACGGTCATTCGGGATTCTCCGTAGACCCCGGTCACGTCCGCTGAAACTTCCCCCAATTTACGATAAATTTGGCGGCCATGAACCCGGAGTGGGGGCGCTTTGAAACGATGACGCGCGACGCTAGTCCGCAAGCCCCATCACGACTGCCAATGCCACGTTGAGACGCGTGACATCCGCGGCCGCGAGCTGGCCGATTCGCTGCACGATTCGCTCCCGACCGATCGTTACCGGCTTGTCGGCCATCACCTAAGATCGGATCCGTAGCCCATTTGCCGGCTCGGGCTCGATCGTGATGCGGAAATCGGCCTCTGACAATTCCGAGGTCAATGGGCAGATCACGATCGAGGCATGGCTCTGCGGCATCGCATCTGACTGCACGATGACGGCCGGCCGAGGTTTCCCGTAATCGCCGGGCGCGGCGACGACTACTAAGTCACCGCGGCCGATCGGCATCGAATTCGGATACCGTTTTGATCCACAGGAGTGCGTCGCGTTCGCTGTCGGGGCTCAGCTTTGCAACCTGCGCCGCGATCCGCTTGCGCACGGTCTCCAAACGCGCATCCGGCACGACGGGGCGCAATTCGCGCAAGCCCTGCCGTCGGCAGCGTGCGCGCATCATCTTCATTCGTCCGGCAGGCTCGGCCATGTTAATTCCCGACAGAGTCCTAACGTTAGTATGTAACGCGCTACAAAGCTGGAGCCAAGAAGCCACGCTCTGCCGCTATGGTGAAGCAGAAAATCGCGGTAGCATCGCGGCTATGAGAGACACGGGTCGAGAGGCCGATGAGGAAGGAACCCTCGCGGCGCTGAGGGCGATTCGAACAGGCGATCGAATGGGCCGACCGCGCCTTGCACGACCAGCCGCGCATGGTCGCAGCGATGCGGTCCAAAATCGCCGCCAATGCCCATCTCGGCCGGCTCGACGAGGTGCGCGCCGAACTTGCCGAGTGCTCGCCATCGACCTCTACCGGCAACCAACGCGGCTCACTCGGCAAGGGCCGCTCGGATTTTCGGGATCTGGCTATGTGCTCCCGGCTCAGCTCGGCTTAATCGACCTCGCCCGCGACCGGCCGGGCTCGGCGGATCTGCTGCGCCGCCGCACGCCGCGCGGCAGCGAGCTGCAACAGCTTTTTGTGAAGTGCGGCGGGAAGCGATAGCCACGCTTCGCCGACGGCGATGCTTTCTGCGATGAGCCGATGGGCTTCCGCATCGCGAGGTACTCCATACGCGGCGAATTTTTGCTTAAGCGCCGCAATGCCAGGCCTCAGTCTTTCTCGTTGTGACTTTTCACTTCGGCGAACGATGTCAGCCGCATCATTGAGCCAGTCAGCATTGTGACCGGAGCACGCTATGTCTTCGTAGAGCCGGTCGAGTTGCTTCGCGTATTGATCGAGAGCCGCCCGGCCTTTCGCCTGCTGGTTCCGAAGTCGGGCAAACCCATCCTCTCGCGCAGCTTCGGAATGCGCGATCGCAACGAGCTCCACCATGGGCCCGATATCGGACCAGACTTCGATACCGTCAGGCATGCTCTACGGGACTTGGCCAGTTCAAAGTTCTGTCTACAGGATATCTGAGCCTGCGCCAAACCAGCGGCAAGGTGGTTGGCGAATCAATCGAGCTAATCCGTCAAGAGCTTCGTCGGCCGAACAGTCCTTTCGCGCATCGTGACGAACTCCTCGGCCGCACTCGGGTGGATGCCGACGGTCTGGTCGAACTGTCTCTTGGTTGCACCGCAGATGACCGCAATGGCGAGGCCCTGGATGATCTCGGGCGCGTCGAGGCCGAGCATGTGGCAGCCGAGCACCCGATCGCTGCGGGCATCAACGACGAGCTTCATCAAGGTGCGCTCCTCGCGCCCGGAGAGCGTGTTCTTCATCGGCTTGAAGCGAGCCATGTAGACATCGACTTCGCCATACTCCCTGCGGGCACGCTCCTCGGTCAGGCCTACCACGCCGATCGGCGGCTGGCTGAACACCGCCGAAGGCACGTTGGCGTGATCCATTTTCGTCGGGTTGTCGTTGAATAAGGTCTCGGCGATCGCGCGCCCTTCGGCGATTGCGACCGGCGTCAAATTGATGCGGTCGGTCACATCGCCGATGGCATAGATATTGGGCACGCTCGAGCGCTGCCATTCGTCAACGATCACCGCCCCGGCCTCGTTGATCCGGACACCGATCTCGCCGAGACCCATCCCCTTGGTGATGGGCCGGCGGCCGGTGGCATACATGACGAGGTCAGTTTCAATTTTGTCGCCGTCGGTGGTGGTGACGAGGTAGCCGCTCGCGACTTCGTCGATGCGGGCAACCTGGGTCCGGCCGCGAATATCGACGCCGCGGCCGCGCATCTCTTCTCCTAGGGCCAAGCGGACATCGTCGTCGAACCCGTAAAGCAGCTCCGGGCGCCGGATCAACTCGACAACCTCGCTGCCGAACCCGTTGAAGATGCCGGCGAACTCGACCGCGATGTAGCCGCCTCCGACAATGACGATATGGCGCGGCAGCTCCTCGAGGTCGAGCGCCTCGTTCGACGAGATCACGTGCTCGATGCCTGGAATCTTCGGCGTCTCCGGCCAAGACCCGGTGGCAATCAGGATATTCTCGGCAGTGTATGTGCGGCCGGCGACCTCAACGGTATGGGGATCGGTCAGCGCCGCGTGGCTGTCGATGATCTCGACACCGGCATTGTTTAGCATGTTAATATAGATTTGGCTGAGCCGGCCGATCTCTTTGTCCTTGGCGGCAATCAACTTGGGCCAGTCGAAATCGGCCGGGGGCACGGTCCAGCCAAAACCCTCCGCGTCGGCGAACGCGTCGGCGAATTGAGCGCCGTAAACTAGGAGCTTCTTCGGAACGCAGCCGCGCAGCACGCAGGTGCCGCCGACCCGGAGTTCCTCGCAGATCGCGACACGCGCACCGTAGCCTCCGGCGCGGCGCGAGCTCGCCACCCCACCCGAGCCGGCCCCGATCGTCAGCAAGTCGAAATCATAGCGCGGCATCGTAGGAGTACTCCGTAGTCATGGAACTGATCGGTCCTCTGGTTGTCACAACCCGCCACCCATCGCAAGCGACCAGTCCTATAGATATGGGTCGGCGGGGTATCGGACGGAGCGCTTTAGCCCGCCACCCGAGACTTGCGCACCTTCGCAGCCGTCTTGCGGGGGGCATTCGTCTCCGGCTCTGCGGCGACCTCGACTTCGACCGTCATGCCGAGAAAATCGGAGGGAAAACCCGTCCAGGTGCCGGAGATCGGCACCGCTTGGCGCGGATCGCGCGAGACGGCAACGCGGATTAGGTCGTGATTGCCGACAATGCCGTTGGTCGGATCGAACTCGATCCAGCCGGCGCCCGGCAAGTAAACCTCGAGCCAGGCATGGGTCGCTCCCCCGCCGACTCGCTCGCTGTGCCGGTCTTCAGGGACATAAAGGTAGCCCGATACAAAGCGGGCGGCGAGCCCGAGCGAGCGGGCTGCCTCCATCATCAGCACCGCGAAATCGCGGCAGCTGCCGCTCTTCATCCGCAAGGTCCTGACCGGATCCTGAACGCCGCTCTCCTCACGCGCTACATAGGTCAGGTCCTGCTTGATCGCGTGGGTCATCGCTGCGAGCAGATCGGCGGTCAGGGTCCGGCCGTCATGGCGCAGGAACTGTCGCGCCCACCGGTCGACTTCGCGCTCGGGATCGAGATATTGCCGCTCGATCGTGCGTAACAGATCGGGCATTTCGTCGGCGCCGTAAGTGAACGGATATCTTTCGGCGTACTCCTCGATCTGGAAGTCGAGAGCGTTGGTTGGTGAGTGGTCGAGGCGAATGAAACTCTCGAAGCGCAGCTCATGAGCCCGTCCCGCGAATCGGGCGATCGCGACGCAATTACCGAACACGTCGTGCACCCAGCGGATATCGGCCGGTTCCGGCGTAATCGCGAGGTTGGCGTTGAGCAGCTTCTGGTCGTAGCTGTCGCGTGGCCGCAACATCATGCGGTGCTCGCCGAACGCGACCGGTTGCTTGTAGCGGTAGACGGTGACGTGCCGCACGGTGATGACGAGCATCGCGCTTGCCTATTGCGGCGTGACTGTTTGCGCCTGCGCGGCTTCGGGCGAGTATCCGAAGAAGGCGATCGAGAGGTCGCGCGTGATGGCGATCAATTGCTGCTGCGTCAGATCGAGAAACTCGTGGAGACCCTCGCCCAGAATTGTCGATATGTCGAGTGTTCCGAGAACGGCGCGCAAGCGGTCGAGCTCCTCGGCGGCGGCGTTGCCGTGGCGCAGCAAGTATCGCGACTTGACTTCGCCGAGTAGCCGGCCGGCCTCGCGCACGCAATGATGCAGAGAGCGCGGAAAGGCCTGGTTGAGCAGCAGGAAACCCGCCACGCGCGCCGGGGTTGTGCTGGCGGTGTGCAAGCGGCGATAAGCATGGTACCCGGCCGCTGAGCGCAATAACGCGTTCCACTGGCTGACATCGATGGGTGAGCCGACATCGGAGGGGCTGGGCAGCAGCAGGTGATACTTGATGTCGAGCAGTCGCGTTGTCTGATCGGCGCGCTCGATATAGCGGCCGAGCTGATAGAAATACCAACCCTGGTCACGGAAAAAGGTACCCTCGGTGATGCCGGTATGCGTCTGGCAGCCCTCCTTTATCGTGCCGAACAGCGCAGCGAGCCTGCCGGGCGTCAGATCGTCTTCGCTGAGCGCGGCGAGACAGTTGTAGAACACGTTGAGCTGCACCCACATCTCGGTCGAGATCAGCGGCCGAAGGGTGCGCGCATTCTCCCGCGCATAGCGGATCGCACTGACGATCGAGGTCGGATTGTCGCTGTCGATGACGTAAAATTTGACCACACTCTGCGTGGTGGCCGCCCGGTGGGTCGTGAAGAAGCGCTCCTCGTCCGAGTTCAGCTGAACTATCGAACGCCAGTTCTGGCCACCATGGCTGTCGCGCGAGAAGGTCTCGTTGACATCGAGGATGCGCGCGAGGTTCTCGGCGCGCTCGACATAGCGTGCGAGCCAGAAGATGCAATCCGCGTAACGAGCGAGCAGAACGTCACTCGACGACCCCCTCACTCGACCACCCACGTGTCCTTTGAGCCGCCGCCTTGCGAGGAATTGACGACCAGCGAGCCTCGCTTAAGCGCCACGCGCGTCAGCCCGCCCGGCAACACCCAGGTACTCGACCCAGTCACCGCAAATGGCCGCAGATCGACATGGCGGGGTTCGATCCGGCCGTCGACCAATGTCGGCGCGACCGACAGGTTGATGCAGGGCTGACTGATGTAGTTGGCCGGATCGGCGGCGAGCTTGACCCGGCATTCGTCGAGTTCCTGCAGGCTCGCCCTCGGCCCGACCGTGATCCCATAGCCGCCCGCTTCGCCGACCGGCTTGACAACGAGATCGGCTAGGCGGTCGAGGGTGTACCGCAGGGCTTTCGGCTCACGACAGATATGGGTCTCGACGTTTGGCAGGATCGGATCCTCGTCAAGGTAATACCGGATGATTCGCGGCATATAGGCGTAGACCGCCTTGTCGTCGGCGACACCCGTGCCGACCGCGTTGGCGAGCGCCAAATCGCCAGTGCGATAGGCCCGCATCAGCCCCGGCACACCAAGCATGCTCTCGGCGACGAACGCTTCGGGATCGAGATAATCGTCGTTGATCCGGCGATAAACCACGTCGACCCGCGACAACCCGCCGGTGGTCCGCATAAAGACGCGGTCGTCCTCGACGAGGAGATCGGACCCCTCCACCAGTGGGACGCCCATTTCGCGCGCCAGAAAGACATGCTCGAAATAGGCCGAGTTGTACGTGCCGGGCGACAACAGCACGACCTGCGGATCGGCAATCCCGGCTGGCGCCATCTCCTGCAATGCGGCGATCAGCTTCGCGCCGTAATTGTCGATTGCGCGTAAACCAATGTCGTCGAGCAGATCCGGAAAAGCGCGCAGCATCATGTGCCGGTTCTCGACGACATAGCTGACGCCGGATGGGGTGCGAGCGTTGTCCTCGAGCACGAAGAAGGTGCCACGCTCGTCACGCACGATGTCAGTGCCGCAGATATTGACATACGCCTTGTGCGGCACGTCTATGCCGCGCATCAGCGGACGATAATTGCGGTTACCCAGGATCAGGTCAGGCGGGACCATACCGTCGCGCAAAATGTGCTGATCGTGGTAGACGTCGTCGAGCAACAGGTTGATGGCGGTGATCCGCTGGATGATCCCACGCTCTATATGGCGCCACTCCTCGGCCGACAGGATGCGTGGCAGGACGTCGAACGGCAGGATTCGGTCTATCGTCCGCGCATCGGAATAGATCGTGAAGGTGATCCCGAGATTGTAGAGCTCGGCGTTGGCGGCGGCGGCGCGCTCCTTGAGCATATCGATCGACAGGCCGGAGAGACGATCGCGGATGATATGACTCGCCGAGCCGCGCAACATCTCGCAATACAGGCCTTGCGGATCATAACTGTCGAGTATCGAGCGATCCATCTTCTTACCCGAGGTCGGCTGTCGGGCTGGACCAGCATTTTCTGCGCCAACGCTCTGGAGGTCTACCGGCGAAGGCGAGCTGAGCACCAGCTGCTTAAATTTTAGGCTTTCGCCGCGCTGATGCCCAGCTCCAGAAGCAACGGCAGCGACCTTCGGCCGGAGAATACAGCGCTGATCGCCATCGACATGCAGACCGATTTCTGCGGGATAGGCGGCTATGTCGACCGAGTGGAATACGATTTCAGTCTTACCCCGGCGTCGCTCGAGACGATCGCAATGGTGCTGGCACAGACGCGACGTCAGAGCATCCACATTTTTCACACTCGGGTCATAGGGTCAGGGATACGGTTCGGCCGCGATATACCGCTGCCGCGTCATAGGCGATCTCTTGTACCGACGGTGACAATCACCGCTCTCTTAAGTAGAGCACATCAATGACCGTCACCTGCACCTCTCTCGAAATCGCGTCGCTGCGCAGCGCCTTGCTCGGCGGCGCAATCTCGGCGGCCCAACTCGCCGAGCAGGTATTGACGCGCATCGCACGATCGGACGATCCGGCGATCTGGATCTCACGGTCGAGCGAGAGCGCGGTGAGGGCTCGCGTCCGTGAGCTCGACGCTGCGGCGGCGGCCGATCCGACGGCCATCGCGGGTCTACCGCTGTTCGGTATTCCATTTGCCGTCAAAGACAATATCGATGTCGCCGGCATGGCTACCACGGCCGGGTGCCCCGCTTTTGCCTACACTCCGGCCGAGACGGCGCCGGTCGTGACGCGACTGCTGGCCGCCGGCGCCGTGCTCTTGGGCAAGACCAACCTTGATCAATTCGCCACCGGCTTGGTCGGCACGCGCTCACCTTATGGGGTCCCTCGCAACCCCTTTGATGCGCGTTTTATTCCTGGGGGATCGAGCTCAGGGTCGGCCGTGGCGGTCGCCTCCGGGCTTGTCAGCTTTGCCCTCGGCACCGATACCGCGGGATCGGGACGCATTCCTGCCGCCTTCAACAACCTCGTCGGGCTAAAGCCGACGCGAGGTCTGTTGAGCACGCGGGGTATAGTGCCGGCTTGCCGATCGCTTGACTGCGTCTCGGTATTCGCGTTGACCGCCCAGGATGCGTCGGCGGTGTTCGACGT
>Ga0187846_10000615_pt1 | contig 20256 bp, 20 predicted proteins | sample TC_taG_FD_161473 | JGI IMG/M metagenome (GOLD analysis project Ga0187846, IMG submission 161473) | Biofilm microbial communities from the roof of an iron ore cave, State of Minas Gerais, Brazil - TC_06 Biofilm (v2) | ecosystem: Environmental > Terrestrial > Deep subsurface > Cave > Wall biofilm...
CACCAGGTCTCGCTGCGCCTCAGCCAGTTCGAGCACGATCCGCAATGCCGCCTCGACTTTGCGCAGCGCGCCCTGTTCCCCGGCGATCGCCGCCGCCGTGCCCGTTTCCACCAGCTCCCCCAGCGCGCCCATGAGCGTGAGAAAGACTCCCTGCTTGCTGGGGAAGTAATGGTAGAAGGCGCCTTTGGACGTCCGAGACGCAGCAACAATGTCGTCCACCACGGCTCCGTGGTATCCCTTGGCGGCAAACGCCTCCATCGCGGCCCGGAGCAGGCGATCACGGGTGGGGGTCTCGGCGAGTGATCGAGGCATGGGACATCAGACCGACACGTCGGTCTGGACCCATCTTAAGGAGCGTCGGTGGGGCTGTCAACGCGCGCCCTTGGATTGGCCGGGCAATTTTACGGAGATGTTACCCCCGTGGAAAGGGGAGGGGGAGGTGTAATGCCGAACGATTCCGCACACATCGGGTACGCATTCGCGCAATCGCGCGCCGAGATCCATAGGCGTGCTGATTCAGAGAGGAGGCGGTATCGTGGACGACCGCGCACTGCTCCAGCAGCAACTGGCCGTCAGTCATCAGATCGTCAAACAGTGTCTCGGCGACATCTCCGAGGACGAGGCGCGCCGGATGCCCAATCCGACGCTCTCCCCCATCATCTGGCAGGTGGGGCATCTCGCGTTGTCAAACGCGAACTTTATTCAGAGGGCGGGTGCTGGGCCCGCGGCCTCGGTCCCCGCGAACTACCCGGACCTTTTCAAGACCGGGACGGGCGGCAAGGCGGAGTACCCGCCGCTCGCGGCGGTCATGGGCGTGTTCGACTCCACGCACGGGGCCTTGATGCGTACGGTTGCGGAGGCGAAACTCGACTCACCGAACGAAGGACCGCGGGGCCTGTGGAAAAATCAAGCCGAAATGTACGGCTTTTCCAACACGCACCGGTGGTACCACATTGGGAAGATCAACTCGCTGCGCGCGCTGCTCGGAAAACCCCGGTTGTTTGGTTAATCACCGTTCTGCGATAACCGCCGGGCGCCCTGACGCCAGCGCCGGGGGGCGTCCGGCGGTCCGCAAACCCCGCCCGAGAGACCTCAGATCACGTTGAGTTCGACGAGGCGCCTCCCCTCGAGCAAACGCGCGAAGGAGAGCGGAGTGAGATCCAGACTCCGGTACCCACCGTCGACGATCACCTCGGCGATGCCCCGCCCCACGGCCGGCGCCTGCTGCAGGCCGTGCCCGCTGAACCCATTGGCGAAAAAGAGGTTCGTGAAGTGCGGGTGCGGCCCCACGATGCCGTTGTGGTCGATGATGTTCAGTTCATAATACCCGGCCCAACTTCTGATGAGCTTCACCGCCTCGAACGCGCGAACGCGCGAGGCGAGAATCGGCCACATGGTGTCGTAGAAGAGGCGGTCGTCCACCTCGAGGGGCGCATCGTCGGGATCCTCGGCCCCCGCCGCCGGCGAGATCCCGCCCAGGAAGTTGGGACCGTCCGGCCTGAACCAGAGACCCGATGGATCGATGATCAGCGGGCAGCGCGGCAGGGTCTCCCGGCATGCGAACACAAAGACACTCCGCCGGCGCGCGCGCACCGGGAGGTCGACGTCGAGCAGGGCCGCCACCGATGCGGCCCACGGACCGGCGGCATTCACGACAACGTCGCACGCAACCCTCGAGCCGTCGGCCAGGACCGCCGCGGCGACGCGCGGGCCCGCACGGACAAACCCGGTGACCTCCTGCGGCACGTATGTGGCGCCGAGCGATCTCGCCTTGCGGCGAAACGCCTGGAGCAGGGCGTAGCCGTCGAACCAGCCTTCGCCGGCGAGGCCGAGCGACCCCGCGGCAAGGCCTGCCGTCGTGAGCCAGGGGAATCGCGCCGACAGATCGGCGGGGGCGAGGAGCGCCACCTCGACCCCGTGCTCCCGCTGAAGGCGGTGGTTCCGCTCCAGCACCGGCCGTCCGGCGCTGGTCGCCAGGAACAGGTACCCGAGCTCGGAGAGCCCGACGTCCGGGTGGTCATCCCCTACCGCAAGATGCGCCCCGAGATGACGCAGAAAATCGATGCCGAACCGCGAGATCTCGATGTTGACGGGGGTCGAGAATTGCTGGCGGATCGCGCTCGCCGACAGCGCAGATGATGCCCGGCTGTACGTCGGATCGCGCTCGATGACGCGGACTTCGCCGGAGAAACGCGGGTGGCTCGCCAGAAAGTAGGCGATGGAGCTGCCGACCACCCCGCCCCCGACCACCACGACCTTCGGCGTCACCGCTTAGCCCGTCGGCCCGCGGGTAGCCACTGCGTAGATCACGTTCGTTTCAACGCGATCCACCTTATGCGCCACAAGCCACTCCACTACATCGTGTTTTACCTGTTCCGCCAGGTGAGGCCCAAGTTGGTCGACGGTCCACCGAAGACCAGACCCCAGCACAATGGTCCAGAAGTCCCCGGGCGATGCGAGCGGTTGGTAGCCATCCTCGGGTTCGACCTCGACATTCGGAACTCCAGCACGGTGAAATAGTGTCCTTACCGCATCAGGAGTAGTGATCCGATCCCACGGGTTATACGCTGCGTACAGGTCGGGGCGGACCTTTCGGACCGCTTCGTTCCATACCTCGTACGCAGGAGCAAAGATCCGCGGACCCCACGTCGTCACCGCCAGCTTGCCACCGGGTTGGACCATGCGCCACAGTTCCGCAACCAGGGACTCCATATGAGGGACGAAGAACACCCCGAACACGCAGATCACGGCGTGGAAGTATGCGTCGGGATAACCGAGCTCGGTCATATCGGCCTGGAGAAACTCGATGTTCGTCAGGCCCTGTTGCTTGGCCTTCTCTCGGCCCAGGGCCAGGAGCTGGTCCGCGAGATCCACGCCGATCACCCGCCCCGTCGGTCCAACGGCTTCGGCTGCTGGTAGCGCGGACGCCCCGGTGCCGCATGCCACGTCCAAAATGTTGGCACCGAGGTTCAGTGCAAGCCGTTCTACCGTCTGCTGGCCATAACGTGCCCAGAACCCCAGCGGCGAGGCATCGAAGTGCCCTGAAGCCAGATTATAGGTCTTCTGAGCTTTGAGCTTGACCGGATCCAATGGATTCACTATGGACACCTGCCTACGCTGCCGCCGCCGGTGCGAGGGCGCCCACCGGTTATCGTACCTGCCACGCGCGGGTGAGGCAAGTACGCGGTGGTCTAGCGAGGGATGAGGGAGGGAGACGCGAACCCTCAGGAAAGTCGACATGCGCTTCGAGGGAGGGACGATGAAACCGGAGACGCGACTGGTGCATGCAGGTCGAGAGCCCGAGAAGAACTTTGGCATCGTGAATCCGCCGGTGTACCGGGCTTCGACGATCCTCTACCCGACCATGGCGGAGTTTGAGCAGCGGCAGACGCGCAAATACACCGGCTTCTCCTATGGTATCCACGGCACGCCGACGACCTTCGCGCTTACGGATGCCCTCGCCGAACTCTCCGGCGGGCACCGCTCGGTCGTCACATCATCTGGCCTCTCCGCCGTCACCCAGGCGCTCACCGCTTTCCTCCGCCGTGGGGACCACCTCCTGATCACCGACTCCGTGTACGGTCCGACGCGGGCGTTTTGCGCGTCGGTGCTCGCGCGCTATGGCGTCGAGCTGACGTTCTACGACCCTCACATCGGAGCGGGGATCGACGCGCTTATGCGGCCCGAGACACGGGTGGTGTATGCCGAGTCCCCCGGGTCTCTGACCCTTGAGGTGCAGGACGTGCCGGCCATCGCGCGCGCGGCGCATGCGCGAGGGGCCGTCGTCATGTTCGACAATACGTGGGCCACGCCGCTCAACTTCCGGGCGTTCGAGCACGGCGTGGACGTCGAGATCCAGGCCGCCACCAAGTACCTGGCCGGCCACTCGGACCTCCTCATGGGCGTCATCACCGCGCGCACCGAGGACCTCTTCCGCACAGTCAAAGACGGGCTCGACGCGTTCGGCGACTGCGTGTCCCCGGACCTCTGCTACGAGACGCTGCGGGGCATGCGTACACTGGCGGTGCGCCTCCGCCGGCACGAGCGCGCCGCCCTCGACGTGGCGCAGTGGCTGGCGCGGCGCCCCGAGGTGGCGCGCGTCCTGCATCCGGCCCTCCCGGATGATCCCGGGTACACGCTGTGGAAGCGCGATTTCGCCGGCGCCTCGAGCCTGTTCGCGATGCTCCTGCGCACGAATTCCGATCGTGCCGTCGCCGCGATGCTCGAGGGCCTTCGCCTGTTCAAGATCGGCGCGAGCTTTGGGGGGTTTGAGAGCCTCGTTCTTCCCGCGCGGCCGTCGGCGATCCGAACGGCACGGCCCTGGCGAGAGCCGGGACTGCTGGTGCGTCTGCATGTGGGATTGGAGGCCGTCGAAGACCTGCTCGCCGATCTCCAGGCGGGATTCGATCGACTGAACGCCGCGCTCTGACTGGCGGGGGAGGACACCGTGCGCCACGGACGAACTCCGCAGGAGGGAACCCGGCGAGGGAGAAGAGGGGAACGCCTGTCTCAAGCAGCTGTGCGCACGCGACGTCCGCGTGTCCTGGTGACACATCTCAAGGGGGGTGGGAGCATGGGAAGGAAATGTTCGCGGAGACTGCTTGTCTTGGCAATGTGCCTCGCACTGGTATGGCCCGCGACGACCTTCACGGCCGCGCTCGGCCAAACCTACAACGTCAAGATGTTGACGACGATCTCCGTGCCCAACGTGCCGCCCAAGGAGGGCAGTTTCACCTATGACATCGGCTGGGTCGACCCGGGGACGCACAGGTACTACCTGGCCGACCGCGTCAACAAGGGGATCGACGTCATCGATACGGCGACCAACGCCTACCTGACGACGCTCGCGGCGGGGAAGTTCGCAGGGTTCAAGGGGAATCCGGACACGGCTGGTCCCGATGGGCTCCTGCTGATCCCCGAGACGCATGAACTGTGGGTCGGGGATAACCCCAGCCAGGTGAAGATCGTCGACCAGATGTCCGGTGCGGTCTTGGCCTCGATTTCTACCGGAGGCAAGAACCGCGCCGATGAGCTCGCGTACGATCCGCAAGATCACCTCATTCTCATCGCCAATGACGCGGATGACCCGCCGTTCCTCACTTTCATCTCCACGACGAGCCGCGCAGTCGTGGGGAAGATCGCGTACCCGAACGCGACGAACGGTTTGGAACAACCCGTCTGGAATCCGGCGAACGGGATGTTCTACCAGAACGTCCCCGCGACGAAGGAGAATCCGGGCGGTGAAGTCAACAAGATCGACCCCAAGACGAAGAAAATCGTGGCGATCTACGCGCTCACCGGCTGTGAGCCCGCGGGGCTGGCCCTCGGCCCCCAGGGGCACCTCCTTGTGGGCTGCAGCGGAGACGCGATCGACGCCGGGGCGCACGCGCAATCGATCATCATGGACGCCGCGGACGGGTACATCATCGCATCGGTGACCGAAGTCGGTGGATCGGACGAGGTATGGTACAACCCCGGCGATAACCGATACTATCTCGCCGCGAGGCTGATGACCTCAACCGGGATGAAGGGCGGCACGGTGACCCCTGTGCTGGGGATCATCGACGCCGCGACCAACAAGTGGATCGCGAACCTTCCCACGGGCAAGAACGCGCACTCCGTCGCCGTGGACCCGGGGAATAATCGGGTGTTCGTACCGGTGCCAAGCGGGGTCGCCGTGTTCGGACAGTGAGTAAGCGCCGGACGCGCCACCCAGGATCGGCGCTCGGCGGACCGGCGGCAGCCAGGAACGAATAGCACCGAGCACGGGCTGGAAGCGGCGGCCGGGGGAATCCCCCCCGGCCGCCGCGCTGTGCGGAGGCACGTACTGGCTCACGCTGTAGGCACAGGGAGGCCAAACGAAGGTGGCGAAGGGGGTGCGGATGTGTCCTTCGGCGCCCGCGCGAGACCCCGAGTACGTGGCCCACGTGCTTGCGCCGCGATACGTATTTGCGTGCCGGGAGGAGTTCCCGTACCTCCGGGACGTCCTCGTCGCACACGTGCTGATGCTGCGGCGTCAAGAGATCCTCTCGAGGGATGACGCCGCCGCGACCCTTCGCGCCCTGTGGGCGATCACCCTGGACAGCCTTCCTCCGTACGATCCGCGATGGGAAGATCTGTACTTCGTGCTCGAAGCGCGCGTCGCCGACGCGACCGGAGGACGTGGGGAGTTTCGCCTGGCGCTCAGCCGGAACGACGCCGGCGCGGCGGTGGCCCGGCTCCTGGTGCGCGACCAGATCCTCGACCTCGTGGACTCGCTCGATCGGGTGCGCGACACCTTCCTCGATCAGGCCGAGCGCCACCGCGAAACGCTCATCATGGCGCAGACCCACGAGCAGCACGCGCAGCCGACGACCGTCGCGCACTACCTGCTCGCCGCGGTCGCGACGCTCGGGAGGTGCGCCGACCGCTATCGGGATGCCCTCGGCCGTCTGAACCGATCTCCCCTCGGCGCTGGAGCGCTGACGACGACAGGGTTCCCGATCGACCGGGCGTATACGGCGGAGATCCTCGGATTTTCCAGCCTCGTGGAGAACAGCTACGATGCCATCGCCGCGGCCGATTACGTCGGGGAACTGGCCGGAAGCCATGCCGTGTTCATGACGAGCCTCGGCCGCATCGTCTGCGACCTGCTGTACTGGGCGTCCAACGAGGTGGACGGGCTGCGGCTCGCGCCCGAGTTCATCCAGATCAGCAGCATCATGCCCCAGAAGCGCAACCCGGTCGCGCTGGAGCACATCCGCAGCGAGCTGAGCCGCGTGCTGGGCACGTGCGTGGGCGTGTGGGCGTCGGCGCACAACGTCCCCTTCGGTGACGTGAACGATCCGGTGGAGGATCTGCTCCCGGTCTTGACCGAAACCCACCGCGGCCTTGCCGGCGCGCTCGTGCTCTTGAGCCGAATCATCGCGGCGGCCACGATCCGGCCTGAAGCATGGACGCCGGTCCTGCGGGGGACGTTTGCCACGAGTACCGAGCTGGCGGACACGCTGGTCCGCGAGGGCGGGCTCCGCTTCCCGGACGCACACGCGGCGGTGTCGCACCTCGTGTCGCAGCGTCGCCGCGACGGGCGGGACTTCGGGGGCGTGACCCCGGAAGAGGTCGCGGCCGCGGTAGCGGCGGTGACCGGCCGGCAGGTCCGCCTGCCGGCCGACACCATCGCGCGGGCGCTCGATCCGTCCGGGTTCGTGGCGAGACGCGAGGCGGCAGGCGGCCCCGGCCCCCGCGCCGTGGCGAGGATGCTGCGGGCTGCCCGAGAGGAACTTTCGGCCAGCCGAAAGGCCTGGGCAGCCTTCCGCGACTTGACGGCTCGCGCTCGGAGCCAGCGCCAGCGGGAGGTCGCGGCGGTGAGCGCACAGGTGACACGGTAGGGACGGCCTCACGGGAAGGAGACCGCCACAAGGGGGGGTAGGGGATGGGGAGGATCGTTCGGCTGGGATGGGTCGCAATGGTGTTGGTCATGGTGGCGCTGGGGGGTGTGCCGGCCGCCCAGGGGCAGCAGCGGGTCACGGTCACCTACTGGCAATATTACTTCGAAAGCAAGGTCAAGGCGGTGGACGGGCTGATCAAAGACTTCGAATCGCGCAACCCCGGTATCCACATCGTTCAGGAAACGTTCCCATATGACACGTACAATCAGAAGGTCGCGAGCGCCGTCCCCGCCGGACAGGGGCCCGACGTGGTGAACCTGTTCTACGGCTGGGTGCCCCTCTACGTTGCGAACGAGTATCTGCAGCCGCTCCCGACCGACGCCTTCCCGCCGACGGAGATCGAGCGCGAGTTCATCCCCATGGTGAAGGCGGTCAAGTTCGAAGGAAAATACTGGGCGCTCCCGATCGCGGTGCGGACGCTGGCGCTCTTCTACAACAAGGATATGTTCCGGGCGGCCGGTCTCGGCCGTCCGCCCCTCACGTGGGATGAGTTTGTCGCCGACGCCCAACGCCTCACGGAGCGGGACGCCCATGGCCAAGTCACGCGTGAGGGATTCGGCATCGCACCAAACGGTCAGGACCACCAGCTGATCCGCGAGGTGCTGTTCCGCCAGTGGGGGGCGGCGCCCTACAGCAGCGATGGGCGAAAGGTTACGTACAATACGCCGCAGGGCGCCGAGGCATTGAAATGGTACACCGATCTCGTCACCAATGCCAAGGTGGCGGTGATCGACTTCTTCCCCGGCGGCAACGGATACCGGGACGCCTTCGTGGCGGGGAAGGCGGGAATGATCGTCGATGGGTCGTTCGCCATCGGAGCGATTCGCTCCGCCGCCAAGTTCGACTGGGGGACGGCCCTGCTCCCCCGCCGGTCCGCGGGCGGGACCCCGAGCAACTTCGGGTCGTTCTGGGTCAACGGCATCACGAAGAACGCGACGGGCCCCCGGCTGGCCGCGGCGGAAGCCTGGCTCAAATTCTTGAGTTCACCGGACACAGAGACCCTGTGGCTGACACAGGTGGGCGAGATCCCGGCCGCCAAGTCTCTGGCGTCCGATCCGAAGTTGGCGCAAGACCCGATCTACGGCCCGTTCATCGCCAGCCTGCCGTTTGCCCATGCGACGTTCTTCGTCGACGAGACTGCGCAGCGCACCGTCCTCCTGGACGCCATCAACGAGGTGGTCTTGAACCACGCGGATCCGAAGGCGGCGCTCGACGCGGCGGCGGCCAAGGAGCAGAAGATCCTGGACGATTTCTGGTCGAAGCAGCCGAAGCGCTGAGCTACAGAGCCAGGACCCACGCGGTCATGGGCGTAGTGGGCACGGCGCTCTGGCTCACGCGCGTAGTGGCTACGCCGTAGGCCCAGGCACAATCTTTGGCACCCGCGCGTTCTGGCTAATGCCATGGGCACAGGCACAGGCCCAATCGCCAAACCAGCGGGGCTCAGCCTCAGCACGCAGCGGGCCCTGTGGGCGTACGCGTTTCTCGCCGTGCCGATGGCGTTCTACCTGGGGCTCCGCATCGCTCCCGCCGTCTCGGCGCTCGTGATCAGCCTGCACCGCTGGAACATCATCTCTCCCGACAAGCCGTTTGTCGGCCTGGCCAATTTTCGAGAGATCGGGGCCGACCCGCTGTTTTGGAAGGCGGCGGCCAACACGATCCGATACGCGGCAGTGGGCATCCCCGCGCAACTCGCCGGAGGACTCGTCCTTGCGCTGCTGCTCGAGCGCATCACCCGGTTCCGCGGGCTGTTCCGCGCGATCTATTTCGCCCCGTTTGTGACCCCGATCGTGGCCGCGGGCTGGGTGTGGCAGTGGATGTACTCTCCCCAGTTCGGGCCCCTGAACCGGGTCTTCGACGCCCTGGGCCTTCCCCCGCAGGCGTTCCTCAGGACGCCGTGGGAGGCGCCGTACGCGATCACGGCGATGGTCGTCTGGGAGTTCATCGGGTTCCAGATCGTGATCTTCCTCGCGGGGCTGGAAGGGATCCCCCGCGTCTACTACGAGGCGGCGGAGGTGGACGGCGCCAGCGGGTTCCGGCTGTTTCGCCACATCACGCTGCCGCTGCTCAACCCGACCCTGGTCTTTTCCGCCGTCTACGGCACGATCATCTACCTGCAGCTGTTCACCCAGGTGTTGAACATGACGTTCAACGATCCCGGCGGGCCGCTCGGCAGCACCGAAACGGTCGTCCTCTACGTCTACCAGCAGGGGTTTCAGCACTTCCGCATGGGCCCGGCGGCGGCGGCGACGGTCCTGTTGTTCGCCGCGATCCTCGCGATCACGCTCCTGCAGCTGCGGGTGTTCTCCCACGAGGTCGAGTACTGATGGCGGAGCGGCCGGCGCGCACCCTGTGGGTCTACCTCGTCCTCGCCGCAGGCAGCGTGGTGGTCGTCTATCCCTTCCTGTGGATGATCGCCACGGCGCTCAAGACGCCGCGGGAGATCTTCGAGCTCCACTTCTGGCCGTACCACCCGACCCTCGCCAACTTCCGGGATGTAGTAGTCGCCACGCAGTTTCCCCGGTGGTTCGGGAACAGCCTGGGGATCGCCCTCGCCACGACGGCGAGCGTCGCGTTCTTCGACTCCCTGGTGGGGTACACGCTCGCCAAATTGCGCTTCCCCGGCCGGGAGGTGGTCTTTGGCGTGATCCTGAGCACGCTCATGATCCCCACCGAGATGCTGGTGATTCCGTGGTTTACGCTGAGCGCCCGGTATGGCTGGATCGACACGTACTGGGGCATCGCGTTCCCCGGCCTGATGAGCGCGTTCGGCGTCTTCTTGATGCGCCAGTTCATGGCGGGCGTTCCCAATGAGCTGCTGGATGCCGGCCGCATCGACGGCGTCTCGGAGTTCGGCTTGTTCGCCCGGATCGCGGTGCCCCTCGTCCGCCCGGCGCTCGCGGCCCTGTGTATCTTCACGTTCCTGGGAAATTGGAACGCGTTTCTGTGGCCGCTGATCGTCATCCAGACGCCGGGCATGCGGACGCTGCCGGTGGGGATCGCGCTGTTCAGCGGCGAGTCCGCGTCGGCCTGGCATCTCATCATGGCCGCGTCGGCCCTCGCGGTCCTCCCCGTCCTGGCCGTCTTCGTCGTCCTGCAGCGTCAGATCATTGAAGGGATCGTCCTGACCGGGCTCCGAAGCTAAGGACACGATTGTGTCGAGTTGGTCCACCCTGTCTCGCGGACGCCACTGATCGATGACTTCGGGGGGAACGACGCTACCGATGGTCCCGATCCTGGACTTCCACGCGCACTTCCCGATGCGGGAAGGGCCCGATTCTCTGCGCGAGCAGTACATTGCCCGCTGGGGCGAGGCGAAGTGGGCGCAGGTCATGGGATGGCTGCGAGACGACCAGCGGAAGTGGCGCCGCGCCTGGGGCTTCCCCGACCCCGAGCCGCCGGGCCCCGACGAGGAGATGGCCCGCCGCTGGGCGGCGGAGGTCGACCGCCATCATCTCGTCCGCATCGTGTTTCTCACCGGGGGCGACAACGATCGCCTGGCCCGCGTCGTTGGGCGCTACCCGGACAAGTTCGTCGGGTTCGCGCATCACGATCCGTTCCGCCCCGGCGCGGCCGCCGAACTGGAGCGGGCCGTGCGAGACCTGGGCCTCCGGGGCTACAAACTGATCGCGCCGCTCTTGACCGGACGGATCGATGATGAGCGTCTGTTCCCCGTGTGGGAGACCGCCGAGCGGCTGGGGGTTCCCGTCCTCATCCACTTCGGCCCCCTGCGCTACCAGGGGATCGTCGCGGGGCCCAACATCACGCCGCTCCTGCTGCAAGATGTCGCGCGGGCGTTCCCCGGGATCCCGTTCGTGATTCCCCACTTCGGCTGCGGCTATCCTAGAGAATTGCTGCACCTCGCGTGGGTCTGTGGCAACGTGCACGTGGACACCTCGGGCTCAAACGAGTGGACGCGCTGGATGCCGTACGACCTGACGGTGCGCGGGCTGTTCCGGAAGTTCCTCGATACGGTCGGTCCGGGCCGCATTCTCTTTGGGACCGATTCCAGCTGGTTCCCGCGCGGCTTCGCGGTGCGGTATGTGGAGGACCAGCTGCGAACATGCTGGGAACTGGGTTGCAGTGAGGCAGACGTCCGGGCCATCTTCGCCGGCAACGCCGCGCGGCTCTTGCGCATCCCGCTGCCGAGCGGCGACGCGACGGGCTAGCGCTTTACCACGCTGGGCCGGCTGCGCGCCGAAGGACTCACCCTGCTCCTGGCCGAGCAATCAGTCCCGCTCGCGCTCGAGATCGCGGACTATGCGTACGTGCTGCAGAGCGGCCGGACGGTGCTCGAGGGCGCCGCGTCGGATCTGCAGCATGATCCCCACGTGGAGCGCATCTATCTCGGCCTCGAGTGGGGCGAGGGCGAGGACCGCCGCTCCTAATCGGCCGGGAGGAGTCGGTGATACACGGCCAACACGGCGGCCACGTACCACCGCGTCTCCGCATACGGGGGGATGCCGCGGAACCGGCGCACGGCACCCGCGCCGGCATTATACGCCGCCAGCGCCAGCCGCCAGTCTCGGAACGTGACGTGGTATGCCCGGAGCGTGAGGGCGGTCCCGAGGAGGTTCCCCCACGGGTCGTGGGGGTTCACACCGGCGGACCGCGCCGTCTGCGGCCGGAGCTGCCCCAACCCGATGGCGCCCGCACGACTTCTCACTGTGGGATGGAACCCGCTTTCGATGTAGATCACCGCGGCGAGGAAGAACGGATCCAAGCCCGCCTGCCGGGCGGCCGCGACAACGTGCTCACCCATCCAGATCGCCTGCTGCGTCGTCAGCGCCGGATTCGCTGCGCGGGCCAGCGCCGCGATCGAGTTCACGTCCGGATGCGGGATCGGCGTAGACCGCTCGGCGTCCGCCTGCTCCTGTAGGAAGCTCAGGCGGGCCAGCCACCCACGGATGATTCGCTCGTCCGCCACCGAGTGCGGGCGCCGGAGCGCCTCCCGAAAGTAGGCGTCCGCGTCCTCCATCTGCCCGACCGCGATCGCGGCCACGCCCGCCCAGATCGCCGGGGTGGCCGACGGGGGAGTAGCCTGCGCCAGCTCCATAAACACCGCAAGCGCACGCCCCGCCTCGCCCGCGCGGTACGCCGCGATGCCGTCTTCGAGTGATGGCGGCTTCGGCGCGCCGTCTCGCCCATCGGCAACGCTGGTCGCCAGGCCGACGCACAGCACGATGACCAGACTGGCGGCGGCACCTCGGACGGTCCCCCCACGAATTCGCATGAGCCCCTGATTGATCAGCGCGACCTCCCCCAGCGTGCCCGCGCACTCGGGCTGCATACTCAGCACTCGTATCTCATCAGTCTGCCCAACCGAGGCGTCCGGGGAGACCTTGAAAGCGCGTGTGCGGTGAACGCCCGTTCGAACCGTGAGGATCTCCGCAACTCACCGAGAAGATTGGAAGAAGATGCACGGTCGGTGCCGCCAACTGCACGGTCAGTTGGCCCGGTAGCGTTGGAGTGCCTCCGGATCCACGTCGAGTCCGAGCCCCGGCCCCTCGGGCACAGCGATCATCCCACCTTCAGGGACGGGGAACCGCTCGGTGAAGATCTCCCGCAGCGGGTTCTGCACGTACCGGGTTCCCATGTACTCGTAGGTGGAGAAGTTGGCGGCGGCCGCGGCCAGGTGGAGAGACGCCAGATGCGCCACACCGCCGCTCAGCCCCGTGTGGGGCGCGTACTGGAGGTTGTGCGCGTGGGCCAGCGCCCAGAGGCGCCGGGCGGGAGTGACGCCCCCGATCCGGGCTACCTCTGGTTGCAGCACGTCGAGACATCCGCGGGCGATCAGATCCCGGAACCCGAACAGCCCGAACTCGGTTTCGCCCGCGGCGATGGGCACGCGTACCGACCGGCGAAGGTGCGCATAGCCATCCAGATCATCTCCCGGAACGGGCTCCTCCAGCCAGGTGATATCCAGCTCCTCGAGCTGGCGCCCGACCCGGATCGCCGTCCCGATATCGTAGGCGGCGTTTGCATCCAGCATGATCTGGACGTCGGGGCCAACGGCGTCCCGGATCGCCCGGACCGTCCGCACGTCCGCGCGCTCGCCTCCCCGAGACGCCGGCCACCCGATCTGCACTTTGACCGCCGTGAATCCAAGGGCGACCTGCGCCTGGGCCTCGGCCGCCATCCGAGGAATCTCGTCGAAGTATACTTTGGACGCGTAACATTTCACCCTGTCTCGCCCGGCCCCGGCGAGGAATTTATACAACGGCTGACCGGCCGATCTGGCGAGAATGTCCCACAGCGCGATGTCGATCCCGCTCATCGCCTCGACGACGAAGCCCCGGGAGTGCCCCCAGCGGCGCAGGAGAGCGAGCATCTCGTCCCACAGGCCTTCCGCATCCCAGGGATCGCGGCCCACGATGAGCGGGGTGAGGAGCCGCTCGACGATCGTGGTCACCACCTCGGGCGCGCGCCGGACGATACATTCGCCAACGCCGACGAGACCCTCGTCGGTCTTCACCTGGACGAGTGCCGCGGAGAATGTCGAGAACGTGCCGATGGAGAACTCGACAGGCCGGGGCGCGTGCGCGCTCAACGGGGTGCACGTGATCGAAGCAATTTTCATGGCCCCGTAGTTCGCGCAAGGATCGAGCCACTCCTCGGAGAGGGCCCGATCGCAGAGCAGGGAATCTCCCGTGATCCGCGCACGTTCGCCCGGGCAGAAGACAGCGTGCGCTTGAAAGCGCGCGGAAAAGACACGGGTGGAGGAGGGGTCACAGGTGCGCTGGGCAGAGGTGTTTGGACAAGCCCTCGGGTACGGGGAGTTCTTACAGCAGCACGCGACACCGGAGCAGCGGGGCCGCTGGCAGGCGGTGTACGACCGCGTCGCGCTGACGCCCGAACAGCGAGAGCTCCTGGAGGGATTCGTCCGCGAGATGCACGTGCTGTGCGTCGCCGGCGCGTGGTGCGGCGACTGCGTCAACCAGTGCCCGATCATGGCCCGCATCGGCGAGCAGACCCCCCGCATCCTGGTTCGGTTCGTCGACCGCGACGCTCACCCGGACGCCCAGGACGCCTTGATGATGAACGGGGGACGGCGCGTCCCGGCGGTCGTATTCCTCAGCGAGGACGATGAGGAGTGCGGCCGCTACGGAGACCGGACGCTCGCGGCCTACCGGCAGATGGCCGCGGACAGGCTCGGACCCGCGTGTCCCACCGGGATTGTCCCTCCGGGTCCGGCGCTTACGGCAGCGGTCACTTCAGAGTGGATCGGCCAGTTCGAGAGGACTCAGTTGATGCTGCGCCTGTCCAAGCGTCTCAGGGAAAAGTATAACGACTGAAGCCGCGGCCAGGAGGGGGGGGAGTTTCCTTAATATTGCGGAAAATTGTACATTGACAAAATTGTGTCATAGAAACTATAATCCGTAACAGACAGGCTTCTCCCGCGGATAAAACGTCATATACCGGGGGGCTCCAGTTGTCCTCGCAGCCGCCGAACGGTGACGATCCCGAACTCCTCGCCGCCTTCAATGCCCGCATCACGGCTGGAGACCAGATAGAGGCTGGTGAGTGGGTCCCTGCGGAATACCGCCAGGAAGCCCTCCGCCTCATTCAGATGCACGCCAACTCCGAAATCATGGGGGCGCTCCCGGAACGGGAGTGGATTCCCCGGGCGCCCACGCTCGCGCGTAAGATGGCCCTCACCGCCAAAGTGCAAGACGAGGTCGGGCACGGAATGCTCCTGTACAGGGTGGCGGAGACGCTCGGCCGCTCCCGGGACGAGATGATCACGGACCTCGTGGAGGGCCGGGCCCGCTTTCACAACGTCTTCCACTACCCGGCCGAGACGTGGGCCGACGTGGCGATCATCCAGGTGTTCGTGGACGGCGCCGCGATGCAAACGCAGGGCGCGCTGCGGTCGTGCTCGTATGCGCCCTACGCCCGCGTGCTGAAGCGCATTTGTTACGAGGAAGACTTCCACATCCAGCTGGGGCTCGACGTGTGGCGGGCGCTCGCCGAGGGCACCCCGCGGCAGCGCGCGATGCTGCAAGACGCGCTCAGGCGGTGGTGGACTCCGATCATCCACTTCTTCGGCATGCCGGATCGTATCTCGCCGCACACGGAGAAGATGCTCGCCTGGAGGATTAAGGTCAAATCCAACGAGGAACTGCGCCAGCAGTTCCTGCGGCGGTTCGTGCCGATCATCCTGGAATACGGTCTGGAGGTCCCCGACCCGGCCCTGCGGCTCAATGACGCGGAGCAGCGGTACTCCTACACCGAGCCGGACTGGGAGGAGCTCAAACGCGTGGGACGGAACGGCGGGCCGAAGAGCGCCGAACGCCTCGCGCTCCGGCAGGCGTTTCACCGCCAGCACGCCTGGGTGCGGGAAGCGATCAGCCGATGGGCGGCGGCCGCGGCGTAGCCCCATGATCCAGGGAGGCCGCTGGGAGGGTCCCCTCGCTGCGCCGCCGGACGTGTGGGCGGTTTTCCTGCAGGCTCGGAAACGCGATCCGCACGTGTATGTCGGGGACGTCCATGCGCCCGATGCGGAAATGGCGCTTGTACTGGCGAAAGAAAACTACGCCCGCCGTGACCCCTGTGTCAGCCTCTGGGTCGTTCGGGCCGAGCAGATCCACGCGACGACGTCCACGGCGGTGGCGATGTTCGAACCCGCGATGGACAAGAGTTACAGGTTCGGCGGCTCGTACCGCCAGCAGCAAAAAGTGTACGGCAGCGGGTGGCGGTTGTCTCACCGCGAGGAGGACCAGTAGGTGGCCGGCACGCTTGCCGCGATCGCGGACCCCGTGCTCCGCGCGGCGTTCCGGGAGTGGCTGCTGCGCGCCGCGGACGACGAGCTCGTGATGGGGCACCGGCACTCAGAGTGGACGGGTTTTGGACCGGATATCGAAAGCGACGTGGCGATGAGCAGCATCGCCCAGGAGGAGATCGGGCATGCGCGGGCGTTTTACGAGCAGGCGGCCGTCGATGAAGGCGGTGACGTTGATCGCCTGGCGTTTGGCCGGCCCTCCACGGAGTATCACCACGGCATCCTGCTCGAGCGCGAGAACGACGGATGGGAGTTCTCGATCGTGCGGCTGGCGCTCTACGAGCCTTTCGAGACGGTGCGCCTCCGGGCGCTGGGGGCCTGCGGGCAGGAACCGGTCGCCGGCCTGGCCCGCACCGTGGTGCGGGAGGAACGCTATCACGGCCTATTCGCGCAGACCTGGCTCACGCGCCTGGCCCGGGCGACCGCTACCGGGCACCGGAAAGTCCAGGGGGCACTGGAGGCGGCCTGGCCCGACGCCCTCGGGCTGTTCGAGGGAACGGCGGCCGACGAGCTCCTGCGCACGCGCGGCATACTCCCTCAGTCTCCTGCTTCTCAGCGGGGAGAGTGGGAAGAGGTTGTGCGCCCGATGCTCGAGGGGCTGGACCTCGCCGTACCGGCAGGCTCGCCCCGCGAAGGTGGCCGCAGGGGTCGCCATACGCCAGAGTTCGACAAGATACTCGAGCAGATGACGGAAGTCTGGCGTTCAGACCCGGAGGCCAAGTGGTGACGTCCATACCCGACACGCCGATCCGTGACGCGGTGTGGGACATCCTCCGGTCGGTCGAGGATCCCGAGCTCCCCATCACGATCACGGATTTGGGACTGGTCAGAGATGTTCGGGTGTCAGGCGACCGGGTCGAGGTGCGGCTGATTCCTACGTGGACCGCGTGCCCGGCCCTGGCGATTATCCGGCAGCGGGTGCGGGAGGCGCTCCTTGCCCTCGCGGGCGTTCGCGATGCTTCCGTAGAGTATACGTACGACGAGCCCTGGACGCTCGAGCGCATGACCCCCGAGGGCAGGGCACGGCTCCGGGAGTATGGCCTGTCCGTGCCGGCGTGCCGGTTTGCCGAGCCGCCGGAGTGCCCCTACTGCGGCTCGCGGAACGTCGCGGTGGAGAGTATGTTCGGCCCGACCCTCTGCCGCGCCACGTACCTCTGCCGGAACTGCCGGAATCCGTTCGAGCGCTTCAAGCCGCCCGCGGAGCCTGCGCCCGCCTAAGCGCTCGCGGGCAGTTTCCAGCACAGGGATTCTCCTAGATTCTCTCGATCACGTCCCGGAGGACCGTTGCCGCCGCCACCATGCCGGCGACGGTGGCGGACTCGCCGGCCACATGCGCCTTGCCGATCGAACCCGGTCCGATGTTGCAGAAGTCCCGTGTCCTCTCCGCGAAAATCGACAAATCCTGGCGGCCCTGGGAGAACTGCAGCGTGGCGTTCCCCTGAACGCGAGCGAGCACCTCGCGGGCTACAGCCATGGTATGCCCGTCTCGGTCCGCCAGAGTGGGCAGGCAGAGGCGGCTGATCTCCACCTCATGCGTGACGCCTTCTGCGGCTTCCCGGAGTTCGGTCTCGAACGTGCCGTAATCCTCGCCTACCGCGAGCCGCCGGTCCACCGTGAGGCGGAGGCGGTCGGGGATGATGTTGTCTGCGATCCCGGCCTGCGCCGCAACCACAGAAAGCGAGGGAACGCTCTGCACGCCCGGTGCCACGTCGACGGGACGAAGACGCTCCGCGGCGGCGGCGATCCGCTGGACGACCCCGACGCCCAAATAAATCGCGTTTTCTGCTCGGCGCCAGTCCGAGGAGTGGCCGCTGCGGCCGAACACGGTGAGATACCCGACGGCGCGCCCCTGGCAGCCAATGCCGATGTGCAGCCTGCCGGTCACCTCATCAAACGACGGCTCCGTGGTGAGCGCGTAATCGGGCCGAACACGGCCGATGAGGCGCCGGACGCCGTTCCGCGGAGAAATCGCGCCCCCTTCTTCGTGGTTGGTGAAGGCAAACAAGGTGCGGACTCGAGGCCGGACGTGCTGCGCCAGCCACATCATGCATGCCAGACCGGCCTTCATATCCGAAGCGCCCAGCCCGATCACCCGGCCATTTTCAACACGGGGGGCAAACGGATCCGTTGTCCACCCAGGCACGGGCGGGACCGTATCCATGTGGCCGTTCACGACGAGCAGGCGCTCGCCCCGGCCGGCCTCGGCCGTCACGTTGCCTTCCTCGTCCCGCTGAACCGCAAGGCCGGCACGCCTAAGCGTGTCGTGGATGTACTGGGAGAGTGTCGCCTCCTCTCCCGTCACACTTCGGATGCTGACGAGATCACATAAGGTCCGCTCGAGATACGCCGCCACTTCTGGCACAGGCGTCACCTTATCCCCGCAGAGAGTCACCGTACTCACCCAAGTGTGGAAGTGATTCGCCCCGGGGGAGAGGGACGCCTCCGCACCAAGAGGGCGCTACGGCGGGTAGACGATCCGAAATCGCTCGTAGGCCTCTACGAGGGCGGCGCCCGACTCGGGGTCCGTGAACGCGTACTCGTAGCGGCTGACCCGTGCCAGGACAGGCGGCCGGGCGCCCGACGTCACGACCCCCATGATTGGGCGAGGAGCGTCGACCTCTCCGGTGACGCACGGGCTCGTGGTGAGAAAATACTCGCGAAGAACCGTTGCCCGCAGCAGGGAAGCCAGGACGCGCGGACCACCCTCGCTCACGGCGAGTCGGGCCCCGCGCCGGCTCAAAGCCTCCAGCGCGGCGCGCGCGTCCGGGCGGCCGTCCGAATCGGACGCGACCCGAACCACCTCGACGCCCCGAGTTTCCACGCGGCGAATGGCTTCGAGCATTGCCCGGTTCCCGGTCACGATGATTTTGTCGAACCGGGTGTCCGAGAAGAACCGGCGGGAAAAAATACGCTCATCCCAATCGAGACGTGATGCGAGGACCGCCGCCACCAGGCGCCGCGGCCGCCCGTCCGCGATCCGGCGGGCCACCTCTGCGTCCGGCAGCGCCGCAACAACGTCCTCCGCCACCATCGTGCCTGCACCGGTCAGCAGCACATCGGCAGCAGCCCGCAGGCGTGTCAGCACCAGCCCATCGACCGGCGTGCCGATCGTCGCCGCCTTCCCTTCGATCGTCGCTTCGCCATTCTGCGTCATGACCATGTTGGCGACGAGATAGGGGAGGGCGGTCGGGGAGGACGGAAACGCCAGCCGTGTATACAAATCTCCGATCGGGACGTCCCGCGGATACGCCTCGGACTCGTGCCAGACCATGCGAACCGAGGGAGGGAGGGCGAGGGTGCGCTTCCAACCCGGTCCGCTCACGAGAAGCCTCCGCGGAAGGGCAGGGAGCCTGTATACACAAGGGGAATGCAGGGACCCGGGTACATCATCACGCGCGGTGGGCACGCCACAGTACACCCGATGATAACACACCCCTTCTCATCACTTCCTATTGAGCGAAAACGCGATGAGTGAGACAGGCGACCTCGTCTGGCGCTCCGCGTGGCACTCGCTCTGGCGCTCGTTGGACGCCCTGGCGAATTACGCCCGGCGCCTCCGCCATCTCTCTCAGGAAGAGCCTCTCCTCCAGGCGCGGCCCGATTACCCGCGTCCGCGGAGTCCGGCCTCCCATGCCGATGAGCTGCGGAAAGTCTTCCAGGGGCTCCGCGAGGACCTTCGGACGGTCGAGGAATCAGTTACCGCGGTTCTTGCGGGTAGGCAGGTGCTACGGGGCATCGCGCCCGACGAGACTCCACGGGCCATCAGGGAAAGGCTCGGGGCGCTCGCGCGTCTGTTGGACACGCTGGAGAAGGAAGCTTTCCAGCCGCCCCCGCCACTTCCCAAGCACGCGCCGCCGTATCTGGCCGAGGCGCCGGCTCATGATCTCGCCGGGTCGAAGGCCGTCCTGTTAAGCTACGGCCTTGAAGAAGCCGTCGCGGCGCTCCGCAACGTCCTGCTGAGCGCAGTCAACTCGGAGTCTATGCCGCCGGGCGGGCCGCCTCCCCGGTTCGAGGCTTGAGAATGTCCACCGCCGGGAAGCGACCGTTGAG
>Ga0187846_10000616_pt1 | contig 20245 bp, 16 predicted proteins | sample TC_taG_FD_161473 | JGI IMG/M metagenome (GOLD analysis project Ga0187846, IMG submission 161473) | Biofilm microbial communities from the roof of an iron ore cave, State of Minas Gerais, Brazil - TC_06 Biofilm (v2) | ecosystem: Environmental > Terrestrial > Deep subsurface > Cave > Wall biofilm...
CGACGGGCAGGTGGGGAACCCCAGCGCCTGGGGGTTGCGCGTGATACGGTGGAAAGCTTGCGGGAGAAATTCACCGAGGCTGTGCGAAGTGACCTCATCATTACCTCTGGCGGTGTTTCAGTGGGCGATTTTGACCTGGTAAAGAACATCATGACTGAACAAGGCGAGATTCACTTCTGGCGTATCAACATGCGCCCGGGGAAACCAGTCGCATTTGGTCATATCGGCAGCGTACCTTTGCTAGGACTTCCCGGTAACCCGGTCTCTGCGGCTGTGACATTCGAGCTATTCGGCAGGCCTGTCATACGGAAGATGTTGGGTCATACACGCCTGGCGCGGCCACAGGTCGACGTCGTGATCGAAGATGGCGTGAGCGATCGGGCAATGCGCCGTCATTATGTGCGCGCTCGCGTAGAGTGGCGCGATGATCATTATGCCGCCCGCACTACCGGCAATCAAGGCTCTCACATCATGACATCATTGCTCAAAGCCAACGCGCTGGTAATTGTACCAGAGGGCGGCGTGGAGATTCATCCAGGAGATACTGCCAAAGCAATAATGTTAGATTGGCCCGAGGTCTAGAGGTGAGGCCGGATTAGCGCCCCCCACCTGCGTAGACTTTATCACCCACATTGTGTGGGCTACCTGATTGAACCGGCTGAGGTGGTGAAGATGCAACTACCCAGCCACCTCCAAGGACGAAGGTCGCGCCATTTCCACCATTACCCCACTGCGAGTGAGTTTCGATAGGCACAGGTGAGGAATAACTACTTCCATTACTGGCTGGCATAGCATCACCCCAGATAGGTGCAGGGAAGGCTGAATAGCCAGGCATAGGCACAAAACTATTGCTTAAGCCAGCATTCATAGCTTCCTGCAGGCTCGGAGTTGGTTCGTTCGTCAATTCAATAGCAGGTATGTAAATAGTTACCAGGCGAAGCGCAATCAATTCACCTGCTACCTGGCAAACCAGCTCGCGTGGCATTACCAGTAGCTGGCAGGCCATTTGTAGTGTGGTTTGACCATCGGCGCATGTAAAGAGCCGCCATTGTTCCGGTGTAAGCTCTATCTTTGGATTCCGTTCACGGAATGCAGACAGGTCCGTAGGTGTCAGTACCATTTGCGGCTGCATAAAGGATGTGTCGATGCGTTGTGGAGCCAGGGGTCCCGTCACCCGCTGCGGTGGAGAGAGTGGCGCTGTAGAGGGCAATACAGGAGAAGACGCGACGGTCTCAATGGGTTGAGGAGCAGATGCAGCCAACAGCTGAGGTAACAGAGATGTGGCAGGAAAGGCAATCAGGAGACGATCAGCAGGAGGTTGCATACCTTCCTCGAAATAGATTTCGCCTGCGGACCAGGTGAGAAGTACCTGGAATGCCCTTGAAGCCTCTTTTGCAGCCCACGTATAGAGGCTTTCCTGATTTACATACCCCAGGTCGACTAAGGTAATAGCTGTGCGAGTTTCGCTCTGCTGAGATGCGCCGAGAATAGATTCGACTTCTTGCAATGCTTCCTGTGAAATTACTCCGGCTTGTAAAAGCCTATCCCCAAGAGAGTTATTTGATCGTACAGGGCCAAAGCACATCAAAAGCCCCTGTCGAAAAAAGAGTTCTACGCACTTCTCTTCCTGCTTTGCGACGAGCAATCCGGTTTTCGCGTATGCTTCAATTCGCTGCAAGACATTCGACAGGTTGAACTGTTCTAACGAACCTATGAGTAACACGATACTTCACCGCCATCCTGGAACGGCTCTTAACACTTATACATGTACCGCTTTCCCATCCCAAGCCGTACATATACCAGCGCAAGAGTCCACTACAATACAATAAACGACGATACTACAGGTTGCTCTTACCTCAAGGCATCATTGTCTCAACGGAGGGAGAGGGATTCGAACCCCCGGGGCGGTTAACCCAGCTGTTTTCAAGACAGCCACCATAAGCCACTCGGTCATCCCTCCAAAACTCGGCCTAGAAAGCGCGTTTAAACTGTGTCGTGTCACTTCTCCCCTTTCTCCATTGACACTGCCATCTTAACCCGCTCTGTGCCTTATTGAATCGAACCCACAAAAAACACATGATATAAGGGGTAACTCTTCTCTGTTTGGAGTGTACAATTAATACCCCTCACTGTCAATGCCGATGGTTCTTTTATCCTTTTCTCTGACTTAATTTAAAACAGGTACATTCCATGGAATTTCCTATACGTTTTATAATCGTTTCTGTTGCATTGTTCTAATTGTCTATATTGGTTTTTGAGCGTAAAAACCTCCTGCTGAATCAGGTAACTATACAGAAGAAAATGCTGGTCACGGCCACCTATATCTAACCAAATTGCTTGTCGTGTTAAATAGTTAATTCTGCCAATCAACGAAAATCTGTATCAATCCCAAGGTAACGTGTGGAGGGTCATGTGTAAGGTTTCAGAGACGTCAATGCATGCAAAACCTCTAATACTCGTTCTAACTGCATACATCATGGAACGAAATCGGAGCACAACAAAAACCAGAGAGCGGATAACTCCTTGGTTCCGTGTCGATTCCGGTCATAAATCTTCTATGAATTAACTGGATGCTGTGTTAGGACGAGCGCGTAAATATTTGCCTGTAGTAGCAAAGTTCTCGTGTCGTGAAGTACCCCATGTCTAAAAGCCAGGTGGCTTACGGCACAACTGCTTCTAGATTTGTAGTAGTATAGATCTGCCCTTGCGATACCAAAGAGCTTTAACCGATGTGCTATCATTGTTCAGTCTCGGTGGAATACGATTGGAGGTATACAATAGCAATCTGAAGTAACGCGGGATCGTCGTGAAAGAAACCAAGGCCAGTGTTACAGTGCCGGCACAACATAGCACGTACGCGTCCAGTTACGTGGTCATGATCAACACATAAAGCATCTCCCTGGAGTTCCCCACATATCTCACACTTTCCTTGCTGCTCGTCAATCATCTCTGCTCGCTCCTCTGAGGTTAATTGGTATTTCCGTTTGAGCAGATATCCTTTCATCTTTCCAGGTTCACGCCTTTTATACGCCCGCGACTTGATCATTATTTCCTCTCTGTTCTTGAGATAGTAACGCCTTTTTGATTGTCGCCTCAAAGACTGCTGGTGCCTCTCTGACCTCATGTAGTGATCATGCTTAGGTTTACGTGTACGTTCGCCTTCACATAACCTACATAGCCGAGATAAACCGTGCTTTTTTGACCTATCCAGGTAGAAGTCTTCCTTGGTTAAATTGTCACGCCCGCACGCATTGCAATAGAAGTACCCGTTGTCTTGAAGTGTTGCCATTGACTACGCCCTTTCTCTCCTTTCTTCATCTATTCTTCTGTGCACTTGAAAAATGCGCTTCCATCCAGGCATGGTACTTCTGGTTCAGGTACTTGTCCGTAAAACACTGTCCGCTCACTTTATTGCAGCAAATCCTCGCTTCTGCCTCAGCGGTTCCTCTCTAGTGCAAACACACTATGGCGGCTAGCCACGCCGTATTCAAGCACGCCCCAAAAGTGTATAAAAATAGTGTGTTCTGGGGATGCACCTTCGTACCTGAGCCAGTACACTTGGAACAGAAGGAGCTAAGCAGTTGCAAACATCGAATATCACGTTCGTGAAAAAGTCAGATATTGGCCCTACAACAATGCCGGGCGCACCTGCTGTATGGCCACAGAACGCCCCTTCCTATTTTCATGTGCTGGGCAAGCCCTCCGGTGCTACCTGCAACCTCGATTGCACCTATTGCTTTTTCTTGTCCAAAGAGAAGCTTTATCCCAACAGCCGCTTTCGCATGCCCGATGACTTGCTCGAGACCTACATCCGCCAGATGATCGAGTCGCAGCGAGAGCCTGAAGTGACGATTGCCTGGCAGGGCGGCGAGCCGACCTTGATGGGACTCGACTTTTACAAGCGTTCAATAGAGTACGAAAAAAAATACGCACGTCCAGGCGCCACGATTCAGCATACGATGCAGACCAATGGCATCTTGCTAAATGACGCCTGGTGCGAATTCTTCCGCGAACACGATTTTTTGATAGGGCTGAGTCTGGATGGCCCGCAAGAGATGCATGATACCTATCGCGTGGATAAAGGCGGCGCGCCGACTTTCAACAAGGTGATGCGCGCAGCGCGGCTCTTGCAAGAACACAAGGTGGAGTTCAACATTCTGACGACCGTCAACGCCGCCAACGCCGATCACCCGCTTGAGGTTTATCGCTTTCTGCGCGACGAGGTCGGCACCCAGTTTATCCAGTTCATCCCGATTGTCGAGCGCATCAATGAGAACGGAGAAAGCGGCTTTCAGGAGGGGAACCAGGTCAGCGAGCGCTCGGTGAAGCCTGAGCAGTGGGGGAAGTTCCTCATCACGATCTTTGATGAGTGGGTGTGGCGCGATGTGGGCACAATGTTCGTGCAGATGTTCGATGCGGCACTGGCCTCCTGGGTTGGCGCTCCCCCCGCGCTGTGCATCTTTTCCGAGACGTGCGGCAATGCGCTGGCGCTGGAGCATAATGGAGACCTCTATTCGTGCGACCACTTTGTCGAGCCGAAGTATTTACTCGGCAATATCACACAGCGACATATGATCGACCTGGTGGCGTCCGACCAGCAGCGGCAGTTTGGCCTGCACAAGCGGGAGAGCCTGCCGCGCTACTGTCGCGAGTGCGAGGTGCGTTTTGCCTGTCACGGCGAGTGCCCCAAGAACCGCTTTATCGACACGCCGGATGGCGAAGCGGGGCTCAATTACCTGTGTGCAGGTTACAAAGCATTTTTCAACCATATCGACCATCCCATGCGCATCATGGCTGAGTTGTTGCGTCGCAACCGTGCCCCGGCAGAAGTGATGTTCGTGCTGGCAGCCGAGGAAGCGCAGTTGCAAAAAGCATTTGCCAAAGCCGGGCGCAATGATCCGTGTCCATGCGGTAGTGGGCGCAAATTCAAGCATTGCCACGCGAGATAATATCTGTTTCACGTTGTTTTCAGTAAGGTATAATTAGTGCTATCGATCGTTATCGTTCATCCAATCTAGAGAGAGGAGAGCAGTATGCAATCCAACCCGAATCCCAATGATCCCAATTACATGCCACCGCTGGAAGAGGTCCAGCCAGCGGTTCCTCCATATCAGCCAGCGCCGCCTTCCTATCAAGGTCAACCAGCAGTGCCACCCTATCAAGGTCAGCCGGGAATGCCACCCTATCAAGGTCAACCAGGAGTGCCGCCCTATCAAGGTCAGCCGGGGGTGCAATATGGAGTATCTCCCAATCAGTATGGAGTTCCTCCAGCGCAGATCGCGGCCCAACAAAAGAAACGCAGGCGGAAATATGGCGTTGCCAAGGTCATGGACTACCTGCAATGGGTGCTCTTCGCTTTGGAGATGCTCTTCCTGTTACGTTTCGTTTTGATGCTGGTTGGAGCGAATCCCGATAACCCATTCGCGCAGGCCCTGTATAATTTTACCGGGTTCTTTCTTGCCCCGTTTGAAGGCATCGTACCCAGTACGATGTTGGGAACCAAAGGAAATGCCGTCATTGAGTGGTCAACGCTTGTCGGGATGGCGGTGTACGCTTTAGTCTTCTATCTCATCAGGCTGCTCCTGCACATCACGATTTCCCGGCCAGAGGAACCCATTCAATAGGAGGAATCTATGTAGGAGGCGATCTTTGAGGTGCCCAGCCAGCGCCCGGGCGGAGTCACGCTACAGGTTTTTGCGCGAAGGGTGTAGAACTAGCGCGTTCTGATTACAGCGCAAGCTCTTAGCGCAAATAGACTATGCAACCTCAGGCATGTCATGCTCTTGCCTGCAGCCTGAAAGACGCAAAAATAGCGTGTTCTGAGGATGCGCGATCGTTCCCAAATGGGTATACTGGTGATAACGGTTACGTGCATTTCTTAGCCAGGATCGGCTTCTGAAGAACTGCACCTTTATTAAGAGTCAGTTGTCTATTTTAAAAAGAAAGGATGTGAAACTCGATGACCAATCCCAACGAGACCCTGCGGGTGCTCTCTGAAGGCGATCTGAGCGTGCTCAACACGCTGGTGCGCATGCACGAGGGGTCGCTTGAAGAATCCGGCCTCGATCCGGAGACCTTCATGCTCGTGCGCATTGCAGCCTTGACGACCCTGGACGCGGCCCCAGCCTCATGGCTGGTGAACCTCAAGGCCAGTGGCGAAGCTGGCATTGCGCCGGAGCGCATTCTTGGCACACTTGTCGCGATCGCCCCGGTGATCGGTACCTCGCGCGTCGTCTCGGCAGCTGGTCATATCGTTGAGGCTCTCGGACTGGCGACCGCGATTGCTGAGAACACCGACCAGCAGATCTAATACTGGCCCATGAAGAGTTGTAAAGCTGATTGGCGGGGTGTGGGGGGGCGTACCCCGCGTTTCATCCTCTTCTATCCCCCCCGTTTACGTCTTGGTAAGAATCGAAAGGAGTCCTCTCATGAAACAACGTCCCTTTGGTGTAACCATTCTCGCAATCCTGGCTGGTATCGCGGCAGTCCTCGCTGCCATCCATGCGCTCCAGTTCTTAGGGATCATCCCATTCGTCATTGGTTCATCTGGTTACACATTACATGCCTTCAGCTTCTGGTATGCTCTAATGTATGGATTGCTCGTCTGGGTATACATCTGGCTGACGATGGCGCTCTGGCGCGTTGAACCACAAGCCTGGATATTCCTGGTGATTGTCACGCTCTTCTATCTGATACTCGACTTCTTCACGTTGTTTGGCGCAACCACCTGGGATGATGTGGCCGTTTCCGTGATCGTCAATGGAGTCATCCTGCTGTATTGCATGCTGCCGGGCGTGAGAACAGCATTTAGCACGGCATATTAAATAGGAGCAACTCATGCCTGAAATGCCTCAGGCGAATCTGCAAGGCCAGCAGTTGGAGGAAAGGGAGAAGCAGGGCCCGACTAGCACACGCATCTCACCATTCGGCTGGGCATTGATCACTTTGCTGTTCGTCCTGGGAGCCATCAACTTCTCTGACAAAGCGGTGCCGGGCCTGGCGGCGGTTCCCATCATCAAGGAACTCCGCCTGAGCCCGGCCCAATATGGCCTGGTAAGCGGCAGTCTCATCTGGTTGTTCTCGCTTTCACCGGCGCTGCTGATTCTGGGCGCCATTTTCCTCTACCTGGCTGTAAGCATGCCCTCAACGCTGGAGGCCGTTACCCTCTTCACCCTTGCGGGTACTGCTGGGGCAGCCATTCCCTTGCTGGTAGCTATCGTCCTCGATGTGACGCCACAAGCGCATCGCGGGTTTTTCCAGGGGATTGTAGTGGCCCTTGCGACGTTGCTCGGTTTTAGCGCCTCCTTGGTGACCAGGGTGATGCTTCAGGCGTCTCTGGGATTGTATAATGCGTATGTGTTGGCCCCCTTGCTGCTCATAGTTGGTGGCGTGGGACTCACGGCATGCGCGAGGCCAGGTGAGGCCAGCGCGCGGGCAAGCCTCGCCCCATAAGCTTCAAGTTAAGAAACCGAAAGGAGTTGAAATAGCAACCAATAAGGAGTACAGACGGCCTGCCGTGAGCATCAAGGAGGATTGAAGCAAAGTGTTTATGGATTAAGTCAGGTACCCGTCCCCTCAAAGGGGACAGGCTTGTGTGAAGCAAGTCTGAAACCTGTCCAGACTCAGTCCTGCAAGGGACTACGTTCGGGAAGAAATTAGGTATCAGTAGGTGCGCGGCCAGCCTGCTGCTCTACGGTCCATGGTTAAACAGGTGTAGAGGGTGAAACCAGTGCCATGGACGCCAAACCTTCTCGAACCTTGTCGAGGCCAACCTTACCTACGCAAGTAGAGGTCCAATAGGACAAAAGGACGCACGCATGTCAAAAGTGTTTGTATTAGATACACATAAACAACCGCTCAACCCCGTTCATCCAGGGAGAGCACGTATCTTGCTGTCAGCAGGGAAGGCGGCAGTGTATCGCAGATTTCCTTTTACCATTATCCTGAAAGGTGCAGTGGAGGACCCCAAACTAGAGCCATTGCGCATCAAGATTGATCCTGGTGCCAACACCACAGGTATAGCGATTGTCAATGAGGCATCGGGGGAAGTGCTCTTTGCCGCCGACCTGCATCATCGCGGCTTTGCTATCACCGCTTCCCTCACACGTCGTCGGTCGGTGCGCCGTGGAAGGAGACAGCGGCATACCCGTTATCGCAAACCGCGCTTTAATAATCGACGCACCAACAAGAAAGGCTGGCTTCCTCCCTCCTTACAAAGCAGGATAGCCAATGTTCTGACGTGGGTAGGGCGGTTGCGCCGGGTGTGTCCCCTTGCCGCAATCAGTATAGAATTGGTGAAGTTTGACACACAACTCATGGAGCACGCTGAAATCTCTGGGGGTGAGTACCAACAAGGCACATTACAGGGCTATGAGGTGCGTGAATATCTCCTGGAGAAGTGGTGCCGACAATGCGCCTATTGTGATGCCACAGGGGTGCCCTTACAGATCGAGCATGTCTATCCTCGCTTACACTATGGGGAGAGCCGTGTTAGCAGTCTGACCCTTGCCTGTGCCTCTTGCAATAACAAGAAGGACACTCAGGAGATTACGGAATTTCTGAAGAACGATCCAGTGCGCCTTGCTCATATTCTTGCGCAGTTGAAGCATCCGCTCAAAGATGCAGCCGCGGTCAATGCCACACGCTGGCTACTCTATGAGCGGCTGAAGGCGCAAGGCTTGCCTCTGGAAACAGGCAGCGGCGGCCTCACCAAATACAACCGTAGCACACGCAACTTGCCAAAAGAGCATTGGATTGATGCGGCGTGTGTGGGCAGGAGTACGCCCGCAGTGTTGGAGGTGGACGGGGTTCTTCCCTTACGCGTCATCGCCACAGGACATGGATGTCGGCAAATGTGCTTGATGGATACGTTTGGCTTTCCCCGCAGCAAGCCCAAGGAAGCCAAACGGGTGCAGGGCTATCAGACGGGTGATCTCGTGCGTGCGGTGGTTCATCAGGGCAAGAAGGTCGGCACCTATGTTGGCAAAGTGGCGGTGCGGAGCAGTGGATCCTTTAATATCACGACGACACATGGGGTGGTACAAGGCATCAGCCATCGTTATTGTACGCCTATCCATCGGAGTGATGGCTATCGGTACGAGAAAGGAGCGGCGGCATTTCCTCCCGTCGCTTGAACGCAAAAGGGTCTCCATGCTGTGATTTTTGATGAACGTTGAGAAATCTGCCAGGTTCTGGACCCTGGCACAACCAACCGGAGGAAGCTATGAATCAACGAGTTGGATTGACGCGTCAAGCGCTCAAGACGCCGCGCGCCGCAGCGGTTGCAGGGATCGTCTTTGCTGTGTTGTTCACCACCAGCATGATACTCTTGCGGCTCTCCCTGCCCGAAGACTTGAGAGGATCGAATGCAGCTGCATGGCTCCAGGGGAACGCAAATACCATTTCGCTGGGGCTGACGCTGGTGCCTTTTTCTGGTATTGCCTTCCTGTGGTTCATAGGCGTGGTGCGCGATCGCCTGGGAAGCCTGGAAGACCGGTTCTTTTCAACCGTGTTCTTTGGCAGCGGCTTACTGTTTCTGGCGATGATGTTTGCCTCCGCTGCGATTGCGGGCGGTATCATTTCCAGCTATGCCGTCGAGTCAGACACGTTGATTAAGAGCGGCGTCATTAGCTTCGGGCGCGCAATCATGTACAAGATCACGAATGTGTATGCCATTCGCATGGCGGGCGTGTTCATGATTTCGTTGGGCACCATCTGGATTCGGACACGCGTGATGCCACGCGTGTTTGTGTACCTCACCTACTTCGTGGCAGTGGTGCTGCTGGTGAGCAGCAACCTCACGGTCTGGTTAATTTTTATCTTTCCGGCATGGGTGTTTGTGATCAGCGTATTCATCCTGGTCGTCAGTCTGCGTGGTGAGGAAGCCGAAGCCGAGGGCGTGATTGGCTCTAGCGAAACATCATGAACGTGTTCACGCCAAAATTGAGGAGGTTATTTTATGAGTGAAGCTGTCGCGACAAAGAAATCCAAAGCTGGCAGGCGCTGGCTCAATATCGCCGGGCGGATTCTGGCCGGGGTGCTCATAGTCATCGCAGCGGTGGGATGCATTTTGAGCCTGGCGGGGATCGCCGGAATCTGGCTGGCATACGCCCCCGCACGCAGCACCGTGACCGATGTCGCCGCAATTGCGACGCATACACTTGAGGTCGTGGACAACGGGCTGGGGCGTGTGAATACTCTTGTGCAAAACGCGCGGCAATCCGTCACACAGGTGAACGATGCGGCTGCGAAGCTGGGCAACCGCATCCAGGCCAACAGTCCAGTCCTCTCCGCCCTCAGTCAACTGGTTGATAACAATCTCGCCCCGAGTATTGAAAGTGCGCGCATGACCGCTCTTTCCATTCACGACGCCGTTTTGTCTTTTAACGGCACGTTAGTGGCGCTCAACCGTTTGCCGGGCGTAACGGTGCCGACGCTCACCGGCCAACTGAGTGCGGTGTCCGATCGCGCTCAAGAGGCACAGGCGGCGGTGCAAGACTTGCGTACAACAGTGGCAGACGTGAAAGCGGGCACTGTGACGAAAGCCACAGATGCGGTCATGAATCTGACAAGCAGGATAGATGCACCGCTGGCGCGGATTCAAGCGACGGTCAACAAATATCAAGCGACGGTCGCGAAGGCGCAGGCGCAGGTTGTGTCGACCCGCGATACGGTCCTTCTGCTGCATACGGTGGCCTCGGTGTCTTTGACTATCTTGTTGCTCGCCCTCGCGGCGGGACAGGTGCTGCTAATCTATCTCTGTTGGCTGTATGTACGCACCGGGCGTTTTCCGTCCCTGCGCATTACCTTACCTGAAGTATCGGTCGAGTCTTGAAAAAGTATAGTGGACTGGTATGCAGAGGCGCTGCGGCGGCAGCGCTTCTGCATACAGCTGGCGATTAGACGCCGGTTTGGGCTTGCACGCGTCCTTCTTTGATGGCAGCAAGCAGGGCTGCATGGTCGCGTTCGGCCTGGTCGGCATAGGTCTCTGCGAAGGAGGCAATGGCCTGGTCGAACGTATCCTTGCTGCCCAGGTAGCCGCTGATCTGTGCCGAGTCGCCGGTACGCGCGTGCGCTCGTGCCAGGGTGGCCGCGCACAGCGCGACGTACCCGCTAAACAAGACCGGGTCCATCGTCTCGACCTCCGCCGACCACTTCATGTCACGCAACTGCCGCGCATAGTAGTCCCTGCCGCGGAAGCTCGCCCAGCCCAGGAAGATATCGCTGGCGGCCTGCATCAGGCGCTGCCCTACCACCACTCGCTCCCCGTGGTTGGGATAGGGGCTCGCCCCCAGATAGGGCTCGAGCACCGATGACCCGGCTTCTTTGAGCTGCATGAACAACGGGTCGTCGGCCTCTGATCCGCCTAAAGCCAACACGATGGCACAGCGCGTGCCCACGCTGCCCACTCCCACCACTTTCTGCGCGACGTCAACCGAGCGGTAGCGGAAGATGATCACGCGCCGCTCCTCCGGCAAGCTCGCCAGGTATTCTTTCACCATCGCCCTCCACTCATCGCTGTCCAGATCGTCTTTGCCGGGGTGCAAGCGATCGTAGTGATAGATCAACGGCGGCTCATCCTTGATGCGGTACTGGCCATCCACGACCTCGGCTAGCTTCGGGAATGTTTCGATGCGCGTGCGTTTGCTTGCTCGTTCCGATGCGCGTTGCAGCGCTCTTCTTCCCTCTTTGCGACGTGCCATCGCGAGAATGGTCTCCACGTCGAGGTGGAAGTACCACACATCCAGGTGGTTCATCTCTGCGAACTGCTGCATATACTCACGGTAACTCTGCAGGCACCTCAAGACAGCCTGCCTGGTCTCCTGGGCGGTGTAGCCATTCTGGCGGCCGGCCAGGACAACGCTGGCAGCCAGGCGCTTGACATCCCATTCCCAGGGGCCAGCCAGCGTCTCATCGAAGTCGTTGACATCGAAGACCTGCCTGCGCTCCGGGGAGGCAAAGACGCCGAAGTTGCTCAGATGGGCATCACCGCAGAGCTGCGCCTGGATGCCGGAGACGGGGGTCTTCGCCAGGTCATGCGCCATGATGTCTGCTGTTCCGCGATAGAACGCGAACGGAGACAGCGACATCCGCCCAAAGCGGATCGGCACCAGGTTCTCCAGGCGCGTCTTATTTGCCTCTTCCAGCAGGCTGACCGGATCGGGGCGCTCGGGATCTGGCGCCCACTGTGCATGGCTGGAACGGGGTATCTTGCCACGCAGCGCCTTGCCGGCGGCATAGCGCTCAGCTCTTGATGATAAACTCCGATCCCACTCACCTGGAATGGTGGATGGTGTGGTTGCGGTAGTCATAAGACTCCTCCTCTTCTTGTCGTTGCTTTCGTAAACAAATCGCTACACTAATTTTAACATACAAAAGTTTGTTGTTCACGCTGATAAGCCTGTCTCCAGGGTGATGGCACCTCGCGGGGTCAGTCACCTGGCCCGTGTGTGCGATCACGAAGGTCAGATCACTGCAATGTCATTCGCGGATGAGCATCGCGTGCGCTTCGACTTCGTGATGGATGCTCACATCCCCGCTGACATCCACCACCACCCGCTTGACCATGCCGGTGAATTGCCAGGGATACCCGCCCGGATAATCCCCCGTGACCGGCTCGCCACCGTCGCGCCCAACGTTCAGCCCCTCGCCAGCAATCGAGAACTTGCCCGGCTGGGTCCTGATTTTGCTCTCGCCGACCTTCTCGTCGTTGATGTAGAGGGCCAGGGTGCCGTTGGCGACGTGCGGGGGATTCTCTCCCTCCTTGGTGAAGATGGCCGAGAGGGTCGAGGCCCCTGTTGGTACCGGCTTACTTGAACTGATCTTCTGCTCGATGCCGCCGAGCCAGTTGTAGACGTAAAACAGCCTGCCGTTCTTCATGTAGAGGGCATGCCCCCCAAAGCGGCTGCCATGGGCGAACACTACTCCCCCGGCACCACCGGCTGGGATCTCGACCTCGGCTCTGATCGAGTAGGAGCGGTTGCGGATATTGACCGCCTGGGATTCGGGTATCTCGGCCGTGTCCGGGTAGTAGACATAGCGGTCGCGCGGCCTGGTCATTTGCGGGCGCGGAGTGGTCAGAATTTCGACCGCCGAGCGGTCATCCAGGGGAAAGCCCTGGTATTTGCCTGCCTCGAAGAACCACAGACCGATCAGTTCCTGAAGCTTCTCCGGATACTGCGCGGCAAGATTGTGGCTCTCGGAACGATCCTCGACGGTATTGTAGAGCTCCCAGGTGTCCTTTTCGTAGTTACCCCAGCCTGCTATCGTCGGGTGCGTCGTGACTGCCTTCCATCCCTGATGCCAGATACCGCGCGATCCTAACATGGAGTAGTACTGGGTCTGCCGGGCCGACGGAGCTTGTGCCTGGTCAAAGCTGTAGCGCATGCTGATCCCTTCGATGGGGTGCTGTGTATAGCCCTTGACCACCTCTGGAGCTTCAACACCCACGACATCGAGGATCGTCGGCACAATGTCGATGGCATGGTGATACTGATGGCGCACCTCGCCTTTACTCTTGATCCCGTCAGGCCAGTGGATCAGAAACGGGTCGCAGATGCCGCCGTTATAGGTATAACGCTTCCACATCTTGAACGGAGTGTTGAACGCCATCGCCCAGCCGTTAGGATAATGGTTGTACGTCAACGGGCTGCCCAACACGTCCAGGTACTTGAGGTTCTCCTCCAGGCTATCAGGAACGCTGTTGGCTATTTTGTTCTCGTTGACCGAGCCGTTTGGCCCCCCCTCACCGCTGGCGCCGTTGTCGGAGATCACGATGACAAGTGTATTGTCGAGCTGGCCTGACTGTTCCAGGAAGTCGATGATCCTACCGATCTGGTGGTCGGTATAGCTGAGGAAGCCCGCGTAGACCTCGGCCATGCGCCGGTACAACTGCTTTTCGTTCTCAGGCAGAGAGTCCCAAGGTTTGGTGTACTCCAATGGCGGGAAAGGCACGCCGGTAGGGCTCTTCGTGTCTGCTGGTGTGCCAATGGGGTTGAGTGGCGGCAGCACGGTGTTTTCTGGAACAAGGCCCATCTGCTTCTGGCGCTCGAGCACGATCTCGCGGTAGCGCTCGTAGCCCATATCAAACTTGCCCTTGTACTTGTCTGCCCACTCCCTGGGCGCATGATGCGGCGCGTGGGCTGCGCCGGGGCAGAAGTACATGAAAAAAGGCCTCTCGGGGGCGATGGCTTTGGCATCGCGGATGAACTCTAGAGCCTTGTCCGCCAGGTCTCGCGACAGGTGGTAGCCCTTTTCCGATCCATCCTCCGCCGGGCTGCTGGGCTGGTCGACCGGGTGGTTATCATAGACCAGGTCGGGATACCAGTTGTTGGTCTCGGCGCCCAGGAAACCATAGAAGCGCTCGAAACCGCGTCCCACCGGCCAGTTGCGCTTGCTGGACGCCATGTTCATCTCATCCTCGGCGCACAGATGCCACTTGCCCAGCATGTAGGTGTTGAAGCCACGTTCATTGAGCACCTCGGCGATGGTGGCACACTCGAACGGGATGTGGCCGTTGGCGTTGGGAAAGCCGATCGCTGCTTCTGAGATGCAGGCCATACCGTTGGTGGTGTGATTGCGCCCGGTCATCAAGCAGGAGCGGGTCGGTGAGCATAGTGCTGTGGTGTGCATGTTAGTGAAGGTTAGACCTCCCTGTGCCAGGCGGTTCATGGTGGGAGTCTCGATGAGTCCACCCCACGGCTCCATCGCGGCAAAGCCCACGTCATCCCAGACAATGTAGAGGACGTTAGGCGCCCCTTCCGGCGCCTTTGGCTGCTCGTACGGCTCCCAGTCGGGCGTCGAGTCGCGGATATCCAGGTTGACGACGCCCTTAAATGGTTTGGGCATAGGACATACTCCTTTTGGGTCTAATACACGCTTGAACTACGAAAGCCGGATCCAGCATACGAAAGAATAGTTTTTTGCATCTGCATTCTTAAGTATACTGGCGTAAGGACGAAAAGACATCCTCGAAATACGCTATTTTGTCCGAATTAACGCACTGGAAGTTGTCAGCTTCCCTAGTGCAAACACACTAGACGAGTTGTGGTAATCTACGAGAAAGCCAAAATTATACAGTAGCAAAGGACAATAGAAGATGGTTATTGCCAGCCTCTTGAGCAGTGGAAAGAGCTCATCAAGTCTTGTTGACCAGGTACGCTTCCTCATCCTCCTGCTCATTGTGACCCTGATCGTAGCGCTGCTCTCACGGCGCCTGCGGATGCCCTATACCTTGTTGCTGGTGATCGTCGGCTTCGTCGTCGGTCTCATACCGTCCCTGCCGAATGAACATATCGATCCCAACCTGGTCTTATACGTTTTTATTCCCGCGCTCCTCTTTGAGGGGGCCTGGAACGCCGAGATCGACCGGCTGGAGGCTGATTGGCTTCCCATCGTCTTGCTTGCTGTCCCTGGAATGGTGCTCTCCCTGCTCGTGGTGGCGGCTGCCCTGCATTTTGGCATCGGCCTGGACTGGTTGTTGGCCCTGTTGGTGGGCGCAATTGTCGCACCTACCGATCCAGTGGCCATCATTGCCTTGTTTCAGCAGCTCGGCGTGCCCGATCGCTTACGCGCCCTGGTGGAAGGGGAAAGCATTTTCAACGATGGCACCGGAGGCGCGGCTTATGAACTGGTGCTGGCGGTGCTGTTGCCAACCCTGGGGTTGGCGGAGGTGTCGGGCACCACCTCGTTCCTGAATACCCCATTCCTGGAGATTGCCGGGGAAGTGCTCTGGCTCATCTTCGGGGGGCTGCTGCTCGGCTTTGGCTTGGGATGGGTCGCGTCGCATCTCTTGCGCCGCATCGATGATCACTTGATCGTGATTACCGTCACCATCGCTGTCGCTTATGGGATGTACTTGCTGGGCACGGCTCTACACACCTCTGGCTTACTGGCTGTGGTGGGAGCCGGGCTGGTTATGGGCAGCTATGGACGCAAGCACGCCATGTCCCCTCGCACAATCGAAGCCGCAGATGACGTCTGGGAGTTCATCGACTATCTTGCCAACTCCTTGCTCTTCCTCCTACTGGGTTTTGAACTGGCCTTGACCAATATTGTGCAATCATTCCCGGGCATCTTCTTTGGGGTGCTTGGGGCCGTCATCGGTCGCGTGCTGATGATCTACGTGTTCATACCATTACAGGATATCCTGGCTCGCTGGTGGACGCGCCAGACCACCAGGCTCCCTCGTCCTCGTCCAGTACCACCTGCCTGGCGCCCGGTCATGGTGCTATCGGGGCTGCGTGGCGCGCTCTCGCTCGCCCTGGTGCTTGGCTTGCCCACAGCACTTGAGCAGCGCGACCTGTTAACTGATATTGTCTATGGTGTAATACTGGTGACACTGCTCGGGCAAGGACTGACCCTGCGCGTGCTTCTACCACGATGGAAAGAGAAACTGGTGCGTGCAGAGGCAGATGAGCCCACCCTGGCTTAACCGATTGGAGAGGAAAAAGCTAACACAGTCACTACTTTTAAAGCTCGATCGAGTCTGTCGATGTCCCCTTGTGGAGACGCGAACGCTGCCAGGGCCATTCACCATTGATCTCAACCTCGAGCGACCAGCTCAGAAACGTACGGACGAGCACAATAAGCCCCAGCACGCCAATGCTGGCGAATGTGGGATCGATAGCGACGCTACGGATGATGTCAGCGGCAATCAGGAGTTCTAGCCCGAGCACGATCGATCTTCCCAGGTACAGGCGCAGATGGCGATAAGCCACCGGGCCGTCCCGCAAACGGATGAGGGAAACGATGGATCGCACGAACGCGATGACCGCACCAAGGACGAGAACGCTGACCCCTACCACCTCGAAAGCAGCGCCTATCAGCTCAATCGTATGTTTGGTATCCATCGCATGCCTCCAATAAGAAACTCATCCTTCCTTGCCAAACGTTGAACCTGGGTTAACAAGGGTTTCTCATGCACTTGAGCGACTATTACAAGTGTACTTGCCTGGAGACGAAAACACATCTTTAGAATACACTATTTTGCATGCTGCCACAACAAGCATCCAGATGCCTTGGTCAGGCTGCGTAATGAATTCACACTAGTTCATGATAAGGGACAGCCAAGGAAAGGAGACCAAAAATAGCGTGTTCTGAAGTTGCGTGATTGCTCCTCAGGCAGGTATACTGGGAACAGTCATTTACTTTCCGTTTCTGAAGAGGTACCAGTCCTGGCTACTCACGTTTGACCAGAAGGAAGGAGTATTTCTGAGATTGGACAGGTCCTCATATCCCAGGTTCGACCGCCAAAAACCATTTCTATTGTGCCAGGCCATTCCTGCGTGCTGCGCTAGCAATACACCTGGAGACCGCTATGTATTGGCAGCGTATGAAGCGGGAGAGGGTTGAAGGAGTTGAACAACGATAATGGCAGATCGTTCTAAATCCACAGGAGTCCTCCGGGCTGCTGGCAAAAGCTTCCAATCCTTAGAGGCTTTTTGGGCCAAAATTAACAATGATTGGATCTTCAACTTTGCTTCTGGGCTCGCATATACCCTGATTGTCGCTCTCATCCCCATCATTATCGCCATCATTGCCCTTGCCGGGATTATCTATGGAGGGCTAGATCCTTCAGTCCAGGCAGATATTATCAAATATATTCAAAACACCTTACCAGCGCCAATACCATCAGAAGAAATCGTGAGCGTGGCCCTGAATTCACTGAACAAGAGTGCCGGCATCCTGGGAGCAATTGCCATTGTAATAGCAGTAATTGCAGGCTCAGGGCTCTTTATTACGATGGAGGGATATTTTGATATCATCTATCGTAGGCGCACGCGCAGTTTTATACGGCAATATGTGATGGCCATAGGTATGATCCTGATATTTGTTCTCTTAATGCCACTCATCATATTTGCTGACTCCCTTCCTGCCCTGCTCAATACTCTGCTGAAAACAACACCCATAAGCCAGATTCCCGGCTATAGCTTCTTACTTAGCTTGAGTGGCATACTTGTTGGAACGTTTATCACGTGGGGCCTGATAGAAATCATCTATGTAGTCGTGCCCAATAAGCATATCAGTTTCCGAAAAAGCTGGTTCGGAGGACTGCTGGCAGCAGTGGCCCTACAAGCCTATCTCTTAATCTTCCCATTCTACGTGACAAACTTTTTAAGCGGCTATAGTGGAACAATAGGTTTCGTACTTATTTTCCTGTTTTTCTTCTACTATTTCGCTTTGATTCTGCTCATCGGAGCGGAGATCAACGCCTTCTTTGGAGAAGGAATACCCCCCACAGACGTGAATCTCGCGGGAATAGTGCAGGACCAGGCAAGCCAACCAGCTACGGCTAATTCGGGGTCTGTGAATGATGCCCAAAAATAACGCATTCGTAGCGCATTATGCATAAGTCCGGCTTACGCCGCTTTCTCAACTCGGACCAACTTGAAAGAGACACGGTGTTGCAATAAGCGGGACCTTGACACCAGGTTGTAAAATTCTTGCATATTTCATTATTCTCAGGGTGGTGAATGCGAAAGCACTTTGAGAGAAGGATAGAAAATGGCCAAAGTATGTTCGTACTACACGGGCACAGAAGCTGAATACTTCGTCGACCGCCTCCCGTTCCCCGAGCCCTCCACCTGGAATCAGCACGGGTCCTTGACCTCCGCGGGGTGCTCGTGACGGTACTACGATGGTTACCCGGTGCGCGCATGCTTGCGAGTTAACGGATCTCATGGTTACGCCGCGACGTGGTCGCCGGGATCGTGCTGAGCACACTGCTGGTGCCGCAAGGAATGGCCTACGCCGAGCTCGCCGGTTTGCCGCCGATCACGGGCCTCTACACCTCGATCCTATGCCTGATCGGCTATGCCGCTTTTGGGCCTTCGCGGATCCTGGTGCTCGGCCCGGACTCCTCGCTGGGGCCGATGATCGCGGCCACGATCCTGCCGATCCTCGGCTCGAACGGCAGCCCCGAACGCGCGATCGCCCTGGCGTCAATGCTCGCGCTGATCGTAGGGGCGATCATGATCGTCGCCGGGATCGCCAGGCTCGGGTTCGTTGCCGATCTGCTCTCAAAACCAACGCAGATCGGCTACATGAACGGCCTCGCGCTGACGATCCTGATCGGACAGCTGCCCAAACTATTCGGATTCTCGGTTGACGCTAACGGCCTGATCAACGAGGCGAGCGCGTTCGTGCACGGGCTCGCTTCGGGCGAGGCGGTCGGCGCCGCCGTCGCGATCGGCCTGGTAAGCCTCGGGTTGATCCTTGTGCTCGGGCGCTGGCTGCCTCGGATCCCAGGCGTGCTTGTGGCGGTCGTCGTCGCGATCGCAGCATCAGCGGTGCTTAATCTGGCCGACCATGGCGTCTCGCTTGTCGGAACCCTTCCCAAGGGGTTCCCACCTCTGACCGTGCCAGGCATCATGTCTGCGTCCGATCTCCCACTGTTGGTCGCGGGAGCGCTGGGCATCTCGCTCGTCGCGCTCACCGACACGATCTCTACCGCCTCGGCTTTTGCCGCCCGCACCGGGCAGGAGATCGACGGCAACGGCGAGATGATCGGGATCGGCGCCGCCAACGTCGCCGCCAGTTTCTTCCAGGGATTTGCTGTAAGTACGAGCGGGTCGCGAACCGCAGTCGCCGAGCAAGCCGGTGCCAAGACGCAGGTCACTGGGGTAGTCGGAGCCGCGGTGATCGTGCTGATGCTTGTGTTTGTGCCTGGGCTGCTGCGAAACCTCCCCCAGCCTACACTCGCAGCTGTCGTGATCGCGGCATCACTCTCGCTGGCCGACCTCCCCGGAACCGTGCGGCTCTGGCGCCAGCGCCGAGTCGAGTTCCTGCTCTCGATCACCGCTTTTCTTGGTGTGGCACTGCTCGGCGTCCTTGCAGGCATCGCGGTAGCCGTGGCGCTCTCGATCCTCAACGTTTTCCGACGAGCATGGTGGCCTTACCAGACCACACTCGGCCGCGTCCCAGGGTTGGCAGGCCAGCACGACCGGCAACAGCACCCCAACGCTGAGGAACTACCCGGCCTCGTGATCTTCCGGTTCGACGCACCCCTGTTCTTCGCCAACGCCCGCACCTTCCGCGACCAGATGCGCCGCCTCGCAGCCGCCGAGCCACGACCGCACTGGATCCTCATCGCCGCCGAGCCGATCACCGACGTCGACACCACCGCCGCCGACATGCTCGCCGACCTGGACGAGGAACTCAACGCCAAGGGCATCTCCCTCGTGTTTGCCGAACTCAAGGACCCTGTCCGAACCAAGCTCGAGCGCTACGAACTCATCGGCCCCCT
>Ga0187846_10000617_pt1 | contig 20242 bp, 18 predicted proteins | sample TC_taG_FD_161473 | JGI IMG/M metagenome (GOLD analysis project Ga0187846, IMG submission 161473) | Biofilm microbial communities from the roof of an iron ore cave, State of Minas Gerais, Brazil - TC_06 Biofilm (v2) | ecosystem: Environmental > Terrestrial > Deep subsurface > Cave > Wall biofilm...
CTCGAGCACCCTTGCCTCTCGCGCGAGGCGTCTTCCGAACTCAGTGTGCACGTCGCGACGCCGGCCACGAGCGCGGCCCGCGCCCCGCGGGCGGCCCAGCAAAGCGTGCGCTGATCAGGGGAGCGGCCTGCGCGCAACGCGCGCGATCGCTCTTCCGTTGCGAGATACACGATAGCAGAAGAATCCGATCGCGCGCCGTGCCTGCGGCCCGATCGCCGCCGAATCGGCGCGGCCCGCGGCGATGACCCGGCTCTCTTCCGAACGGGTACGCGACCGGACAGGCGCTGGGCGCATGCCGTATGCTTCGGCACTCGCGCTACCTCACATGAGGAGGAGTTGCCCCATGAAACTTGCGGCCTTCGCCGCCCTGGCGCTTGTCTCCGCCGCCGCCTTCGCCCAGGGGGCCGCGGAGCAGAAGTCGCCCTCCGGCCTGATCTATCTCTCCCTCAAGGAGGGCACGGGCGCGAGCCCCACCGCGTCAGACACGGTACGCGTGCACTACCGCGGCACGCTTACCAACGGCACCGAGTTCGACAGCTCCTATGCACGCGGACAGCCAGCGGTGTTCCCGCTCAATCGGGTAATCAAGTGCTGGACCGAAGGCGTGCAGAAAATGAAGGTGGGCGGGAAGGCGCGGCTCACCTGCCCGCCCGAGATCGCCTACGGCGACCGGGCCGTGGGCGGCGTGATCCCCTCCAATGCCACGCTAGTGTTCGAGATCGAGCTGCTGGAAATCAAGAATTAGGCCGCGCTCCGGATCGGCCCTGCCCCAGCGGCAGGTCTGACCGATTCCCGAGCGCTTTCTACCCCGTTGCCCTCGTTCGGCAGGGTGAGTGCGCGCAAGTGTCCGCCTCCGCATCGGCATCCGAGCCCGCCGCCGCATGGCGACCGCTGCGCCACCCGCTATTTCGCAACCTATGGATCGCGACCGTGGTCTCCTACGTCGGCAGCTGGATGCAAGACGTGGGCGCCGCGTGGCTGATGACCTCTCTCGACCCGTCCCCGATCATGGTGGCGTTGGTGCAGACCGCCGACGCGCTGCCGGTCATGCTCCTCGCCCTGCCCGCCGGCGCGCTCGCGGACATCGTCGACCGGCGCCGCCTGCTCATTGCGCTCCAGGCCGGGCTGCTCGCCGTCTCGGCCGCGCTCGCGCTGCTTACCTTCTTCGGCCTCACCAGCGCCTGGACGCTGCTCGCCTTCACGTTTGCGGTCGGCGTGGGTACCGCGATCCTGATGCCGGCATGGTCGGCGATCGTGCCGGAGCTCATCCCGCGCAACGACCTCGCCGCGGCGATCGCGCTCAACAGCATCGGCGTCAACGTTTCGCGCGCGATCGGGCCCGCGATCGCCGGCCTGCTGGTCGCCGCGATCGGCGCCTGGGCAGTGTTTTCGTTGAATGCGCTCTCCTACGTCGCCGTCATCGCGGCGCTGGTCGCGTGGCGGCGCGGCAGCACTGCGAGCACTCTCCCCGCGGAGCGGTTTGCGAGCGCGTTGCGGGTCGGCCTGCGCTACCTCTGGCATGCCCCGGCGCTGCAAACCGTCCTGGTGCGTGGCGGCGCGTTTTTCATTTTCGCGAGCGCCACCTGGTCGTTGTTCCCGCTCGTCGTTCGTCAGGAGCTCGGGCGCGGGCCGGAGGTCTACGGCGCGCTGCTCGCCTGCATCGGCATCGGCGCGGTGATCGGGGCGCTGTTCCTGCCGCGCTTGCGGGCGAAGATCTCTCGCGACCAGCTCGTCGCGGGCGCGACGGTGCTGTACGCCTGTGCGATGCTCGCGCTCGCCATGGTCCGGGACGTTGCGGTGCTCAGCATCGCGATGTTCGCGACCGGCGCCGCGTGGATCAGCGTCCTCTCGCCGCTGCAGGTGGCGGCGCAGACGGCACTGCCGTCATGGGTGCGCGCTCGCGGCCTGGCGGCCTACGTGATGGTGTTCATGGGCGGGATGGCGGGTGGCAGCGCGCTGTGGGGTCATGTCGCAACCGTGAGTGGCATTCCCGTGGCGCTGACGGTTGCCGCGGTGGGCGCGGTGGTAGCGATCGCGCTGACCTGGAAATTCCGGCTCGGCGCCCACGAGGCGGTCGATCTCGCGCCCTCGATGCATTGGCCCGCGCCGCTCGTTGCTGAAGCGCCGGCGATGCAGCGCGGGCCGGTGATGGTGACCATCGAGTACCGCATCGAGCCGGCGAACCGAGCCGAGTTCGTCGCGGCGATGCAGGGGATGCGCCGCATCCGGCGGCGCGACGGGGCATTCTTCTGGGAGTTGTTCCACGACACGGCCGATCCGGGGCGTGTCGTCGAGTGCTTCATGGACGAGTCCTGGCTCGAGCATCTGCGCCAGCATGAACGGGTCACGGTCGCCGATCAGGCCGTCCAAGCGCGCGTCATGGCGTTTCACATCGGCGGCGAACCGCCCCGCGTGTCCCATTTGCTGGCAGACCGACTACGATAATGGGAACACCGGCCGATCCCGGGACGAACCATGGCACGAGCGCGCGAAGTCCGATAATCTGGCCGCGATCTTCGGAAAGGAATGCGATGAATCGCACCCCGTCAACCCACACCCTCGCCGTACCGCTAGCTCCTGCGGACCATACCATCGGCCTCGCGACGGCCCGTCTCGTCGTCGTCGAGTACGGCGATTTCGAGTGCCCCTACTGCGCGCAGGCGTACCCGGCGGTGAAAATCATGCTCAAGCGCTTCGAGCACCGGATCCGATTTGTCTACCGTCACTTCCCGGTCATCGAGGAGCATCCGCACGCCGAACTCGCCGCCGAAGCGGCGGAAGCGGCCGGCGCGCAGGGCCAGTTCTGGCCGATGCACGACCGCCTATTCGAAAACCAGCGCCATCTGAAACCGCAAGCGCTACGCCGGTACGCCGAAGCGCTCGAGCTCGATCTCGAGCGCTACGACTCGGAGATGGCTGATCACCTCTACCTGCAGCGCGTGCAGGAGCACCGCGAGGGGGGCCGGGCGAGCGGCGTCCGCGGCACGCCGGCCTTCTTCGTCGACGGCCGGCTCGCGGACGCGTCGTTCGGGATGCAGCATGTCCTCGAAGCGATCGATGAGGCGCTCGCTCGCGGCGCGAGCTAGGGGCGGCGGATGGCACTTGCTCGTGCGCGGGCACGAGCGTACTCGTGTCGCGAGCAAACGCTCGAGCGGGCAGCACCCCGCTCGCAACTCCTCACCGAGGTGAAACGATGGAACACGGCGATCGGGGGGTGACGGTCACGGTGGTCGGGGATACCCGCGACCCCAGATATCTGCAGAAGATCCAATCCGGGCGCCATTCATCGCTTGCCGATGAGCCCCGAGCGCGCGGTGGTGCCGACGCGGGACCGACGCCGTTCGAGTATGTCCTCTCGGGACTAGGGGCCTGCACCTCGATCACCCTGCGCATGTACGCCGAGCGCAAGGGCTGGGACCTCGGCACGGTGACGGTGGCGCTCAAGCTCCTGCACGCGGACGGCGCCAACCGCATCGAGCGTCAGGTCGCCATCGACGGATCGCTCAACACCGAGCAACGTGCGCGGCTCGCGGATATCTGCGAGCGCACGCCCGTCACCCTGGCGGTCAAGAGCGGCATTCCCATCCAAACTACGCTGCGGTGAGGCGCTCGCGTAGCGGCGATTGCGCACGGTTTGCTCCCGCGCCGACTCGCCCGCTCGTACGGTGGCATTTCGGTCAGCGCCGGCGCGGATGCACGAGTTCAGGATTGAAAAGATTCGTCGCGCTGTCCCGCCGCGCTCTCCCGGGCGACGGGCCCCGCAAATACCGCGCCTCGCAACACCGCCATATCGACCGTCCATGCTCGGTTCGCGTCATGCTGCGACTTACCGCACCGGTCAGGACTCGGGACATGCATCGTGGCTGAAGCTCAAGACGTGACCCGCTATCGCGCCAATCTCCAGGGTGAGATCGACAGCGCCGCGCTGTATCGGGCGATGGCGGATCGAGAATCCGACCCGCGCCTCGCCGAGGTGTACCGGCGGCTCGGCGCGGTCGAGGAGAGCCACGCGGCATTCTGGCGCGCACGCCTGAGCGCCGCGGGCGCGCGCGTGCCCGGGTCTCGGCCGGGCTGGCGTGCGCGGCTGCTGATTTGGGCCGCGAAGCGGTTCGGCCCCGACCTCGTGCTGCCGGCGGCGGCGACGCTCGAGCACGTCGATCGGGACCACTACGACGATCAGCCCGAGAGCCGCGGCACGGCGATGCCCGCGCAGGAGCGCTCGCACGCGCGCATCCTCGGCGAGTTGGCCTCCGGCCCTCGCCCGGGTTGGAATGGCGCGATATTCTCGCGTCTCGAGGGACGACACGGCGCCGGCGGCGGCAACGCGCTGCGCGCCGCCGTGCTCGGCGCGAACGACGGCTTGTGCTCGAATCTGAGCCTGGTGATGGGCGTCGCCGGCGCGGCCTTCTCGCCGCAGACCGTCCTCATCAGCGGTCTCGCCGGGTTGCTCGCCGGTGCCTGCTCCATGGCGATGGGCGAGTGGCTGTCGGTGCAGAGCGCGCGCGAGCTGTACCAGAAGGAGATCGCCACCGAGGCCGACGAGCTCGCCGAGGTTCCCGATGAAGAGGAAGAGGAACTCACCCTCATCTACCAGGCGAAGGGGCTCACCTCGGAACAGGCCCAAGCCACGGCGAAGCAGCTGATCGCGAGCAAGGAGAAGGCGCTCGACACGCTCACTCGGGAGGAGCTCGGCATCGATCCGGGCGAGCTCGGCGGCTCGGCGTGGGTCGCAGCCGCCTCGTCATTCTGTGTCTTCATCGTCGGCGCGATCGTACCGGTGGCGCCGTTCTTTTTCGTGAGCGGGAATGCAGCGGTCGCGGCGAGTGCGCTGGCAAGCGCCGTGGCGCTGTTCGCGCTTGGTGCCGCAACCACGGTGTTCACCGGCCGCAACGCGCTGTTCGCGGGGACGCGCCAGGTCTTGATCGGATTGGTCGCCGCCGGTATTACTTATGGCATCGGGCATTTCCTTGCCGCCACGATCACCGCGTGACCCTTCGGCGGCCGCGGTCAGCGCGCCCGTCCTTCGCCCCAAAGAACGCGAGCGAGTCGCTCATGACGATCCGCGGGAGCAACTTGCCGCCCATCCTCGATGCCCTGAGTATCGCGAGGGTTCGCATAGACGCTGGCCCTAGGCGGTCTGCGATGTGTGGCCCGCGAGCCTAGCGGTCCACCGGCTGCAGCAGGTGTCGGGCGTCGCTGCGCAAGCGCTGCGCGATGCCGGTCGCCAATTGCAGGCGCCGCAGGAGCCACGGGCTCAGATCGTGCTCGAAGGGGTCCAGCAGCTCCACCGAGTCGGGCGACGCGTACGCATCGGTGAGCTCGTTCGACGCCTCCTGTGCGGGGCTGCTGGACAGCACTGCTTCGATCGTTTGAGCGGCCTGCTGCAAGGGCGCGCGAATCTGCTCCGCGTTCAATCGGCCGCGGCGCAGCAGCAGCATGGTCTTGACCGCGGTGAGCTGCGCGAGCAACTGGTAGCTGTGCGCGAGCATCCGCCCCAACGGCTCCAGCGGCGGGCGCACGGCGCGCGGCTCGGACAGCGATCGTTGAGTCGCCTGCACCAGGGCCGAGAGGCTGTCGTAGGCCTCGCGCCGCGCGAGCCGCCAGCCGAGTTCGGATTCGTTGTCCACGGCCCGCAATTGCCCCAGCCCCAGGGCCACGCGGGCGTGGCGAGCCTGGGCCACCAGTGTGCGCGTGACCAGCGCCGGGATCTGGGTACGCTCCCAGGACGGCAGCACATAGCTGAAAGCCCAGGCGATGGCGACGCCGATCAGCGTGTCGGCAATGCGTTCGGCAGCCTCGAAGGTCGGACTCACGCCCGCGTTGAGAAGGTGCGCCTGCAGCAGCGCGAGCACGGTGGCGGCCACCGCGGTCACCAGGTAGCGCCTGATCGCGAAAGCGTGGGCGACGCCCTGCGCCAGCGTCACGGTCATCAGGATCACCAGTGGCGGGGCATGCGCGGACAGTATGGCCCCGACCAGCAGGCAGCCGAGCAGCGTGCCCGCGACACGGCTGTTGCGCCGCTCCAGGGTCTGGGCCAGGCTGCCGCGCAGCACGACGACGATGGTGAGCAGGATCCAGTAGTCGTGCGTGCCCCAGGGCAGCGCCAGCGAGATCGCCTGACCGGTGGCGATGGCCAGCGCGGCGCGGATCGCATGCCGCAATGGCGGCGCGTCCCAGCGCCACAACCCAGCGAACGGCCGCCATGACCAGGCCGTGGGACTGATGAACATCTGCCAGGCGGCGCGCACCACGGCCAGGTTGGGCTCGGCGTCGCCGCGCGCCAGCGCGATCAGGCGCTGGACCTCGTCGTGGATGTGCCCTACGCGGTCGACCAGCCCGCGCGCCAGCAGGTCCGGCGACGGGGCGGCGCCGGCATCACCGGTCGCGGCCGCGACGTCGTCGGCCGGGTTCGGCTCCGGGGGCCGCGGACGCGCGCCGTCGAACAGCGCCGGCTTTTGCCCAAGCAGCAGCGCGTCGGCCAACTTGTCGATCTCATCGGCCAGCGTCTCGAGTGCGCTGCGCAGCGCGTTCAGCACCTGCAACTGGCTCGGGTGTGCCTTCAGCGTGTCGAGGTCGAGCTCGCAGGCGACCAAGTGATCCCGCATCTCCAGCACCTGCACCAGCATGCCGGCCAGTTGCTGGCGACGCGGCGTATGCGGCGACTCGAGCAGGATGTTGCGGGCCGTCTGCAATTGGTCCGCCAGCACCGCCTGTTGCCCCAGCAACCGGCCGATCAAGGGGGTCGGCCCCGAGGCATCGGCGGCAGCCGTCGGCGCAAACTGCCGCGCCTGGGTGCGCATCAGCGTGGCCATCGACAACAGCGTGTCGGCCAGCATGAGCGCACGATAGCGCGCATTGAGCGCGGCATTCGCGAGTGTTGCGTAGACCAGGTACGCGCCGGCGCCGAGCGCGAAATACAGGCTCGTCGACAGCGCCGTGTAGCGATCGGCTTGCGCCGGCACGGCCAGCGAAAAGATCATTGCGAACATGGCCGAGATCGAGATCGGGAGCCCGCGCTTGCCCCAGGCTGCCCCCAGAAAGGCCACGAAGGTGGCCGGCACCAGCAGCAGAGCGAGGCGAACCGGGTCCGGGTGCGGCGGCTGAAGCGCGAAGAACAGCGGCGTGCCGATCAACGCCGCCGGTAGCAGGTGCCAGAACTTTCCGCGCCGCGGCGCGGGCTGGTCCGGCGGGATCACCACGATGACGCCGACCGAAGCCGTGGCGGCGGCGAATGCACCCAGAAACAGGTGCACCGCACCCGAGATCAGCAGCAGGCCGATCGCGGCCGACAGGCCGTTGGTCACGTAGTAGCCCAGCGCGACGCGCAGAACGGCCCGGGTGCGGGCGGACAATGGTGGCATCGGCATGGCGGCTGAGTCAGATGAACGCTGAGTGTGGCCGGCGCCGCAGCCGTCGGTGCGCGGCAGCGGTCTCACTACCGTGCCGACCACTATACATAGTTCGCTTCTACGCATGGAGGTCGAGAGCGGGGCTGGCGGGGTCGAAACTGCGGCGGCCGATAGATAGCAACGGCGACCGCAGGTGCATCGTCGCTGGAACTAAACGCGAGCTGCGGTAGGCCTAGCCTTGTGAGCAAGGTTTTGCGTCCAGGCACACAGACGCTATCTTTAAGAAGCAGAACGCCTCGTGTCGTGCTCTACTGCCGTCGTCCTCACCGGAGTGTCGCCGTGTTACCCACCCTTTCTGAGATCGAGTCGGCCGCGGAACTGGTCAAGCCGGTTGTTTCGCCGACGCCGCAGTATTGCTGGCCGCTGCTCTGCGAGCGGCTCGGCGCCGAGATTTGGGTGAAGCACGAGAACCACACACCGGTCGGCGCGTTCAAGCTCCGCGGCGGCCTGGTTTATTTCAACGAACTGGCGCGGTCGGCCAACCTGCCGAACGGCGTGATCACCGCCACGCGAGGCAACCACGGTTTGTCGGTTGCGTACGCGGCGCGGCGCTACGGCATTGCAGCGACGGTCGTGGTGCCGCACGGCAACAGCAACGAGAAGAACGCCGCGATGCGCGCGCTCGGTGCCGGGCTGATCGAGCACGGCGAGGACTTTCAATCCGCCCGCGAGCACGCCGAAGCGCTGGCGCAGCAGCGCTCGCTGCACATGGTGCCTTCGTTCCATCCGCTCCTCGTCGCCGGGGTCGCGACCTACAGCATGGAGTTGCTGCGCGCGGTTCCGAAAATCGATGTCGCTTACGTACCGATCGGTCTGGGCTCCGCCATTTGCGGCATGGTCGCCGTCCGAGATGCACTCGGATTGAAGACGGAAGTGGTGGGAGTAGTCTCCGCCCGGGCGCCTGCGTACGCGCACTCCTTCCGCGCACGCCGGCCCGTCGAATGTCCGGTTGCGACCGGAATCGCCGATGGCATGGCCTGCCGCACGCCCGAACCGGCAGCGCTTGAAGCGATTTATCGAGGTGTCGAGAAAATCGTGGAGGTAACCGACGAAGAGATCGGGTCGGCCATGCGTACGCTATTCGAGTGCACGCACAACATCAGCGAAGGCGCCGGTGCCGCAGCCCTCGCCGCGGCGCAAAAAGAGCAGTCGCGGCTCGCGGGTCGCCGGGTCGCGATCGTGCTATCGGGCGGCAACGTCGATCGCGACGTGTATGCCTCCGTGCTCGGCGCTATCGTAGCGCTGCAAGGATGATGGGGTCATCCGCGCGAGCCCCGCTCGATCGGCCCCGCCCGTGGAAGTGGTTCCGGGTCGAATATTCGAGCTGACGATGAGGACCGGCTCGTTTCCCGCAACCTGCTGTGGCCGGTGATCGAGAGGTTTCCACGCGCGGCACCGGTCACGCTAGTGCGAATTTCGTTTGGCCCGGAGCGTATGGCAAGATCGGCTTCATGACCTACGAACGGCAAGCGGACCCAGTGTGCGGGCCGGGTTCACGCGGGGGACGCGTTCCGCGCGTGTTCAGCGCGATGGTGCTCGCTGTTGCCCCGATTCTCGCCGCGACGCAGGGCTACCCGGCGAAGCCGATCAAACTGGTGGTGCCGTGGCCCGCTGGCGGTACGGTGGACGGTGTCGCTCGCGTGATGTCGCCCAAGTTGGCGGAGAACCTCGGGCAGCCGGTCATTGTTGAGAACAAGCCCGGCGCGGGCGGTTCGCTCGGCGCGGCCGGCGTAGTGAAATCGCCTCCGGACGGCCAGACACTTCTGATGGTCTTCGACACGCACGCCGTCAACGATCAGCTGTACCACAACTTAGGCTACGAAAGCTTCCAGTCGTTCGAGCACATCAGCCGCCTGGTGAGCTCCCCGCAGATCCTCGTCGCGGCGACCAATTTTCCGCCCGCGACGCTGGCGGAGCTGATCGCCTACGCCAAGAAGAATTCCGGGAGGGTCACCTACGGCTCGGTCGGGACGGGAAGCTCCAATCACTTAAATGCACTTTTGCTAGCAAGCCGCACCGGCATCGACATGGTGCACGTGCCGTACAAAGGTGGCGCGCCGATGATGCAAGACCTGATCGGCGGACAGTTGAACATCATGTTCGTGTCCGCGCCGCAGGCGATTCCGCAGCTCAAGGCAGGTCGCATCAAGGCGCTCGCCGCTGGAAGCCGGCTGCGCATCCCGCAGCTGCCCGACACGCCCACGGTCGAAGAAACGCTGCCCGACTTCGAGGCGGCGTCCTGGGTCGGGGTGGTTGCGCCGGCCGGTACGCCCAAGCCCATTGTCGCCCGTCTCCACAGCGAGTTCATTCGCGTCCTCGAGGACGCCGATGTGCGCGGTAAGCTCGTGGCGCAGGGCTTCGACATCGTCGGCAGTACGCCGGACGAGTTCTTGCAGTTCGTGAGCGCCGAAGCGAATAAGTGGGCCAAGGTCATCCGCGACTACGACATCAAGGTCGAATGAAGAGGAGAGTGAATGGCTACACCGACTGCGGAGTGCCGGCACCCCGGCAAGGTTCTGAAGGCCAAGATTGCAGAGCGACGGGCGCTGCTGGTGCCCGGCGCCACGAACGCCCTGAGCGCACGGATCGTTGCCGACCTGGGCTTCGAGGCGGTGTACATCACCGGCGCGGGCGTCACCAACACCTTCCTCGGGATTCCCGATCTAGGCTTCATCAGCCGGACCGAGCTTGCGCAGCACACCGCGGCGATCCGCGACGCCGTGGAGCTGCCGATCATCGTCGATGCCGACACTGGTTTCGGCAACGCGCTAAACGTCTGGCATACGGTGCGTGTCCTCGAGCGCGCCGGCGCCAACGCCATCCAGCTCGAAGACCAGGTGTACCCCAAGCGCTGTGGACACTTCTCGGGCAAGGAGGTCGTCTCTGCAGCTGAAATGGCCGCGAAGGTCCGGGCTGCGGTCGACGCGCGTCAGGACGAGGACTTGCTGATCGTCGCGCGGACCGATGTACGTGCCGTCCACGGGTTTGACGCGGCGATCGAGCGCGCCCAGGTGTTCATCGAGGCGGGGGCTGACATAACCTTCGTCGAGGCGCCCGAGACTCACGAAGAAGTGCGTCGGATCCCTCAGCTGCTTTCGGTACCGCAGCTCGTAAACATGGTCGTCGGCGGCAAAACGCCGATCATCGACCTCGCCGAGCTGGCAGCGATGCGCTTCGGGCTCGTCCTGTACGCCAATACGGCGCTGCAGGGCGCCATTCACGGAATGCAAGCAGCACTCGCCGAACTCAAAGGGCGCGGGCGTATCGACGAAACGAGCAGCCTGCTCGCGCGCTTCGCGGAGCGCCAGCGGCTCGTTCAGAAGCCGCTGTTCGACGAGCTGGAGCGCAGGTACACGGCGAACTAGTCGCGCTTTCTTGACCACCACTGATACGCAGTCGATGAAAGTTCGACCCTTTGCGGCCCTGGTTTCCGCTCTCCTGCTCGTCAGCGCGATTTCCGTCTATGGGGAGGATTACCCGAGCAAACCGGTGCGGCTGATCGTGCCGTTTGCGCCAGGGGGTGGAAACGACACGGTGGCGCGCGCGATCGCTGAGCAACTGAGCACGAGCCTCCGACAACCGGTGATCGTCGACAACCGCGCCGGTGCGGGCGGGATCCTGGGCGCGGAATTCGCGGCGAAATCGAGTCCGGACGGGTACACCCTGTTTCTCGGCGGCGTCGGGAGCCATGCCGTCAATCCGAATCTGCACACTAAACTGCCCTACGACCCGATCAAGGACTTCGTGCCGATCACCCTCATCGCCTCCGCCCCGTCTGTTTTGGTCGTGCACCCGTCCGTACCGGCCAACACCATTCAAGAATTCGCCGCGCTGGTGAAGGCCAACCCGGGCAAGCTCAACTACGCTTCCAATGGAAACGGCAGCTCGGCGCAGCTTGCCGCCGCGATGTACGAGTCCATGGCGGGGGTGCAAATGGTGCATGTCCCCTACAAGGGACTCGCCCCGGCGCTCGTTGACCTCCTCGGCGGAGAGGTGCAGGCGATGTTCAGCAGCATCGTCGCCATCATCCCGTACATCAGGGCCCGCAGGCTCCGGGCGCTCGCCGTCACAGGAAAAAATCGCTGCCCCTTGTTGCCTAACGTGCCGACGCTAGCCGAGTCGGGCCTGCCCGGCTACGAGGCGGGCTCGTGGTACGGCATTCTCGCGCCCGCGGGTACCCCCAGGGACATCGTCATGAAGCTGAATGCCGAAATCGTTAAGGCGCTGAAACAGCCCAACGTCCACGAGCGCTTCGCCAGCGAGGGCGCGGAAGTGATCGGCAGCACGCCCGAGGAGTTCGCGGCGCGCATCAAGGCGGAACTCGCGCGGATGGGCAAAGTGATCCGCGATAGTGGTATCCGCATGGACTGAGCGCACCACCTGTTGCATTGGCGGTGCGGCACGGACAACGAAGAGCGGACTTGCACGATGACCGAAGAATCGCAGCACAAACCGTACACCCGCTCAGTCGCACAGTTTGTGTCCCGACTGCGGTACGCCTCGATTCCCGCCGATGTCCGGGAGCGAATCAAGCTCCTGATCCTGGATTCGCTCGGCTGCGCGCTCTATGGGGCGCATCTCGAGTGGTGCCGGATTCTGCAGGACACGTTGGGCCGACTGGACAAGGACCTATCGTGCGCCGTCTGGGGAACGTCGCGACGCTTGTCCGCGCCGCACGCGGCACTGGTCAACGGCACGCAGGTCCAAGGCTTTGAGCTCGACGATGTGCACCGCGCGGGGGTGCTGCACGTCGGCGCAGTAGTGCTACCCGCTCTCATGGCGATCGCGGAAATGCGGCGGAATCTGAGCGGCGAGGAATTTCTAACCGCCGCCGTGGCCGGCTACGAGATTGGCCCGCGGGTCGGATTGTGCATGGGGCCCGAGCACATCGGCCAAGGCTGGCACTCGGGGGCGACGGTCGGCGTCTTCGCCGCCGCTGCGGCGGCCGCACGGGGATTGCGCCTGGACGCCGCCCAGACGGTCCACGCGCTAGGCATTGGCGGCACCCAGGCAGCTGGGCTCATGGCCGCCCAGTACGGAGCAATGGTGAAGCGCATGCACGCGGGCCGCTCATCGCAGAGCGGGCTTTATGGCGCCTTGCTTGCCGAGCAGGGCTTCACCGGCATCGAAGACGTTCTGGAGAGCGAATACGGTGGCTTTTGCACCACGTTCTCGCGCTCGACGGACCGATTCAACCTCGCAGAGCTGACGGCCGGTTTCGGCCAGATCTGGCAAACGTTGCACGTAGCGCTCAAGTTCTACGCCTGCGTGGGAAGTAACCACACCACGCTGGATGCCATCCGGGAACTCCAAGCGAGCCGACCCTTTGGTCCCAGCGATGTCGAAAAAATTGTCGTGCACGGCTCGCAGGTGACGGTGAATCACGTCGGTTGGAGATACCGCCCTCAAGGCCTCACCGCGGCGCAAACGAATCTGCCCTTCTGCATCGCGACCTTGCTGCTCGAAGGAGACTGCTTCGTCGATCAGTTCACCGACGACATCGTCGCAGATCCTAAGCGCATGGCGCTCGCGGACAAGGTGGAGGTGAAGGCCGATCGGCGCATCACGGCCAAAGGGGCCAGGTTCCGGCACATGGTTCGCGTTGAGGTGCACCTGCGCAACGGCGAGCGGCTAGAGTGCACCAAGGAGGCGGCGCGCGGAAGCGAGAATGAGTTTGCGGGCAGCGGCGATATCGTCGAGAAATTTGAGAAGCTTGCGGCCTACGCCCTGCCGAAGGGGCGGGTGGCCCAGCTTCGGGACGCGGTCCTCGGCTTGGAACGGCTGCCCGAGGCAGCGAGAATCGCGGATCTCATGGCACAGCGCTGAGTTGGCCCGCAACCAAGAGGGAGCGCCATGACCGAGGACAGGGCAAAGCGGCCGCTAGAGGGCGGGCGTGGGCATCAAAATCCCGCCCGGCACGCCACACGGCCCCTGGTCTGGGCGCCCCCGACAATCGTCGCGACATTGCTCGCCGACCGCAAATCTCGACCGCGCCTGGGGCGCGCGCACACCGGCGCGTGCACCCGATCGGCGATGGACTGACTCCATCATGAGTGTTCACGCTCAATGGCTGTGCGTGATTCCGTTGCTGCGCACTACAGGGGATGATATGCGAACGATCCTGCGAATGGTTCCGCTCGGCACGCTGTTGCTGCTCGGCTGCAGCGCACCCACAACGCCCGCTGCGCCGGCAGCCCCACCTTTCACTCCGGTTGTCGATGTAAAGCAGCTCATGACGTGGGTGATCGATCCCGCCGCAGACGTCGTCTGGGATTCGGTTGCAACCATAATGACCGAAGCTGGCACAAAGGACATTGCGCCGCATACGGATGAGGAATGGGCCGCCGTGCGCAACAGCGCAGCGATAGTGGCCGAATCCGGAAACCTGCTGATGATCGAGGGCCGCGCCAGAGATCGTGACAAGTGGATGACGGCGGCGCGTCGATTGGCTGTTGCCGCCAACCAGGCGCTCAAGGCCGCCGAGGCGAAGAATGTCGATTCGCTCTTTGCCGCAGGGGGAGACATCTACAATGCGTGCGCCGCGTGTCATCAGCGATACGCATCATTTGGTCCCTGACGCACATTGCAGCAGACGCTCCGCAACCGGACTGAGTGGGAACAGGTGGAAGGTCTTCACGAGGAGCTTTTTTTGGTCGGCCAAAACAATTCCCATGCGCACGCATTCGCTCGATAATTTTTGCGCGTGGCTCGAGCAAACACCACTGAGCCAAACGATCCAGAGTGCCGGCTGGATTGTCCCGGCGGTGCAGACGATCCATATCCTCTCGATTGCGGCGGTCATGTCTTCGGTCCTGATGGTTGACCTGCGGCTATTGGGAATTCTCGGGCGCGATCAGCCGCTCGCGCGCGTGTCCGAACGCTTCCGACCCGTTATCTGGTGGACGTTGCCGGTACTTCTCGCCACCGGCACCATCATGATTATCGGCGAGCCAGTACGATCGCTCGAGAATCCGGTCTTTCAGTTGAAGATGGCGCTGCTCGTCGCGGCGATGATCGTCACGTTGAGCTATCAGGTTCCGCTCGGAAGAGACCCCTCGTTTTGGGAGCGCGCACCTGGCCGGCGTTGGACGGTGCAAATCATTGCGGTCCTGTCGCTGGCGCTGTGGATGGGAATCGTGTTCGCAGGCCGATGGATCGCCTACTACTGAGATGAACTACGGCTGATCACTAAAGAGGGCTGTTCGTCACGCCGCCGATTGCGCGGTGCGCGCGTAAGCACGGGGAAGCAAAGCATGGAGCTCGACGTATTGCTGCGGTCGCTGGAGGCAACCTCCGTCGCGACGACAATTCGCGAGAATGAGTCTTTGTTTCCCTGGGTCGAGTCGCTCCATGTGCTCGCTATTACACTGGTTATCGGATCGATTGCGATCGTCGATTTGCGACTGATTGGCCTAGCCTCGCTCGACCGTGCCGTCTCCCGGCTGGCGTCGGACGTGCTGCGCTGCACTTGGGCGGCTTTCGCGGTGGCCGCGACCACGGGGGCACTGCTCTTCTCCTCCAACGCCTTCACCTACGCACACAATTCCTTTTTTCAGGCGAAGCTCGTCTTTTTGGCGTTGGCCGGCATCAACATGTCAATCTTTCACCTGTTTCTCAGCCGCGGCATTGAGCGCTGGGGAGCCTCGCCTCACGCCACGCCGCTCCCGGCCAAGATGGCGGGTGCCGTGTCCCTCGTTTTGTGGATCGGGGTCGTCGCGTTCGGCCGATGGACCGGTTTCACGATGCACCAAAGTCCTTTGGCCGGGTGATTCGCTGCGCTACGCCAGCAGAAGAGATTCTTTCGGGTTCAATTGCGATTGTCCCTGAATCAGTTCGACGAAACCGTCAAATGTCCGTTGCTGAGTTCAATCGTAGGATCGTGACCACCATCTGAGACAGAAGAGGCTCACATGAGGTACCGTCTTCGCGTTGTGCTGCTGGTGTGCCTAGTTCTTGCGACGTTCATCGTCCGAGCTGCCGAACCCGCGAAAGAAAAGCCGGTCATCAATCCGCCCCCAACGGCGCAAGACTGGGCCGATTTGGCCAAACTGCCTGATTGGAGTGGCGTATGGAACCCGAAAATTACTGATCAAGATGCCCAAGTCAAGAGCAATCCGCCGCCCTGGAACCCCAAGGCTGCGGCGCAGATCGCCCATATGTTTGCGGAAGACAAGGCGGGTCGTCCCCCTCCACTTTTCGTGAATTGCCTGCCCGAGGCCATGCCGTCCTGGATGCTAGTCACCCACAATGCGATGGAAATTCTGTTCACGCCCGGTCGCGTCAGCTTGCTCGGTGAGTCCGACGGCAACCGGCTGCGCCGAATCTACACCGATGGCCGTCCCCATCCTGACGACCCGGACCCGACCTTCCACGGCCATTCGATCGGCCACTGGGAGGGAGACACCCTCGTCGTCGACACGGTGGGCATTCGCCCGCAAACCTATCTTGCGGTGAACGAGGCCGTCGGCGTCCCGAACAATGGCGACATGCGGATCATCGAACGCATACACCTCGCAGAAAAAGACATACTGCATGTTGACCTCGAGATCATCGCCCCCAAAATCCTCACTAAACCATGGAAGACGACGCGAATATATTTCAGGCAGCGCGCGAGGAAATTCGACATCGTTGAAGGCGTCTGCCTTGAGGGCTACTTTGCTGAAAGGGTGGATAAGGACGGCAATGCGGTTTTCGTTCCGGTGCCGCACAATCCTGGTGGTAATCGGGTCGCCCCTGATTGATCGCGCTCAACGCCACCACCACCCCGTTCAGCGAGCGATACTTGACGACCTAGTGACTTGCGCATGCTGCGGGAGCGCCAATGAGACCGTCTTGCAAAAGAGTCATCGCTTTTTGTGCCGTCTTGGGTCTCGCCGCCGTTACCGATCCGGCGGCGGCTCACCACTCGACGACAATGTTTGATCATTCTAAAGTCGTGTCGATCACGGGCATAGTGAAGGAGGTGCATTGGACCAATCCTCACGTAGCTATCTTCGTCTATGGCACCTCCAAGGAGGGAGAGGAGCCGACGATGTGGTTGCTCGAAATGACCAGTCCGGGCAATTTGGTTCGGGCCGGAGGCTGGTCGAGGACTGCCGTAAGGCCCGGTGACAAAGTTACGGTCGAACTGAGCCCGCTGCGGGATGGAAAGAAGGGGGGAGCCTTGAAAAAGATCACACTGGTCGATACGGGGCAGTCGTATACGGCGGATATTCGAGCGCAGGAAAAAGCAAATCTAGAGTAGCGCGTCGCAAGTGGTTCCCCCGGCAATGCCAACGAGGTTCGCGGGCGACATCTGGCACGGGTTCGGGCGGCGCAGAAGTTTTCGATTACCTGAAAGACTGGAGATCCCATTACAACGGGGCGCGTGTGCACATCGCGCTGGCACCGGGCGTTTCCGATCCGCCGGTCACGGCGGTCTTACCCGCCAACCAGAAATCTTGCATCACCTGAGGGCGCACATCGGAGTGTGTGCTCGATCGGTGTTGGGTGGACTGCGTTACGAGTACTCCTTGGTGCAAGATGCACTCGACGGAATACTTGCGGGGCACAACGTGGTGGCAACGCTGAACGACGCGATCAACCAGGCGCGCTCGCATCGCCCGAGATGAAGGAGGAAGGAGCGTCTGCTCAGCAGGGCGCAGAGGCGCTGGTTGTCTCGCCGGAGGAATTAGGCAAGTACCTCCGCGGCGAGGTCGACAAGTGGGCGCTGGTCGTCGGGCAGAGGAAGCTACCGCCAATCGACTGACCTCGACTGCTACTCGCGCTTAGGACCCGACGCGCGCGATTGAGATCGTGCATTTGCGCCGCCCGAGTCTCCCCGGCGCCTGGTAGCGGTCGCCCTCGAACTTGCCGTCGAACCCTGCGGCATAGGGTGTCCCGCGATACTTGGCCATGCCGGAGGAGCCGGTGCCGAGGAGCTGGAGCCTCCCGTCCGCGTCGGGAGTGCCGCGGAGGAGGAAATGGCCCGGCTGATCGCGCACGCCGCGCTCGACCACAAAGGCGTCGCCGCTCACCGACACCTCAATAGCGGAGCTAAACGGGTTGTCCCCTTCGAACGACTCGCAGGCGATCGCTCCTTTCCAGCTTCCCGCATAGCGCAGTGCAGGCGCAGAAGCCGAGGCCGCGGCTTTCGCCTGCGATTCGGCAGCGCGCTGCTGATCGGTTGCACGCTTCGTCTCGGCCGCGGCGAGCGCATCGAGGCGGGCGCGCGCGAGCGGGGCGAATGCGCCGTCGGGATACTTGGCGAGATAGGCGTTGAGTTCCGCCGGGTTGCTGCTATTGCGCACCGACTCCCAGAACAGCGCTTCCTCGTCCGGGCGCGGCTTGGGGGGCGCCTGCGCAGGCTCGGTCACCGGCGGCGCGGCGCTCTTGCGCGGCTCGAGGGACCCCGCCACCGCCCGGCGCTCCGGGGTCGGCGGTGCCGCGGAGGCCTTCGACTTCACTTCGGCTGCAGCGAGCGCGGCGAGTCGGGCGCGCGCGAGCGCAGCGAACGCCCCGTCGGGATACTTCCCGAGGTAGGCTTCGAGCTCCGCGCGATTGCTGCTGTTTCGCACCGACTCCCAGAAGACCACCTCCTGGTCCGGCTCCGGCCGCGAAAATGGCACCGGCGGCGCGGTCGGCGCGGCGGTCACCGGCGCGGTCGTCGGCGGTGGAGGCGCGGACTTGCGCGAATACTCGTGCCAAGTCGCCGCGGCCGCGGCGAGCACGATGGCGAGTCCGACGCCGGGCGCCCAGCCCCAGGGCCGCGCGGACTTTGGGCGCGCCGGGGGCGCGAGAGGCTGAAGCACCGCAGCTTGCGGGCGCGACGGACTGCTCGGGTACACCGCGGCTGCGGGCGGCAGGACCTCGGTGATGATCGTTTCGTGCGATACGGTCGGTGCCGCCGGCGCAGCGTGCGCCTCGAGGATCGCGGCGCGGAACGCTTCAGCCGTCTGGAACCGATCCTCCGGTCTTTTTGCGAGCGCCGTCCCGACAATCGCGTCGTAGCGCTCGCAGCCTCGTCCGGGCGCCGCGAGCGATGGCCGCATCGGCTGGTTGTGGCAGATCGCGTATGCGATCTGCTCGCCGGAGCCGACGAACGGCCGCGTCCCGGTCAGGAGCTCATAGAACACGACGCCCGCGGCGAAGAAATCGGCGCGGTGGTCGATCGCCGCCGCGGCGTACTGCTCCGGCGCCATGTACCCGGGCGAGCCCATCAACGCGCCGGTCTGCGTCAGGTCTGAGGCCTCGATGCGGGCGATCCCGAAGTCGGCGACCTTCACCCGCCCGTTCATCATGACGATGAGGTTCGACGGCTTGATGTCCCGGTGCCACACGCGACGCTCGTGCGCGTGCGCGAGCGCCTCGAGGAGCTGGGACATGATGCTCACGATGTCGCGCTCCGCGAAGTGCGTCCCGCGGTTGAAGTACTCACGGAGTGAATTCCCCTCGACGTACTCCATGGCGATGTACGCGACCGCGGTGTCCTCGCCGTAGTCGTATACCGCCACGATTCCAGGATGCGAGAGCTGACCCGCCGCCCGCGCCTCGTTCCGAAAGCGCGCGAGCATCCTGCCCGCGTCGCGGTCGCCCTCGATGAGCTCCCGGCGGATGGTCTTGATCGCGACGGTGCGGCGGATGCCGGGGTCGAAGCCCTTGTACACCACGCCCATGGCGCCTTGCCCGAGCACCTCGGTGATGTCGTACCTACCGAGGCGGTCTATCGGGCCCATGCGCTGGGGGGAGATGAAGGCTGGGAAAGGGCGAGTTTTCCCGTAGTGGTGGAGGATCTTTGGAAAGGGACAGCACCGCGCGCTCGGAGCGGGGCTTGCCGAAGAAATCATCCTCGGCGTCCGCGACGATCTCGCCCCGGTCCATGAAGATCACGCGGTTCGCCACGTTCTTGGGGAAGCCCAGCTCGTGCGTGACCACAATCATGGTCATGTCCTCGTGGGCGAGCTCGACCATCGCCTCCTTGATCATCTCGGGGTCGAGGGCTAAGGTCGGCTCGTCGAAGGGCATCGCGATCGGCTCAATGGACAGGCCGCGCGCGATCGCAACGGGCTGCTGCTGGCCCCCGAAGGGCTGGCCGGGATATTTCCCCGCGCGCGTGTTGAGACCGACGCGATCGAGATGTTTCCTGCCTCTCTCGATCGCTTCGTCCCTCGACCGGTCGAGCATCTTGACCTGCGCGGGCGCGAGGTTGTCGATCACGCTCATGTACGTGCCCAGCTCGAAGTACTCGAACACCACGCTCACGCGTGAGCGGAGCTTCGGCAGGTCGGTCTTCAGATCCGCCACCGATACACGTCGGCGACGACGTCGCCCTTCTGGAACGGCTCGAGCGCGTTAACGTACTTGACGAGCGTCGACTTGCAGGGACCCTGACCGGCCGCAACACCACGACGACCTCGCCCTTGTCGACGTTGGTCATGCAGTTCGTGAGCACCTGAAGGCCCCGTGTCACTTGCTCACGTTCTTCGTCTCGAGCATCGCCATGACGCGTTCTCCTAGCCCGGATTTCTCAAAGCGGGAACGCCCATCGAGAAGCGAGTCTGAAAAGCGCCTTTCGCAGAGATGCTTAGCGGACTCTTGGAGCGCTCCGCGATGCCAACACAGTATATCGCGCAGCAGTTCGAGTTTGAAGAGCGGACAGATCGAGGAAACGGACGAGCCTTCTTATCGCTTGACTGGGCGCGCCCTGTGTACGGCGCACTTGGCGCCTGACCCGTCAAATGTGCCGGCCCCCCATGCAGCAGCGGACAAAGGGGAGAACTCATGACGAAATTTGGCCGCAGCCGGAAGCGTCAACCGCCGCGCGCGAATCATGCGCGATCTCCACCACGATGCGC
>Ga0187846_10000618_pt1 | contig 20234 bp, 14 predicted proteins | sample TC_taG_FD_161473 | JGI IMG/M metagenome (GOLD analysis project Ga0187846, IMG submission 161473) | Biofilm microbial communities from the roof of an iron ore cave, State of Minas Gerais, Brazil - TC_06 Biofilm (v2) | ecosystem: Environmental > Terrestrial > Deep subsurface > Cave > Wall biofilm...
TGTCCGCGGCCAATCGGAATCATGCTGTCGATCGCCTTCAGCCCCGTCGCCATCGGCTCGCGCACCGGCTGTCGGTCAATCACCCCCGGCGCCAGCCGCTCCAGCGGAATGTACTTGCCGGTCGAGATCGGGCCCTTGTCGTCGATCTCCTGCCCCAGCGAATTGACCACGCGCCCGACCATGCCGTCGCCCACGGGCACGCTCATGATGCGGCCCGTGCGCTTCACCTCGTCGCCTTCCTTGATCTCGGTGTATTCGCCCAGCAGCACCACCCCCACCTGGTCTTCTTCCAGGTTCATGGCGATGCCGGCCACGCCGTGCGGAAACGACAGCAGTTCGCCGGCCATGACTTTGTCCAGCCCATACACCCGCGCAATGCCGTCGCCCAGCGTGATCACCGTGCCGGTCTCGTCCACCGAGATCTTCGACTCGTAGTTCTCGATCTGCTCGCGGATCAGTTTCGTGATTTCGTCTGCCTTGATTTGTGCCATAAAATCAGCTTCCAGCTATTGGCTCCTGGCTAAAGTCCTTGTCATCCTGAGCGGCCTCTGCGATCAAGCCCTACTCGCTGATCGCCTCCTTGATCCTCTGCAACTGCCCCTTCACTGATCCGTCGTAAATCGTGCTGCCGATGCGCACCACCGCGCCGCCCAGCAGCGCCGCGTCCTGTCCATAGCGTGCCCGCACCTTCTTGCCCGTCAGCTTCTCGACCGCCCCTTCCAGCGTCCGCTTCTCCGCATCGTTGAGCCCCCGGACACTGGTGATCTCCGCCTCGGCAAATCCCAGCCGCGCATCCAGTTCTTTTTCCAGTTGCTCGACGATCCGCCCCAGAAACTGCACCCGCCGATGGTCGATCAGCACCGCGACCAGGTTTCGCGCCGGCTTCGAAATCCCGCCGCGCTCCACAATTCCATCCAGAATCCCGCGCTTCTGTTCCCCCGGAACCGCGGGATTCTCCCACACGCGCCGCAACTCGATGCTTTCCGAGAGCAGGCCGGCAATCGTCCGCAACTCCGCTGTGGCCCGGGCCGCGTCCAGGCGCTCGTCGAGCACGACGTCGGCAAACGCCCGCGCGTACGTGCTCGCCACCGAAGCCATGCGCTAGTTCCCGTCCTTTTCCGCGCCCGGAGCGGGATTCAGCTGCCCCGCAAAGTTCCGCACCAGTGCCTGGTCCGTCGGCGCATCCACCCGAATCTGCTTCTGCGCCAGGCCCACCGCCAGATCGGCGGCGTACGCCGTCAGTTCGCGCCGCGCCGCTTTCGCGGCGGCTGCAATCTCCTGCTCCGCCGCGGCCACCACCTTGCGCGCGTCGTCCTGGGCTGCGGCTTGAATGCGCGCTTCCTCCCTGACCGCTTCTTTTTCCGCAGCGTCGCGCATCATGCCGATCTCCACGTCCAGCTTCATCAGTCGCTTTTCAATCTCCGCCAGCTTCCGCCGCGCTTCCTCGCTGGCCTTCTGCGCCTCCTGCATCGCTTTCTGGATCGCTGCCGTCCGGGCGCGGAACGCTCCCGGCAGGAACTTCTTGCCGGCCCAGCCCAATACGCCGGCGATCACCGCGAAGTTCAGCACCACGCTCAGCCAGTACGCATGTTGCAGGCTCATTCCCGTAAGCCGCGCGACCAGCCGCACCGACGCTGACTGCTTGAATTCTGCCTTCTCATCCTTTTCTTCGCCCGCTGCTTCGCGGGTCTCATGCGCCAGTTGCTGGCCGATGCCCGGGGACGGTTGCTCCGGCTGTTCTTGTTGCGACGGTGGCGGAGGAGTCTTTTCCTGCGCGTGCAGCCAACCCGGTAGCATCGTGAGGCCCAATAGCGCCAGCATCGCCGCAGCAGGGAAAGTCCGGGTGGGGCAGCGCTTCCAGCGCTCGGGGAAAGGCCTCACGCACACGAAGGGCTTCTGTCCCCGAGATGCCGCGGCGCGGCTCCGTACCATGCTCATCGTCCCGCCCCCGCCGGCTCCAGCACCCGCCGCACGATTTCCTGCGCCAGCATCGCCGCCTGACCCTCCAGCCCGGCCTGCGCTGCGACTCTGTCCTTTTCGATGTCGGCCTTCGCCGCTTGCACCTGAGCCTGTGCCCGCGCCCGCGCTTCCACCACCGCCTGCGCCCGCGCTTGCAGTGCTGCCTGCCGCCGCGCTTCCTGCGCCCGGAACACTGCGGCCCGAGCCTCGCGCAGCCGTTGCTCATACTCCGCCGTGCGCGCCTCCGCCGCGGCGATGTCGGCCCGCGATTTTTCCACTGCCCCTTCTGTCTTGCCGCGCCGCTCTTCCAGCACGCGCCGCAGCGGCTTGTGCACCATCGTCGTGTACAGCGCGTACAGCAACGCCAGCAGAATCACCGTGGGCACGGCTCCGAGCAGTAATCTGCCTAGTTGTCTGAGCGTTTCGTCCATGGCTGCTGAATAAGCCTGCTGATACGCCGGCCCGCGTGCATGCGCGGCTCCAGACCGGCTCAATGAGGGCTATGAAAACTGATAAGTCTAACGTCCCAAGGAGTTTAATGTCAACGCGAGCGGCCCCGTTTTTCGCCTCTGCCCGCCCCTTCCGCCGGGAATGGGACGGCCATTGTCAAGTGCGAATCCGGCCACCCGCACCCCGGGCAGATTTCTGCACATAATCCTTGACTTCCCGCCAAAGAGGTCTAGCATAGAGATATCACCTCCGATCCAATTCAGGATCGAATGGGCCGATAGCCAAGGAATGTCACCGCTTCTTGGTTGCCGGCCCATTTAATTTCCGGTCGTCTCTTAGCGCCTTCTCGGGGGAGCCTCCGCGTGCGAATCGTCGTCTGGAACTGCAGAATGGCGCTCGCCAGGAAACGCGAACTCCTCTATCAGCTCAAGCCAGACATCGCTGTCCTTCCCGAGTGCTCGCGGGACGCCATGCTTCTCTGCCAACGTGAGGGATACGACACCCGCTGGTGGGGAGACAACAAAAGCAAAGGCCTGGGAGTGCTCGCCGCCCCGCCCTGGTCGCTGGACGCGCCCCCGCAGTCGCGGCCAAAGCCCCGCCAAAAATGGATCGCCCCAGTGGAAGTGCGCGGGCCGCTCAAATTCCTTCTCCTCGCCGTGTGGGCCATGCCGGTCGGCAACGTGAAAGAAACCAACTATGTCGGGCAGATCTACGAAGCCATCGTTCGCCATCCGCGATGGTTCAACGCCGGCAAACCTGTAGTCGTTTGCGGCGACTTCAACAGCAACACCATCTGGGACGAAGGCCGCAAGCGGCGTACTCACTCCGCCGTCGTGCAACTGCTCGGCGCTCGCGGAATCGTCAGCGCCTACCACACGTTCTTCGCGGAAGAACATGGACGGGAAACCCGGCCCACATACTACTTCTGGCACCGGGAAGATCGCGCTTTCCACATCGACTACATCTTCGTCCCGCGCGCCTGGGCGGCCGGCATCACGGATTGCCAGATCGGAGCCTTCGCCGCGTGGAGGTCAAGCAGCGATCACGTACCGCTGGTGGTGGAGATTGTGGAATCGCACAAATCTGAGAAGCGGTGAATGGCTGCGTCATTTCTCGTGCCCTTAACGAGAAGCGGGAGCTACAACGAACTCCCTCACCCTCCTCACCACCGACTCCGCCGCCTCCACCTCCATCTCCACCGCTCCATCCCGGTACGCGCGCGAGTAAATCCGCGCTCGCGCTTCCAGCAGCGCCAGCGCCTTGCCTTCTTTCTGCGGCACCCGCAGATGCACGCGGCTCACCCGGTCTTCCTCGATCATCGCGTCAATCCGCTCGCGCAGACGCTCCAGCCCCGTGCCTTCCACCGCCGATACATACAACGTCTTCTCCTCGCCCGCCTCGGCCATCAAACTCGCCGCCACTTCCTCGTCCAGCAAATCGACTTTATTCATCACCCGCAGCCGCGGCTTTTTCTCTGCCTCCAGCTCTTTCAGCACAATCTCCACCTGCGCGTCCTGCTCCGCCGAGAGCCGGCTGCTTGCGTCCGACACGTGCAAAATCAGCGACGCCCGCTGCACTTCTTCCAGCGTGGCGCGAAACGCCGAAACCAGCGTGTGCGGCAGGCTGCGAATAAATCCCACCGTGTCCGACAGCAGCACCTTGCGTTTCGACGGCAGCTCCACCCCCCGAATCGTCGGATCCAGCGTCGCAAACATTTTCGGCGACGCCAGCACCCGCGCCTTGGTCAGCGCATTGAACAGTGTGGATTTTCCCGCGTTCGTGTATCCCACCAGCGCCACCGTGGCCACCGGCGCTGATTCCCGCCGCTGCCGTTGCTGCGCGCGAATCCGCCGCACGTTTTCCAGTTGTTGCTCGACGTGCCGGATGCGCCGGTAAATCTTCCGCCGGTCCGTCTCCAGCTGCGTTTCGCCCGGACCGCGCGTCCCGATGCCGCCGCCCAGCTGCGACATCTCCACGCCCCGCCCCGCCAGCCGCGGCAGCATGTATTGCAATTGCGCCAGCTCCACCTGCAGCTGGCCTTCGCGCGTTCGCGCGTGCCGCGCAAAAATGTCGAGTATGAGCTGCGTGCGGTCGATCACCCGCCGGTGGACAATCTTTTCGATGTTGCGTTGCTGCGATGGGCTGAGATCGTGATCGAATAGCAGCAGGTCGGCATTTACCGACGCGGCCGCGCCCGCAATTTCCTCCAGCTTGCCCGCGCCAATCAGCGTCGCCGGATCCGGCCGCTCGCGCCGCTGCAGAATCTCGCCCACTACCCGGGCGCCCGCGCTTCCCGCCAGCGTGCGCAGTTCCGCCAGGGACTCGTCCGCGTCAAACTCCGGAATGCTGGGCTTTTTCCCGTTGCACTTGCCTCCCGCCCCGCCTGACCCCGTGCCCGATGCTTCTTTTCTCGCATTTGCGAGGCGCGGGACTTTTCCCGTCGCGTCCGAAGCCGCATCCCGCGCCGCCTGCGCCTGCGCCGTTACGCCACGCGCCCGCCGCGAACGCACCTCCAGCCCCACCAGAAACGCGCGTTCGCGCCCGGGCTCTTCCTGCTGGATTTCCTCTCCCGGAGGCACACTTCGGCGGGCTCGCGTCATATCGCGGGAATCCTTGGAGTGAGAACTGCGCAAGCCGAAATTGCCCTAGCCTTCGGTGCCCGACGCGCTCGCCGCCGTGGCTGTCGATGGAGCCGCCGCACTCGCGCCCACCGCGGCTTTCGCCTCCGGATGCGCCAGATGCGTGGCGTGTGCCAGCACCCGCCCTATCACCACCGTCGAGATGGCGTGCTTGAAGATCAGTTGCTCCTGACCGTTGGCCTCCAGCACCACCGAGTACTTGTCAAAGGAGCGGATGCGGCCCGTCAACTTCACACCACTCAACAGGTAGATGGTGATGTTGCTTCGCTCTTTCCGGGCCGTGTTGAGGAAGGAATCCTGAATGTTCTGTGCCGGCTTGTTGCTATCCATTGCCGATCTCCTTCGCTTCTTGAGTTGCGAACGTCCATCTCCGCCGCCGTGACCCTGTCGCGGCGCCGGTTCAAGCACAACAGCGTGTTCCTCGCGGCCTTCCCGCCCATCTGAGGAACAAGGGGGGACAGCCTGCCGAGACTTCACCAACCCACGTACCGCCAGGTGGCGCATCCGGCAGGTAGCTTGCAGAGTACGATACGGCGTCCCGGCTCTCTTTTCAACCTCCTTTGTGCGGTAGCGTTAGTTTGCCGGTCATCCTGAACGAGCGTTCATTGCTAGTGAATAGCCTGCCAGACACTTGCCCCCTGCACCCTGCCACCCGACACCCACCCCCATCAACCATGTACAATCCACCCGCTGACATTTCCCAAGGAGGATCTCCCGTGAGCCCTGCTCTCCCCGCAGTCCTCGGCCCCAACATCCATGTGCCCACCGACTTCAGCACCAACTTCCTGATGTTCGCCCGCTGGGTCCACTTCCTCGCCGGCATCACCTGGATCGGCCTGCTCTACTTCTTCAACCTCGTCAACGTGCCTTTCATGAAAGGACTCGACGCCACCACCAAGGGCAAAGTTCTGCCCGACCTGATGACGCGCGCCCTGTGGTGGTTCCGCAACTCAGCCGTGTTGACCGTCCTCGCCGGCCTGGCCTACTGGGGAAGCGTCGTCGGCGTCGACGCCCGCAACGCCCAGGCGCTCGGCGGCAGTGCCTCGGTCGGCACCGTTTTCGGCACATTCTTTCTCATTTGGACGATCGTCTGGGCCATCCTCTACGCCTGCCTGATCCCGGGCAAAGGCATCTTCGACAAAGGCGCGTTCATCGGCGTCGTCTACGCCGTCGTGGTGGTGCTGGCGGCCTGCCTGTTCCTGAGCCTCAACAACCACTGGTGGGAGAGCAATCGCGTGCTTGCCATCGGCGTCGGCGGCGGCATCGGCTGGGTGATGATGCTCAACGTCTGGGGAGTGATCTGGCGCATCCAGAAGCGCATCATTCAATGGACGCGCGAGAACGCCACCAACGGCACCCCCATTCCCGACAAGGCCAAAGCCATGGCGAGACAGGCCTTCCTCGCCAGCCGCGCCAACGCCTGGCTCTCGGTGGCCCTGCTGTTCTTCATGGCCGCCGCCAGCCACTACCCCATGTTCGGGAGGTAGAATCAGGATTCGCCGGATCGCATCTGCTGCGCCGTCCCAACCAGCCACTCTTTTCCTGTTTCCTGCACAAAAAATCAGGAGGCTCTTTCGAGCCTCCTGACAAAAGGTCACGCTGCTATCGCTAGAAGATGAACTTCAGGCCAAGCTGCATGGTGCGTGCGTTGCTGGCGAAGTTCTTCTCCGCGTTTTGAAAAATCGGGTCGGTAGGTATCAAGTAACTCCTCACCGCTCCCGTGTCACTGATCGAATTGACGTTGTTAATCGACCCTGTTACCCATTGCGGATGGTTGAACAGATTGAACGTCTGGGCAAGGAAGTCAACCCTCAAACGCTCAGTGATGGCAATGTGCTTCATTACCGTCAAGTCGATGTTGTCGATGGGGGGCGTCTGGATCGTATTGCGGCTCGCGTTCGCGATGGTTCCGTACTGTGCACTGATGTACCGAGCATTGGGATTCACCGCCTGGTAGGCAACAATGTTACCGGCCTGCGGCCCACTGGTGGCCACCAAACTGATCACGTCGCTGCCCAATTTGGCATTGCCGGCCGGATTCAAGACCGCCCGATCTCCTGCCGCATCATAGTTTAGATTGGTGTCGAGTCCGCTCTGGACTGTCGCCCACTGGCCGGACTCATACGTGTACACGGGGGCAATTTCGTAATTCCCGAGCACATTTTTCTTCAGCCAGCTTGAGCTGCCCTTGAACCACGGAGCGTCGTAAATAACCGCCACAGTCAGACGATGGGCGTGATCGAGAATCGAATTAGCCCGCTCGGCCGCCAGGTTGCGGAAGTCCTGTGGGCGGCGCGGGGAGATGTCGGTGGAGTGGAAGTCGGCCGTGCTGTTGTCGATGGTGTGGCTCCAGGTGTAGGCAGCTTGGAACTGTAAGCCATTGGAAAAGCGCCGATTTAGCTGAGTCTGCAGACCGTGATAGGTAGAGGATCCCCAAGGCTCCCAGCCGACGACCGAGCCTGTGAAACCGGCATTGAGCCAATTCGGATCGTAGCCTCCTCCCGGCGGGACCCCGGTGTCAAAGTACCCGTACTCCAACGTGCCCGGAATATCGCCCGCTCCCGACGGACCGTTCGCGCTCTGCGCGCCACCGTTGCAGACCGACACGCCACCCTGAACTACGATTTGGGTCGGGTCGCACTGCGCCCAGCCATTCGACAACCCGTTCAAGATGGACTGCGACGGAGCTGTGACGTAGGTCGGAAGGGCGGTCGTAGCAGAGATGCCCGGCACGAAATTCAACCGGTTTTGAACGTTCAAATCGATGCCGCGGGTGCCCACATAGCGGACATCGACGGTGTAGTTTGACCTAAACACGTGCTGCACGCCAAAGTTCCACGATTCCGCGTATGGATATTTCACGTTCGCCGGCAAGAACGCGGAAGTCCTCTGCCTTGCGGTCGCGGGAAGAAGAACCGAAATTCCGCTCACATTCTGCGGAGGTATGCCGCCGCCCGCAAGGAACCCGCCGACCGGGCAACTCGGATTACCGGGGCAATCAACCGTGAAGCCGATTTGCGGTGGGCGCGCGAGTGTGCCAATGTTGTCATACAGCACGTCGTAACCCAACCCGAAACCGCCGCGGATAGAGGTATTTCCGCTGGTTCCCGGAGAGTAAGCAAAACCGACACGCGGCATGAAGTCCTTCTTTGGCGCTTGCGGCGAAGTGAACGAGACTAGGCCCGGAACGTCAGCAACGCTGTTAAGCGACTGTTGGGTCCAGCCAAACGGAGTGCTGCTGTATTCGTAGCGCAGCCCCAGATTCACACTCAGGTTCGAGCGAACCTTCCAGATGTCGTTCACATACCAGAAAAGTCCCGCCTGATTACCATTGTAGCCGGCGCTGCCGAAGCTGCGCTCGGCCAAGCCAGTGGGAGTGGCGTCGGTGGCAAAATCTTGCAGTGTGTTGTAAATGTAATCGCCACGCGAACGTTGAATGAACAACTGCGGCGAAATTCTGTGTCGTCCCTCAATCCCAAACTTCAGCGTATGTTTGCCCTTCACCCAGGACACATTGTCCACGAGTTGGTAGTTGTTTTGGATGGCATATTGCGGCGCATTGGGATCCGGGCCCACATCGATTCCTAACTCATTGACCGTAAGGTTAGGAAAGGCATCCAGGTTCTGAAACTTGCCCAGAGCCCCGCCTGGCACCGTGAAGTTCTGTGCCGTACGCGTGAACCCTACCCTGATCTCGTTGGCAATTGCCGATGAAAACGTGTGATACTCGCTCAAAGACACCAGATGGTAGGGCTGCAGAAAAGGCGTGTAGAAGATGCCAAGCTGCGAGCCCGTGTCAATAGTCACTACAAGCCATCTCATAAATAGCCCAGGGACGGGGTCGGCACACCGACATCTCCAGCCTGTGCACAGTCTAGCCAAATGGCGTTATGATGCCATTTTGCTGATCTCCGGTCTGGTTCGACTCGAAGCTACTGGGGTGGCTCGATGAGATTGCCACCAAGACGCTTGTTGCTTTCAGCTCTTCTCCTGGCGATTTCCTTTCCAGGTGAACTGCATGCCCAGACAACAACCTCAGGCGGGTTGACTGGTGTCGTCACGGATCAGAGCCATGCGGTCGTGCCCGATGCAGTTGTCGAGATCAAGGACAACGCCAAGGGGACGACTCAGTCAACGAAAACCGATCGAGACGGCGTGTACAGATTCTTCTTTCTCGCTCCCTCTAGTTGTGTGCTAACAGTGACTTCTCCGGGGTTTCGAAAATGGCGCGGAGTAGTGAATGTTCTGCTGGGGCCTCCGGGCACAGTGAACGTCATCCTCGAAATTGCGCAGGCCAGGAGTGAAATCACGGTGACTGGTGAAGCTCCGCTCATTCACGCGGAAAACGGTGACGTCTCGACGACCATGAACCAGGAGCAGATTTCTGAAGTCCCGAATCCCGGGAACGATCTCACATATATTGCCCAGACCGCACCCGGCGCGATCATGAACACGGATACTCAGGGCCCCCCAGGTTTCAATTTTTCAATCCTCGGGATGCCGGGACCTTCGTATCTCTTCACCGTCGACGGGATGAACGTCAGCGACCCCGCCAGTGGCCAGAGCATGTCGGGTGCGCTCGGGATCGCCTTGGGCCAGAACGAGATTGAGGAAGCGACCGTGGTTACGACTGGCTATTCCGGTCAGTTCGGCGGTGCGTCGGGCGGCAACATCAACTACCTCACGAAATCGGGCGGCAACAAGTATCACGGCAACGCGCAATACTACTGGAACGGGCGCGTGCTGAATGCCAATGACTGGTTCAACAACGAATTTCAGCAACCGCGGCCCTTTGACAACGCCAATCAGTGGGCAGGTTCCTTGGGCGGCCCCATCAAGAAAGATAAACTATTCTTCTTTCTTGATAGCGAGGGGATGCGGCTGATCCTTCCGAATTTGGCCCCGGTCGTAATCCCGAGCCCGCAGTTTGAGGCAGCTACGATTACTAACATCGACAACGACCCCAGATTCGGTTCTGGTTCAGCTTCGGATGCTTTTTACAAGCAAATATTCAGCCTGTTTAACGCAGCACAAGGCATCGGTTCCGCCATTGCCGGCGGTCAGAGCCCGTCCGACCCCACCGGCTGCACCGGGTTCATTGGTCCCAACACTGCACAAGGTCAGCTAGGCGTGGACCTGCCCTGCTCCATGTATTTCCTGGCGGTGCGACGCCGTCCCAGTTCGGATACGGTCACGGCTGGCCGTATTGATTGGAATGCGGGCAAAAGCGATCGCGCTTTTCTTCGAATCCAATACCAGGACGGAACACAGACGTTCTGGACTGATCCCATCAGTCCGGTGTTCGATGCTGATTTCCAGGAATCCCACTGGCACGCTCAGCTCATCGAGACCCATACCTTCGGCTCATCGGCCGCCAGCCAATTTCTTGCCGCGGCGACTTCTTTTGCAAGGGTCTATAAGGTGAAGGATCCTGCTCAGGCCTTTTCCGCATTCCCCACGACCTTGAATTTCAGTGCATTCGGAGGTTTTGCGAATTTGGGAGGACAGGACTGGGTCGGTGCTTCCGCCGGCTACAGCGAAACGCAATTTCAACTCTCAGAAGATGCAGTAAAAACCTGGGGCAAACATAAATTCGGGTTCGGCGCAAACCTGGTTCGAGTGCATGAGAACACCCCGCCAAATACCGTGTTTGCCACTGGACAACTATTTCCCCAAACGCTCGACGCCTTCTACCAGGGGGGTGTGGACCCCGTTAGTAAGAAAACCGATTTCACCAAACTGACGCAATCCTTCACTAAGCAGAGTGTCGTTCCGGTCACCTACTTCGATCTTGGACTTTACGTGCAGGATGAGTGGCATGCGCGGCCGAACCTGACGCTCACCTTGGCCCTTCGCACAGAACATTACTCCAATCCCACGTGTGAAAGCGGCTGCGACTCCCGGCTCGTGGGGCCCTTCGAGTCCATCAACCATGACCCCGGTCAGCCGTACGACAAGGCGATCCTCGTCAACCAGAAGCACGGAGTTCCTAGTATTGACCCGGTCCTTTGGTCACCGCGATTCAGCTTTGCCTGGCAGCCCTTTGGCGTTTCGCACAATAGCGTGATGCGGGGCGGTGTGGGCTTCTTCTACGACCCCTTGTCGTCCGGCATCCAGATACCGTTTTACATCAATTCCCCGATCTACAATGTCTACAATCCGTTCCAGGATAATCTGACTCCTGGAGAAACTCCCAGCAACCTGTTTAACGACGCGAAATTTTCCAACGTAACGTTCGTAAACGGCTTCGCTGCCGGCCAAACGCTGGCTCAGATGCAAGCTCAGATGCAGAAGATAGGTCTCAATTTTTCTCCACCCGCTGTCAGTGCCTCGGAAGACCGCCTTCATTCGCCTCAATTTCTGCGGTGGAGTCTCGAATGGCAACAGGCACTTCGAGCGGGTACCTCGCTCGGCATTGGTTACTTCGGACACCACGGGATTCATGAATTGGTTAGCGATCCGGACCAGAATGCCTACGGATTCGGCTCGCTCCCCGCAGCATTATGCACGAGTTCGCCGGTCCCGCCTTGCGCCGATCCGCGATTTAGCGAGGTCTCGGAATACAGCTCGAAAGCAGTGTCCAACTACAACGGAATGGTCATCTCGTTCAAACATCAATTCAGTCACTGGACTCAAGGCGTGATCCAAGCCAATTACACCTACGGTCACGCCTTCGATGAAGTCTCCAATGGCGGTCTTTTCAGCTTTACGACGGTTGGTTTGTTAAGCCCGCAGGACCCCCAGAATCTTCGGGGCGCCTATGAACCGGCGGAGTACGATGTGCGCCATTCTCTCAACGCCAGCTATGTTTGGGAAGTTCCTGTGAAAGCGGCCCTACGCGGCCGTGGTTCGGATTACTTTGTGAAGGGATGGCAAATCTCCGGCACGATCTTTGCCCGCACTGGATTTCCCTATACCGCCATTGACGAGGCCTTATCATCTCAATTGGTAGGGAATAATTATTTCGGGTTCCTCTACTCCGTACCGGTCGGTGCTCTTCCGCCGGGCGGAACCTGCGGAGAAGGCGCCGCCTACCCTCTTGCTCCACATCCTTGCGAGCCCTCTGCCCTTTTTGTGCAATCCGGTTGCGAAACCGGATTCAACGCCGGCTATTTAGGCCAATCCGGTGCGTGTAATGGTCCTCTAGTGGCGTTCGCGCAAGGCAGAGACCGCTTCCGTGGGCCAAGTTACTTCAATACCGACTTCGCGATTATGAAGAACACCAAACTCCCCGGATGGGAGCACGCTACGTTGGGAATCGGGCTGCAGTTCTTTAATGTATTCAATCATCCCAATTTCGGCTTGCCCGATCCCTATAGCTCGGACCCCACCTTTGGGCAGATCCTCTATCTCGAGCAATCCCCCACCAGTATCGTGGGCGCCAGTGGCGGCGATGCGTCGCCGCGGATGATTCAGTTGAAAGCGCAGATTCGATTCTGATTAAAACCAGTGGGGCGGGACAAGCTTCTTCGTATCCGAAGAGAGAATTAGAAATTCTCCATCATCCAGAAGTTGGTATTCACCGTCCAGTCCAACAGGGCGAGGTGGCGACCGTCAGGGGAAGGCGAGCCATACGTGCTGAGGCCGCCCGGGTGCTCCCACAAGATGCGAGCGTTGCCCTGTAGATCCACCTTCAGAATGACTGACCCTCGCTCGTCGACGCTGGAGGCAATCAGGCCCCTCCCGTCTGCCGACCAGACCACACTTTTCAACCGATTCCATCCCTTCACCGTGATCTCGCTCGGCGCCCCGCCGCTCAGCGAAAGAATTTGGATTCTTCCTCCCTCCATCTTGAGGACGGCGATGCGCGCACCATCCTGAGAGAGGTGCCAGGAATAATCAGCCATTGCGTCCGTTTGCAATTCGGCGAGCTCGCGCCCGCGGCCTTTCACCGGGTCCAAGGCTGTGAAGACGAGCTGTTTGTGATCCGCACTTCGTTCTGCGACAGCACACAAAGTTGCCGGAGATCTGGCGCAGTGTGGCCCTTCATGGTCTAGATTGGCCGTCAACACCAACTGCGGCGATCCTCCTGCCATCGGAACCCTCATGAGTTTGACTGGCGCTAAAGGATCCCCCACTTTTGAATGGACCATGTAGAAAACCCAGGAGCCCTCCGGGCTTAGGCAGGCACCGCCTACAATCTTCTCGTCCGCTTTTACAGTGACGAGCCGTTCTGGTGTAAGCTGGCCCAGAGACTGTTTGAACAGCGAGTCCACGCCATCACGGCTGGACCAGAAAAAAACCGCCTTGCTGTCGGAAGTCCACCCCGATGGACTGTTCCACCCCTCGTCCAAGGTGAGGCGGGTTGGAGTTGTGATCCCGTTTCCTCGGGCTTGAAAGTCCGCCACATATACGTTCGTCTGTGCATGCCATTTTGTAAACACAAGACGCTTGCTGTTGGATGTCACGCTCATGTAGTCCACGCAAAATTCTGCCCAGTTGGTGATGCGCCTGGGCTTCTGGGCGAGTTCACCAGTGCGCGGATCAATCCGCAGTTGCCAGAAGTTGCAGGTCTCTGACCCTGCCTTGCGGTCCGTTTCCTGCAATGCATAAACCACTCGGTCGTCGGGCAACCACAAAAACGAACCCACTAGATTCGACTCCCGCGGTGGAAGGACGGCGACCGGAGCTCCGCCTTTCAGATCACGGCTGAAGAGGATATGGCCGGTATCGTCGAACCTGTCATAGAGGGTCCGCGTTCCATCGGGAGACCAATTAAGGTTCCCGATCGTGCTGTTCTCGTCCGTCTCATAAAGTTTGCGCGGATTCTCTCCACTGGAATCCATCAACCAGATCTCACGAGGACCCAATCTGCCTTCGTGCGAGATGAAAGAAATCGTCTTTCCATCCGGAGAGATGGAACTTGCGTAGGCTTCATCGCGAATCTTATGTGGGGACCCACCCAGCACCGAGACAATCCAGACGCTGGTGCCTTGGGAGTTCCATTCCTCGATGGCAAGCCCAGGCGGATGGGAATTGGCAAGAAAACTCGTGCCGTCGGGAAACCATGCCTGAATCTCCCAGTCGACCCATTTGTTCTTGAGTTCATCTGGCTGAGGAACGGCCTGCGTCTCACCTGTTTCGATCAGCTTGACGTGCATCCCCAGCCTGTCCGTGTACGCCAGGTACTTTCCATCGGGCGAGATGGCGCCCGTCCTGACGTTGTTTTCGATCGAGTTACTGGTGAGTTGCCGCTGCTTCAAGGCCAGCGAAGGATTCACGGGAACAGACTGGCGTTTGGCAAACCAGAAAGCCACAATCACCACGATTCCGACCGCAACGACTCCCGCGGCAACAGCCCACCACCGGGAAGGAGGTCTCGGCTCTGTCTCGCGCTTCACGCTCTCCAGGTCAGCGCGCAATTCCGACGCGGTTTGATAGCGCGCATTGCGGTCTTTCAGCAGCGCCCTGGCAACGACTTCCTCCAGCTTGGAGGGCAGCTCCGGATTCAACTCTCGCGCCGGTCGCACGGAACGATTCAGTATCGCCTCATGAATGAGGGCCGCCGTCTCGCCTGCAAACGCCTGCTGTCCGGTGGCCATTTCATGCAGGACGAGCCCAAAGGAAAACAGATCGGTGCGCGCATCCAGCTTCTCGCCCAGGATCTGTTCGGGAGACATGTAGCTGGCGGTCCCAACCGTTGTTCCCGTCCGAGTGAGGTTCAACGCAGACGACGGATCAAACGGCAGAGCGTCGTCGGGTGATTCTGGATGGGAAGCTCCGCCAGGTTGTCCGTCACCGCGAACGAGTTTGGCCACGCCGAAGTCCAGGATTTTTGCTTCGCCTCGATTGGTGAGGAAGATGTTCGCGGGTCTGATGTCGCGGTGGATGATGCCTTTCTGGTGCGCCGCTTCGAGTCCGCGAGCGACTTGAACAGCGACATCGAGCAGCTCTTCTGTGGGCAGTGGCTTGCCGGGTCGAGGCGGTTCAGCGCCAATTCGTTCGCGCAGCGTCCGGCCTTCGAGCAACTGCATCACGATGAACGGTTGGCCTTCGTGTTCTCCGAATTCGTGAATCGCGCAGATGTTGGGATGGTCCAGCGCCGAGGCAGCCCGGGCCTCGCGCTCGAAGCGCTCCAGCGCTGCGGGTTTGCTGGCGAGTTCTTCGGGCAGGAATTTCAGAGCAACGCGACGGCCAAGCTTGATGTCTTCCGCTTTATAGATCACTCCCATTCCGCCGCCACCCAGGATTTCCAGCACGCGGTAGTGGGAGATCTTCTTGCCGGTCAAGTTGGCGGTGGAAGATACAGATTCGGGCGGAGCGATGGTCGCAGAACCGGAGCGCAGAGGCGCGGCCTCCACCCACTCGACGGGAACCATCCAGCGGTATCCGCGGCGGGCGAGAGTTTCGATGAACTGAGGATCGTCCGGGGAGTCGCCCAGCGCTTGCCGCAGCCTTTTCATCGCGGTGTTAATGCTGTGGTCGAACTCCACGACCGTGTCGTTGGGCCAGAGTTTCTTACGAATTTCCTCGCGCAATATTACTTCGCCGGGCCTTTCGAGCAGTAGGGCGAGGATCTTGATGGACTGCTCTGGCAGACCTGCGTTGCTGCCGTTCTTGCGCAGCTCGCGCGCCCGTAGATCCAGCGCAAAAACGCCAAAGCGGGCCAAATGGCCTGATGGAGCTGGATGCTTCACGTTGTGTAACCGGACGAAGTTTATCCCTTGGCTTGAGCCGGATCAAATGGTTCCCCCCTCCAACCCGCAGGCGAATATCACATTAACAGGCATCCATTCAGTGGGTTAGACGTGTCACTTTTATCTCAGAAGAAAGTCAGCCCCAGTGCATTGCGGTCTCCGCCCAGATGCAGCAGCCTGTGGACGACGATGGCGACTTCGCAACAGAAAATGCGACGGCCGCACGAGCAGCCCAAAGGAGGGCACATGAAAACCAAGATATGGAGGTGTTTTAGCGCGATAGCCTTACTCGTCGTACTCGCGATCCCGGTCGAGTCGGCCGCGCAGAAGAGCCCAAAACCAGCCCAACACCATCGCTACCGTTTCGTGGACGTCAGCACATTTGGCGGTCCAAACGTTGTCCTTGCGACCGAGCCAACAACCCAAATCCTTAGCAATGCGGGGGCAGCCGTAGGAGGGGCCGATACTTCAACACTCAACCCCAACTACCCAAACATTAACCCGTATATCGGAGGAGATGCCTACATCGGACATGCGTTTCTGCGGCAGCGGGATGATCTGACCGACTTGGGTACTCTTCCGGGAGGTTTCAACAGTTCAGCCGTTTCGATCAACGAAAAAGGTGTGGTGGCAGGTATTTCAGAAGACGGTGAAACCGACCCCTTCCTGGGCTTTCCAGCGGGAATCGCCGTTCTTTGGAAAGACGGGAACATCGTCAACCTCGGCACATTGGAAGGTGGCTACGAGAGCATAGCAAACGCCGTCAACAACCTCGACCAAGTGACGGGACCTGCTTTGAACACCGTTCCAGATCCCTACTCGTTTCTAGGAACAACCCAGACCCGGGGGTTCTTCTGGGCGAACGGAGTCATGGCTGACATCGGCACGCTGGGCGGACCCGATGCCTTCGCGCTCTATATCAACTGCCATGGTCAGGTGGCTGGGTTCTCCTACACGAATTCAACACCGAACCCGACCACAGGAATTCCAACAGTGGATCCGTTTTTGTGGGACAGCCGCACAATGACGATGCTGGATCTTCGCACCCTCGGCGGCGTGTATGGCGTAACAAATGCCCTCAACGAGAAAGGGGAAGTTGTTGGCTCTTCGGACTTGGACGGAGACCAGGCGTACCACCCATTCCTGTGGCACGAGGGGACGCTCACTGACTTGGGCACGTTGGGCGGAACCTACGCAGATGCGAACTGGATCAATGATGCGGGGGACGTTGTGGGCTGGGCCAATCTTAAAGGAGATCAAGCGAATCACGCGTTTCTTTGGAGAAAAGGCGTGATGACCGATCTCGGGAGGCTCAAGGGCTTGCCCTGTAGCAATGCACATGCAATTAATTCGAGCGGCCAAGTCGTGGGTTGGTCAGACAATTGTTCAGCACAAAATGAACGCGCTTTTTTGTGGGAGGACGGCCAGATGACCGACCTTAACGTTTTTGTTCCTCCGAATTCTGGCGTGGTATTGGGAGAGGCAGATTTTATCAATGATCATGGCGAGATCATTGGCTACGCATTCCTGCAAAATGGCGACAAGCACGCCTATCTCCTGGTCCCGTGCGATCAAGATCAGGGTGAAGGTTGCCAGGGCGAGACTGCGAATGCCGGCGGCGGCGCGAGTGCGAGCGGTACGGCGTCCTTTTTCCGGAATCCGGCCGCGGCGAGTCCAGGCAGTGTAACACCCATCGAGAGGATGGCAGCGTTGCGTGCCCGATTAGGCCGTCGTTATCTCATTCCCAGCCTGGCGCAAGCAAACAGTAATCAACTCCAGCGGAGATGCTCCGAATCGAGGCAAGAGGTGCCACGTATGACGAATGTGGCCCTTGAGGAGGCGTCATGAAGAAACTTCTGGTGCTCTTCATCCCCGTTTGCAGTTTGTGCTTCCTCAGTGCGTGTGGTGGGAGCAGCGGCAGCGGCAACGGCAGCGGCAAAGGAAACGCGGTCCCCAGCGTCACAATCGTGTCACCGTCCTCGGCGACAGAAGGCGCAGCCAGCCAGACCCTTACTATAAATGGCACGAACTTCCTTTCCAGCTCGACTGTCACGTACAACGGCGCTGGGCACGCCGCCACATTTGTGAGCTCAACCGAGCTGACCATCACATTGAGCGCCAGTGACCAAGCTGTGGCAGGGTTCTTTCCAGTGGTGGTGACCAATCCGCCGCCGGGCGGGGGAAGCTCCAACGCCGAACATTTTGAGGTTATCGGTCCCAACTCCGGTCCCAACCCGGTGCCCTTGCTCAATCAGCCTTTGTTGCCGGACACTGCGGCGCCAGGCGGAGCGGGATTCACACTCACGGTGAACGGGACGGGCTTTGTCCCTACGTCGGTGGTGTATTTCAACGGCGCCGCGCTGGCCACGACATTCGTCAGTGGCGAGCAACTGACGGCAGCGGTTCCGTCGGCCGAAATTGCTGCGGCAGGCACCATCTCGGTCACTGTTGTGACTCCGGTCCCGGGCGGCGGCCGCTCAAACGCGGTCTTCTTCCCGGTGGCGACCTCCGAGGCCAACGTAAGCTTTGCCAATGCTGCGGGCTCACCCATTACACTCGTGCCTTCAGCATTTGCCGTCACATTGGGAGATTTCAACGGCGATGGAAAGATCGATATAGCCGTCAGCGGGAACAACATCGTGGCCATCCTGCTGGGCAACGGGGATGGAACCTTCACGCAGGCGCCAGGCTCGCCGATTGCGGTGGGGTCCTCGCCCTGCTTCATGGCAGTGGGCGATTTCAATGGCGATGGGAAGCTCGATCTGGCGGTGGCGAACTACACGAGGAACAACGTCACTATCCTCCTGGGCAACGGCGATGGGACGTTCACTGAAGCGCCTGGCTCACCGGTTGCGGCGGGAGTCGGGCCGTTCTTTGTGGTGGTGGGTGATTTCAATGGCGATGGCAAGCTTGATCTTGCCGTCCCGAATGACACGAGCAACAACATGACTGTCCTCCTGGGCAACGGGGATGGGACGTTCGCCCCGGCGCCGCAGTCGCCGGTGGCCGTAGGAGTCGGGCCGATTTGGGCGACCGCCGGCGATTTCAATGGCGATGGCAAGCTCGACTTGGCCGTGGCCAACCTCGCAAGCAACAACGTGACCGTTCTGCTCGGGAAGGGTGATGGGACTTTCACGCCCGCGCCGGGCTCGCCGCTGAGTATTCCCGGTGGAGTCGAGACGCTTGGGGTGGTCGCGGGCGATTTTAATGGCGATGGCAAGCTCGATCTGGCCGTCACCAGCGCTGTCAGCGGGAGCCTCACCATCTTTCTGGGCAACGGCGATGGCGCGTTTACCCTGGCGCCGGGCTCTCCGATTTTCGCGGGGTTCGGAGCGTTCTATCCGGCAATGGGAGACTTCAATGGTGATGGAAAGCTCGATCTGGCGGTCTCGAACCCCGAGACCTCCACCGTCACGATCCTTGTGGGCAACGGAGACGGGACGTTCACGCTTTCCACGTCGTCTTTCTCCACTGGAAACACTCCGCAGTCGATAGTAGCGGGCGATTTCAACGGTGATGGCCGACTCGACCTCGCCACCGCCAACCACGGCGACAATACGGTTTCCATCCTGTTGCAGCAGTAGTCGAGTGACACGTCGGCTACCGAAGCCGAGGCAGAGGAGAAGCAATCATGAAATTACGCTCGCACTTTCGGAACAAGAATTGATCCGAGAACCCTAGCATCTTGGAGTGTACCAATGCCTCCAGCAAATACCCGAGACCTCACCGACGCACAATGGGAAATCTTGAACGGTCTTATTCCTGAACCGACACCTCGGAAAGACGGACGCGGACGACCGTGGAAGGACCGACGTGCCGTCCTGAACGGCATTCTTTGGGTACTGCGGACCGGCGCTCCGTGGGCCGACGTTCCCGACCGTTATCCGTCGTATCAGACGTGCCATCGCCGCTTCCAGCAATGGGTCCGATCCGGATTGATGAAAGGAATCCTAGAAGCTATTGCCCTCCACCTGAAAGTTCGTGGCGTTCTGGATGTAAAGGAAGCCTACATCGACGGTAGCTTCGCTCCAGCGAAAAGGGGGGATCAAAAGTCGGGAAAACAAAACGCGGCAAGGGAACAAAGATCATGGCAGTGGCGGAACGCAACGGTCTTCCCGTCTCTATCCACGTCGAAAGTGCTACGCCCCACGAAGTGAAGTTAGCTGTTCCCACCCTACTTCAGATGGTGATTCCAGACGCCCCACGGAATCTGATCGGCGACAACGCTTACGACTCGGACAAGCTCGACGAGGAACTCCGCCGCTATGGGATCGAGCTAATCGCTCCACACCGCAGCAATAGAAGAAACAGAACACAAGATCTGCGCCGGTTGAGACGGTACCGTCGACGTTGGAGGATCGAAAGGTTGTTCGCCTGGCTACAAAACTTCCGCAGACTGGTCGTCCGATACGAACGATACGCAGAGAACTTTCTTGGGATGCTGCACCTCGCGTGCTGTTTAATTCTGTTGAGGCATTTATGAGATGGCTTCTAGTTTGTTGTAAAAATAGCGGCCACGAATCTGGTCTTTATCACTTAGGTTGTAGTC